>Ga0207951_100667_pt1 | contig 15516 bp, 18 predicted proteins | sample Subbio12Aug_8Bad_FD_184830 | JGI IMG/M metagenome (GOLD analysis project Ga0207951, IMG submission 184830) | Serpentinite rock and fluid subsurface biosphere microbial communities from McLaughlin Reserve, California, USA - CR12Aug_8Bad (SPAdes) | ecosystem: Environmental > Terrestrial > Deep... | reverse complement strand
TTGCCGGGCAGCGCGCGCATGTTGCGCGTGCGAAAGACGTCGCGCACCATGCCTTTGGCCTTGTGCATGAAGAACTTGCGCTCTTGTTCGGTGACGATGCCGGCGGCGTCTTGGCCGCGGTGCTGCAACAGCAGCAAGGCGTCATAGAGCAGCTGATTGACCGGTGCCGTGCTGGCCACGCCTACGATTCCACACATACGACGAATCCTGTTGTTATCAAGGGAAATGGGCCGCCAGCCAAAGCGGCATCAGGCCTTCGAGGGCGGCCAGACCGTTGTAGAGCCAAACAGCCCCAACCGACTGCTGCCAGGCCGGGTGCTGGTGCAGCGGCGTGAGGTGCAGCAGCACGGTGAGCGCCAGCAAAACCACGACGCCGCGCAGCACGCCGAAGGCCGCCCCCAAGCTGCGATCGACCGGGCGCAAGCCCACCTGATCCATGCCTTTTTTGCACAGCCAGGCCAGAAAACCGCCGGCAAACACGCTGGCCACGAACACCAGCGCAAAGCCGATGGCGAAGGGCAAGGGCGGGTCGAGCTCGGCCAGCGGCAGCCACGCGGCGGCGTCGGCAGCCCACCACTGCGCCAGAAAAAACGCCGCCACCCAAGCGCTGAGCGACAAGACCTCGTACACCAGCCCGCGCCAAGCCCCGATCAGCAACGAGGCCAGCAGCAGCAGCAGCAAAAACACATCGACGGCAGCCACGGCTCATAGCGTGAGGAGGGTGGCGGGCAGGCCGAGCTGGCGCACGCGCTCGGCGGCGCGCTCGGCTTCGGCGCGGCTGGCAAAAGGCCCCAAGCGCACGCGGGTGCGCGGACCGTCGGGGGTTTGGGCGACATGGGTGTAGGTGACCAAGCCGGCGCGCTCGAGGCGCTGGCGCACCTCGCGCACGCGCTCGGCGCTCTCGAACGCGCCCACTTGCACCACCACGCGCTGGGGGTTGGCGGGGGTGGCGGCTGGAGTGGCTGGTGCTGTTGGCGCGGCTGCAGGCGTGCGCCCTTCGAGGATGGCTTGGGCGCGGGAGGCCTCGGTGGGTGCGGGGGGCGTTGCCGGGCGGGCCGTGGCCGGGGCTGTGGGAGCGGCAGGGGCTGGTGCAGGGGCGGCTACAGGCGCGGTGGGGGCGGTGGCTGGTGGCGTGGTTAGCGCAGGGGCTGTTGCTGCGGGTGCAGGGGCCGGCACGGGGGCGACGGGGGCGGCAAGGGGCGCCGCCGGTGCCGCCTCGTTCGCAGGCGCGGGTGCGGGCGGCTGCACGGGCAAGGGCTGAACCGGCTGGCGGTCTGGGATTTCGATGGCGATGTCAACCGGCACCGGGCGCGGCTGGGTGTCAAAGAGCAGCGGCAAGCCGATCACCCCCGCCAACACCAATATGCCTGCCCCGATCAGGCGCTGGCGCGCACGCCGGCGCAGGGTTTCGATGGTGGGCGGCGGGGCTGGGGCGTTGGCACCGCTGCCGCCTGAACGCAGTTTGAACATGAGCCGCTGTGTCACCGTGGGTTGCAAAAAATCAGGCCTACCCCTGCACCCCAAGGGCCAGCGCACGGCAGCCTTTAGGCTGTGGCAGGGGCTTTATGTGGGCAAGTGTGGGGCCGCCAAACGCGGCACCCCGTGCTCCAGCACCGCCCCCACCGTGAGGAAAGACCCAAAGACCACGATTCTATCAGCCGGGTCGGCGGCGGCGCGGGCCGCGGCCAGTGCCGCCAGCGCATCGGCGTGGGTGCTGGCGCTGCTGCCCGGGCGTGGCGCCAGTGCCTGCCAGCGCGCCAGCAGATCAACCGCCTTGGCGGCGCGCGCACCGGGCAAATCGGTGAAGTACCAGTGATCCACCAGCGCGCCGGCGCGCTCGAGCATCGGCGCTAGGTCTTTGTCGGCCATGGCGCCAAACACCGCGTGCGTGCGCGGGAAGTAGCCCTGGGCGTCGAGGTTTTGCACCAACGCCGCCACCGAATGCGGGTTGTGCGCCACGTCGAGCACCAGCACCGGCTGCCCGGGCACGATCTGAAAGCGCCCCGGCCACTGCACCAGCGCCAGCCCGTTGCGCACCGCCTGCGCCGTGACCGGCAGGCGCGGGTGCAGGGCCTCGATGGCCGCCAGCGCCCCGGCCGCGTTCTGCAACTGGTTGGCCCCGCGCAAGGCCGGGTAGGCCAAGCCGCTGTAGCGCTTGCTGCGCCCGCTCCAGCTCCACTGCTGGCGGTCGCCGCTGAACTGAAAATCAACCCCGATGCGCCGCACCTCGGCGCCCAGCGTGCGCGCGCGCTCCAGCACACTGGTGGGCGGCAGCGGGTCGCTCACCACCACCGGGCGGCCACTGCGCATGACGCCGGCTTTTTCGAGCCCGATGGTTTCGCGGTCGGGGCCCAGAAACTCCATGTGATCGAGGTCGATGCTGGTGATGATGGCGCAGTCGGCATCCCACAGGTTGACCGCATCGAGCCGCCCGCCCATGCCGATTTCAAGCACCAGCACCTCGGGCTGCGCCGCCACCAGCGTCTGCACGATGGCCAGCGTGCTGAACTCGAAGTAGCTCAACGAAACCTCGGCCTGCCCGCCCTCGCCCAAACGCGCGCGCTCGACTTCGGCAAAAGCCGCCGCCAGCGCCGCCGCCGCCACCGGCTCGCCGCGCACTTGGGCGCGCTCCTCGAAGCGCACCAAGTGCGGCGAGGTGTAGAGCGCGGTGCGGTAACCGGCGTGGCGGTAGATCGATTCGAGCATGGCGCAGGTCGAGCCCTTGCCGTTGGTGCCCGCCACCGTGATCAGCGGGCACGGCGGCACGATGCCGCGGCCGCCGTTCATGCGCAGCATCACCGTGCGCACACGATCGAGGCCCATTTCGATGCTCTTGGGGTGCAGGCGCTCGCAATGGGCCAACCATTGGTCGAGGCTTTGGGGCGGCGCTGCGGGGGCGGGGGGACGGGGGTCGGTCATGGCGTTCGGGAGGCGGGGAGTGGGGCAGACTGGGGGAGCAAGGCCAAGGGCAAAGCCGATCCAAGAGGAGGATTGTCGTGCATGGCCCGCTGCTGCGCAGGAATTAGAATCGGCTGCAAGCGCCGGGTTCCGCCCGCAAGTCTGCACAGCCCCACATTTTTCGTATCTTTTGCATCCTCCGCATCTTTTATGAGCACCACCCAATTCGACGGCGTGACCGTCCAAACCCAAGCCAATGTGTATTTTGAGGGCAAATGCATCAGCCACAGCCTGAGGCTGGCCGACGGCAGCAAGAAATCGGTCGGCGTGATCTTGCCCGCCACCCTCACCTTCAACACCGGCGCCGCCGAAGTGATGGAGTGCGTGGCCGGCGCCTGCGACTACCTGCTCGCGGGCAGCAGCGCCTGGCAGCACTGCGCTGCGGGCGAGTCGTTCTCCGTGCCCGCCCATTCCAGTTTCCAGATTCGCGTCAGCGACCAGCCCTATCACTACATCTGCCACTTTGCCTGAAGCTTAAAGGCTGCAGCTTTGGTTCTAGCCTAGGCGCCAGTCCTGCAGCACCCTAGCCCACCGCCAGCCCCCCATCCATTCACCCACACCCGCCGCGCCCGCCACCCCATGCCCACCATCTTGCAAAACCTGCCCGTCGGCCTCAAGGTCGGCATCGCCTTCTCGGGCGGCCTAGACACCTCGGCCGCGCTGCTGTGGATGAAGCTCAACGGCGCCCTGCCCTACGCCTACACCGCCCACCTGGGCCAGCCCGACGAGAGCGACTACGACGCCATCCCGCGCAAGGCGCTGGGCTACGGTGCCTTGGCCGCGCGCCTGATCGACTGCCGGCCGCAGCTGGTGGCCGAAGGGCTGGCGGCGCTGCAAGCCGGGGCCTTTCACATCAGCACCGCCGGCAACACCTACTTCAACACCACGCCGCTGGGCCGCGCCGTCACCGGCACCCTGCTGGTGGCCGCCATGCGCGCCGACGAGGTGCACATCTGGGGCGACGGCAGCACCTTCAAGGGCAACGACATCGAGCGCTTTTACCGCTACGGCCTGCTCACCAACCCAGCGCTCAAAATCTACAAACCTTGGCTCGATCAGCGCTTCATCGACGAGCTCGGTGGCCGTACCGAGATGAGCCAGTTCCTGATCGCGCACGGCTTCGACTACAAAATGAGCGTAGAAAAAGCCTACAGCACCGACAGCAACCTGTTGGGCGCCACGCACGAGGCCAAAGACCTCGAGCACTTGAGTAGCGGCGTGCGTATCGTGAATCCGATCATGGGCGTGCCGTTCTGGCGCGAAGACTGCGCCATCCAGGCCGAAGAGGTGACGGTGGCCTTTGAGGAAGGCGTGCCGGTGGCCCTCAACGGCCAGCGCTTCGAGTCGCTGGTGGCGCTGTTCGAACAGGCCAACGCCATCGGCGGCCGCCACGGGCTGGGCATGAGCGACCAGATCGAAAACCGCATCATCGAAGCCAAGAGCCGCGGCATTTACGAAGCCCCCGGTATGGCGCTGCTGCACATCGCCTACGAGCGCTTGCTCAGCGGCATCCACAACGAAGACACGATCGAGCAGTACCGCGACAACGGGCGCAAGCTCGGGCGCCTGCTGTACCAAGGACGCTGGTTCGACCCCCAAGCCATCATGCTGCGCGAAGCGGCGCAGCGCTGGGTGGCGCGCGCCATCACAGGCAGCGTGACGCTGGAGCTGCGCCGCGGCAACGACTACTCGATCCTCGACACCGCCAGCCCGAACCTGAGCTACGCGCCCGAGCGCCTGAGCATGGAAAAGGTCGAAGACGCCGCCTTTGGCCCCAGCGACCGCATCGGCCAGCTGACCATGCGCAACCTCGACATCGCCGACACCCGCGCCAAGCTCGGCATCTACGCCGACAGCGGCCTGCTGGCACTGGGCCAAGGCACCGACTTCATGCGCTTGGGGGGCTAGGCGGCGGGGGCTGGCTGGGCGCGGCAGCATTGTTGCGTTTTTTCGTCAAAAAATTGCTTTCGACGAAAAAAAGGAACATACTCGCGCCATGCCAGTCGCTCTCACCCACGGCCAGCGCGTTCTCGATCTGGCCAGCCTCAAGGGACTGCTGCGGGCCAGCGATCTGGATGCCATCGGCGCGCCCCGGATCACGCTCTCGCGCCTGTGCGCCGCTGGCCTGCTGGAGCGGGTTGGGCGCGGCCTCTACCGCTTGCCCAGTCACCCGGCTTCAGAGCACGAAAGCCTTGCGGCCATCGCCACCAAGGTGCCGCAAGCCGTGTTCTGCCTGCTGAGCGCGCTGCAATTTCACGAGCTGACGACCCAACTGCCGCGCCAAATCTGGATCGCCATGCCGCGCGGCAGCCACCTACCCCGGATCGACTACCCGCCGCTAAAAATGGTGCAGATGAGCACCGCAGCCTACGCCACCGGCGTTGAAGAGCACCTGCGCGACGGCGTCAAGCTGCGGGTCTTTGGCGTGGCCAAAACGGTCGTGGACTGCTTCAAGCACCGCAACCAGATCGGCCTCGACGTGGCGCTAGAGGCACTTAAAGATGCCCGCGCCCAGCGCAAGGCAACGGCGGACGATCTGTGGCGCTGCGCCAAAATCTGCCGCGTAGCCAATGTGATGCGCCCTTATTTAGAGGCCATCGAATGAACGACAGGGCAGCTTCGGTGCGCGCCCGCCTGCTCAAGTTCGCCCAAGCGCAAGGCGTGGATTTCAACCAGGTGTTGGTGCGTTTTGCGCTTGAGCGCCTGCTTTACCGGCTGGGCCAGTCTGCTTACGCAGATCGTTTTTTGCTCAAGGGTGCGCTGCTGTTCGCGCTCTGGTACGACATGCCGCACCGGCACACGCGCGACGCCGACCTGCTCGGCTTTGGCGCCAGCGATCTGCCTACCTGCCCTCACCCAAATCATGCGCGACATCGCCGGGCTTGAGGCAAACGACGGCATCGTGTTCGACCCGAGCTCGGTCACAGGTACGGTGCTGCGCAAGGACGCCGGTTACGTCGGTGCGCGCATCCTCATCAGTGGCGAGCTGGCCAAAGCCCGCTGCAAGACGCAAATTGACGTCGGCTTCGGCGACGCCGTGACGCCAGGCCCAATCGAGGCAAGCTATCCGGTGTTGCTCGACGACCTGCCTGCGCCGCGTCTGCGAACCTATCCCGTGTACACCGTGGTCGCCGAAAAGCTGCACGCCATCGCACTGCTGGGCATGAGCAACAGCCGAGTAAAGGATTACCTCGATTTGTCGGTGCTGCTGGAGCGTGAAACTTTGGACCCCGTTTTGCTGACCCAAGCAATCCAAGCCACCTTTGAGCGGCGCGGTATGGCCGTGCCCGCCGCCTTGCCAGTCGGGCTGACGGACGAGTTCGGGCTCGATCATTCGCGCCAAGCGCTGTGGCAGGCCTTTCTCAAGAAGAACGGGCTGCCCTTTAGGCCCCTGCTCACCGTGGTGCAGCAGCTGCAAACGGCCCTGAATCCGGTGCTGCGCTGTGCCGCTCAAGGGACGGCGCACCGCAACTGAGCACCTCGATCAGCCCTGCGCCAAAGCCGCGCGGTAGCCCCGCTCGGCATCGACCCCGCGCAGCAGCAGCAGCCCGATCACAAAGTATAGGCCGGTAGCGAGCATGGCGCTGCGGTGGTCGCCGCCGGTGAGCCAAGTCACCAGCCCGTAGGTCAGCGGGCCGACGATCGAGGCCAGCATCACCGCCAGCCCCCAGAGCCCAAAGAATTCGGCGCGCTGCGCCGGCGGGGCCAGGTAGCCGACCAGCGCCCGCCCGGCCGACTGGCTCGCCCCCAGGCACAGCCCGGCTAGGTTGGCCGCGAGCCAGAAGCTGGCCGCGCTCTCGCTCGACCAGGCCACCAGCACCATCGCCATCCAGCCCAGCAGCGTGAGCGCAATGCCGCGCACCGGGCCGATGCGGTCTTGCAGGTAGCCAAAACCCAGCGCCCCGATGGCGGCGGTGATGTTGACGACAAAAATCATCATCACCGTCTGCGCGGTGTCAAAACCCATCACCTCTTGGGCGTAGATGGCCGCCAGCGCGATCACCGTCATGATTCCGGCCTGATAAAAGACGATGCAGACGATGAAGCGGCGCATGTCCTGATAACGGGCCGACTGCCGCCAAGTCTTGGCCACCTGCGCCCAAGCCGAGACCCCAGAGCGCGTTTGCGGCTGCGCGCGCTCGCGCACCAAAATGAAAAACGGCAGGGCCGTGAGGGCAAACAGGCCCGCCGTGATGAGCAAGGTGACCGGCACGAACTCGGAGGCCGTGTGGCCGCGCGCCTGCGCCCAGGTGATGTAGGCCAAACACAGCGCCAAGCACAGCAGACCGCCGATGTAACCCAAGCCCCAGCCCCAGCCCGACAGGGTGCCCAGGCGCTGCGGGCGCGCGAGCTCGGGCAAAAAGGCCGCCACCAGATTGCCGCCGGCGCTGAAAAACGCATTCGACAGCACCAGCAGCGCCAGCGCCAGCAGCACGCTGCCCGGCCCGACCCAGCCCAGCGCCGCCGTGGTGAGCACGCAGCCGAGGGTGGTGAGCGCCGCCAGCCGCTTTTTGCCGGCATGCACATCGGCCCAAGCCCCCAGCACCGGGGCGCTGAGCAGCACCAGCAGATTGGAAAAAGCCAAGGCCGCCGTCCAAGCCAGCGTGGCCCAAGTGGCGCCGCCGGCGATGCCGGCCACGAAGTAAGCGCCGTAGATGGCCGTGATGACCACCGTGGTGTAGCCCGAATTGGCAAAGTCGAACATCGCCCAGCCGAAGGCCTCGCGCCGGCGCACGCCGTCTTGCAGCACCGGGCCCAGATTCGCCGCCGATGCGGGCGTGGGGCTGGAGGGGACGGGGCTCACCACAGCTCCGGTTCGATTTCGAGCCGCACGCCAAAGCGCTCGAGCACGCTGGCTTGGATGGCGGTGGCCAGCGCCATGACATCGGCGCCGCTGCACGGCTGGTAGGCGTCGCCGCGGTTGACCAGCACCAGCGCTTGTTTTTCATAAACGCCGGCGCGGCCCAGCGTCTGGCCCTTCCAGCCGCAGGCCTCGATCAGCCAGCCGGCCGCGAGCTTCACGCGCCCATCGGGCAGCGGGTAGTGCACCACGGCTGGGTGGCGGGTGCAGATTTCGGCACACTGCTCGCGGCTGACCAGCGGGTTTTGGAAAAAACTGCCGACGTTGCCGATCACGGCCGGGTCCGGCAGCTTGGCGCGCCGGATTTGGCACACCCAGTCAAAAATCTGCCGCGCCGTGGGTTGCTCTAGGCCAGTCTCGGCCACTTTGCGCTCCAGCTCGAGGTAGCCCAGCACCGGCTGCCAGCGCCGGGGCAGCCAAAAGCGCACCCGCGTGATGAGCCAGCGCCCATGGCCCGGTGCGCCGGTGCGCTCGCGCTTGAACACCGAGTCGCGGTAGCCGAAGCGGCACTGCTCCGCGTCCAGGTTGTGCACTTGGCCGCTGTGCAGATCGACGGCGTCGAGCGAATGAAAGCGGTCTTGCAGCTCAAGCCCGTAGGCACCGATGTTTTGCACCGGGGCCGCGCCCACCGTGCCGGGGATGAGGGCGAGGTTTTCGAGCCCGAGCCAGCCCCGATCCAGCGTCCAGGTGACGAAATCGTGCCAGTTTTCGCCCGCATCGGCCTCCACCAGATAGCCGGCCTCGGTCTCGCGCAGCAGGCGCCGCCCCAGCATTTCGATTTTCAGCACCAAGGGCTCGACGTCGCCGGTGAGCACGATGTTGCTGCCGCCCCCGAGCACGCGCAGGCGCTCGGCGCACCAGCCGGGCTGGCGCACCAGGTCGGGCAACATCTCGGCCTTGCGCAGCCGCAACAGGCGCTGCGCCTGCGCCGCGATGCCAAATGTGTTGTGCGGCTGCAAGGCCGCGTTTTTCTCGACTAACATCTGAGGATTGTCGCACCCCCGCATTACATTACCAGCACCGCACCATGCCCTCTTTCGATACCGTCCTCGAACCCGACCGGGTTGAAATCAAAAACGCCGTCGATCAGACCGCCAAAGAAATCGGCAACCGCTTCGACTTCAAAGGCAGCAGCGCCGCCATCGAGCTCAAAGAAAACGACATCGTGCTCAGCGGCGACAGCGATTTCCAGCTCGCCCAGATCGACGACATCCTGCGCGCCAAGCTGAGCAAGCGCAGCGTCGATGTGCGCTTCCTCGATGCCGGTAAAATCGAAAAAATGGGCGGCGACAAGGTGCGCCAACTGCTCAAAGTGCGCGAAGGCATCGCCAGCGAAGACAGCAAAAAAATCCAGCAAGCCATCAAAGGCAGCAAGCTCAAGCTGCAGGCCGCCATCCAAGGCGAGGCGGTGCGCGTCAGCGGCGCCAAGCGCGACGAGCTGCAAGCCGCCATGGCCCTGATCCGCCAAGCCCTGCCCGACCTGCCCCTGAGCTTCAACAATTTTCGCGATTGAAACCGCCCGCTTGCCACCCATGAACCTTGCCGCCGCGCCCGACCCCGCCTACGCGCTCATGCGCGAGTGGACGCAGCGCTGGTCCGACCTCGAGAGCGATCTGGCGCAGCTGCTGCTGCAGCCGCACGCGCAGCGCGACTTTTGCGCCCGCGTGCAGGCGCTGCAGACGCAGGCCCGAGAGCTGCTGCAAATCGACCCCGACGCCAGCCTGTACTGGTTGCTGCAACTGGCCACCAGCTCCAGCATCGGCTACAGCAGCTCGCACGCGCTGCTGTGCTGGGCCTTGTGCAGGCTGGTGGCGCCCAGCCTCGATTGCCCCGCCGCCAAACAAGACAGCTTGGCGCACGCGGCCCTGACCATGAACATCGGCATGACGCAGCTGCAAAACACCTTGGCCGAACAGGCCATCGAACCCAGCGCCGAGCAACGCGCCGCCATCGACACCCACGCCGCTCGGAGCGCGCAGTGGTTGCGCGAGCTCGGCGTCACCGACGCCGACTGGTTGCACACGGTGGAGCAACACCACGAACGCTCTGACGATCTCGACACCCCGACCCGGCTGCTGCAAGCCGCCGACCGCTACGCGGCGCAGATCAGCCCGCGCGAAACCCGCGCCGGCCGCTGCGTCACCGATTCGGGCCGGCACGCCATGCTGGCCACCGAGGCGGGTGCAGGCAGCGGGGGCAGCGCAATCAACGCCATCGGCCACGCCCTGCTGCGCACCGTGGGCATTTGCCCACCGGGCAGCTTTGTGCGCCTCGAAGACGACACCATCGCCGTGGTGCTGCGTCGCACCACGCAGCCGGGCGCGCCTTGGGTGGCCCGCGTGCTCGACATCGCCGGGGCGGCGCTGGCCGAGCCCACGCTCATCGATACCCGCACCGACGGTTGCGGCATTGCCGCGGCCTTGGTGGCGCAAACGGTGCGCGTGCGCCTCAACCACGCCCGGCTGCTGCACCTGTCGCGCATGGCGCTGGCGCACTAGCCTTTTTTGCGGCCGACTTGGCCCTCTTGCCCGGCCAGCAGGCGCTGGATGTTGCCACTGTGGCGCCACAGCAGCAACGCACTCATGGCGGTGATGGCAATGCCTAGGGCGGGCTGCATCTGCCACATGGCGGGCGAACCGAACCAATAGAGCAGCGGCGCCACCAGCGCCGCCACGATCGCCGCCAGCGAGGAGTAGCGCGTGAGCAGCAGCGTCAGCACCCACGACAGCAACACCAGCAGACCCAGCCAAGGCTCAAAACCCAGCAGCACCCCGGCGGCAGTGGCCACCCCTTTACCGCCCTGAAAGCGCATAAACACCGGATACACATGGCCGATGAAGGCGGCCAAGCCCACCAGCGCAACCGTGCCCCAGCCCAGCCCCCAATCGGGCCCCCACTGCGCCACCAACCACACCGGCAGCCAGCCCTTGAAGGCGTCGAGCAGCAGCGTGAGCGCCGCCGCCACCTTGTTGCCCGAGCGCAGCACGTTGGTGGCGCCCGGGTTTTGGCTGCCGTAGGTGCGTGGGTCGCTCAAACCCATCAGGCGGCTGATCAACACCGCAAACGACAGCGAACCGATCAAATACGCCAGCACCAAGGCCGGCAGCCAGAGCCATTCAACACTCATCGTCATCCCTTGCAAAAAAGCAGCGCCTAGTCAGTGCGGGCAGGCTGGTCAATAGGCCGGGTCGCGCTGCTCGAGCCGGATGGCGTCGATGGCGCGCAGCAGCTCGGGCGCCAGCACCGTGCCCCAAGCGTCAAGGCAGGCATCGAGCTGCGCCAGCGACGTGACGCCGATCAAGGTGCTGGCCACCTGCCACTTGGTGTAGCAAAAAGCCAGCGCCATTTGGGTGGGCGCCAGGCCGTGCTCGCGTGCCAAGGCGTTGTAGCGGCGCGCCGCCTGCAGCGCGCTGGCCCGGCCCCAGCGCTGCTGGCGCATGCTGGCAAAACGCGCCATGCGGCCCAGCGCCGGGTCGGCGCCCTCAAAGCCGCTGGCATCGTACTTGCCCGTGAGCAAGCCAAAGCCGAGCGGCGAATAAGCCAGCAGCCCGACCCCAAGGCGGTGCAGGGTTTCGTCGAGCCCGTTTTCTGCGCCGCGGTGGATCAGGCAGTAGGGGTTTTGCACGCTCGCCACGCGCGGCAAGCCGTGCTGTTCGGCCAAGCGCACAAACTCGTGCACGCCGTAGGGGGTTTCGTTGGACAGGCCGATGGCACGCACCTTGCCCTGCTGCACCAGCTGCGCCAGCGCCTGCAACTGCTCCAAGATCGAGGGGCAGGGCCGATCCTTGGCCGGGTCGTAGTACATCGTGCCAAACATCGGCACGTTGCGCGCCGGCCAGTGGATCTGGTACAGGTCGATGACCTCGGTGCCCAAGCGGCGCAGGCTGCCCTCGCAGGCGGCCACGATCTCGGGCGCCGTCAGGCCGGTGTGCTCGCCCCGAATCCAGCTCATGCCGCGCGCCGGCCCGGCCACTTTGGTGGCCAGCACCAAGCGCTGGCGCACCCCGGGGCGCGCCGCCAGCCACTGGCCGATGATGCGCTCGGTGGCGCCATAGGTTTCGGCCCGCGGCGGCACCGAATACATCTCGGCGGTGTCCAAAAAGTTGACCCCGCGCTCGAGGGCACGGTCCATGATCGCAAAAGCCTCGGCCGCGCCCACTTGCTCGCCAAAAGTCATGGTGCCCAAGCCGATGGCGGGCACTTGCAGGCCGCTTTGGCCGAGGGTGACGATTTTGATGGCCGACATGCAAACTCCGTTCAGCTGGTGCCCCGAGCCGGAATCGAACCGGCACGCCGCTTATGCAGCAAGCGGCGGATTTTAAGTCCGCTGTGTCTACCTGTTTCACCATCGGGGCGCAAGCCGACGATTCTAGCCTTTAGGCGGCGCGCGGGCCGCCTTGGAGCAACGCCAAGTAGGCGCGCCGGGTGGGCGGGGCGATGGCTTCGAGCACCTGCTCGTAGGCGGTGCGGTGGCGCGCCAGCAGGCGAAACGAGGCCACGCTGCGCGATTTGCAGAACCAATGGCAGGTGTGCTGGAACAGCATCAGCTCGGCCAGCAGCGTGTGGGCGCGCGCTTTGGCGCTGCGCCGCTCGTGGTTGGCGGTGGCGGCCCGCACGGCCTCGGCGTGCACGCGCAGCACGGCACGCAAATCGAGCGTGGACTGGGGCAGCCAGCGCTCGATCATGGGCAGGCTGACGCGGCACAGGCGGGTTTGCTCGGCCGGCAGCTGGCCGATGTCGGCGGCCAAGTCGCTCAGCTGTTGCGCCAGCTGCGCTTCGGCCTCGCTCAGCGCGGCCCACATCGGGGCGCGGCGCTCGGGCTCGGGCTCGCCGAGGGCGCGCAGGTAACCGTGGTTGAGCTGCTCCATCAGCTTTTCGATCTGGTAGCGGCGCAGGTGGCTGCTGAGCAAGGCGATGCGCTCGCGCTCGCTGCGCGCCTTGAGCATGAAGTAGCCCAAGCCAAACAAAAAGGCGATCAGGAAGGCGTCCATTGGGCGGCTCAGGTGTGGGATGCGCGATCCACTTGCGGCTTGGGCAGGCGCGCAGCAGCGCGCTCGGCGGCGCGTTCGGCCTCGGCTTGCTGGGCGGCGCGCAGCCACTGCGCAAACTGCTGCGGCGTCTCGAGCGTGACGGGCCCTAAGGCGGCGCTGCGAAAATCGCTCAACAGCACCTCGGCGGCTTTTTGGGTGTTCAGGCGCCCGCCGGGCAGCAGGCAGCCCCGGCGCTGGCCGATGGCTTGCAGCAAGGCGTCTTCGGGCATGGCGGCGATCTGCTCGAGCGTTTGCGGCAGCTGGTAACGCGCTTGCAGCAGCGCGGCATAAGGCTGGCGCAGCCGCAGCAGCAGCTCGAGCGCCACGCTCTCTTCGTCGTAGGCGTTGCGCCCCACGGCGCCGCTGGCCGCCAGCAGGTAGCCGCTTTCGGGCACGATGATCTTGGGCCACAGCACGCCCGGGGTGTCGTAGAGGTAAAAATCGTCGGCCAGCAAAATGCGCTGCTCGGCCCGCGTGACCCCGGCTTCGTCGGCGACGCGGGTGGCGCGCTTGCCCACCAAGGTGTTGATGAGGGTGGATTTGCCCACGTTGGGGATGCCACCGATGAGCACGCGCATGGGCTTGGCCAGCCCGCCGCGCCTAGGGGCCAGCTCGTGGCAGGCGCCGATCAGGGCCCGCGCCGGCCCGGCCACGCTGGCATCGAGCCCGATGGCGCGGGTGTGGGGCTGGCTTTGGTAGTGCGCCAGCCAGGCCTGCGTTTGGGCCGGGTCGGCCAGATCCTGCTTGTTGAGAATCTTGAGCGTGGGCTTGGGGCCGATCAGGCGCGCCAGCATCGGGTTGGCGCTCGAGCCCGGCAGGCGCGCGTCGAGCAGTTCGATCACCACGTCGATGGACTTGAGGCGCTCGGCGATCGCTTTTTGCGTCGCGTACATGTGACCGGGAAACCATTGCACTGCCATGTTGTGTACTCTTAGGCGTGTGCGGCCAGCCAGGCGCGCAGTTCGGGCACCGAATGCACCACCTGCAAGGGCCCGAGGGGGTCGAAATGGGCGTGGTCGTGCGCGCCGTAGCTCACGCCCACGCTGGCGCAGCCGGCGTTGCGCGCCATCTGCAAATCGTGCGTGGTGTCGCCGATCATGAGCGTGCGCTCGGGCGCCACGTCAAAGGCCTGCATGAGCTCGTGCAGCATCAGCGGATGCGGCTTGCCCGCGGTTTCGTCGGCGGTGCGCGAGCCGTCGAACACCCCTTGCAGCTGCACCGAATGCAGCGCTTCATCGAGGCCGCGGCGGCTTTTGCCGGTGGCCACCACCAGCAGGTGCTGGCGCTGGCGCAGTTCGGCCAGCAAGGGCAACACGCCTTCAAATAGGGTCAATTCGTGCTGCTGCGCCAAATAATGCTGCTGATAGCGCTGGCCCAGCAGCGGGTAGCGCTCGGGGGGCACGTCGGGGGCGACGTGGGCCAGCGCCTGCATCAGGCCCATGCCGATCACCCAAGCGGCCTGCTCGTCGCTGGGCACCCGGCCACCGACGTCGCGCACGGCGGCTTGGATCGCGCGCACGATTTGGGCGGTGGAGTTGAACAGGGTGCCGTCCCAGTCGAAGGCGATCAGGTCGAATTGGCGCGGGCGCATGGGACGGGTGACTACAAAAAAGAGGAAGGGCGCATTCAAGCGCCCCCGTGGGATCTGCTGGGCAGAGCATCACGCTGCACCCAAAGTCAAAGCGTCGCGCTTGACGGCAGATTATCGCAGAACCGACGCCGCTAACGCCTGCACTGATGCCGCTAACGCGGCGGGGCACTCAAATGCGGTAGTTTTCGATGTTTTTGCCTTCGGCCTGCAGGGCCCGCACCCACTCGGGTTTGCGCCCCGGCCCGCCAGACCAGGTTTCGCCGTTGGGGCCTTTGAATTTGGCCGGGGCTTTGGCGCGGGCACCGGCTTTGCGCGCTGCGGCACCCAAGTCTTCGAGCGTAATGCCGTGCTCTTTCATGGTGGCCTTGATGCCCAAAATTACATTGGTCAATTCCTGCTTGCGCACCTGCTCGGCCTGCAGCAGCAGGGCTTCGGCTTGGGCTTTGAGTTCGGCGTAAGTGGCCATAGCGAGATTCCTTTAAACGAAGGGGTAGCAGAGGGCCCGATTGTAATCACAAAAATCGCTGACAATCGGCCCAGTGCAACAAATCGGCTGGCAAGGCCGCCTGCAGTTGCAGCTCCTGCCCCAACACAGGGTGCGTGAAGCGCAATTGCCAGGCATGCAGAAACATGCGCTTGCCGCCCAATTTTTGCAAGTCGCGGTTCCAGCCAAAATCGCCGTATTTGTCGTCACCCGCAATCGGATGCCCGGCGTGCGCCAAATGCACCCGAATCTGGTGCGTGCGCCCGGTTTTAATGGTCACGGCCAGCAGCGTGGCCACTTGTGCGGCACCGCTTTCGCTGGCGCCAGCCAACGTGAGCTGCCCCAACACCTGCACCAGACTGATCGCGCGCATGCCTTGCGGATCGTGCGCATCGGTGACACGCACCCGGCGTTCGCCGTCGGGCAGCAAATATTTGTGCAAGGGCCAGTCGAGCACTTTGAGCTGGGCCGGCCATTGGCCTTTGACCAGCGCCAGGTAGCTTTTGCCCATGCTGCGCTGGCGCAATTGCTCTTGCAACAGGCGCAGCACGCTGCGTTTTTTGGCCACCAGCAAAATCCCGCTGGTTTCGCG
>Ga0207951_100666_pt1 | contig 15538 bp, 13 predicted proteins | sample Subbio12Aug_8Bad_FD_184830 | JGI IMG/M metagenome (GOLD analysis project Ga0207951, IMG submission 184830) | Serpentinite rock and fluid subsurface biosphere microbial communities from McLaughlin Reserve, California, USA - CR12Aug_8Bad (SPAdes) | ecosystem: Environmental > Terrestrial > Deep... | reverse complement strand
ACCCCCAAATCACTAATTTATAGCCCATCCACCTCAATTTCCACGAAAATGAACATCCTTTATACCGACTTACTGCAACTCGGTTGCACTCACTCTGACAAAGTTGCATTTACTCTGACTAGTCACCGGCGCTGTCCGCTCTCAGCTCACCGCTCTTAGAAAAGCGGAAGGCGGAAAGCGGATTGCGCTCTGACGTGTCTACGCTCCAAGTTCATTTGACATCAACCCCCTACTGTAGGATAATCTAAGCAGTAAAACACAACAGAGGTGATTGTCTTGGAGGATTTTTGCAACGCGTTTCAACAAACCGTGGGCGAGTACCTTGTACGTCATCGCAGCATACTTGACGCACTAACAAAGTACCAAGAATCGTGCTCCCGGGTTAATCGGGCAGTAGCCAAGGCAGCAACGACGTGTGGTTGTATTGAGATTGACGTGACTAAACAGAATCTGCCTGAAAGCCTAAGGATAGAGGATTTTAAATCTAAAGTGTCTACTCACATCACAGGTCAGCTTTGCGACCAATGCCGTGACATCGTGGAAACTGAGTTAGGTAACAACCTCTTTTACGTTGCAGCATTATGCCAACTCCTAGACCTTAAGTTTCATGAAATCCTTAACAAAGAAGAAAACCATATCTCAGCACTAGGATACTTCAAACTTAGGTAGAACGAACCACCTGTCGGTTAATCGACAGGTGGTTCGTTGTTTATGCTAAGTTTTTTTTCACGCATGGCCCTCTGTTCCGCTCTACGTGTCCGTTTCTCAAGGCGGCGTCTAAGCGTTCTAGCCTTCTGCGTCTCGTACTTTATCTTCCACGAGGTTGGCAAGCGGCGCCAAACTATGCCACGCCATCCAAGTCCAAACAAGGCGTACAGCATAAGCGGAATGAACACCAAATTGCGTGCAAACCACAAGAGAAACACCGTTGTTATAATCGATACGACAAGCACGGCGGAACTACGTGGCAAGGTAAGGTCTTTAAAGTCTGGATATGGTACCCGGCTTACCATCAGTATAGCTAATCCAAAAAAAATAACCGGCATCACCCACATAGGAAATGTATCTTTGTATAGCGTCGCTGTAGAAGCAATGCCTCCTGCTGCTGTAATCGGCAAACCAGAAAAATGCCCCACCATAGCGGGAGGTTGAGAATTAAAACGTGCCAGCCTGATCGCGCCACAAAAGACAAAAGCCCCTGCTGCGACATGGAATACGGCATTATTGCTCTGCAACGATATCAAGAGGACTGCTGGGGCCACCCCAAAAGTAACTACGTCAGCTAGAGAATCCAACTCTTTGCCGAAATTGCTAGTCACATCTAAGAGCCTAGCCAGCCGACCGTCAAGACCGTCAAGAAACATCCCTAGGATTATCACAAATGAGGCCGTACGCCAGCGGCCGTCTAACACAAGATAAATGGCAAGTAATCCTAAATATAGATTCCCCAACGTGAAAGCCGATGGTATGTACCGCCTAACCCACTGCCTCATTTCTAATCACCCCTATAACAGTCTCGCCGCCTACAACATGCTCGCCTACCTTCACTCTAGTCTCCGCCTCTATCGGCATAAAGACCTGCATACAAGAACCAAACTTCATCAGACCAAACTTCTCTCCGCGAACTACATCATCACCAGACTTAACCCAACATACAACTCTACGGGCCAAAACACCCACAATCTGCACAAGCAGACATTTTGTATGTTTATTTTCTAAGGCCACGTAATTCCTTTCGTTGACTGAGGGTGCATCTACAACATACGCTGGCTTAAACTTCCCTATCTTGTGTTCAACCCGTACTACTTTCCCACTAATGGGCACGCGGTTAACATGGACATTGAACGGTGACAAAAAGATGGTTACCAGCTTTGCTCTTCCTTTAAAGAAGTAAGGCTCTTCTACTTCGTCCACTGCTGTAACTTTCCCATCGGCCGGAGACAAGAAGGAAAACTCTCCAGCCTTCTCAGCCGGGTGTTCCCGGATAGGATCTCTGAAAAAGAATAGTAGAAAGAAGAACACAGCTACTGGCAACGACACGAACAGAGGATGTATAAAGAATAGAATAAGTGCGAAAATACTTAAAATATAAAGATAAAGACTACCTTCTCGAAGTATTAGTTTCATAGTAGTACCACCTTTGTTCATGATTGAATGACACATGGCGCATAGCAGGCATTCCTTGTTCCTTGTTCCTAGAGCTCCGTGCTCAGTGCCCGTCCCATCTTCTAAAGCCTAAAACTTTAAGCCTGGCGGCATCCTCTTGTGATTAGTGATTGGCGCCCTGCCCCTCACGGCTCATTGCTCATCGCTCACTACTAGTGCCTCAAACTCATTACCTGGTCTCGCAGCCGCTCCAAACCATTCTTTATGGCCCTAGCCCTGACCTCGCCGATTCCCTCGACTTCGTCTAGATCCACAACTGTTGCGGTTAGAATACCCTGGAAGTCGGTAAAAGAGGCAACCAGATTGCATATTACTGACTCCGGTAAGCGCTGAATCTTGCTAAGCAATCTATATCCTGCTGGAGCAATGTTCTGATCAAGCGCATTAAGGCTAGCTCCATGCCCTAGTATCCTACAGATGTTAATCGGGTCTAGCATTTCATCAACAGATAGCGTGCCCAATTGAGCGCGGATTTCCTGCACGGTACGATGATCACCACTCTGACGATAATCGCGGATTAATAGATTAGACTCCTCCTCAACATTACTAGTGAGTTCTTCTAGTTGCATAGCAATTAGCCTACCCTCAATTCCTAGTTCAACTAGATATCGACGGACCTCATTGGCACCTCGCCTCACCATTTCGGCACGATGGACCGCGGTAACGACGTCAAACACAGTAACAATATCGCGGAATTCTTGTACAGATAATTCAGCCAAAATACGGTCTAAAACTGATTTGTACTTTTCCAATGTGCTAATCGCTTGGTTCGCCTTGGCCGTCAGTTCACTAAAATCGCGCAATATGTACCTTAGTGAGCCACGATAGAGTGTGATGATTGAACGGCGCTGCGAAATCGCAACTACTATCTCCCCGGTCTGCTTGGCCGAACGCTCCGCCGTGCGATGGCGCATGCCCGTCTCGCTAGAAGGGATAACTATGTCGGGCACTAATTCGGCATTGGCATAAAGAATGCGTTTGGCGTCTTTACTAAGGATCAGGGCGCCATCCATTTTGGCTAGTTCATACAAAGCCGTGGGGCTGAATTCACAGTCTAGGGCAAATCCCCCATCAACAATTGACATCACTTGTGGTGAGTCACCAATAACAATTAATGCACCTGTTCTTGCCCGCAACACATTGTCTAGCCCCTCACGCAGTAGAGTTCCAGGGGCCAAAATGCGCAATGCGTTTAATAATTTATCACCTTCGGTCATGCTTACCCTCCTACATATTCCAAGTTGCTTGGAGTGCTTCATGGAGCGATTGGACCGGGAAAATCTCCGGCTTATTGCTTAATCTCGTTAGCTCAATGCCGTTACTCTTAGGCACAATTAAACGCTTAAAACCCAGTTTTTTCACCTCGGCTGCGCGCACATCAATACGGCTGACACCCCTGACTTCGCCAGTTAAACCAACCTCACCTACAACAGCTACATCCCGTGGGATTTTGGCATTACGCAGACTAGAAGCTAGACAGATGGCAATAGCAAGGTCCGCAGCGGGATCACTTACTCGAATGCCACCCACCGCGTTAACATAGCTATCCTGAAAGGATATGTCAAAACCTACCCTGCGCTCAAGCACTGCTAGTACCATGGCTACCCTATTACCTTCTACGCCAGAAGTTGTACGCCGTGGGTTTCCATAACTAGCAGGCGCTAACAAAGCTTGAATCTCTATCAACATGGGGCGAGTACCTTCCATTAGCGGCACTACAATCGATCCAGCTACATCGGTTGGTCTCTCTGTGAGTAACAGCTCTGAAGGGTTGTCTACATCTTTGAGCCCACCGCTCTCCATTTGAAAGACACCCACCTCGTTAGTAGAGCCGAATCTATTTTTCACGGCCCGCAACAGGCGAAAACTTAAATGCCGCTCACCCTCAAAGTATAATACTGCGTCAACCATATGTTCTAAAATACGCGGTCCAGCTATAGCACCCTCTTTGGTAACGTGACCAATAAGAAATACAGCTATCCCCGTATCTTTTGCTAATCTGATTAGACGCCCAGCGCAATCTCTCACCTGCCCTACACTACCTGGAGCTGAACTCAGGTCTCCACTGTAAACGGTTTGGATTGAGTCAATTATCACCACCGCAGGGTTAAGACCCTGCGCTTGTTCGATAAGAATATTAACATCTGTTTCTGCAGCCACATATAGCTCGTTAGAGTCTACGCCAAGCCGACTCGCACGCAGACGCATCTGTTCAAGGGACTCCTCGCCTGAGAAATAAAGCACCCGCTTCCCTATGCTAGCGATGGCCTCGGCGGTTTGGAGCAGGAGCGTGGACTTGCCAATGCCCGGGTCTCCGCCTACTAATACTACCGAACCCGGAACCAGACCACCGCCTAAGACACGGTCTAGCTCGGGTGAACCAACGGGGATGCGTGAAAGACTCTCTGCTTTAACATCCTTTAGCAAAATGGGGTGACGCGCCAGTACGGCTCTTGGCGCTGACGTCTTTCGGCTTACCAGTTCCTCCACCATTGTGTTCCATTCGCTGCACCCCGGGCATTTGCCTACCCACTTGAGACTCTCTTGGCCGCACTGAGTGCAGAAAAAACGTGTTTTGTCGCGCACTAGATCCACCTACCGTTCTTGGTTCTTGGTTCTTGATTCTTGGCTTTACGAGGAACGCCCCTGCGGGGGTCTTCCCTTATTATAGCATGCTAAAATCATTCTCATGGTCAGGATAACAATAAAAAGAACAAGCTGGCTTCATCCAGCTTGTTCTTTGCTATGCTGTTAAATTTTTGTGAACTCCAGCTTGCCCTCTACCGCATCTATTCTTACCTGATCCCCCGCCTTGTACTCGCCCTGCAAGACCTTTTCGGATAATTCATCCTCTATCTTACGTTGAATAGTGCGCCGCAAGGGCCGTGCTCCATACATTGGGTCAAAACCTTCGTCAGCCAACATTGCTTCAGCTGCAGCAGTGACCTCAAAGGTCAGCCCAAATTCATTAACGCGCGCCATCAATTCCTTCAACATAATGCCCACAATCTGCTTAATATGGTCTTTGTCCAATTGGTGGAAGACAATTACGTCATCAATGCGGTTGAGGAACTCTGGACGGACGGATTTCTTCAGTTCTTCTAATACACGGTCGCGCATGGCCTCGTAGTCGCTCTGCTTTTCTTGAGATTGTGTGCGACTAAATCCAAGGGAACCTCCTTTGCGGATTGTCTCAGCCCCAACATTAGAAGTCATGATAATAATGGTATTCCTAAAGCTCACCGTGCGTCCCTTGCCGTCTGTTAACCTGCCATCTTCAAGCACCTGTAACAGAATATTAAATACCTCCGGATGGGCTTTCTCCATTTCATCAAAAAGTACTACAGCGTAAGGTTTGCGCCGCACCGCTTCCGATAGCTGGCCGCCTTCGTCATAACCCACATAGCCAGGTGGCGAACCCACCAACCGAGAAACTGTGTGCCTTTCGCTGTACTCCGACATATCAATACGCGTAACTGCAGCCTCGTCACCAAACATGGCCTGAGCTAAAGCGCGAGCTAGTTCGGTCTTACCCACCCCAGTAGGCCCAAGGAAGAAAAAAGAACCAATGGGACGCTTGGGGTCTTTTAGGCCTGCACGCGCCCTGCGAATGGCACGAGCTACTGATTCAACAGCAGGCTCTTGCCCGATGACTCGCTCATGAAGGATCCCTTCGAGTTTCAAAAGCCTAGCTGATTCTTCTTCTTGCAGCTTGCTAACAGGGATTCCCGTCCATGACGCTACGATGTGAGCTATGTCATTCGGGGTGACGATAGCCTCACTCCGGACTCGCTGTCGTTCCCATTCCTGTCGCCGATTTTCTAGATCATCACGCAAGTATTTCTCGCGGTCCCTTAGCGCTGCAGCCTTTTCGTATTCCTGATTAGTAAGAGCCGCAGCCTTTTCGTGCTGCAGTTTAGCCAGCTCCTCTTCCAGTTCTTTAAGATTAGGAGGAGCAGTAAAATTCTTAAGACGGACTCGACTTGACGCCTCATCTACGAGATCGATGGCCTTGTCCGGCAGGAATCTGTCACTAATGTACCGATCAGATAGCTTTACCGCCGCCTCCAGTGTTTCGTCAGGAAGCTTTACACGATGATGTGCCTCATAACGATCCCGTAGGCCTTTGAGTATCTGCAGAGATTCATCAATCGTTGGGGCGTCAACCGTAACTGGCTGAAATCTACGTTCTAATGCCGCATCCTTTTCTACATGTTTGCGATACTCATCAAGAGTGGTCGCTCCTACACACTGCAGTTCGCCTCGGGCCAAGGCGGGCTTGAGAATATTGCTCGCATCAATCGCACCTTCCGCACCACCTGCCCCGATGATAGTATGCATTTCATCAATAAAAATCACGATGTTTTGTGCTTGCTGTATCTCATTAATTACTTTCTTCAGGCGCTCCTCGAATTCACCTCGGTATTTAGTCCCTGCAACCATAGCTGCCATGTCTAACGATACTACCCTTTTGTCGCGCAGAGTTTCCGGAACCTCGCCTTGGATAATTTTCTGAGCCAAGCCCTCTACGATTGCCGTCTTACCCACGCCCGGCTCACCTATGAGCACAGGGTTGTTTTTGGTCCGGCGGGATAAGATTTGTATTACCCGTTCAGTTTCTTTGTCGCGGCCAATTACAGGGTCCAACGCCCCTTCGACTGCTAGCTTCGTGAAATCGCGTCCGTGCGAGTCCAAAATTGGAGTCTTGCTGACAAGAGGTTTAGACCGTGGTTTCGCTGCCGGGTTGGGCTTCCCCTGCGGCACGGCCCCACTGGTAACAGTGAATACCTCTCGAATGCTATCTAGGTCGATCCCCATGTTATGCAAAACTAGCGCTGCAACGCCCTCTCCCTCATGAATGAGTCCAATCAGGATATGCGGTACATCTATGGCTCCTAGGCCTTGGCGGCGTGCCTCTGCAAAAGACAACTCTAGAACCTTCTTCACTCGTGCTGATACGCCCTGTAACTCTGCCCCGTCGCCCTTGCCTACTATACCCTCTACCTCTTGCCGAACCCGCTCCTTGGTTAGCGCTAGGTTGACCAAGGCCTCGGCTTGCTCTCCTTCTGCTGAAGCAATTAAACCTAGCAAGATGTGCTCAGTACCTAATATGGAGTGTTTTAGTTCGCGAGCTTCTTGCTCGGCGGCGGCAATTACCCGCTGTCCCCCCGGAGTCAGTGGAAACATCATATATTCCCCCCCCTTAAAGCTTGTTTTAGGCGTTTACTCAATATCTCTGCTCGCTTGACATCACGCTGCTGAGAATCAAGAGATTCAGTACACTCTTTTTGCAGTACCCCAGGTTGTGCCAATACCATGAGTTGGCACAACAACCCAGGAGATAAATCGATAATATCAGCCGCAACCCCGAGTCGAATATCTGAAATAAGACTCATGGCCTCGTTAGTTGACAATAGGCGCACGTTAGAAAGAAGGCCGATGGAGCGAAATACGCGATCTTCTACTTGAAGGCGACTAGTCGCAGTCATTTTTTTGAGGTGAGCCTTTTCCTGCGCCACGATTTGCTCCACCACCCCTCGAAGGTTTCGGATAATCTCTTCTTCAGGCAGACCCGACGTGACTTGGTTAGATATCTGAAACATCTGGCCAACAGCTTGGGTGCCTTCACCATAGATTCCTCTGGCCATCAGACCAAATTGTCCTATCGCCGCTAAAACCTTCCCTACGTGTCCAGATCCCACCAAAGCTGGCAGGTGAAGCATGACTGACGCCCGCATACCAGTTCCTGCATTTGTAGGGCACGCTGTCAGATATCCATATTCTTCATGAAACGCAAACGGGATTTCCGCCTCCAACAAATCATCATACCGACTGGCAGTCTCCCAAGCTTGCTCTAACTGTAACCCAGGGAGCAGACATTGGATCCTTAAGTGATCCTCCTCATTTACCATGATGGCGACTGCTTGATCAGAACTAATCGCTACAGCGCCGTCAGATTTGTTGGCTAAGTCTAAACTAATTAAGTGCTTCTCAACCAAAGCCAGCCTATCTACTTGGGAGAGCTCCGCCATTCTTTGCACATGCATATCCTCTAACACACCTTGTTGCGCCTCAACCGTAGCGATCACTCCCTGGGCTTGAATCTCATTCATGGTGCCTGGAAAGGGAACACCTGCTAAATTGCGTGCCACTCGCACGCGAGTGCTGACAACAATGGCACTTTCCGGACCATTTCCTTCCATCCATTTTGCCTTATAGTCCATTCTCCTACCTCCTATTGCCCATCGAGCTCAAGCTTTCTAATTTGGTCCCGTAGTTCGGCAGCCTTCTCGTACTGCTCACTTTCCACAGCGGCTCTCTGCTCAAGCTTAAGATTAGTCAACCGTCGTTTGCGGCTAATCTCCTTGGCCCCTTTGCTCGGCACCTTGCCATGATGAGCTGTTGTGCCATGTATACGTTTGAGCAAAGGAGAAATTTGCTTAGCAAATGTTTTATAGCAGTCAGCGCACCCTAGGCGGCCACTCTGAGTAAACCTGTTATAATCTGCCCCGCACGTAGAGCATGCTTCTGCTCTTAGCTTTGCCGGCGTGGGGCCGTGCTCAAAATTCATAAGGCCGGCCAGCAAACTGTTTATGTTAAACCCTGTCCCCGGAAAACCGAGAATATCTATATCACTCCTAGCCTTAGCGCAATCCTCACACAAATGCATCTCCGTCTTCTCTCCATTGACCACTTGAGTATAGTGCACAGTGGCCTGTTGTGCTTTGCACTCTTCACACAGCATCTTACTCCTCCTCCTTAGTTATCATCATTATTCCCAACATGGCACGCATTAGGTGTGCCCGTAGTTCATCACGCCAGGGCAAGTCTAGCCGCAACACTTTACGATCTACGACTGATAACATTAGCTTTGTCTCTCGCAAGGAAACGAGCTTAGCCCGATATAGTGACTCAACGATGTGCGCAGCGGTTTCCTGGCTGAGACCTCCAGAACAGTATTTTAAGGCACGTTGCCAAGTATCCGCTGGCACAGTATTCAGTCTGGTTACTCTAATGTATCCCCCGCCGCCACGACGAGACTCCACCAAAAAGCCCCTTTCTGGTACAAATCGCGTCTGCAGGACATAGTTGATCTGGGAAGGCGCGCACGAAAACATGTCTGCGATATCCCCCCGCTGAATCTCGATCGCGCCTGATACGCTATCAGCCAATAGCTTAAGCAGAAATTCTTCTATGGTATCAGTTATGTTGGGCAAAGGATCAACTCCTGCATAAACAAAAATCCAATGAGCTTAACCGGAGGGGACAGTCACTAACCACAACTCACTAATCACTAGGAGAGGAGCAGGCGGCAAGCCCCTGTGCACTGAGAACTGACCACTTGAAACTCGTTCTACTGAAAGCCCTGTGCTCTGTGCTGCCCATTATCGACCTTCCCTGACCTTAATGTTAGTATATTCCACTATTATTCTCAATGACCGCTAGAGCTTCTCCTTATCGGAATTTTTAAATCTAAGCCTAAAATCTCGCATTATCTCATATTTGCTTACGTTTTGACCTTCTTTGACCTTGGGTTTAATTGTCGCTAGTCGCTAGACTTTAGAGTTTAGTGTTTAGCGTTTAGTCTAGTATTTAGTCTTTAATCGCCATACGCAAACAGGGCACAGCATGCTGTGCCCCTACACCCATTGGATTTTTGATTTTTGTTTTTCGATTACCGTTCCCCTCATGACTCATGGCTCGCCTTAAAACACCTGCAGTAACACAAACTTAAGATAGCTCGTTTCTTGCGCCGCAAGTAGGATTGGATGATCTGCCGCTTGGCCACGTATGGCCACCACCTTTACCTGTTTATGAGCATCACGTGCGGCCTCAGCTAGAACCCCTAGAAATTCGTCGCGCGAAATATGGTATGAGCAGCTAGATGTTATCAAATAGCCGCCGGGGCGCACTAGCTTAAGAGCTCGCAGGTTAATCTCCTTATAGCCTCTACGCGCAGAATGAATAGAGGCTTTGTTTTTCGTAAAGGCGGGCGGGTCTAGCATCACCACGTCGTAAGACTTGCTCTGTTCAACATCTTTCCGCAGAAAATCAAAGGCATTAGCTTCTAGGCCCTCTATATTTTTTAGGTTATTTATGCGTGCGTTTTGTGTTACACCCTCAATTGCCAAAGCAGATATGTCCACAGCTGTGACTTTTGCTGCTCCCAAGCCAGCCGCGTGCACCGCGAAAGAGCCCGTGTGACTAAAGCAATCGAGCACTTCAGCGCCTTTAACAAAAGGGGCTATGTAGGCTCGGTTCTCTCTCTGGTCTAGGAAATAACCTGTTTTCTGACCGTTCCACATATCTACCAGCATGGAAAACCCATTTTCCTTTATGGTGACAAGCGTATCAAAGGGTTCTCCTGCAAATACTACATGCTGGTCAAGGCCTTCTAGTTCGCGCACCGGGACATCGTTACGCATTACGACACCTTGTAAATCAAGTAGCTCTCTGGCCGCGCCAACAATGGTATCCGTCCATTTCTCTAGACCTAAGGTCAAAACCTGAATACTAGCGTATCTATCGTAAAAATCGATGGTAAGCCCAGGCAAATAATCTGCCTCTCCGTACACTAAGCGATACGCAGTGTTGTTCTCGCTCACGACCTTGCGCCGCAAGCTCAAAGCTTCGTTGATTCTGCGTCTAAAAAAAGCCCCGTTTATCTCCTCGTCTTGGCGCGTAAGCAACCTGACCGTAATCTGGCTTTGCGGATTAATGTAACCAATTCCAATAAAAGCTCCCGCATGGTTCAGTACTTTGACGATGTTGCCGGGCTCAGGGTTGCCAGCTACATGACCAATCTCGCTGCTATAAACCCAAGGGTGACCGGACTCAATGCGCGGCCTACGATCTCTTCGTAAGTATACGGTGGGATACATGGAATCAAATCCTTTCTCTATTGGCCGATGGGTAATCACCCCCTAGGGAGCCCAACACTGCTTACCGTGGTCATAGAAATCTGTGTTTCGCAACCTGGGCCATTGTAATTCAGCACCACCATGGCAGTTTTTAGATTAACCGATGGGCATGCTATTGTCAAAGGAGGTCGTTTCGATGCCCAATAAAAATAAAGACAACTCACCCGATGTTGAGCAGGCCTTAGAAAACATGGAAGTATGGAGTCATGGGATAGATCTTATGGAATCGCCGCGCGGATGGTTCTCGAACAACTGGGTTATGTCCGGCCCTGCTACCAACCACACTGAGGTAGGTTCTCACCATATAACGTGGCAAAATCCCCCGCAAAATACCCGGGGCATCCCAAAAAAAACCAGATGAGCCTAAGCTACCAAACGCTGACTAAGTCAGGTTTCATGCCGCGCAGAAAATGGAGCTGACTCTTGCGAGGCAGCTCCATTTTTTTACTCCTCATCCTTCCTAGCAGCAGCAGCGATAATCGGCTCTGCCACCATCGAAGGAACTTCTTCATAGTGAGAGTGGGTCATCGCAAACGAAGCCCGACCCTGAGTCATAGACCGTAAATCAGTAGCATACTTAAATAACTCAGCGAGCGGGGCTTGTGCCTTAACCATCTGTAAGTCACCCGTCGGTTCCATACCAAGAATACGGCCGCGCTTCTTATTCAGATCACCGATAATATCCCCCATGTAATCGTCAGGGACTGATACGTCAACATTCATGATAGGCTCTAGTAAAATCGGGCGGCACATCATGAAGCCTTTCTTAAACGCTAAAGAACCTGCAATTTTAAAGGCCATTTCAGAAGAGTCAACCGGATGTGAAGAGCCGTCTACCAAAGTAACACGGGTATCTACTACCGGATAACCAGCTAATACCCCGTCTTCGAGAACCTCACGAATGCCCTTTTCCACTGCGGGAATAAAGTTGCGAGGCACTGAGCCACCAAAAACCTTATCTACAAACTCAAATCCAACGCCCGGTTCTGTCGGTCCCATCTCAATCCAAACGTGACCAAACTGCCCCTTACCGCCAGATTGTTTTTTGTGTTTTCCTTCAATGCGGGTATTCCCACGAATGGCCTCGCGATATGGTACGCGAGGTAGAGAGAGGACTACTTCAACACCAAATTTCTTGGCAATACGGCTAACAATTACTTCAAGGTGAAGATCACCCATACCAGAGATGATCATTTGCCTAGTTTCAGTGTCTCGACGCACGCTAAACGTAGGGTCCTCCTCTTGCAGACGAGTAAAAGAGCTGCCAATCTTCTCTTCGTCGCCCTTTGACTTAGGTTCAACGGCCAATGACATCACGGGGTTAGGGAAGGTTATACCCTGATAGCGAATGGGGTTGTCTTTATCACAAAGGGTATCACCGGTGCCGGTTGCCTGTAGCTTAGCCACCGCGCCAATGTCCCCCGCAACTAACTCAGACGCTGCTTCTTGGAACTTACCTCGCACAATAAATAGCTGACCAATTCGCTCTTGCGATTCCTTTTTTGCGTTAAAGGCAACCGAATCGGACTTAAACACTCCAGAGTAAACGCGAAACAATGAGAGCTTGCCAACGTAAGGATCCGCCATAGTCTTAAACACAAAGGCAGAGAAAGGCGCATTGACTGACGATGCACGTTGTTCTTCGACACCACTCTTAAGACCCATACCTGTCTGAGCGCCCTGCTCTGCTGGAGAAGGGAAGCAGCTTACTACTGCGTCTAAGAATGACCTTATACCTATATTTTTCAATGATGACCCACAGAAAATTGGTGCTAGCTTCCCAGTGAGGATACCAACCTTAGCACCCTTCATTACTTCTTCATCAGTAAGGGCTTCACCCTCGAGGAATTTCATGAGCAGATCATCGTCAGTTTCTGCAATGGCTTCTAAAAGCGCAGCGCGATAGGTCTCTACCTTGTCTGCAAGATCCGCAGGTATAGGCTTCTCTTCAACCTTTTTACCATTTTCGCTGTAGTAGTATGCTTTTTGCGTCAGTAGGTCCACTACTCCTGCAAACTTTGCTTCTGCGCCAATAGGTATTTGCAGTGGCGCAACGCTTGTACCAAAAGTCTGTTTTAGCTGTTCCACAACACGATCAAAGTTTGCATTCTCGCGGTCCATTTTATTGATAAAGAAGGCGCGTGGTAGTTTATTATCTCCAGCAAAGCTCCATACCTTTTCTGTACCAACTTCCACACCCGAAACCGCACATGCAAATACCAATGCCGCATCTGCAATGCGTAGCGCGCCCTTGACTTCTCCCACAAAATCAAAGTACCCAGGGGTGTCAATAAAATTAACTTTGTGCCCCTGCCACTCGCACGGGCCTAAGGAAGTAGAAATAGAAATTGCACGTTTTACTTCTTCGGGGTCGTGGTCAGATACCGTATTGCCCTCATCGACCCTACCCATGCGGTCAATGGCACCACTACCATAAAGAGCGGCTTCCAAGAAAGAACTCTTTCCTGCCCCTCCATGACCCACCAAACATATATTGCGTAGCTGCTCTGTGGTGTAATGTTTCAAACAAATTCTCCTCCTTCATATCGCCACCAATGGACTGTCAAATTAGAGAATTCGACCTAGCGTAACTATTTTCCTGCCAAAGACATAATGCTTTTGTCCACGTAATCACACAGATGTCAAAATGACCATTACCTCTATCCTCAGTAAAATAAGAAGATGGGCTTTTGAAGCACCCATCCTTTCAGATTTGTTAATTCCCGCTATAATTCGGTGCTTCTTTAGTAATGTTAACGTCATGAGGGTGATTTTCACGCAGTCCTGCCCCCGTAATGCGTACGAACTGCGTCTCCGTTTTCAGCTGCTGCAGAGTCTTGCAACCACTATAGCCCATACCAGCGCGTAACCCACCCATTATCTGATAAACAGTGTCCGTTAATGGCCCACGATACGGCACCCTGCCCTCGATTCCCTCGGGGATAAGCTTGTGCCCTTGCTCTTGGAAATAGCGGTCCTTACTGCCCTTCTCCATGGCAGCAAGAGACCCCATGCCCCGGTACACTTTATAGGTCCTACCCTGGTAAATCTCTGTGTCTCCAGGGCTCTCTTCGGTCCCCGCCAAGAGGTTGCCAAGCATTACAGTATCAGCGCCTGCAGCTAAGGCCTTAACGATATCACCAGAATACTTAACACCGCCGTCAGCTATAATCGGCACACCATGACTGGCTGCCGCACGGGCGCAATCAAATATGGCAGTTATTTGGGGCATACCCACCCCTGACACAACGCGGGTTGTACATATCGAGCCGGGACCAATACCTACCTTAATGGCGTCGGCACCCGCCTGAATAAGATCTAGGGTAGCTTCAGCCGTGGCCACATTGCCAGCTATAACTTGCACCTTCGGCCAAGCAGCTTTTAGTTCGCTGACCATACGCAAAACACCCGCTGAGTGACCGTGAGCTGTATCAATAACTAATACATCTAATCCCGAGGCCACTAGGGCCTCGGCGCGTTCCATGTTTCCTATTCCTACACCAATTGCAGCGGCTACTCGCAGACGGCCCATGGCATCTTTGGTCGAGTTTGGATGCTGACGAGCCTTCTCTATGTCTTTGATAGTGATAAGACCCCGCAATTGAAAATTATTATCAACGAGGGGGAGTTTCTCTATTTTGTACTCCCGGAGAAGAGCCTTAGCCTGCTCCAAAGTAGTTCCTACCGGTGCCGTGACCAAGTTTTCTTTCGTCATGGCAGTCTCTATCTTTGCATCTAGATCTACCTCAAAGCGAATATCGCGATTTGTAATAATACCAATTAGTTTACCATTCACTGTCACAGGTACTCCAGAGATATGATAACGCTCCATCAATCGTAAGGCATCACGGATGGCATGGTCTGGCGATAAATAGATAGGATCCGTAATAACTCCATGCTCCGATCGTTTTACCCTGTCAACTTCGGAGGCCTGTTGTTCTACAGTCATGTTTTTGTGTATAACGCCAATACCGCCTTCACGTGCCATAGATATGGCCATGCGTGCTTCGGTTACGGTATCCATGCCTGCGCTAACGACGGGGATGTTTAACTTAATGTCTTTCGTTAGCCATGTTGTAGTTTCTGCATCACGTGGCAAAATCTCTGACTTGCGCGGGACCAATAAGACATCGTCAAACGTTAAGCCCTCTTTGGCAAACCTAGAACTAGAGTCCACGACATTACCTCCAATATAGCTTGTATTAGTTACTTATATTAACATAAGTCAAGCGGGGGGACAACTGAGCAACTTGCCGCAGCAAGTTGCGACAAGGGTGCCAGCAGGTTGCCGCAGGCATACCTGCGATAGAGGAGCGGAACGCCAGGGGCTGTCTCAATAGGTGGCCCCGCGCATCGAAAGATGGCTGCTTAAGCCATGTTTACATGCCCAAACGCTCCTACAGAGCGGAAATAAAAATGAATAACTACTGTCTCGCTCTGTCCTGCAGGAT
>Ga0207951_100657_pt1 | contig 15702 bp, 16 predicted proteins | sample Subbio12Aug_8Bad_FD_184830 | JGI IMG/M metagenome (GOLD analysis project Ga0207951, IMG submission 184830) | Serpentinite rock and fluid subsurface biosphere microbial communities from McLaughlin Reserve, California, USA - CR12Aug_8Bad (SPAdes) | ecosystem: Environmental > Terrestrial > Deep... | reverse complement strand
CGCGCACGAGCTGGCAGGCCATGAGCCCGGCTTCGCGCGCCGCGTCCAGCTCCTCCGCCACGTCGGAGAGGAACACGATCGCGTCCGCCGGCAGGCCCAGCGCGGCGGCGATCGCGGCGTAGGAGGCCGTCTCCCGCTTGCCGCCCACCTTCGTGTCGAAGAAGCCCGAGAGGAGCGGCGTGAGGTCGCCCGCGACCGAATGGCCGAACAGCAACCGCTGCGCCGCGACCGAGCCGGAGGAATAGATGGCGAGCCGCACCCCCGCCGCGTGCCAGGCGCGCAGGCATGGCGCGACATCGGGCCACAGATGCCCCTTGAGGCGCCCATCCTCGAAGCCCGCGCGCCAGATCAGCCCCTGCAGCGTCTTGAGCGGCGTGACCTTGGCGTCCTCGGCCATCCAGCGGCGCAGCGCGGCGCGAGGCTCCTCGCCGGGCGCGGCCTCGCGCACCTCGGCGAGGACGGCGGCGACCTCCGGCTCCTGCCCATGCGCATCGAGGAAGGCGCCGAGCTCGGCTTCCGCGAAGGGGAACAGCGTCTCCTTCACGAAGGCGATGGCGCTCGTCGTGCCCTCGATGTCCATCAGCACGCAGGCGGGCGCCGCCACGCGCTCAGTCCACCGTGACGGGGATGCGCGCGGCGATGTCGGACCCGGTGTAGTGCGGCGTCCAGCCGGTGGTGTCGGTGAAGACGCGCAGCGCGGTGACGTGCGGCACCTCGCCGGCGTCGAACCAGTGCTTCGTGTTGGCCGGCACGGAGATCAGGTCGCCCTGCGTGCAGTGGGCGTCGTAGATCCTGCCGCCCACATGCATGACGAAATTGCCCGCGCCCTCGTGGAAGAAGCGGACCTCGTCCTCGGTGTGGATGTGCTCGGACAGGAACTTCGCGCGGATCGCGTCCTTCTGCGGATGGTCCGCGGTCAGGCGGATGACGTCGGCCGTGCCCGCCTTGGTCTCCTGCAGGAAGGCGTCGAGATGCGGGCGGTAGGCGGCGAGGACCGCCTCGGGGTCGGCGCCCGCCGGCAGGTCGGCGACGGGCCAGCGTTCGAATCGCACGCCGATCGGGGCCAGCGCCTCGGCGATGCGCGCCGGGTCGTCGGTCTTGAGCGTCTCGGCGCCGGTCGCGGCGTCGCGGATCGTGAGCAGGCTCATCGCGTGTGCCTCCCTTCCTCAAGGTGACAGAGCAGCATGAACTCGAGCGCCTCGAGCCGGGCCATCGCCTGGTCCATGCCGGGGCCCCATACATAGACCCCGTGGCCGCGGATCAAGTAGCCCGGCGGCGCATCGGGCTCGCTGTCCCACAGCGCGTCGAGCGCGGCCTGCAGGCGGGCGATGTCCTGGTCGTTGTCGAGCACCGGCAGCTCCACCGCCGCCTCATGCGTCGGCCCGCCGGGAAAGACCTTGAGCAGTTCGTAGCCCGCGAGGCGGATGGCGCCGCCCGCGCGGCGCGAGAGCACGGTGTTGGCCACCGAATGGCCGTGCAGCACCGCGCCGGCCTGTGCGAAGCGGCGGTAGATCCCGCAGTGCAGAAGCGTCTCGTAGGACGGCCTGGCCCCCGGCTCGATGGCCGCGCCGGCGGCATCCACCGCCATCACGTCCGCCGGCGCCAGCATCCCCTTGTGCCGGCCGGACCGCGTGATGGCGACGCGGTCCGGGCCGAGCCGGACGGAGATGTTCCCCGCCGTGGCCGGCACCCAGCCCATGGCATCCATGCGGCGCCCGGCCGCGACGATCGCGGCGGCGGCCTCCGCCGGGATGCTCATGCGCGCGCCGGTCCGCGATGTGCGCGCGCCTGCCAGGCGATGATGAGCACCGCTGCGGCGATGCCGATGAGGTCCGTCGATTTCTCGGGCACCATCAGCGCGATCGCGGTGGCGGCGGAGGCGAGGCGCAGCGGCATCGTGAGCGGACCTCGCAGCATCCACCCTTCCGTCGAGGAGGCGAGCAGCCAGACGCCGAGCAGCGCGGTGGCGACCGCCTGCGCGACCTCCATCGTGGTGCCTTGGCCCAGCAGCGCCGGCGACATCCAGAACATGTAGGGCACGATGAAGGTGGCGAGGCCGAAGCGCACCGCGGTCATCGATGTCTTCCACAGATCGCCCCCCGCCATTCCCGCGGCCGCGAAGGAGGCGAGTGCGACCGGTGGAGTGATGGCCGACAGGACGGCGAAGTAGAAGATGAACATGTGCGCGACCAGCGGCTCGATGCCCATGCGCGTCAGGCCGGGCGCGACCACGGCGGCGGCGATGGCGTATGCGGCGGTGGTCGGCACGCCCATGCCGAGGATGATCGCCACCATCATGGCGAACATCAGCGCCGCGATCGGTAGGCCCGAGGCGATATCGAGCAGCAGCGAGGCGAAGCGCCCGCCGATTCCGGTCAGCCCGATCACGCCCGCGACGATGCCCGCCGCGGCGCAGACGGCGACCAGCTGCAGCACTTCCCGCACCGAGCCGTGCAGCGCGCCGAAGCAGGCGCGGATGGTCTCGTTCACCGCGCCCGGCAGGGCGGCGAAGGGGTTCTGCCGCTGGATCACGATGCGGTGGACCAGCGCGGTGACCGCCATGATGATGATGGAGAGCAGGATGCCCCAGGCCGCCGCGCGGAAGGGCGAGAAGCCCGAGAGCAGCATGTAGATCAGGATCAGCAGCGGGCTGAGCAGGTAGAAGCGCCGCGCGAGATCCACGATCTTCGGCAGTTCCGAGCGCGGCAGGCCGTTCAGGCCGGTCTTGCGCGCGTGCAGGTCGCAATGGGTATAGACCGCGAAGTAGAACAGCAGCGCGGGGATGATGCCGGCCAGCGCGATCTCGGTGTAGGGCACGCCCAGCACCTCGGCCATGATGAAGGCGCCCGCGCCCATCACCGGCGGCGCGAGCTGCCCGCCGGTGGAAGCGGTCGCTTCCACCGCGCCCGCGGTCTCGCGGTCATAGCCGCCGCGCCGCATCATCGGAATGGTGAAGGTGCCCGAGGCCACGACATTGGCCACCGAGGAACCGGACACCGTGCCGAACATGAAGGAGGAGACGACCGCGACCTTCGCCTGGCCGCCGCGCGCCCAGCCCACCAGACCCATGGCGAGCTCGTTGAAATAGTCGCCCGCGCGGGAGGCCTGCAGGAAGGCAGCGAAGGTGACGAACATGATGATGAAGGTCGAGGAGACCTGCACGATCGTGCCCAGCACGCCGTTGTTGTTGAACAGTTCGGACACCGCCTGCTCGACCGGCACGCCGCGGTGGTACAGGATTCCCGGCATCCAGGGCCCGACGAAGACATAGGCGATGAAGGTGCAGGCGATGATCGGCATCGCCAGCCCGGCGGTGCGGCGGGCGAATTCGAGCACGAGCAGGATGCCGACTGCCGCGGCGATCACGTCGGCCTGGTTCGGACCCATGAAGGTCCGCATCTCGATCCCTTCGGCGTCCGTGATGTAGTGCAGCGGGATGGCGAGGCTGGCCGCGATCAGCATCAGGTCGAGGATGCCAACGCCGCGCCGCGCGGAGCGGGCCGTGGCGGCGAAGGCGACGAAGCCGAGCGCGGCCCCGACGAAGACGTGCACGGCGCGCGAGACGGTCGGATCGAGCGGCGCGACCAGCAGGATCCAGAGGTGCCACAGCACGTAGATCGCCGCGAGCGCGCGCCAGAGATGGCCCTGCCACCCGCCGAGGTCGCGACGCAGCGAGCCGAATTCGGCTTCCTCGGCCGCCGCCGCCGCGGTGCGCGCGCTCGTATCGGTCTCAGCCATGCCGTACCGCTCTCCCCAAAAGCACTGCGCCGGCCCTGCCAGGCAAGGTCGGCGCACGGGCCGGGCACTGTGTGCCGGCTCACGTCTCCCGGGCGTCCCTTAGACTACATCCGGCTGCACGCAAACGGCCAGATGGCGGGGACGAGAGGTCAGGCGGCGGGGCGGTTGCCCGCCTGCGGCTGCCCCTCGGTGGCGGAGGCTTGGCCCTGCTGCGGGCCGGGGATGTTGCCGGCCGGCTGCTGCGGGGTGGCCTGCGCCTCCATGGAGGCGTCCTTCTCGTCCTCCTTGATGTTCTGCTTGAAGGACTTGATGCCCTTGGCCAGGTCGCCCATCAGGCCGCTGATCTTGCCGCTGCCGAAGAGCAGCAGGATGACCAGCAGCACGACGAGCCAGTGCCAGATGCTGAACGAACCCATGGCGACGCCTCGATCCCGTTGCGGCCGCGCCCGGCGGGGCGGCCGTGTCTCCGCATGAACGGGGCGCAACCTAGTGGCCCGGAGGCGCCCATGCAATTCCACATGGGCCATCGCGGGCTTCGCCGCAACCGGTCTCTTGACGGCGGCGGGCGGGGAATTCATTACACGCCCAGATCCGGGCCCCTCTGGCGGCCGCCTTTCCACGCGAGAAGGCGTCCGCGATGTCGGATCACTTGGAAAATCGTGCGATCACGGCCCTCTGAGCGCGTCGTGCTTGTGCCAGAGAGGAGATCGGCGGGATATGGAGTTCCTATCGGCGGAATGGCTGGGCAAGCCCGTCTGGATGTGGGCGGGCTTCGTCTCGGTCGTGCTCGTTCTGCTCGCCTTCGACCTGGGCGTGCTGAACCGCAAGAACAGGGAGCTCGGGATCGCCCAGAGCCTCTGGCTCTCGACCTTCTACATCGGCTTCGCGATTCTCTATGGCATCGGCATCTGGTGGGCCTACGACTCCGGCCGGCTGACAACCACCGACGGCACCCATGCCGGCGTCGCCTATTTCACCGGCTTCTTCATCGAGAAGGCGCTGTCCATCGACAACGTCTTCGTCATCAGCCTGATCTTCTCCTACTTCGCGATCCCGCGGAAATACCAGTACCGCGCGCTGGTCTGGGGCATCATCGGCGTGATCGTGCTGCGCGGGATGATGATCGGCATCGGCGCGGCGCTGGTGCAGCAATACGCATGGATCCTCTACATCTTCGGCGCCTTCCTCATCGCCACCGGCATCAAGATGCTGGTGGTGCCGGAAGGCGAGCAGGACATCTCGAAGAACCCGGTCGTGAAGTTCATGCGCCGTCACATGCGCGTGTCGGACACGCTGCACGGCCAGAAGTTCTTCGTGCGCGAACCCGACGCCAAGACCGGCGCGCTGGTGCGCGTCGCCACGCCGCTGTTCCTCGCGCTGGTGGTGATCAACATCGCCGACCTGATCTTCGCGGTGGATTCCGTGCCGGCGATCTTCGCCATCACCACCGATACCTTCATCGTCTATACCGCGAACATCATGGCCATCCTGGGCCTGCGCGCGCTGTATTTCGCGCTCGCCGCCATGGTGCACCGCTTCCACTACCTGAAGTATGCGCTGGCGATGGTGCTGGTGTTCATCGGCGCCAAGATCTTCTGGAACCAGATCGTGGGGAAGGTGGATCCGGCGATCTCGCTCGGCGTGACCGTCGCGATGATCGCGGGCGGCGTGCTGTACTCCCTGTGGAAGACCCGCAAGGACACGCCGCAGGCCGCGGCCTGATCCCGGCCGGGACCGGCCGGGGCATTTTTCATGCGGGCGGCGCCGGGTTCCCGACTCGCGCCGAGGCCGTGGCCGCGGCCCGCCGGTGGTCCGGCGAAAGCCCGGCAAGCCGGGGCTTCGCGCCCGGCGCCCGAGGGGCGCAAAAGCGGATGCCGGCGGTCGAAGAACTCGGCCGCGGGCATCAGCCCTCGGGCCGCAGGCCCAGCCGCCGGATGATGGCGCCCCAGCGCTCGACATCGCTCGCGACCAGGGCGCGCAACGCCCCGGGGTCGCTGCCGACGACGATGAAGCCGGCCGCCTCGAGCGGGCGGCGCTGGTCGGGGTTGGCGAGCGCCCGGCCGGTCTCGGCGGAGATCCTGGCGATGCGCTCGGCCGGCGTGCCGGCGGGCGCGAACAGGCCGATCCAGGCGATCACCGGCTCTGCGTTCACGCCCGATTCCCGCATCGTCGGCACGTCGGGGATGGCGGGGAAACGCTCGCCGCTGGTGACCGCGAGCGCGCGCACCTGGCCTTCGCGGATCTGCGGCAGCACGCCGCCCGTCGCCGCGAAGAAGGCATGGATGCGCCCGGCCACCAGGTCGAGCACCGCCTGGCCGACGGCGCGGTAGGGCACGTGAACCGCCTCGAACCCCTCGCGCGCCGCGAGATCCTCCATGGCGAGGTGCGACAGCGTCCCCGGCCCGGTCGAGGCATAGGAAATCCGCCCCGGATTGGCCTTGGCGTAGGCGACGAACTCGGCCGCGCTGCGCGCCGGCACCGAAGGGTGGACCACCAGCACGAAGGGCAGCCGCGCGAGCAGCGAGACGGGCAGGAGGTCCGTCACCGGGTCGTAGCCGAGCGCGGGGTTGAGAATCTTCGCCGTGCTCCCCGGTCCGCCGATGGTCACGCCGAAGGTGTGCCCGTCGGTGGCGCGCGCGAGCGCGTCGGTGCCGATATGCCCGCCGCCGCCGGCGCGGTTGTCCACCACCACCGGCTGGCCGAGCGCCTGCGATAGATGACCCTGGATGGCGCGCGCCGCGAGGTCGGGCGTCGAGCCGCCGGGGAAGGCGACGATCACGCGCACCGGCCGGTCCGGCCAGGTGGCCTGGGCCCCAGCGGCGGCGGGCAGCACGAGGGCGGGCAGCGCGGCGAGGCCGCGGCGGGTCAGGGTCATGGCGTGTCCTCCGGCAGGGCGCGCAGGCGCCTCATGGTGGCGTGTTTGCAGCATGGCGCGGGGCGGCTCGTCCAGCAGCGGGCCGGGCGCGGAGAGGATTCACCCGGAATTGGGGGCAGCCGCTAGACCTTGGACGCACCGCGGCACACGGAAAGGCAACCCATGGCGGCCTGGCACCGGCTCCTGCTCCTGCTCCTGCTGCCCGCGCTCGGCCTGCTGCCGGGCTGCGCGACGGTCGCGCTGAACGCGGGGCTGCGCGCGACCAACCCCGCCCCGGCCTGGAACGGCGAGGTGGCGGTGGCGAGCGAGCCCGCCGGGGCGGCCTGCCGCGTGATGCGCGGGGAACGCGTGCTGGCCGAGGTGGCGGCCACACCCGGCACGGTGCGGCTCGCGCGCTCGCACGACGTGCTCGAACTGCGCTGCCGCGCCGAGGGGCATGTCGAGACCGTCGAGCTGCTCCGCCCGACGGACGACCCGGCGGTGTTCCGCATGGCGCCGACCGGCATCATCGGCTTGGCCGCGACAGCGGCGAGCCTCGCGACCGCGAGCACCATGCGCTACCCGGGCGCGGTGACGGTGCCGCTCGCGCCCGCGCGCTTCGCCTCGGAGGGCGCGCGCGAGGAATGGTTCGCCGGGCGCCGCGCGGCCGTCATCGCCGCGCGCGCCGGGCCCACCGCGCTGGCCGAGGAACGCTGCCGGATCCAGCCCGAGAGCGGCTGCGAGACGGAACTGCTGGTGCTCCGGCGCGAGCAGGAGGAGGATCTCGGGCGGCTCGAGGCGCTGCGGTCGGGGAGCGAACGCGCTGCCCGCCTCGACCGCGCGCAGTAGCGGGGCGATCCGCTCAGCGCGCCTCGGCCATCAGCCGGCCGCCATGGATGAACCCGAAGGTCGGGAAGTTGGTCCGCCCCAGGCCGTTAACCGGCGGGTACCAGACCCGCACCAGCGACCAGTCATTGTTCGGCGAGACATCCACCACCGGCTGGTCGCGCGCGATCTGGCCGCGCGCCCGGCCGGTCGCCCAATTGGCGTGGTCCACCCGGAGCTCGCGGGCCGAGACCACCCGCGTCACCACCGAAAGATGCCCGCTGCGGTTGCGCGAGGTCCGCATGAACACCAGCACGGAGCCGACGCGCGGGCTGCGGGAGCGGACGTAGCGGCCGGATTGCGCCGCGGCATCCCACCATTGCCAGGCATCGCCCTGCAGCGTGATGCCCGAGCGCGCCCGCGCATAAGGCACGCAGGAGATGTCGCCCCCGGCATAGCCTGGCACGCCGCCGCCGACGCGCGCGCCGCCGCAGGCGGCGAGGCCCAGCATCGCCAGTATCGCGATCATGCGAAGCATGCCGCGGAACCCCCTGATATCCCCCGCAAATCAATCTAGCACAGGGCCTGTGGTCTTGCAGCAACAGCGGGCGGGAAGTTGGCGGCGGTTCCGCCCCCGGGGGCGCCCCGCCGCGCCGCCGGCCGCCCGTTGCCGCCCTGCCGGAATGGCGGCATCAAGCGAGGCAGAAGGGGAGAGGGGCTCGCGTGGTCCAGGCGCTGTTCATCCACCAGAATTTCCCGGGCCAGTACCGGCACCTCGCCCCCGTGATCGCGCGCCGCAAGGGCGCGCGCGTGATCGGCCTGGGCGAGCGCGCCAATGCCTGCCCGCCGGGCCCGACGCATCTGCGCTACCCCGCCCCGGAAGCGGCGGGCGAGAAGACCCACCGCTACCTCCGCCCGGTCGAGGCCGCGGTGCGGCGCGGCCAGCAGGTCGCGCGCGCGCTGATGGGGCTGAAGCAGAAGGGCTTCGTGCCGGACATCATCTGCTGCCATCCCGGCTGGGGCGAGGGGCTGTTCCTGCGCGACGTCTATCCGGATGCGAAGCTGCTGCAGTACTGCGAGTTCTACTACCACGCCGCCGGCGGCGACGTGGGCTTCGACCCGAAGCAGGAGGTCACGCTCGACGAGATGGCGCGCGTGCGCCTGCTGAACATGACGCAGCTGCAGTCGCTCGAGGCGACGGATTGGGCCGTCTCGCCCACGCATTGGCAGCGCAGCCGCTATCCGCGCTTCATACGCGACAAGGTCTCAGTGGTCCATGAAGGCGTGGACGCGACCTTCGCCACGCCCGGCGGCCCGAGCACGGTGCGGCTGCCGGACGGCGTGACGGTGGCGAAGGGCGACGAGGTGCTGACCTTCGTCTCGCGCAACCTCGAGCCCTATCGCGGCTTCGACGTCTTCATGCGCGCCCTGCCCGAGATCCTGGCGCGCCGGCCCAATGCGCGCGCGGTCATCGTGGGCGGGGAGGAGCGCGGCTATGGCCGCATGCCGGCCGATGGCCGGTCCTGGAAGGCGGTGATGATGGAGGAGGTGGGCGCGAAGCTCGACATTGCGCGCGTGCACTTCACCGGCCGCATCCCGCATGAGGGGCTGGTGGCGCTGTTCCGCATCACCCGCGCGCACGTCTACTACACCTATCCCTTCGTGCTCTCCTGGTCGCTGGTCGAGGCGATGGGCTGCGAGGCGCTGGTCATCGGCTCGGACACGCCGCCGCTCGCGGAGGTCATGCGCGACGGCGAGAACGGCATCCTGCTGCCCTTCTTCGATCACCAGCGCCTGGCCGATGCGGCGGTGGACGCGCTGGCCTACCCGGACCGCTACGCGCCGCTGCGCAAGGCGGCGCGGCGCACCATGCTGGAACGCTTCGACCTGCACGCCCATTGCCTGCCGAAGCAGGTCGCGCTGTTCGACGCGGTGCTGGAGGGCCGGCCCGGCACCGACGCCATTCCCGCCCTGGAGACCACGCCATGACCTCCCCCTTCGTGCCGATGGCCGAGATCCGCCGCGGCGGGATGCTGGAAAGCAAGCATCACGGCGCCGCGGTGGTCGCGGATGCCGAGGGGCGGGTGCTGCTGTCCTGGGGCGATCCGCGCTTCGTCACCTTCCCGCGCTCCTCGCTGAAGCCCTTCCAGGCCATCCCGCTGGTGGAAACCGGTGCGGCGGATGCGGCGGGGCTGACCGGGGAGCATCTCGCGCTCGCCTGCGCCTCCCACGCGGCGGAGGATTTCCAGGTGGCGCTGGTGCGCGGCTGGCTGGAACGACTGGGCCTCGCCGAGACCGCGCTGGTCTGCGGCCCCGACATGCCGCGCGGCCAGGCGGACCAGGCGGCGGTGTGGCGCGGCGGCGGGGATCGCTCGCGCATCTTCCACAATTGCTCGGGCAAGCATTGCGGCTTCCTGACGCTGGCGAAGCATATCGGTGCGCCGGTCGCCGGGTATGACGATCCGGCCCATCCGGCGCAGCGGCTGTATGTCGAGGCGTTTTCCGAACTTCTGGGCGAGGATGCGTCCCGGCTGCCGCGCGGGATGGATGGCTGCGGGTTGCCGGCGCTGGCGCTGCCCATGGAGGCGATGGCGAAGGCTGCCGCGCGCTGGGCCGCGGCGAAGGTCGCGACCGAGGCGCGCCGCAGCGCGATCCGCCGGCTGCAATCGGCGATCCGCACCTTTCCCGACCATCTCTCGGGTCGGGGTTCCTCCACCGGAGAGGTCGTGCGCGCGACCCAGGGCCGCGTGCTGCTGAAGGGCGGCGCGGAGGGCTACGTGGTCGGCTTCGTGCCGGATCGCGGGCTCGGGATTGCGGTGAAGCTCGCCGATGGTGCGGCGCGCGCGAAGATGGGTGTGTTCGCGGCGATTCTCGGCCGGCTCGGTTTGGTGGACGCGGCGGATGCGCTGGCCGAGGCGGTGGAAGGCGCAATCCGCGACAGCAACGGCCAGCCCGTCGGCACGGTGCAGGTGACCCTTCCTGTGTAGCGGTTCCCAAAGGCCTTTCGGCCTTTGGCGGGGAGGTCCGGAGGGGCAGCGCCCCTCCGGTCGTTCACGCGCTGGCCAGGATCCTGCGGAACACCGGCACCGCCGCCGCGAGATCCGCCACCGCCACGCATTCATGCGGCGTATGCGCGGTGGCGATGCTGCCCGGCCCGAGCACCACGCAGGGCGCGATCTCCTGCAGCTCGCTCGCATCCGTGCCGTAGGGCGCGGTGCGCGCGGCCTGGCCGGTGATGTCGGATGCGAGGCGCACCAGCGGATGATCCTCCGGCAGTTCCGGCGGCGTGCCTTCGCGCTTCTCCGTCAGCGTCACGCCGGCGCGGGCGGCGGCGTCGCGCACTGCGGCCTCGATGGGCGCGTAGTCGATGCGCCGGCTGCGGCGGAACTTGATGCGCGCGCTGGCCTTCGCGACGGTCACATTCACCGCCGTGCCGTGGTTGTCGATCACCAGGTTGAAGTCGCTGAATGGCGGGTCGTAGGCGGCGTCCTGGAAGGCGGGATCGAGACGCAGGCGCTCGAATACCGCCTTCATCTCGGCCAGGAACGGGATCAGCGCCCAGTTGGCGTTCACCCCCTGGCCGGTGGAGGAATGCGCCTGAACGCCCGTGGCGACCGCGGTGTACTCGATATGGCTGCGATGCCCGCGGACGGGCGCGAGGCCGGTCGGCTCCGTCACGACGATGCCCTTGAGGCCGAGCGCGCGCGCCGCGTCCGAGGCCGCGACGGCGCGGGCGCCCTGCTTGCTGGTTTCCTCGTCCGCCGTCAGCAGCAGCGTGACGGGCGTGCCCTCGGGCATGCCGCGCGCGGCGGCGATGCAGGCGGCGACCGGCCCCTTCATGTCCGCCGAGCCCAGCCCGTGCAGCACGCCGCCTTCCACGCGCGGGGTCCAGGGCGGGTCGGTCCAGCCGGTCTCGGGCACCGTGTCCATGTGGCCCGACAGCGCGTAGCCGCCGGGCGGGCCGCGATGGGCGATGAGCGCGCGCTTGGCCACGCCGTTGGCATCCGCGTAGTCCACGCGCGCGATGTCGAAGCCGGCGAGCTCCGCCTCGATCCGTTCCGCCAGCGGGAGGTTGGAGACGGAGGATCGGCTGTCGATCGCAACCAGGTCGCACGCCAGGCGCAGCACGGCATCGGCATCGTCGGTCATGGCGCGAGCATCCCTTGCCCCGCGCGGTGCGGCAAGCGAGGCTCCGCCCCATGACCGACACCGCCTATCTCGACCCCCGCACAGGGCGGACCTACCCGCTCGACACGCCGCGCTGGTGCGGCGAGGACCGCGCGCCGCTGCTGCTCACGCCGCTGTCGGGCATCACGCGCGCGGCGATCCGCGCGGAGGAACGCTCCATCTGGCGCTACGCCGCAGCCTTGCCCTTCGCGCCGGAGGACCCGATCAGCATGGGCGAGGGCTGCTCGCCGCTGGTGCCGCGCGTCATCGGCGGCGCCTCGGCGCTGCTGAAATGCGAATGGTTCATGCCGACGGGATCGTTCAAGGATCGCGGGGCGTCGGTGATGCTGTCGCTGCTGCGCGCGCAGGGCGTGAGCGAGGTGCTGGAGGATTCCTCCGGCAATGGCGGCGCGGCCGTCTCGGCCTATGCCGCCGCGGGCGGGATGGCGGCGACGATCTTCGTGCCCGAGAGCACCTCGCCCGCCAAGACCGTGCAGTCGCGCGCGGCGGGCGCGGCCATCCGACTCATTCCGGGCAGCCGGCAGGATTGCGCCGATGCGGCGCTCGCGGAAGCCGACCGCATCTTCTACGCCAGCCACAATTGGCACCCCTTCTTCCTGCACGGCACCAAGACGCTCGCCTATGAGCTGTGGGAGGATCTCGGCTTCGTCGCACCCGACAACGTCATCGTGCCCTGCGGCGCGGGGTCGAACGTGCTCGGCTGCGGCATCGGCTTCGCGGAACTCGTGCGCGCGGGCGAGATCGCGAAGGCGCCGCGCATCTTCGCCGCCCAGCCCGCGAACTGCGCGCCGATCGCGCGCGCCTTCCTGAACGAGCCGGCGGTCCCGGCGCGGCCGACCATCGCCGAGGGCACCGCCATCGCCCGGCCGCTGCGCCTCGCGGAGGTGAACCGGGTGCTGACGGAGACCGGCGGCGGCGCGGTGATGCTGAGCGAGGAGGAGATCGCCGCCGCCACGCTCGATCTCGCGCGCAGCGGCATCTATGTCGAGCCCACCTGCGCCCAGGCCGCGGCGGCCTTCGCGCGGCTGCTCGAGGCCGGCAGCATCCGCGCCGACGAGACCACCGTCGTCGTGCTCACCGGTACGGGTCTGAAGGCGACGCCGCGCATCGCGGAGTTGATGGGCCTGGCGATCTGACACCGTCGGCCGAAGCTTCGACTGCCGGTATCCGCTTTTCCTGATCCTCAGGCGCCGGGCGCGAACCTTCGGTTCGCCTGGCTGCGCGCCGCTCGGCGCGGCGCCCGGAGCGGGCATGATTCCTCCTCCGCCGCACCTGACCTTGAGGCCTGGCCAGAAAATCGCCCCTGGCGCGAAAAATCGCTTTATGTTTCCGGATAAATGTTCCATATTATGGACATGTTCGTGGTGAAAGCGAATGTTGAGACAATTCCTGATCTTTGCGGCGACGCTGGGGCTGGCACTGCCGCTCTCCGCCCAGGCCGCCGATCCGGCGGACTGCGCTCTGCTCTCGCGCCTGTCCGATGCCGCCCAGTCCGGCTTCCGGGACCAGCCGGCCGCCGCGGCCCGCGCCGCCGGCCTCTCGGGCATGACGCTCGGGCATGAGGCCGGGAGGCCCGTCTGGCGCGCCGTGCTGGCCGGCTTCGCGCCGGACCGGGACTCCGTCGCGGTGGACCGCCGCGTCGAGGCCTTCGCCGCCGCCATCCGGCACTGCCTGCCCGGCGCCCGGCAGACCGCGCGCGGGGAGGCGGAGGGCCTCGCCTGGCGCGTCTTCGCCCTGCCCGGCGGCGCGCGCATCGAACTTCTGCGCGAAAGCGGCACGCCCTCGCTGCCCGCGCATGGCGCCTTCGTCTCCGTCACGGCCGGGACCGCGCTGGCGCGGCGCTGACGCGCGGAGCGGCCTCGGCCCGCGCTTCGTCCGCCTTGCCGTCGCACCGGCCCGGCGCGACAAGGGCTCATGATCCTCGACGACCTGCCCACGCCCTGCCTCGTCCTCGACCTCGGCATCCTGAAGCGCAACCTTGCCCGCATGGCGGCGGCGGCGGCGCGGCATCCGGGGCTGCGGCTGCGCCCGCACATGAAGACCGCGAAGTCGCTCGCGGTGGCGGACCTCGCCGCGCCGGGCAAGGGGCCGATCACCGTCAGCACGGTGGCCGAGGCGCGCTATTTCGTCGGCGGCGGCTTCCGCGACCAGATCTACGCCGTCGGCGTCACGCCGGCGAAGCTCGACGCCATCGCCGCGCTCAACGCGCAGGGCGCGGATGTGAAGGTCGTCACCGACGATGCCGAGGCGGCCTCGGCCATCGCCGCCCATCCCGGCCCGCTGCGTGCGCTGGTCGAGGTGGATTGCGGCGAGGGGCGCGGCGGCGTCGCGCCGGGGTCCGTCCTGCTGGCCGAGATCGCCCGCCGGCTGGGCGCCCGCTGCGTGGGTGTGATGACCCATGCCGGCCACTCCTACGCCGAGCGTAGCATGGAAGGGCTGCAAGCGGTGGCCGAGGCCGAGCACCGCGGCGCCGTCCTCGCCGCCGACCGCCTGCGCGCCATGGGTGCGGCGGTCGGGGCGGTCTCGCTCGGCTCCTCCCCCACCGCGCTGCATGGCCGCGACATGGTCGGCATCACCGATCTCCGCGCCGGGGTCTACATGTTCGGGGACCTGTTCCAGGCGCAGATCGGCACGCATGGCATGGGGGACATCGCCGTGACGGTGCTGGCCGCCGTCACCGGCCGCAAGCCGGAGCGCAACGCGGTGCTCCTGGATGCCGGGGCCATCGCCCTGTCGAAGGACCGCAGCACGGAGAAGGCGCCGAAGGATTACGGCTTCGGCCTGATGCTCGACCGCGCGGGCCGGCCGGCCTTCGGCGAAGCCATCGTCCAGCGCACCCATCAGGAACACGGCGAGGTCCGCGGCGAGGCCCCGCTGCCCTTCGACCGCCTGCCCATCGGCGCGCTGGTGCGGATCGCGCCCAACCACACCTGCCTGACGGTCGCCGCGCATGACCGCTACCATGTGGTGGATGGCGGGCCGGAGGTGATCGCCGTGTGGGACCGGGTTAACGGCTGGTAGTCGCCGCGCTTCCGCCGCCCGGCGGGGCATGTTGCGCTCCGCCCGCCCGCACCAACATCCCGCAACGGACGCAGCAGGGAAGGCGACGGGCGATGCGGGTGGTTCTGGCGCAGCCGCGCGGCTTCTGCGCGGGCGTGGTGCGCGCGGTGGAGATCGTCGAGCGCGCGCTCGACCGCCATGGCCCGCCGGTCTATGTCCGCCACGAGATCGTCCACAACCGCCATGTCGTCGAGGACCTGCGCGCCCGCGGCGCCGTCTTCGTCAGGGAGGTCGAGGAGATCCCCGAGGGCGCGGTGGCCGTCTTCTCGGCCCATGGCGTGTCCCGCAAGGTGGAGGGGGAGGCGGCGCTGCGCCGTCTCGACGTGCTGGACGCCACCTGCCCCCTGGTCACCAAGGTCCACAACGAGGGCCGGCGCTATGCCGCGCAGGGGCGCGCCGTCATCCTCGTCGGCCATTCCGGGCACCCGGAGGTGATCGGCACCATGGGCCAGATCGACGGCGAGGTGCATCTGGTCGCCACCGCCGCCGAGGTCGAGGCCCTGCCCATCCCGCGCGAGCGGCCGGTTTCCTACATCACCCAGACCACGCTCTCGGTGGACGACACGCGCACCGTCATCGCCGCCATCCGTCAGCGCTTCGACGATGCGACCGGGCCGGACACGCGGGACATCTGCTACGCCACGCAGAACCGCCAGACCGCGGTGCGGGAACTGGCCACCCTGGCCGAGGTGGTGCTGGTGGTGGGTGCGGCGAATTCCTCCAACTCCAACCGCCTGCGCGAGATTGCCGAGGAATGCGGCGCGCACGCCTACCTCATCGCCGATGCGGATGCGCTCGACCCCGCCTGGCTCGCGGGGGCGGGGACGGTGGGCGTCACCGCCGGCGCCTCGGCGCCCGAGCGGCTGGTGGAGGGGGTGGTGGCGCGGCTGCGGACCCTCGGCGCCACCTCGGCCGAGGCGCTGCCGGGCATCGTCGAGGACGTGACCTTCCGCCTGCCGGGCAAGCTCGCCGCGGAATAGCGGGCGGGCTGCGCCCGGACGGATCAGCGCTGCGCCGCGGTGCCCTCCGGGGCGTGC
>Ga0207951_100656_pt1 | contig 15705 bp, 26 predicted proteins | sample Subbio12Aug_8Bad_FD_184830 | JGI IMG/M metagenome (GOLD analysis project Ga0207951, IMG submission 184830) | Serpentinite rock and fluid subsurface biosphere microbial communities from McLaughlin Reserve, California, USA - CR12Aug_8Bad (SPAdes) | ecosystem: Environmental > Terrestrial > Deep... | reverse complement strand
TGAAAAAATTATAATAAGCCCCCCTCACCCTAACCCTCTCCCACCAGGGGAGAGGGTAAACATATTGAAATAAAAAAAGAAATTCCCTCCCCCTTGATGCCTGCCTGCGCGAAGCCGCTTCGGCGAAGGCAGGGGGGAGGGTGAGGGTGGGGGTGATTCATGCAATTTTTTCACAGCTTCAGGGGGGAACGGGGGGATTTGAGAGTTAACTCTCTAACAAATGTTAAGGAGAATTTAAAATGGGCAAAAGGCTTCTGGTGATCGGAGGGGTCGCCGCAGGACCCAAGGCGGCCGCGAAGGCGAAAAGGTGCGATCCTGAGATGGAGATCGTCATCTATCAGGGAGAAGAAGAGATTTCCTATGCAGGTTGTGGACTTCCCTATTTTGTCAGCGGCGTGATCAAGAAGAGAGAAGCTCTGATTTCCAGGACACCCGGCAAGTTCGCTCAGGACGGGATAAAGGTTCAGAAAAATTATCAAATTGAAAAAATTGATGTTCAGAGCCGAACCATCTCAGGCCGGAAAATCGGATCGGGAGAAACCTTTTCAGACCAATTTGACCGGTTGGTTATGGCTACAGGCGCCTATCCGATTCGACCTAAGATTAAAGGCATCGATTTAGGCAATGTCTTCTATCTTCGCTCCATCTTCGATGCCGACGCCCTCTTCGAAAAGGTGAAGTCTGAGAGGGTTCGAAATGTTGTAATCGCTGGAGGAGGGTATATTGGACTTGAGATGGCTGAATCTCTTGTCCAATTAGGTAAGAACGTAAAAGTTGTGGAGTTGGCTCCTCAAATCTTGACTCTCTTTGATGGGGACTTCGCCGGTATTCTGCGTCAATATCTGGAGAAAAAAGGGGTAGAGATCTTCACCTCGGAGGGAATTGAAGCCTTAAGAGGCGAAGGAGGAAAGGTCACGCATGTTCGGACAGCGGCACGTGTGTTAGAGGCCGATGTGGTTCTCATGAGTCTTGGGATTCGGCCCCAAATTGAGCTGGCGAAGAAGGCCGGGCTGAGGATCGGTGAAACCGGAGCGGTCTGGGTGAACGAGAAGATGGAGACAAGTATTGAGGGGATTTATGCGGCAGGGGATTGCGCCGAGACGACTCATCTGATCACAGGGAAGAAGGTCTGGGTTCCTCTTGGTTCTACAGCGAATAAGCAGGGAAGGGTGGCGGGTTCGAACCTCTGTGGCGGCAATGCTGTCTTTCCGGGAGTGATGGGAACAGCCATCTTCAAGGTTTTCGATTTCAATGTGGCGAAGACCGGGTTGAGCATGAGGGAGGCTGAGAAGGAAGGATTCCGTCCCATCCAGTCCATCGTCAAGGGATATGATCGAGCCCACTACTATCCCGGAGGAAAGGAGTCCACGTTGAAGGTGATTGCTGATCAGGAGACAGGCAGGATTCTCGGAGGGCAAGCCATCGGAGAGGGGCCTTCGGATAAATTCATCGATATCTTAGCCATGGCCCTTCATGGAAAGATGACCTGCAGGGAATTGGCCAATGTGGATCTGGCTTACGCTCCACCCTTCAGTCCGGTCCTCTCGCCTGTCATTGTGGCGGCCAATGTCCTGACGAACAAGCTGGAGGGAAGGATAAGAGGGATTCAGGCCGCAGAGGTGAGAGAGAAACTTTCGACTTCAAGAGAGTCTTTTCAGGTGCTGGATGTCAGAGAGGAAGAAGAGGTCAAGAGGAAACGGATTCCTGGTTCCACCTGGATTCCCTTGTGGAAGTTGGAAAAGCATACTGGAGAACTTGACAAAAAGAAGGAGATTGCCGTCCACTGCGAGTCGGGTCTTCGTTCCTATAAAGCCTGTCTCAAACTCCAGCAGGAAGGTTTTGAGAACGTGAAGAACATCGATGGCGGCATGCTCTGCTGGTGCGATGATCCGGAGTCGAAATGAACTTCCATTTTATTTTTCCTGTGAGTGAGGAGAAGAGCAGTGCCCTCAAGGAGAAGATGGAGGCCCTTGGTATTCTTGAGAAGGATATTGAGGAGAGATTCATCCGGTCCTCGGGAAAGGGAGGGCAGAAGGTGAACAAAACCTCCACCTGCGTTTATCTCAAACATCTTCCCACAGGGATTGAAGTGAAATGGATGACCGAAAGGAGCCAATCCCTCAATCGTTTTTTTGCGAGGCGGGAACTGGTGACGCGAATGGAAAGGTTGTCGGGCCAGGTGACAGACGAGGATTTAGAGATAAAAAAGTTAAGAAGGAAGAAATCGAAGAGAAAAAAGAGGGCAGGGCTGAAGTATCACGGGGCGGGCCCGTAGCCACCCAACTTCTTTTCCCCCTCTCCCCTGGCGGGAGAGGGTGGGGGTGAGGGGGAAAATATTTTGACAAAAGAGAAGTTTCCGGTCACAAACGCCGTTCGCTTTTTAAGAGAGCAAAAGGTGGAATTTATAGAGCGTCCTTATCGATATGAGGAAAAGGGAGGCACCGAAATTGCAGCTCAGGCCCTGGGAGTGGATGAGCACCTGACGGTTAAGACGCTCGTTATGGAGGATGAGAAAAAAAATTCCATCATTATTCTTATGCACGGCGACAAAGAGGTTTCAACGAGAGAACTGGCAAGGGTCCTCGGGGTTAAGTCGATTACGCCCTGTTCTTCCGAAACGGCTTTAAAGCACACCGGTTATATGGTTGGAGGAATTTCCCCCTTTGGAACGAAGAAACAACTTCCGGTCTATGTTGAGGAGACCATTCTCAGCCTTCCCCGAATATTCATCAATGGAGGCAGAAGAGGCCTCTTATGTGAGATGTCTCCAAAGGATCTGGTAAGGGTATTGAATCCGACTGCTGTCCGTGTGGCGCGATGAACAATGGCTCACAGGTTTAAACGTTATGAGATGACGATCTCCTCCACATATTTCACCCAGTCATATCCGTAGGCATCCTCATAGACCAATCTTAGAGGGAATCCATGTTTCTGAGGAAGAGGTTCCCCGTTGACGCGATAGGCAAGGAAAACCTTCTTCTGATCGATGTCTTTTAGAGAGATTCTGACAACCTTTTCATAAGCTCCTTTGACATCCAGGTATTTTGAGTCAGAGTGAACATCCGCACTTTTCAACAATGTCCTGAAACTCACACCGCTCCAGCGCCCGTTGTTGGTAAAGAAGCCCGGACAGATGAGAAGAACCGTCTCGGTCAAGGAGGGGTATTTGAGAATCTCATCATAAGTCAGGGAGAGGGACTGTTTTACTTTTCCCGTAATTTTGAGCCGGTAGGTTTTGATATCCACTGCCACATCCGTAGGCCCCATGGTCCCGAATTGTTCAAGTGGGTCAATGTCGAGATCCCGGTTATCAATCTCAGCGGGGTTCATATTGATCATCTGATCTTTTGGGAAGCCTTTTGGAAGGAGCTCATTTGCTTTGGCCCAGGAAGAAGAGATGAATTTCCACAAGAGGGAATTCACCACAAAGCCTGATAGTGAAACCCAGATTGATTTTCCCAGAAAATCTCTTCTTGTCCACATATACTCATATTAAGATATTTTAGATGACAAAGTAAGGAAACCTAATATATAGCCTTGCATAATTAAAGCGTCATTGGAGGAGTGTAGCGACGAAGCAATCTCTGTTTTCCAGATGCAAATGCGGGATTGCCACGCCCTTCGGGCTTGCAATGACATGTAGCGATCTTTATGCAAGGTTATATAATATAGGGGAAGTTGTTTTCTATTTCGTTATCTTACGTATTTTTTGCATACCGGGATATGCCAAGAGTTGCCCTTACGGGCCTGCTGGGAATCAGAAATGAAATCCTGCGAAAATTAGCAAAATAGAAAACAATGTCCCCGGCTGTTATTTATATGGAATAAATTTCCCAACTTCAATGGTTTTGAACAATCAAAAATAGCTTGACAGTTCTTTGCCTCATCTATACAATTCTACCATCTATAGAAGAAACTTAAAAGATAATGTTAGGCTTAATAACACAGAATACAGTCAAAAAGAATTATGGAGGAAAATTTGGCATGGCAACTTTAACCGGGGAACAATTGGCTCAAAACGTTCGAGAGAAGATTGAAGACCTGAAGAAAGTCTGTGAAGGGGTTGATGAGAACACAGCCTTGCGTGCGGCTGAAGGACGATGGTCTCCCAAGGAAATCCTTTCTCACCTATCGGGACCCGAGGGCACGGGACATCTGCCGATTCTGAAAGCCTTCCTGGACCAGGACACGCCCATGATCAAACTTCAGGCCGAGGACCCTTTTTTTTCTGAAAAACGCGCCCAAATGACCTTTGCTGAGCTTTTCTCAGAGGTTGAGAAGAATTTCGATCGTATCTCCGAGTTTGCCGCAGGGCTATCCGGGGAACAGCTCGACCGAAAGGCGCATATCCCCTTGCTCAAAGATTCGCCACTGGGGGAGTACCCAACGTTGGAAGGGCTAATAGGTGCCTTAGGCTCATTTCATATCCAATTTCATATTGACGATATGCGTGAGACCCTTAAAGGTCTTGAAAAATAGCGAGACCAGCTCCTGATTCTTGACAGAATTGGAAAAATAAGTGGCAGCGGCTTTGCCGAACCCATTTTTGCACAGGACGCCAAACAGCAGGCGCCTGTGAAAAACCCGTTAGGTACTGGAGGATTTATATGTTTTACTTAATTCTTCTTCTATCGCTCATAACAGCGCTGCTTATTGCGTATACCATGGCAATGCAGAAAACAACACACAGCATTGGCCGCCTCCTGATGAACAAGGCAATGGGTGAACGAGGATCTGGAGTTCAAGATGCGATAACACCAAAGTCGCAGACCATGAGGAATGTGCTCATGTTCATTCTTATCCTTCTCGTTTTCGCCCTTACCACTTATCAGTACGCTTGGTATCATGGCGTCTGGGTCGTGATCGCCTGTTTTTTTGGCAGCCCCCTGCTGTCTATTATATTTGGTTTACGTCCCGGATCTCCACGTTTGGTAGCCTCTATTGCAAAAGACATGGGAAGACGCCGTCAGGCTTATCAAAAGTCCAATGATACTTTGCGTGCCGAGGTTATCGGCGAATTGATAAGCAAATTGAATCAGCTCTCTCCAGAAGCAATTCGAAGTGAGGCGAAAAGATGAGGATATGGGTCGTCGTTCTTAAAGCTTTCGGCTATATCTGGCTTACTCTTGCATCTATTCTAATATTTGTAGGGATAATCGGCGTCTGGATGAAAGAGGGTTTTTCTGGAGTTCAGTCGCTTCTCAGTCCTTTCAACATAATCAATTGGGTTCTGACAGTTCTAACATTGGCACCTGGAATCGGTGCATTAGCTTTGGGGTCGAAACTGCAAGATAAAATTGGAAAAACGGTACCTAACGAGGCAAATGCAGCGGATCGCTGACGCGCCCGCTGATTTGCAATGTTGGTGAGAAGGGTTACAGGAAATAGGGACACTAAAAATATGAAAATATATTTGGACAATTGTTGCTTCAACAGACCATTTGATGACCAATCTCAGCTGAGAATCAGGCTCGATTCAGAGGCAAAACTGAACATTCAAGAAGAAATCCGGGTTGGCAAGTTTCAGCTGGTGTGGTCATACATTTTAGATTATGAGAACGGCAAAAATCCCTTTCAAGAGCGAAAACTTCGGATTGCTGAGTGGAAGAAATATGCAGCTCTTGATATTCGAGAAAGCGAAGAACTGCTTGAAAGAGCAAATATTCTTAATCAAATGGGACTTCAAAAGATTGATACATTGCATATCGCTTGTGCCATTATTTCGAAATGCGAATATTTTTTGAGTACTGATGACACGATCTTAAAACGACAGAATGAAATAGGCGACATCAATGTCGTTGATCCAATCGCCTTCATAAAGGAGGTATTATCATGATAACCGATACGGAAATTAAGGTAAAAGGCATTGAAATCCTTGCAAAACATCTTGGTGATGTTGAAGCAGAGCGCTTTATTGCCCTTATCCAGAGAGAACCTTTTGACTACACAAAATGGAGAAAAGGATTGGATGAAGATTTATCCATTGAGGATATCAGTCAAAAAGCGATGGCTTTAAGAATGAAGGACACCGAACAAGGCGGTCCAGTTGACCAAGGCCACAGCGGGCCTATTGAAAAGTAGTTCAATTGATAGCTTCCTTGCCTTTGGCTACCTTCGTCTATGACTCTGGCAACTGACCTTTTTCGTTCGGTGTAGGGAAAATAGATGGCAGAATATGGCGAATGGAATCGAAAGGGAGCGACACTAAGCGACGTAACAGCCAAAGCTGAATACGGAGTAGATCGCGATTTCATTATCAGAGGCATAGAGACTAGAAAACTAGAATATCGCGACGGGGCAATATGGGGAAACCCTTATCTCAGAATCCTGAGGAGCCAACTCGAGAAGTACATAACTGAGCAACTTGGAGAGGACTACCTGATGAAGGTCAAGAGTCAGACGGAGTTGCGGAAGATCAAGAAGGAAATATCCGAACTCAAGAAGAGACTAAATGTGCTTCAGGACAGGAAGACCGATCTTGAGGGATCATTAAGGAAATAACAGACCACCGAACAAGCGGCTGCACCGGATCGCCGATAAATCCGGCTCCCAGTGAGCCTTAGCGTTATGCCCGAAATATATTCAATTAATGCCCAGGATAAGATATAATACAAGAAAGTGGATATGGCTGAATATAAGTACACCGAGTATTTCGAGAAGGAAGTTCTGAGGAAACGGCCCTATCTGAAAAAAGAGTGGTGTGTTAGCGTGATAGAAAGGCCCATTAAGGTGGAGCCTCAAGAACATAACCGCTTCCGGTTCTGGGGTGTAATCCCTGAACTGGAAAGCCGGATACTGCGAGTTATAACTTTGAGTGATAAGAAGACTATTCACAATGCCTTTCTCGATAGGAGGTTTAGACCATGAAACTAAACTATTATCCGGAGACCGATTCTCTGTATATTGATCTTTCTGAAAAATCCAGCGTGGAAAGTCGAGAAATTTCCGAAGGTGTTGTGCTTGACTATGATGCTGAGGGTAATCTGGTTGGTATTGATATCGACAATGCCAGCACAAAAGTCCAGCTCAAAGAGTTAAGCCTCCGGAAACTACCAGCAGAAATAAAGGCAGTGGCCTAACAAGGGGGTGGAGGCGAGCGTAAATAGCCCTGCTTTCTTTTATGGGTGAGTGCCCGCCGCCTCACCCCTATCGTTATGTGCCTGAGATGATTATCCATTTTAAAAATAAGGATGACTAATATGCTTACTCCTGATCAGTTTCGTGTTAATGAAACTTGGATTGCTATCCCAGTGAATGAAGGATTCCTCTTTGTTAAGGATGACCCCTACGATGTTTATGTGCTAATAGATGCCGCCAGTGCGTACGTATTGGGGCATGTATTGTCACGGGTGGTAGATGAAGCCCCACAGGAAAAAGACGTTGCAGATCTTTTCAAAAAGGCTTGGAAGGCAAAGAACCAATGGGCTAAAGAACTTATAATTACAAGTAATCTTAAAGCGGAGAGGGTCTTTAAAAAGCAGGCAGAAAAGAATGGCCTCTCTGTAAAAGTGGTTTCTTTATCAGAGTTGGAGCCAATTATCGGCCCGTTAAAAGAATCATTTGCTTCAGGTTTTATGAAGAAAGCCACATAACCTCTTTTTGCACTGGACGGCGAACTGCTGGCGCCAGTGAAAATGTCGTTAAGCGTAGAATTAAAAGAATAAATGGGGTAAAATAAACTCATGCAGTTCGAATGGGATCCAGAAAAAGCGAAGAGGAACTATCGGAAACATGGAGTGTCGTTTGAAGAAGCGGTAACCGTGTTTTATGATCCCTTATCTGCCACTTTTGATGACCCAGATCACTCTGCTGGAGAGCAGAGATTAATCACTATTGGTTTTTCCTCCCGAGACCGTTTGATTGTTATATCGCATGCAGAAAGAGGAAAAACCTCACGTATTATCAGCGCGCGACGTGCAACTGCGCATGAAAGGAAGAAACATGAAACCTAGATTAGGAAACTACCGTGATGACTTACGCCCCGAATACAACTTTGACTATTCTAAAGCAGTCCGTGGCAAGTATTACAAGCGCCTGTTAGAGGAGGGGGCTAATGTTATTGTCCTCGAACCGGATGTAGCCAAGGTATTCAGTGATTCATCTGCGGTGAATGAAGCGCTTAGATCCCTTCTTAATCTGACACGCTCGACTCAACGCTTAACAAAGCGCTCAAGCGGACACGCGAAAAAGCTGCGCGCCGATTAGCTTTCCCGTTCGACCAAAGGATAATGACTATGGACTCAGGAATATTGACCAAGATGCTGTCTGGTATTGCCATACCCAGCGTATTCTGCGGCATTTTATTCATCGTGATCAGTCTGCCTCTTCTACGTGGTTCAATACCGATGAATCGTTTCTATGGCTTTCGCATTTCAAAAGCATTCAAATCCGACGCAAACTGGTATGCAGTCAACAAGTATGGTGCGAAGACTCTCATTCTTTGGTCAATAGTGATGATTGCGTCCGGAGTGCTGTTTCTGTTTGTCGGTCTACCCTCACCCCTGGCAGGTCTGATTCCACTTGTAATTTGCACATCAGCAGCGATAGTCCAGACACTTCACTTTGCTCGGCAACTTGAAAACTCAAATGATGAAAAGCCTGTCGAACAAACGGCTCCACCGGATCGCCGATAAGTCCGGCTCCCGGTGAGCCTTGACGTTATCTGTTAAATACAAATCGGACAAAATAGAAAGGAGGAGTAAAATGTACACAATCAAGAACAGGCTAACTATTAGTTTTTCATTATTAGCTTTTGTTTTGATTTCTGGTTGCATGACTGCTGCCCAACATCAACAAAGTCTGCCCACTACCAAAGAGAGGGAAATGACTCTCGGTATTGTGCAAAAAGAAATTCGTGTTGGAATGTCACAAGCTGATGTGGCAACTGCTTTAGGCTCGCCTAACATTGTAACAAAAGATAGCGAAGGTCAAGAAACCTGGATTTATGACAAGATTGCAACGGAGGCATCCTATTCTAGAAGTCATGGGTACGGAACAATTTTGATCCTTGGGTATTCCAGAGACACAGGTGCAGCCAGCTCTACTCAAAAAACCTTAACAGTAGTCATCAAATTCAACGCAAAGAATTTAGTTGAATCTTTCTCCTACCACGCCAGCAAATTTTAAATTTAGGAGGTCACTATGAAAAAGATTGGCGTATTATCGCTTATTTTAATCATATTTATTTCTGGTTGTGCTACAACTGGTACTACTCCACCAAGAACACAACTTCAGATACGTGAATTTCAGACTCGGTCATACGAGACTAATGACGTAAAAATGGTTATGAAGGCTCTACTTAATGTTCTTCAAGACGATGGTTTCATTGTTAAGAATGCAAATATCGAGCTTGGGCTTCTGAATGCAACGAAAGAAGTGGATATTACAGACAAGTGGGAGGTCTTCGGTGCCATTCTGACAAGAAGTAAATACCAAGCCCCCCGATGGGCAAAACATAGAATTATTGAAGCTACAGGTAATGTTAGTGAGTTTGGCACACAATGCCGAGTTCGCATGAATTTTCTAATAAAAGACATGGATAATTTGGGTGGTCTGAGACAAGTTGGGCAAATTGAAGACGAGAAATATTATCAGGATTTCTTTTCAAAAGTTGATAAAGGGATTTTCATTCAAAAGGAAAAACTATAATATACAGATAACAAGACACTCCAGCGGATGGCTTACAGCCACCGCTGACCTAAGTCGTTAGACGGAGAAGGAAGATGACAAAAATACAAAACTTCATAAACAAAGCTTGGATGGCGATTGGTGGTATTAATAACGAAGATGTTTACAGGTTTTTATATGAGAGACCGAAAATAATACGGCGGGACAAGTTTTTTGAAGAATATTTATGGGCTGTTTGGGTTTCAGGGTTGAAAAGAAAAAGCGCGGAGGGGTTTCTAGATAAATGTGATCAAGAAGTATTTGATTATAAATTTGTTGCAAGTAAAACACCCGAACAATGGCGAAAACACTTCAAAAAATACCACAAAGCATTAAGAGAAAAGGCAAGAAGCAAATGGAATGCTGTTTACAGTGTTGCAAACATGCTTGATGCCTACAAGACGGAAAGAGAATTTAGAGAAGATCTTTTCGGCGGAAAAACTCGTTCAAACGAATTGAATACTACTGATGCCATAGCGTTGTATGAAAAAAGAATACCATGGGTTGGCAAGCCAAATGCACACTTTATTGTGAGGAATATAGGTGGCGAAGCAATTAAGTGTGACAGATGGTTAGAAAAATTCATAGAGTATTACAACCTGACATTGGTAAAATTAGACAAACTTGCAGGACGAATAAAAACACCTCACGGATGCCCGGTCAGAATAACACCCGGATTAATCGATTTGATTGTATGGTGTTATTGTGAACAGGAGGTTGTAAAACTTAAACAATTCAAAAAGCACTTTATAGAAATGAAATTTTAGGCCGTCTAACAAGGCGCTCAAGAGGGACGCGGCAAAAACCGCCGCGCCCCTTAGCTTTTGCGTTAGCCGCAACTGATGGTGATTGACAGAAGAGGTCTTTGATGATGGATACCGGTGGGTTTACATGGCCTATTTGGCTTTTTAGATTACTTTCGTGGGCAGCGTCACTCTGGCGTTTCATTACACTACGTGAAGCGCTGTTCTTTCGGCACAGTTCTCTACATACTTACAAGGTTTTGGCCAAGGCGAAAAGTCGAATTGTGCTTCATGCTGCATTTTACCCAACTTATGCTAGCACCGCTGACTATAGCTCCGCGCTCCGCGCTGCACTTGCGAAGCCATCGTTTGGGAAACTTGAGGTCTTCCTTTTATCGCTTAATCCCATGGCAACATGGATTCCAGAGTTCGTGCGGATTTTGCGTTGGAACTATTCGGTAGACGACTTTAGAAGTGAACTTACTGCTTCGCGTATTTTTTTCCAGCACCTGCGTGATGATTATCCGGATAAGGTAGTTTTATACGAGACTCAGCTATTACCATGTTTTCCACTTGTCATCATTGACAACATTATATATGTCGGCCACTATGCCCACAGCAAAGAACCAGCACCTAACGGGTACTGGCTCAGGATTAAGGCTGATGTGGATAAGCTCGTTCAATGGGTTGATTACCCAACTCTTCCAGTAAAGCCTACTGATCGATCAGTGGCAGCCTATAGATTTGTGGCTGAGTATGTTAATGCAAGGTGTAATTCATCAAAGATTTAATTCAGGAACACGATTGGCAACTTCGGCTAACAATCCACTCCAGCGGACGGCTGATGGCCGCCGCTGATTTTGGGCGTTAGGCATTTAGAAAACCTATATAAACTCGAGGATGGGCAAACAACGACCTGAATGAAAAAGCTTCAACCTCACGAAGTTCAATTAGCGATCCAATTTTCGGAACGACTTGCTGATGCTGAGTTATGGATTGGCAAAGCCGAGGAACTTCTTGCTGCGGCGAAAATTCTCGAGGCTGACGTAGTGCGGTACTGGTCGAAAGTCCATGTCAAGGACGGAAGAATCGTCAGTGTGCCGTGCCGCAAAAACGTTCAAGGGCCATATTTCTTACTCACCGCCTATGGACTAGAAAACTACTTTAAGGCTCTGCTTGTCTACAAAAATCGACAGTCATTCCGGAACAAGCTTCTCACTAAAATCCCAGATTATATCAAGGAGCACGACCTGCTCCGGTTAGCACGCAAAGTTTCAATGAAGCTCACGCTTCTCGAAGAAGATCTTCTTTCCCGATTATCCCGGAATTCTATATGGGAGGCTCGCTACCCTGTTCCCACAGGTCCAAATGGGATCACTGCAATTCAACAATTCTCAGACGGAAAAACGTATCTCGTTGCATATTTTCGCCCCGAGGACGTCGACCAAATTCACGGTTTTGTTAATCGGTTACGGGAATACGTTATAGCGGAGACTGGAATTTCCCATAACAAAGGACTCGATCTAAAAAAAGAGCCAGCCCCCATTTAGGGTTTAATAAACGATCAGAAAAAAGGATGGGAATTCTGCTTAAAACATCACTCCAGTAGAAGGCTGATAGCCGCCGCTGATTTCAGACGTTTTGGGGTGCAAGCGTCTTTAAGTGCAAAGCTAAGTTGACCGAGAAAAAGGAGTAAAAATGAAAAAAGCGATTTTTATTTTTGTCTGTTTTGTTGCTTTGTACTCGGTATCATATGGTGAACAGAAGAGGATAGAGGAGTCGAGTAGACTTCTTCCCGTTGTTCAGAATGGCAAGTGGGGCTATATCGATACGACAGGGAAGATAGTAATCAACCCACAATTTGACGAAGCTTATTACTTTTCGCAAGGGCTTGCAGCCGTAAATATTGGTGGTAAGAGAGATGAAAAAGGGCTGATAAGAGGGGGCAAGTGGGGTTATATCGATAAGACAGGCGAGTTTGTAATAAAACCGCAATTTGATTGGACTATTGACTTTTCATTTTATGAAGGGTTAGCAAAAATAGTGATTGATAATAAGTGTGGCTACATTGACAATACTGGAAAAATAATAATCAATCCGCAGTTCTTTAATGCGTGGCGATTTTCTGAAGGATTGGCAGCCGTAGAAATTCGTGGAAAGGGGGACTATGTAGATATTGGTGGAACGTGGGGCTATATCGATAAGACAGGAAAGTTTGTAGTAAATCGACAATTTGATTTTGCGCATGATTTTCAAGAAGGCTTGGCAAGAGTGAATATTGGGAGCAGATCTGGCTTCATTAATAAAACAGGCAAATATGTTATAAATCCACAATTTGATGAGGCCTGGAACTTTTCCGAAGGGCTGGCAGCTGTCAAGATTGGCGGAGAAAAAAATCAATTCGGATTGTTGCAGGGCGGTAAATGGGGCTATATTGACAAAATGGGCAAGTTAGTAATCAACCCACAATTCGATGAGGCCCAAGAATTCAAAGAAGCGCTCGCCGCGGTAGATATTGGCGGTAAATGGGGCTATATTGACAAAAAAGGAAAGTATTTAATTAACCCGCAGTTCGACTATGCTTGGAACTTTCAGGAAGGTTTGGCAATGGTGAAGGTTGAAGGGAAACATGGCTATATCAATAGGAACGGAAAATTTGTTATCAACGCACAGTTTGATGATGCTTATTACTTTTCAGAGGGACTGGCCCGAGTAAATACTGGAGGCAAAGTAATTGACTATAGAATGACTGGGGGCAAGTGGGGCTATATCGATAAGACAGGCGAGTTTGTAATAAAACCGCAATTTGATTTCTGTTGGGACTTTCATGGAGGTTTGGCTAGGGTAAAAATTGATGACAAGTTCGGTTATATAGAGAAAACGGGAAAGTACGTTTGGAATCCTATAAATTGAGTAAACGCAGAAAAAGCGAAGATGCGACGGTTCTATCTGCTGACATTTTTAAAAGACAGCTAACACGCTTACCTTCACCCTACTGTCAGCTGATAGGCAGCGGAGCGTGAAGAAAACAGTACAGGCATAAATAATCTATTTCATTCTCTCCAGTTACCCGGCGAAGCGCAAGAGGCACTGCAAGTAGCAAGTTAGATATTTGAATTGCCTAACAAGGCACTCCAGCGGATGGCCTACAGCCACCGCTGACCTAAATCGTTAAAAGGAAATACAGCAATGTCTAAATTCAAAGACGCGGACATTGAGAAGTGGCCCGACTCTTGGGCTGGGTTTCCCCAAGATGAAAAATGCGGACGTGCGTTCCTGCCACTTATGAAGGAGTTCATTGATTACCTGAAGGCACAGAATCTATCGCCCAAAACTTTAAATAAGCACATTGATAATCTATGGCTGTTGGGAGGCGCGATAATTGGTGAGATCAACTTGGACAGCTCAATAAGGAAACTGGAGCCTTTGGATTTGATCTTTGAAGTGACAATCGGGGAAGGTGGCCCAATGCTGAAGGATGAGCGGTGGCAGCCTTCGTTTGATGCAACGTGCAGGAAGTTCCGTAAGTACTTAATAAACAAATACATCTTTTAACAAATCACTCCAGCGGATGGCTTACAGCCACCGCTGACCTCAATCGTTAGAGCTAAAATTATTTAAAATTATTAAAAGGTGAAATATGAGAAGGGCTTTAATTAATCCTTCGCTTAAACTGGGCTTTAACGATGTTTATAAAGCTATTTCTGAACAACCAAAATCACAGACTCCAAAATTACTAACGACCGGTGGTGTACCTTTCGTGGCCGAAGCTAAATGCACGCATGATGGCCGTCTATTTATTTCACTGCCACATAATAACCGCATTTATGAGAACGACTGGGGCTATAGATCTAACAGCATGGGGAAAGACGGTCAGAGGATCGGACATTATTCTATACCTATTGATGACTGGGCAAGTAGGCTCTAACAAGCGGCTGCACCGGATCGCCGATAAATCCGGCTCCCGGTGAGCTTTGCGTTATACGGTATAATAAAATAGAAGATTGGAGAGGTTGTGGGAAACCCTGAAGAATCTATAATCATATGGTCTGGCTATCTTAAATACAGAACTAAGTTGAGGGGATTTGAAGTTTTAAAAATAGAAAATATATTGCGATATTCAGGAGAAAGGTACTTCGATACTGTAACCAGACGATTGATTGTAGTAGGAAAACATGATGATAGGCTGGTTATAATTCCATATGAGAAACATGGAAATGAAATAATACCAGCCACCATTCATGCCACTACACGTCAACAAATCAAATTCCGACTTAAAACAGGGAGGTTTGTATATGAATAAAACAACTATGACATATTTCAAAGATGAAGACATTCTACATGTAGTTATTTCCGATGAAAAAGAAGCCAACAGCATCGAGTTAAGCCCAAATATTACGGCTGAGATGAATGAAAGAGGCGAATTGATAGGGATCGAAATACTAGAGGCCAGTTCTTTTATTCGCGATTCTATATTAGAGTCATCTCAAGCTAAAATACTTGAATTAAAAAAAGCCGTATAACAATCAAATCCAGCGGATGGCTGATAGCCACCGCTGATCTCAGGCGTTCGGCAGAATAAACATGCAAGACTATACAAGCGATATTGCGGATTTCTGGTCTATTATAAAAAGCATGGCAAGAGAACAGAAATAGAAATCCAGTTATCGAATGCAACTTGTTTGAACGTAAGGTATTGGCATATCCTGTAAAAGAATACATCAATACACTTTCAGAAAGGACACGATTCAAAACATTACGGCAATATGAGCAAGTGACAGCCCAAGGTGGAATGATGGTTTTTATAAATGATTATGAGAAGAGAATTCTCCAGTCGTATATTTTCAACGCGGAAGATATAAAGCTAGAAACGAAGCCGTACAAGAGGACTGACATGAAATGAACGTCAAAGAGGCATACGAATTGACAAATGCCGTATTGGTGGAGTTGGGTGGTCAAGCTCCAATTGAAATACCAGCTCAAGGAACAGACCATGATAAGGTTCAATGTCTTCTGGATGTGTATGCAAAACGACTCAAGAAGAAGTTCTGGCGGTACAAACTATACCGTGATAATAGAAGGATACCAGAGTTGATCTGCCAGTATCTTGGGAAAATGCTTACAGAAGATGAACGCAGAAAGCCTAACGTTGGCACGCAGCGGTCGGCTAAGCGCCGCCGCTGATGCCAGCGTTAGGCGTGTCGAACATAAATATGGTATAAAGAAAATATGAAAATCGAATGGGATCCCCAAAAGGCGCGTTCAAAACTGCGAAAGCATAAGGTTCCTTTTGAGG
>Ga0207951_100655_pt1 | contig 15710 bp, 15 predicted proteins | sample Subbio12Aug_8Bad_FD_184830 | JGI IMG/M metagenome (GOLD analysis project Ga0207951, IMG submission 184830) | Serpentinite rock and fluid subsurface biosphere microbial communities from McLaughlin Reserve, California, USA - CR12Aug_8Bad (SPAdes) | ecosystem: Environmental > Terrestrial > Deep... | reverse complement strand
CGCTGCGCCTGCTGGGCGAACGCGCGGACGCGCCGCCGCGCATCCTGGCCGAGGCGCGCCTCGCCGGCGGTTGCCGGACGACCTTCCGCGTCAACGAATGGGTGCTGACCGCGTCGGAGGGCGACCTCGTCCAGTTGCGCCTGACGGGCGGGCCCGAACTCACCCTGTGGTTCCGCCGCGTCGAACTGGCCGTGCCTTTATGAACCCGGATGCCGAAGGAATCCGGGTTGACCGGTCCGAGCGCCCGAAGGGGGTGCCGCGCCGGGTGGCGCGAAGCCCGGCGGACCGGAAGTTCGCGCCCGGCGTCTGAGGGGCGGAAAAAGCAGATGCCGGCGGTCGAAGGATTCGGCCATCGGCATGGCGCGGTCTTGCCGGCGCGCGGCCGTGGCGGGACACTCGGCGGAGCAAGGGGACGCTCCGCACGCATGACCTGGCAAGCCGAACTCGACGAATTGCGCCGCCGCGAGGCCCTCGCCCGCGGGATGGGCGGGCCGGACAAGGTGCAGCGCCAGCACGAGGGCGGCCGGCTGACCGTGCGTGAGCGGGTCGAGGCGCTGGCCGACCGCGGATCCTTCCACGAGATCGGCGCCATCGCCGGGCGCGCCGACTACGACGCGCAGGGCGAGCTCGCCTCCTTCACGCCATCCAACTGCGTGATGGGCCGGGCGATGGTGGATGGCCGCCCTGTGGTGGTGGTGGGCGACGACTTCACCGTGCGCGGCGGCAGCGCGGATGCGACCATCCGCGAGAAGCCGATCATGGCCGAGCGCATGGCCGCGGAACTCCGCCTGCCGATCATCCGGCTGATCGAGGGCTCGGGCGGCGGCGGCTCGGTCAAGACCATAGAAACGACGGGCCGGGCCAACCTGCCCGGCGGCGTGGGCGGGACGCAGCTCTACCACCAGACCACCGCGAATATGGGGCTGGTGCCGGTGGTCACGCTGGGGCTGGGGTCGGTCGCGGGTCTGGGGGCGGCGCGGCTCGCGGCGGCGCATTACTCGGTGATGACGAAATCCTCGGCGATGTTCGTCGCCGGCCCGCCGGTGGTCGCGCGGCTGGGCGAGACGCTGGACAAGCGCGAGCTCGGCGGGTGGGAGATCCAGTGCGGCGCCGGCGCGGTGGACGACGCGGTGGAGACCGAGGCCGAGGCCTTCGCCGCCGCGCGGCGCTTCCTGTCCTACATGCCTTCCTCGGTGTTCGAACTGCCCCCGGTCACGCGCGCGCGCGACGATGCGGGAAGGCGGGAGGAAGGGCTGCTCTCGGCCATCCCACGCGACCCGCGGCGGGCCTACAGGATCCGCCCGGTCATCGAGGCGCTGTTCGACAGGGGCTCCTTCTTCGAGACCGGACGCTGGTTCGGCCGGCCGGTGGTTGCGGGCCTCGCGCGGCTCGAAGGCCGCCCGGTCGCGGTGCTGGCCTCGGACCCGGTGTTCCAGGGCGGCTCCTGGACCGCCGATGCGTGCCAGAAGGTGATCCGGCATGTGGACCTCGCCGAGACCTTCCATCTGCCCGTCGTCTACCTGATGGACTGCCCCGGCTTCGCGGTCGGGCTGGAGGCGGAGCGCAACGCGACCATCCGCTGGGGCGTGCGCGCGATGGCGGCGGTGAACCAGTGCCGCCAGCCCTGGTGCACCATCATCCTTCGCAACGCCTTCGGGGTGGCGGGGGTGGTGCACCAGCCGGCGGGGCGCTTTTCCCTGCGCTACGCCTGGCCGTCGGCGCGCTGGGGCTCGCTGCCGCTGGAAGGCGGGGTGGAGGCGGCCTATGCGGCGGAAGTCTCGGCCGCCGAGGACAAGGCGGCCAAGGTCGCGGAGATCGAGCAGCGGCTGCAGAAGCTGCGCTCCCCCTTCCGCACCGCCGAGGCCTTCTGGGTTGAGGAGATCATCGACCCGCGCGATTCCCGACGCCTGCTGTGCGACTTCGCGCGGCTGGCGCAGAAGCTGCTGGCGCCGGGGGTGGCGGGGTTCACCATGCGGCCGTGAGGGGTGCGCCTATTCCGGCGTGATCCCGGCCACGCGCACCACCTCGCGCCATCGCGGCACCTCCGCCCGCAGCCGGGCCGCGAGCGGGCCGGGCCCGTCGAGCAGCAGCGTCGAGCCGCGCGCGGCCATGCGCTGGAACAGCTCGCTCTCCGGCCGTGCCAGCGGGGCCAGCTCGGCGTTCATCCGCGCGATCGCCTCGGGCGTGGTCTGCCGCGCCGCGAACAGGCCGAACCAGAAGGGCACGGCATAGCCCGGCACCAGTTCGCCCACGGTGGGAACGTCGGGCAGCAGCGGCGCGCGCGCCTGCGTCGTCACGCCGATGGCGCGGATCGTGCCCGCGCGCACATGTTCGAGCGCGAGCGAGATGTCGCCGATGAAGCAGTCGATGTCCCCGGCGAGCAGCGCGGTCAGGATCAGCCCGGCGCCGCGATAGGGCACGTGCAGCAGTTCCACCCCCGCCTTCTGCGCGAAATAGGTGCCGGCCAGATGCGTCGCCGAGCCGATGCCCGACGAACCGAAGGATACGCGCCCCGGATTCTCCCGCGCGCGGGCGAGGAAGGCGCGCATGTCGGCCGGCCCGTTGCTCGTGCGCACCGCCATGGTGAGCGGCGATTCCATCACGGTGGCGACCGGGAGCAGGTCGGTGAACACGTCGAAGCCCAGGTCGCGCCTGAGCGCCGGCAGCGTCGCCACGGCGTTCGAGGTGATCAGGAGGCTGTGCCCGTCGGTCGCGGTGGCGACATGCTGCATGCCGACCTGCCCGCCCGCGCCGGCGCGGCTCTCGAAGACCACGGGCTGGCCGAGGCGCGGGGTCAGGTGCTCGACGAAGAAGCGCGCCGGGACGTCCTGCGGGCCGCCGGGCGCGAAGGGGCTGACCAGGCGGATGGGTCGCGTGGGCCAGGCCTGCTGGGCCAGGGCGGGCGCGGCGAGCAGCGTGCCCATGGCGGCGCCGAACGCGCGGCGGGTGATGGTCATGGTGTTGTCCTCCCGGTCGGTGGTGCTTCAGGCGGGCACGATCTCGTCCCAGCGGGGCAGGGGGCGCTGCTCGATCGGCACCAGCCAGGCCTCGTGGTTGCCGCGGTGGATCAGCTGGGCGGGCAGCAGGATCTCCCGCGGCACGGGCGCGCCGCGCAGGTGCCGCAGCGCGGCCATGGCGGCGACCGCGCCCATGCGCTGCCCGTCGTAGTCCATCGAGGCGAGCAGGCGACCCTCGGCGATCGCCTCCGCCGCCTCGATCGTGCCGTTGTTGCCGACCACCAGCGCGCTCCGCCCGGCCGCATCCAGCGCATCCAGCGCGCCGAGCGCCATCAGGTCGTTGGTGCAGATCACGCCGTCGATGCGCGGGTGGCGCGCGAGCAGGGCGGCCATCGCCGCGCGGCCCGGCTCGCGCAGGTAGCGCCCCGGCGCGGTGCCGAGCAGGCGGATGCCCGGGGCTGCTCCGAGGGCCTCGCGGAAGCCGCGGCCGCGGTCGCGGCTGGTGGGCGCGCTGTCGGGGCCCTCGATCAGCACGACTTCGCCGTGGCCGCCGAGCGCCCCGATCAGGAAGCCGGCGACGGTCCGGCCCATGGCCGCGTCGTCGGCGCCGACGAAGCTGACGAAGCCGCCCTTCATGCGGTTGACGAAGCCGATGAACGGGATGCCCGTCGCGATCGCCCCCGCCACCGGGGCTTCGAGCAGCGCGTCGTCGGCCGGGGCGAACAGGATGGCATCGGGCCGCTCCGCGACCACCGCGCGCAGCAGCGCGATCTGCCCGGCCGGGTCGTCGGGTGCCACGGGGAAGTGCCGCGTGGCGGTCGCGCCTTCGGCCTGCGCGGCGCGCTCCACGCCGCGCAGGAAGGCCAGGTAGTTCGGGTTGACGCCGTTCTTGGTGAAGGCGGCGAGGCGGATCGCCACGCCGCTCAGTCCCCGCGCACCCCGGCGGCGCGGATCACCTCGCCCCAGGATTGCAGGTCGGCGGCGATGCGGGCGTTGAAGGCCCGGCTGTCCTCGAAATTCGGCGTCAGCCCGTTGGCGAGCAGGCGCTCGCGGAACTGCGGATTCTCGAGCGCGCGGCGCGTCGCGTCGGACCAGCGCGCGAGGCTTTCCTCGTTCATCGCGCGCGGGCCGCATATCCCGAACCAGCCCGCCATCTGCAGCCCCGGCACATAGGCCGAGATCGGCCGCGCATTCGGAAACAGCGGCGAGCCGGCGTCGTCGCCGATGGCCAGCAGGCGCAGTTCGCCGCCGGTGATGTGGCGCATCACGTCGCCGAGGTTGGTGATCATGAAGTCGGTGCGCCCGCCGAGGATGTCCACGATCGCCGGCGTCGCGCCGCGATAGGGCACATGGACGATGTCGAGCCCCGCGCGCGCCTTCAGCAGCTCGCCCGACAGGTGCTGCGCCGAACCCACCCCGGCCGAGGCATAGGTCAGCCCGCCCGGCCGCGCCCGCGCCGCGGCGAGCAGCCCCGCCACATCCTGGTGCGGCCCGCGCGCGGCGACCACCAGCGCATAGGTTGACAGCGCGACATTCGCCACGCCCGTCAGCTCCGTGCGCGGGTCGATCGGCATCGCGGCGCCGGGCAGGTTGGGCGTGATGGTCATGCCGCCCATCGGGCATTGCAGGACGGTGTTGCCGTCGGGTGCGGCGCGCGCGACCACCTCGGCGCCGATCAGCCCGTTGGCGCCGGTGCGGTTCTCGACCACGCCGCGCGCGCCCATCAGCGGCGAGACGTATTCGGCGATGAGGCGCGCCATCATGTCGCCCGTACCGCCGGGCGCGAAGCCCGAGATGATCCGCACCGTGCGTTCCTGGGCCATGGCCGGGAAAGCGAGCAAGGAAGCCGCGACGGCGGCGAGCAGCAGGCGACGCATCGGACACTCCCTATCTTCATCTTCGTCGTCGGGAACGCTAGGACAGATCGCCCGCGGAGGCGAGGGGCGGTGCCCGGAGCGACGCTTCGAGCGCCGCTATCACCGCATCCGCCATGGCGCGGGAGCCGAGCGTCGCCTCCCCGGGCAGCGCGATGTCGGCGCTGCGCGCGCCGGCGGCGAGTGCCGCCTCCACCGCCGCCTCCAGCCGGTCCGCCTCGGCCGGCGCGCCGGCCGTCCAGCGCAGCAGCAGCGCGGCGGAGAGGATGGCGCCGAGCGGGTTCGCCACGCCCCTGCCGGCGATGTCGGGCGCCGAGCCGTGGATGGGTTCGTAGAGCGCGCGGCGGCGGCCATCGCGCCCCGGCGCCGACAGCGCGGCCGAAGGCAGCATCCCGAGGCTGCCGTTGATCGCCCCCGCGCAGTCCGACAGCAGGTCGCCGAACAGGTTGTCGGTCACGATGACGTCGAAGCGCGCGGGCGCGCGGCCGAGCTGCAGCGCGCAATTGTCGGCGAGCATGTGGTCGAGCCCGACATCGGCGAATTCCGCCGCGTGGATGGCGGTGACCACGTCGCGCCACAGCCGCCCGGCCTCCATCACATTGGCCTTGTCCACCGATGTGACGTGGTTGCGCCGCTGCCGCGCCAGCGCGAAGGCGAAGCGCGCGACGCGGGCGATCTCGGCCTCGGTGTAGGTGTGGGTGTTGACGCCGCGGCGCGTGCCGTCGGGCTGCGTCTCGATGCCGCGCGGCGTGCCGAAATACACCCCGGCGGTCAGTTCGCGCACGAAGACGAGATCCGCGCCGGCGATTGTGCGCGGCTTGAACGGCGAGGCCTCGGCCAGCGCGGGCCAGGCGCGCACCGGGCGGAGATTCGCGAAGACGTCGAGCGCCTTGCGCATGCGCAACAGCGCGCCCTTGCGCCGCTCCTCAGCCGGGATGTGCTGCTGCGCGAGGCTGTCGGTCGCACCGAACAGCAGCGCATCGGCGGCCCCGATCGCCCGCCAGGTGGCCTCGGGCATGGTGGTGCCCTCGGCCTGCCAGGCGGCGGTGCCGAACAGGTGGCGCGTCATGCGAAGCGGAACGCCGCGCCTCGCGACGAACCAGTCGAGCACGCGCACCGCCTCGTCGGTCACTTCCGGGCCGATGCCATCGCCCGGCAGCACCGCGATCTCGATCACCTGCCGCGCTCCACCGTCTGCCACACCCAGGGGCGCGCGGCCCGGTCGGCCTCCTGCCAGGCGAGGATGCGGTCGCGCATCCGCAGCGTCAGCGCGACGTCGTCGAGGCCATCGAGCAGCGCCTCGCGCCTGCGCGCATCCACCGCGAAGGGGATCTCCGCGCCCTCGGGCGTGACCACCACCTGGCGCACGAGGTCCACGCGCGTGTGGCGCGCGCCCTGGGCGGCCTCGGTCTCGGCGGCGATGCGCCGGACCGTCTCCTCCGGCAGCACCACCGGCAGCATGCCGTTCTGGAAGCAGTTGCCGAAGAAGATGTCGCCGAAGGAGGGCGCGATGACGGCGCGGAATCCCATGCCCATCAGGGCCCAGACCGCGCCCTCGCGCGAGGAGCCGCAGCCGAAGTTCGGCCCCGCCAGAAGGATGGGGCTGCCGCGGTATTGCGGGCGGTTGAGCACGAAATCGGGGTTGTCCGACCCGTCCGCGAGGTAGCGCAGCCGCTCGAAGGCATGGGGGCCGAGGCCGCCGCGCCCGGTGCCGACCAGGCGCTGGATCGGGATGATCACGTCGGTGTCGATGTTCGCACCCGGCATCGGTGCCGCGGGGCCGCTGACGGTGGTGAAGCGTTCCATCCTGCCGTGCTCCCCTACGCCGCGACCTGGCGGACATCGGCGATCGCGCCGGTGATCGCCGCCGCCGCCGCCATGGCCGGCGAGGCGAGGTGCGTGCGTGCCCCCGTGCCCTGCCGGCCGACGAAATTGCGGTTGGAGGTGGAGACGCAGCGCGCGCCGGGCGGCACCGCCTCCCCGTTCGCTGCCACGCACAGCGCGCAGCCGGGCTCGCGCCATTCGAAGCCGGCGGCGCGGAACGCGACGTGCAGGCCCTCGGCTTCCGCCGCGTGCTTCACGCGCTCGCTGCCGGGCACCACCCAGGCGGTGACGTGCGGGGCGACCTTGCGCCCGCGCAGCACGGCGGCGGCGGCGCGCAGATCCTCGATGCGCGAATTGGTGCAGGAGCCGATGAAGACCCAGTCCACCTTCGTCCCCGCGATCGGCGCGCCGGGCGCGAGGCCCATATAGGCGAGGGCCGCCTGCCAGGCGGCGCGCTGCGCGGCATCGGGCGCATCCGCCGGGTCGGGCACGCGGCCGGTCACCGGCAGCACGTGCTCGGGGCTGGTGCCCCAGGTGATCTGCGGCGCGATGTCGCGCATCCCGATCACGAGGTCGCGGTCGAAGGCCGCCTCCGCGTCGCTCGGCAGGGCGCGCCAGGCGCGCAGCGCGGCGTCCCAGTCCGCGCCGCGCGGCGCGAAATCCCGCCCCGCGAGCCACTCGAAGGTGGTGTCGTCGGGTGCGACCATGCCCATCTTCGCGCCCATCTCGATCGAGAGGTTGCACAGCGTCAGCCGCCCCTCGACCGACAGCGCGCGGACCGCCGAACCCGCATATTCCACCGCGTGGCCGGTGCCCGCGCCGGCGCCGAAGCGGCCGATCGCGGCGAGGATCATGTCCTTCGGCGTCACGCCGGCCGGGGCGGTTCCCTCGAAGCGGATCCGCATGCTTCGGGGTTTCTGCTGCGGCAGGGTCTGCGTTGCCAGCACGTGCCGCAGCTCCGAGGCGCCCACGCCGAAGGCCAGCGCGCCGACGCCGCCATTCGTGCAGGTGTGGCTGTCGCCGCAGACCAGCACCGTGCCGGGCAGCACGATGCCGAGCTCGGGCGCCATGACATGCACGATGCCGTTGCCGTCCTGCCCGAGATCGAACAGGCGGATGCCGGTCTCGGCCGCGCGCGCGCGCAGCCCCGCCAGCAGCCGGCCGCCTTGGGGGAAGGTCTCCGCCGTCCGCCCGGGCGCGGAGGAGACGGCGTGGTCGGGGGTGGCGAAGACGAGGTCGGGGCAGGCGAGACCATGCCCGGCCTCGCCCACCTCGCGCAGCGCGCGCCCGCCGGACAGGTCGTGCAGCAGCACGCGGTCGCAATGCAGCAGCGACCAGCCGTCGCCGAGATCGGCGACGACATGGGAGGCCCAGATCCTGTCCAGCATGGTCGCGGGCATGGCCGCCATTCTCCCGGGCGTTCGAAGCGCGGTCCGCGGCACCGGAGCGGTTCGAGCGGAGGCGTCATCATCTCGCCGCGCCGGGCGGGCGAGGTCAAGCGCGGCCCGGTCCGGCAGCGCCGGGGCGCGCAGCGGTCAGTGGAGGAAGCGGAGGCTCGTCGTGTCCTGGAAACGTTGCGGCCCGACGCCGAAGACATTCACCAAGAGGTTGAGCGTCACGTCTGTCGTGACGGTGACGGTGACGGCTGTGCCGCCGCCGCCGACGGACGCCTCGGCGCGCGAGACGCACACGCCCGGGTTGCCGCTCACCAGGCCGCCGACCACGCCGCCGCGACCAATGGCCGAGACCAGCTGCTCCCGGCAAAGCGTCTGGCCGTTCTGCATGATCACCATGCCGTGTCGTCCGGCATCGGCGATGAAGTTCCGCAGGCCCTGCACCGTCATGTAATACCGCCCGACCTCCACGGTCGCGAGCAGCATGACCATGAACAGCCCGCCGACGACGGCGAACTCCGCGGCCGCGACGCCGCGGCGCGAGCGGAGCGCCGCCATCATCCCGCGCGCCGCGCGCGGGGCTCGGCCGGACGGGCGCGGGCCAGGGGCGTCAGCGGAGGCGAAGTTCGACATTGCCGCGCAACGTGGTGACGGGAACGACGAGCAGGGCCGTGAAGGGCTGGGTGACGGTGATGGAGACATACTGCCTGAAATCGTCGGTGGCGCACGACACGGAAGGGTCGCCGGTCGTGCAGTCGAAGGTCACCGTGCTCGATGGGCACAGGCAGGACAGGGAAACCGCCACGTTCACGCTCCCTGCCGGATTGTCCGTCGCAAGGCCCCAGTTCTGGAGCGACTGCCGGATCGCGGTGCGGATGGCGTTCTGGTCGCCGGGCTGCGAGAAGGCCACCTGCGCGCCGGCGCGGGCGGCGGATTCCAGTCGGATCATCCGCTGCAGCGCGTTGCCGAAATCCACCACCGCCATGGTGATGAACATCAGGATGGGTGCCGTCAGCGCGAATTCCAGCGCCGAGGTGCCCTTGTCGCGGCGGCGCCTCATTGGACGAGCCTCACATACACGATGCGCGCGACGGGCGTTCCGTTGTCGTCGCAGGCCGCGATGTTGACCGCCGTGTTGCCGGAATAGGTGATTTCGCCCGCCACCACGGCCATGCATCCGCCGGCCGGCGTCGGCGTCTGGTTCATCGCGCCGGTGCCTTCGAGTTCGACATGGGCGGTCGGCGCGTAGATCGCGCCGAAGATCGTGCTGTTCGGATTGCCCGTGATCTTGATGGCGTCGTTCGCCGAGTTCGACACGCGCCCGAAGTCGTCGCGATAGAGCACCAGGCCGTCATAGGCGCCGATGGTGCCGAAGCCTGTGCCCGGGGCGTTGAGGTTGAACTCGCCGCCGGTGATGCGGAGGTTCCCGACATTGTTCGGGTTGCTGCCGGTCAGGACGATCGTGACGCCCTGCCCGCCCACGCTGCAGCCGCTGCAGACGATGCGGCCGCCGGTCTGCGAGAGGCTGGCGTTGTTGAAGAAGTAGGTCCCCGGCGTCAGCGTCAGCGTCTGGCCCGCGCCGACGGCGATGTCCGTGCAGGTGGCGGTGGGCGTCATGTTGGCGTTGGTGTGCGAGGTGAGCTGGATCCCGACCGCGCCGTTGCGGTTCGTCGGACGGCCGCCCGCGTCGAGGTAGGTCGGGTTCACGCATTGCTGGTTGTTGAAGCTCGGCATCGGCGCCTGGTCCACATGCCGGAAGGGGTTCGGCGTCGGTGCCTGGTTCGACGAGTATCCCGCGGGCATCTGGCCGCCCATGACCTCGCCGCAGTTGTAGCACTGGCCCGATGCCCGCAGCCCGCCGATCGTGGCCGCCCGCGCGGCGGCGCTGTTCTGGATGTTGATCGCCCGGCGCCCGGTGGCATTGGCGACCACGAGGCAGTCGGGCGCGTTGAAGGTGGTGCTGCCCGCGATGTTGGTGCGCCCGCTGACCTGCGAGGTCGGGTTCGGGGGCGGGATGGTCAGGGTGCAGGCCGGCCCGCCCTGGGCGATGATGGCCGTGGCACCACCCCAGGCGACGGGCGTGGCGGCCGAGATGAGCCGCGCGAGCGCCGTGGGCCGGGGCTGGGTGACCTCGACGCGGACGGCATTCGGCGAGTTGCCGGAGGGCGCGGGCGAGACGAAACTGCGCGTGCTGTCGTTCCAGAACCCGGTCCGGACAGTGACGAGCGTGCCGCCCTCGTTGCTGACGAAGCCGTTGCGGGCCACGGCATCGCGGGCGACGCTGTCCACCGACAACGCGATCGGGGCGTTCGGCCCGCGCAGGGCGAGGGTGGAGATGCCCGCATAAGCCCCGGCATCGGCCGCGTTCTGGGCGTTGCGCCGGACCGTCAGCCAGACCCCGGCCTCGGTGGCGAGGGCCCCCATGCCGAGAACGGCGGTCAGGCCGACAGCCATTGCGGCACCGACGGAACCGCGGCGGAAGCCGCGACGGCGATGGGCGGCCTTCCTCGGATTTGGCGGAGTGCGTGCCATGGGGCCTCCCAGCAGATTCCAGGCGCGACATCTTAAAAATGCGCTAACTTCCCAGCCATGATAGGCGTTTCACCGGAGCCGTTCAACTCAGAATGCGTAGTTTATGAAGAAGGATTGAGTTTATGAAGAAGGATTGAGTTTATGAAGAAGGATTGATCGGCCGAGATGGTTCGGGCGTAGAGCTTTTGAGCCCGCCTGGGTTTGGTCGATGTTTCGTGTTTTTCGACAAGCGGCCGGGCGATGCGGCGGACCTCGCCCGCGGCTGGGGTTGCACGGAGGGCCTGGCCTTCCCAGAGGCCGAGGCGCACCAATCACGATGAGTTCAAGAAGATTTTTGTTTTTGGCAAATTATCTCGTTTTTTAGAGTTGACGAGTCGTTAAGAAAAATGATCATCTCCCCTCAGATGCGGTCACCCCCTCATCGGGGGATCCGCTTCGCACCCCTCCCCCGCGAAGGCCCAGACGAGCGGGTGTGGGGACAGGGTGAGGCACAACAGGCTCGTTATTGAGATGCTTCGAAGGGGATCGACATGATTCGCAAGTTCCTGGCTTCCATCCTTGGCGCCGCTTCCGACAAGAAGGGCGTGACCGCGGCCGAGTACGCCATTCTCGCGGTGGGCGTGGTCATCGTGGTCGGCGGCGCCGTCCTGGCCTTCAGGCCCGCGCTGCAGACCGCCTTCACCGGCATCGGCGCGCAGATCACCAGCACGCAGGGCTCGATCGCCGGCCGCTGATTTAGGCTTCCCGATCCCCGCCCGGGCGACTGTCCGCAGCGCGCAAGCCTGACCGGCCAGTTGTCCGGAGTGGGGCGGGGATCCCCTCGCAGGATGCGGGGCGGGGGGGCTGGACGGCGCCGCGGTCAGGCGCGGCCTGCCCGCGCCGGCGGATGCAGGCCGCAAGGCTGGGCTTGGGGGGTGAGGGCAATGACAGCGGTCCAGAAAATCTGGGGAGTTCTCCGCCGAGGCTGGGGCGACCGGAAGGGCGTCACGTCGGCGGAATATGCCATTCTCGCCGTCGGTGTGGTGATCGTCGTGGGCGGTGCGATCCTCGCCTTCGACATCAACAACCCGATGGTCTATGCGGGGCAGTCCATTCTCGCCGGGCAGGGTTCGCTCGCCGCCACGGCGCGCTGAAGGTCCCGGGACGGAGTGAACACCAGCGCGGAGCAGGTGCGCGGCATGTCCGGTTTCTTGCTGTTCCAGGTCGTCGCGATCCCGCTGCTCGTTTACGCCGCCGCACGCGATGTCGCCACCCGGTTGATTCCGGACGAGGTTTCTATCGCGATCGCCGTTGCGGGCCTTGTCAGCCGCCTGACGGTCGGCTGGGCGGATGCCGGGGTGTCCCTGCTGATCGGCGCCGTGCTGTTCTTCGCTCTCCTGCCGCTCGTCGCCCGCGGCTTCCTCGGCGGCGGCGACGTCAAGGTCATGAGCGCCATGGCGGTCGGCCTGGCGCCGCAGGAGACCTGGATGTTCATCGTCGCGACCGTCTTCGCCGGCGGGCTGCTCGGCGTCGCCTACATCCTGGGCCGGCATGTGGTGCCGCAGCCGCGGCTGGCCGGCCAGGCCTCGCTGCTGCGCCGCGTCATGGTCGTCGAGGCGTGGCGCGTCCGGCGCCGCGGCCCGCTTCCCTATGCCGTCGCCATCGCGGTTGGCGGTATCCTTGTCCTGACCTTCCTGCCGAGGGCGTAAGCACCATGTTCCTTCGCATCCTCGTGGTCCTCTCCCTGGTGCTGAGCGCCACCGGCCTCGGCATCCTGGCGATGCAGCTGATGCAGCCGCCCCAGCACCACCCCCAGGTCGCGCGCGTCGAGGCGCCGCCCGTCGTCGCGCCCGCCCCGCGGGTGCGGATGCTGGTCGCGGCGCGGCCGCTGTCCATCGGCACGCTGCTCAAGGACGACGACCTGCGCGAGATGGAGGTTCCGGGCGACACCATTCCCGACGGCGCCTTCATCGGCGGGCAGGAATCCCTGGCCGAGCTGCGCGGCGCGCTGCTGCGGCGCTTCGTGGACCCCAACAGCCCGATCATCCGCACCGACGTGCTGCGCCCGCGCGACCGCGGCTTCCTCGCCGCCGTGCTGCGCCCCGGCACCCGCGCCATCTCGATCGGCGTGGACGTCGTGACGGGCGCCTCCGGCCTGATCTGGCCCGGCGACGAAGTGGACCTGATCCTGACCCAGAATCTCAATACCGGGGAACAGGGCCGCGAATCGCCTGGACGCCGTGTCGTCGGCGAGACCATTCTGGCAGCCGTTCGGATCATCGCGGTGGACCAGCAGATCAGTCATAGCGGGGCGGATGCGACGATCGGGCGCGTCGTGGCGCGCACGGTCACGCTTGAGGTCACTCCGGAGCAGGCGGAGCGCGTGGCGGTGGCCATGCAGCTCGGCCGGATCTCCCTCTCGGTGCGCTCGATCGAGGGCGTTCCCGAGGCGTCCGGGCCTCGTCCTTCTCTTGTGTTCGGGTCCGATGTCTCCTCTGCGCTGACCGGACCGCAGACGGCGCCAGCCGCGCCGCGCATGCGGATTATCCAGGGCGGTTCGCAGCAAGAGGTGACGTTCCGATGACAGATGCGCGCTTGGCCGAGTTCCGCGCGGCCGCGGGGGAATGGATAAGCGGCGCCAGGCGCGCCGGCCGCCTTCCCCTGCTGGCCGCGACTGCCACCCTGCCGGTCCTCGTCCTGGCGCCGGCGTCCTTCGGGACGCAGGCGGCCGCGGCGCCGGCGATCGCGGCGGAACAGGCCGAAGCGCCTCGTCTGATCGGCGTGCGGACCGGCACGCATCCGGGCTATGGCCGCGTCGTCTTCGACTGGCCGACGCGCACGGACTACCAGGCGGTGCCGACCGATGACGGGCTGCTGATCCGCTTCGGTTCCCCGGGGCAGGCGCGGCTCCTCGGCGTCGCGGCCCCGCGCAACGTCACCGAGATCGTCCAGATGGACGATGCCGTGCGGATCGTGACGCGCCCCGGCGTGCGGTTCCGCCATTTCCATCACGGGCCCAGGCTCGTGATCGACATCCTCGACCCGGCGGCGCCGGCCGTCGCCGCCGCCCCGCCGGCCGCCGCCCTCGCGACCGCGCCCGAGCCGGCGCTGCCCAGCGCGGAGGCGGTCATCGCCGACCTCGCCGTGGCGATGCAGCGGCGGAACCCCATCGCGCCCGCGCGCCCCGCCATCCTGGCGAGCGCCACGCCGGGGGCGGTGGTGAGCCTGCCCCACGCTCCGCTCGCGCCGGAGGCCCTGCCTCCGCAGGACCCCGCGGTCATCCGGATCGCCCAGGCCCTGCCGCCCTCCGGTCCCCGCATGGGGGTGCCGCTGACGGTGCCGACGCAGACCCAGGGCTTCACCCTGCTGCCGCAGGCCCAGGCCCAGACGCCGGGCATCCCGCCGGTGCCGGCGCAGGTGCCGCAGATCCCGGGCATGCCCCAGGTCAGCGCGCCGCAGCCCGGCGCCACCCTGACCCGGGCGATCATCCTCGAGCAGGGTTCCGGACGGCTGGTCGAGCTGCCCGCCGCGGCGGTGACGGTCCTGGTGGCCGACCCGCGCATCGCGCGCGTGCAGCCCGCCTCGCCCACCAGCCTGTTCGTGATGGGCGTCAATGCCGGCCGCACCAACCTGATCGCGACGCGCGAGGACGGCTCGCTGGTCGCCGAGTTCGACATCACGGTCCAGGCCGGCGCCGCCGGGGTGCAGCAGGTGGCGCCGGGCACCGCCGCCGCCATCGCGCCGGTCTCCGCCAGCCAGGTGCAGAGCATGATCCGCCGCATGGTCCGCGGCGGCCAGAACGTGCGGGTGACCGTGATCGGGCGGGGCGCGATCGGCCTCACCGGCATGGTGCCGACCGCGGCCGACGCGCAGCGCGCCGAGGCGATCGCCAAGGCGATGGGCGGCGAGGGGCGGGAGGTGATCAACAACCTCCAGCTGCTCTCGGGCATCCAGGTCAATCTGCGCGTGCGCGTGGCCGAGATCTCGCGCGAGGTCACGCGCGACCTCGGGTTCAACTGGCAGTCGGCGTTCGCGAACGGGCTTTGGACTATCGGTCTGCGTACCGGTGCGGGGGTGGCTGGGGCAGGTCTTGGCTTGCCATTCCGGGCTGGTTTTCCTCCGCCGTCACCTAGGGCGGTCCTTGGTGCAATCGACGGAGCTTCGGCCACCGGCGGCCTCGCGGGGCTCGGCTACACGCGGGGCAACTGGGACGTGAACAGCGTCATCGACGCGCTGGCGCAGGACCGGCTGGTGACCATCCTGGCCGAGCCGAACCTCACCGCGCAGTCGGGCGAGGTCGCGTCCTTCCTCGCCGGCGGCGAGTTCCCGGTGCCGGTCGCCGCGGCGGGCAACGCCAACGCGCTGACGGTCGAGTTCAAGCAGTTCGGCGTCAGCCTCTCCTTCGTCCCGACCGTGCTCTCGCCCGAGCGGCTCAACATGCGCGTGCGCCCGGAGGTGAGCGAACTCTCCGAGGCGAATTCGGTGATCTTCCCGGTGGCCGGCGGCACCGTCCGCATCCCCGGCCTCTCGGTGCGCCGCGCGGAGACCACGGTCGAGTTGGGCAGCGGCCAGAGCTTCGCGATCGCGGGGCTGCTGAGCCGCAACGCGGCCATCAACAACAGCGGCCTCGCGGGGCTGGGCGACATCCCGGTGCTCGGGGCGCTGTTCCGCTCCGACCGCTTCCGCCGCAACGAGACGGAGCTGGTGATCATCATCACGCCCTATCTCGTGCGGCCGGTCTCCGATCCTTCGGCGCTGGGCACGCCGCTCGACACCTTCCGCCCGGCCACCGATCTCGAGAGGATCCTGTTCCGCCGGCAGACCGGGTCGGGCGCGCCCTACCGGGAAATCCGGCCGCCTTCGGCCTCCGGCTTCATCGTGGAGTGAGCGACATGGCCCGGAACCCGGCTCCCATCCTCGCCATCGCCCTGGCCCTCGGCGCCTGCGCCGACAGCTACATCCCGCCGACCGACTTCGAGCGGCGCGGCACCTGGCAGGCCGATGGCGTCAACGACCGCAACCTGCGCGCCATGGTCGCCGACCCGTCGCACCTGACGCGCGGCATCGGCGCCGCGACCGATCGCGGCGACGCGGGCGCGGCCGCGGTGACGGCCATGCAGCAGGGGCGGCGCCCGCCGCTGCCGGCGGGC
>Ga0207951_100653_pt1 | contig 15743 bp, 9 predicted proteins | sample Subbio12Aug_8Bad_FD_184830 | JGI IMG/M metagenome (GOLD analysis project Ga0207951, IMG submission 184830) | Serpentinite rock and fluid subsurface biosphere microbial communities from McLaughlin Reserve, California, USA - CR12Aug_8Bad (SPAdes) | ecosystem: Environmental > Terrestrial > Deep... | reverse complement strand
CAACGAAACCTCAAAGTACGCGCACGTGCTGCTGCCGGGCAGCTCCGCGCTCGAAAAAGACGGCACCTTCACCAACGCCGAGCGCCGCGTCAGCCGGGTGCGCCAGGTGGTGCCGCCGCTGGCCGGCCTGCAAGACTGGGAGGTCGTGGTGCGGCTGATGAACGCCATGGGCTACGCCACCCAGTACCGCGACGCCGGCGAAGTGCTGCTGGAGCTGGCAAGCCTCACCCCCGCCTACAGCGGCCTGTCGTTCGAGCTGCTCGAGCGCATCGGCTCGGCGCAGTGGCCGGTCGATGCCAAGGCGCCCGAGGGCACCGAGGTGCTGCACCTCGAGCGCTTCCCGCGCGCCAACGGTTTGGGCACCTTCATGCTCACCGGCTACGTGCCCACCACCGAGCGCTGCAGCGAGCGCTACCCGCTGCTGCTCACCACCGGCCGCATCCTCACACAATACAACGCCGGCACCCAGACCCGGCGCAGCGCCAACAGCCAATGGCACCCCGAAGACGTGCTCGAAATCAGCGCCGCCGACGCCATCGCGCGCGGCATCCGCGACGGCGAGCAGGTGCAAGTGAGCAGCCGCTTTGGCAGCACGCAGCTCAAGGCGGTGTATTCGCAGCGCGTCAACCCGGGCGTGGTCTATACCACCTTCCACCACGCCGAGTCGCGCGTCAACGCCCTCACCTCAGACCGCTCCGACTGGGCCACCAACTGCCCCGAGTACAAGGTCACGGCGGTCGAGGTGCTGCGCGTCGCCGCGCCGGCGGGCGTGAGCGCTGCCAGCACCCAAGCCAGCGAGGTGCTGGCATGAGCAGCCCCGCGCACCTCCACGCCCCACCCAGCGCCGAGCCGGCCGTGATGGAGCTCGAGCGCCTGCTGACCATGGCCGGGCAGATCGGCGATTTCTTTGCCCCCTACCCGCCCGAGCGCGCCGCCGAGGGCGTGCGCAACCACCTGCGTAGCTACTGGGAGCCGCGCATGCGCGCGGCGCTGCTGGCGCACATCGAAGCCGGCGCCCACGGCCTAGCGCCCCAAGTGGTGGCCGGCGCGCGCCTGCTGCAAGACGAGGCCGCAGCCCAAAAAAGCTACTACGGGCCGCCTAGGGCTTGAGCAATGCCCCTCAGCCCCTTAGAGGCTGGGAGGCAATTGGGCGTGCTCGAAAGGGCGCTCCAAAGCGCCGCCGGCAAGGCGCAAAGCACAGCCGTAGCCCGTGCTACGGCGCGCATTTGCAACGCCGCAGGCGGTGTTTTGGGGCGTCAAGGCGGGCATGAACGATTGCCTCTCAGCCTCTTAGTCCATCGATGCGCGGCAAGCCGTACCAGCGCAGCATGCGCAGCGCCCACGGCAGCAGTGCCAGCGTCCAGAGCAGCGCGGCGGCCAGCGTCAGGCCCAGCAGGTAGCGCAGATCGACCAAGTCCGAGACCACCCGCAGCACCGTGGCCAGCTGCAGCAGCCAAAACAGGCTCCACACCAGCCGGTCGGCCACCAACAAACGCCCGCTGTGCCCGCACGAGACCCGGGTCACCATCGCCAGCAGCAGCGAGCCCATAAAACCCATGGTGATGGCGTGCATGGCCCCCAGCGTCCAAGGCGCATCGCCCGAGAGCAGCATCCAGAAGTGGCCGATCGAATCGATCAGAAACGCCAGCCCGAGCCACAAAAAACCGATGTGCAGCATCGCCAGCAACCGAATGCGCAGGCTCTGCACCAACCCCCAGACAAAGGCCAGCCCCAGCAGCACCATGCCCGAGACCAACAACCAAAAGCTGCCCAGCGCCGCCCACAGGCGCAGCTCCCACTCCAGCCACTCGACCCAGACCATGAGCAGGCGCAGCGCGATCGCCAGCAGCAAAAACAGCAGCACCCAGAGCGGGCGCCAGATGCTGATCATGGGCAGGGCACTGGAGGTGAAGAACGGGATCATGCGGTGCGCCACCGTCACATAGACCACCACCACAAAGCCCCACAAGCCACTGGTCAGCCACGCCCGCGCCAGCGACGGCTGGTCCCAAGCCAGCGCCAGCAACATACCGGCTAGGCACAGCAGCCCTAGGCCCCAAGCGCCAGCGATCACACGCGCGTGCACCTGATCGGCCACCCGGCTTTGGCGCAGCATGGCGAGCAAATGCCACAGGCCCGCGCACAGCCCCAGCCACGCTAGGGCACCCCCAACCAAGGCAACCGTGCCGCCCAATTGCGCTCCCAGCAGCCACAGGCACCAACCCAGCGCCTGCAGCCACAGCCCGGGCGCGACTTGGCGCGCCGTCGGCCCCTCGATGCCGAGCCAGCGCGGCCCGGCGGTGTACAAAAACCCGAGAAAAAACAGCGGCACGAAACCATAGGTCATGACCGCGCCATGGACCAGACTCGGGTACCAGACCAGCGGCCACACCAGCGCCTCGGGCAGCCAAGCGCTGCGCGCCAGCTGCACATTGAGCCACCACAGGCTCGACAAAATCAGCAGCCCGCACGCCAACGCAAAGGCCAGCCGGTGCGGCGCCCAGTACAGGGCGCGCCAACTCCAGCGCGCTGGCGCAGCAGCAGGTGGGGGCGGCGCGTTCATGGCAAAAGATAGTTGTGCATCGCGTGCCATCATGGCGCCTGCTGCCGCACCGCGCCATCCTTCTGCGGGCGGGCCACCGCCGCGCAAGGGGAGGATGCAGCGGGACAACGCCTAGTTCTTTCGAACTACGCCAGTGCCGAGCACAAAGGACGACAATAGCCCCCGAGTACGCCCCCCATGATGCCCAAACGCCGACTATCGACCCAGTTTTTGGTGCTGGGCTTGGCGCTGCTGGGTTTGGCGCTGGTGTCGATCGCCTCCACCATGTGGGTCACGCGCAAGCTCGACGGCGGCGCCGCAGCCGTGAACGAAGCCGGGCGCTTGCGCATGCAAGCCTGGCGCCTGCTGAGCGCCGAACTGGCGCAGCACGACCTGCAGGCGCGCGCCGCGCTGGTGCAGGAGTTCGAGCACAGCTTGGATTTGCTGCGCCGGGGCGACCCGCAACGCCCCCTGCTCGTGCCTTGGAACGCCGCCACCCGGGCCAAGTTTGAAGCCTTGCAGACCTCTTGGCTGCAGCTGCGTCCGGTGCTATCGGGCGCATACGGCCCAGCGCTCGGCCATGGGCAATTGGTCACCGAGGTCGATGCCTTCGTCGATGAGGTGGACCTGTTGGTGCTGGCGATCGAACGCGTATTGGTGCGCTTTGGCGCCCTCTTGACGCTGTTTCAGTTCGTGATGATGGCGCTGGCGGTCGCTGGGGCGATCTTGGCGCTTTACATGGGGCATTTGTACGTCGCCTTCCCCGTGCGCCGCCTGATCGAGGCCCAGAACCGGGTGCAAGCGGGCGAGTTCGGCGCGCGCATCCAGCCAGAGGCGCACGACGAGTTCAACCAGCTCGCCGCCGGCTTCAACCACATGACCCAGACCTTGGGCGAGCTCTACCAGGGGCTGGAGCGCCGGGTCGAAAACAAGACGCGCGACCTGCGCGCCGAGCGCGAGCGCCTGCGCGTGTTGTACGAAGTCAGCAGCTTTCTGATCGACGCCCGCTCGATGGACGAAATCACGCGCGGATTTGCCCAGCGCGTGCGCGCCTTCAGCCAGGCCGATGGCCTGGCCCTGCGCTGGACCGACTCGGCCAACCAGCGCTACCTGATGCTGGGCAGCGAGGCCCTGCCGCCCGAACTGGTCGAGGGCGAACACTGCATCGAGGCCGGCGCCTGCGCCTGCGGCCAGTTGCCCGAGCAGGCGCGCACACGCGTGATACCCATCGTCAGCGCCACCGACGCGCGCTTGGGCAACTGCGCCAAGGCCGGCTTTGTCAGCCTGATCACGGTACCGATTCGGGTCCAGGAGCGTTTGCTGGGCGAGATCGACCTGTTCTTTCGCCACCCGGCCACCCTGACCGAGGCCGACCGCGCGCTCTACGAAGCCTTAGCCAGCCAACTGGCCGCCGCCCTCGAACACCTGCGCAACACCGCCCTGCTGCGCGAAGCTGCGGTGAGCGAGGAGCGCACCCTGCTGGCGCGCGAACTGCACGACTCGATCGCCCAGTCGCTGGCTTTCCTCAAGATCCAGGTCACGTTGCTGCGCCAGGCCTTGCAGCGCGCCGACACGCAGCTGGTGCAGCAGGCACTGGACGAAATCGACGCCGGCGTGCGCGAGAGCACCAGCGACGTGCGCGAACTGCTGGTGCACTTTCGCACCCGCACCAACAGCGACGACATGGCGCAGGCCCTGCGCGCCACCCTGAGCAAGTTCGAGCACCAAAGCGGCATCAAAACCGAGCTCGAGCTGCAGGGCCAGGCGATCGAGCTGCCCTCCGACGTGCAGCTGCAGGTGCTGCATGTGCTGCAGGAAGCCTTGTCGAACGTGCGCAAGCACGCCCACGCCAACCGGGTCTGGCTCAGCGTCGAACGCGGCCCGGTGTGGCGCTTCAAGGTGCGCGACGACGGCTGCGGCTTCGAGCCCAAGCCACCCGCTGCCGACGACACCCACGTCGGTTTGCATATCATGCGCGAACGCGCCGAGCGCATCGGCGCCCGGGTGCAGATCGAATCGCGCCCGGCGCACGGCACCGAAGTCTGCCTCGAACTCCCAACCGCCACTCAAAGCAACGCCGCATGAACCCAGCCCCCACCCCGCCCATCCGCCTGCTGGTGGTCGATGACCACAACCTGTTTAGACGCGGCCTGATCGCGCTGCTGGCGCAGGATGCGCGCTTTGAAGTCGTGGGCGAGGCCGCCGACGCCTCGCAAGCCCTGCAGGTGCTGGGCCAGCAGCGCCCCGATCTGGTCTTGCTCGACAACCACATGCCGGGTGTGCTCGGGGTGCAGGCCATTGCCGACCTCAAGCGCGCCCAGCCGGGCGTGCGCGTGCTCATGCTGACGGTGAGCGAAAACGTCGAAGACCTGGCCGCCGGGCTGCGCGCCGGTGCCGACGGCTACTTGGTCAAGACCATCAACACCGACGCCCTGTGCGACTCGATCCAGCGCGTCTGGGACGGCGACTCGGTCATCAGCCCCGAGATGATGGGCAAACTGGTCGGGCTTTTGCGCCACCCCCCCGACACCCCATCCGCTGCTCCAGCCAACCCGGCCGCTGACTCCGCGCCGGCGGCGGCGCGCAGCCAAGCGCTGCACGCGCTCAACCCCAAAGACCCGATCCACACCCTGTCGCCGCGCGAAAGCGAAATCCTAAAACTCATCGCCAAGGGCGACAGCAACAAGCACATCGCGCGCGCGCTGGGCATCGCCGAGACCACGGTCAAGATCCACGTCCAGCACATATTGCGCAAGCTCAACCTGAGCAACCGCGTCCACGCCGCCGTCTATGCCAGCGAGCGCGGCCTGAGCTAGCGCGGCGCGCAACTGCACTCTGCACTCTGCTCCTGAGCTACTCCCAACGGCTAGGGTGGCCACCCCGGGGGTCGGTCTTGCGGCAGTGTCCCCGGGCATCATTGAGCAGGATGGGCAAAACGGGCGGCCTCGGGCACATTGGTGCTTGCGGGCCCTCGAATCGCTGCCACTTTGGCTGCGCCCACCCAAGCCCGCTCCCCAGCCAAACGGAGCCCAAACCATGCGCACCCAAGCACCCTGCAAAAGGGCCACCCCATGAGCCCGCGCCCACAGCCCCCACAAGCCCCATCGCGACGCCGGCAGCGCTGGACCTTGCTGATCGCCAGCACGTTCGCCTTCACCGTGTGCTTCATGGTGTGGACGATGTACGGCGTGATCGGCGTGCCGATCAAGCGCGAACTCGGGCTCAGCGCCACCGAGTTCGGCCTGCTGGTGTCGATGCCGGTGCTCACCGGCGCGCTGCTGCGGCTGCCGGTGGGTATGTGGACCGACAAGTACGGCGGTCGCATCGTATTCTTCCTGCTGATGCTGGGCACGGTGGTGCCGCTGTGGCTGGTCAGCTATGCCAGCGAGTTCTGGCACTTCTTGGTGCTCGGCCTGTTCGTCGGCGCCGCCGGCGGCTCGGTTGCGGTCGGGGCACCGTACGTCGCGCGCTGGTTCGACAAAAGCCAGCAGGGTTTTGCGATGGGGCTGTTCGGGGTCGGCAACGTCGGTGCCGCGTTCACCAAGTTCCTCGCCCCGGCGCTGCTGGTGGCCTACGGCTGGACGATCGTGCCGCAGGTCTACGCGATCTCGATGCTGCTCATGGCGCTGCTGTTCTGGTATTTCACCTACGACGATCCGAGCCACCTCGACACCAAGGTCACCTGGCGCGAGCAGCTGGCGGTGATGCGCGACCCCAAGGTCTGGCGCTACTGCCAGTACTACTCGATCGTGTTCGGCGCCTACGTCGCGCTGGCGCTGTGGATGACGCAGTACTACATCGGCGAGTTCGGCCTGAGCATCCAGACGGCGGCGCTGCTGGCGGCGGCGTACTCGCTGCCCGGGGGCATCCTGCGCGCGCTCGGCGGCTGGCTCTCCGACCGCTACAGCGCGCACAAGGTCACCTGGTGGGTGCTGTGGGTGAGCTGGGTCTGCCTGTTCCTGCTGTCGTACCCGGCCACCACCTACACCATCCAGACCGCCGAAGGTCCGTGGACCTTCACCCTCGCGCACAACGTCTGGACCTTCACGATCCTGCTGTTCGTCCTGGGCACGGCCTCGGCGTTCGGCAAGGCCTCGGTATTCAAGTACTGCGCCGACGACTATCCGCAGAACATGGGCGTGGTCGTGGGCATGGTCGCCATGGTCGGGGCCATCGCCGCGTTCCTGCTGCCGATCATGTTCGGCGTGCTGATGGACCTCACCGGCATCCGTGCGACGGCGTTCATGCTGCTGTATGGCGTGGTCTGCGTGTCGCTGATCTGGATGTACTGGACCGAAGTGCGCAACTCGGATTACCTCAAGCGCCCCAAAGCCCACACCCCCGCGCCCGCCACCGCACCCTAGTTCTTCGGCACAACACCCCAGGCGCCCTTCGGGAGAATGGGCAAAACCCTGCCAAAGCGGCAGAGTTGATGCCCAACCCCGGCCGCTTTATGGCCGTGGCTTAACCCGAGGGGAATCTTATGGAAGTGATGTTGGCCTACGACCACTCACGCAATGCCCGCATTGCGCTTGAGGCCGTGAAAAAAATGTTTCTCATGGCGCGCGAACTGCCCCGCGTCACCTTGGTCACCGTGATCGAGGAGCCCGGCAGCAACGCCAACTCGGGTGACGAGCTGTTCAGCGCCCAGTACCAAGAGCAAAAAGCCGGCACCGAAGCGGCCGCGGCCGAACTGGCCTTGGCCGGTTTTCCGACCCGGGTGCTGGTGGCCGAGGGCGACGCGCGCAAGATGCTGCTGCAAGCCACCGAGCAGCACCGGCCCGACGTGCTGGTGATCGCGCGCCACTCGTACAAGCCCGATGGCAACTTCATCGCGCGGCGCATCGACGCGCTCTTCGACGAGCTCGACCACATGACCTTTGGCACCGTCAGCGCCTTCTTGGCGCGCCGCGCCCAGTGCCCCTTGCTCATCATCCCGACCCAAGAAGGCTAAGGGCCAACAACCCGCCAGCCCATACCCATCATGCAAGTCGCCGACTTATTTCGCTACAAAAACCCGGAAATCAAAGCCCTCCACCTGACGTGGATCGCTTTTTTCATGACCTTCTACGTCTGGTTCAACATGGCGCCGCTGGCGGCCATGATGCTCCAGTCCGAAGACTGGCTGACGCGCGAGGACATCCAGATCTTTGCCATCGCCAACGTCGCGCTGACCATTTTGGCGCGCGTCTTCGTCGGCATGGCGCTGGACCGCTGGGGTCCGCGGCGCGTGTTCTCCGCCCTGCTGGTGGTCATGGCCATCCCGACCTTCGTCTTCGCCTTTGGCGACAGCCGCGAGGTGTTGTTCGTCTCGCGCTTGGTCATGTCTTGTGTCGGGGCCTCGTTCGTGATCGGCATCCACATGACGGCGCTGTGGTTCAAACCGCGCGACATCGGTTTTGCCGAAGGCTTCTACGCCGGCTGGGGCAACTTCGGCTCGGCCGGGGCGGCGCTCACCATCCCCTCGATCGCCATGTACGTGTTTGGCGGCGACGACGGCTGGCGCTACGCCATCGCCATGTCGGGCACGGTGATGGCGCTGTATGGCGTGTTTTACTGGTTCGCCATCACCGACGGCCCCAAGCCCGGCACCCAGCGCAAGCCGCGCAAGGCCTCGGCGCTCGAGGTCTCGTCCTACGGCGACATGGTGTTGCACATCCTGTTCACCATCTTCCTCACCGGCGTGCTGGCGATCGTGGTCTATCGCATCCATCTGTCGGGCTTCATCGGCGACAACTTGTCCTACGCGCTCTATCTGGGCATCGCGCTCATCATCATCTACCAGGTGGTGCAGATCCTGCGCGTCAATCTGCCCATCCTCAAGCGCGGCGTGCCCGAAGACGACCGCTACCCCTACAAGTCGGTGGCGGCGCTGCACGTGACCTACTTCGCCAACTTCGGCGCCGAAATCGCCGTGGTCTCGATCCTGCCGATGTTCTTCCTCATGACCTGGGGTTTGTCGCCGGTGCAGGCGGGTCTGGTGGCCTCGACCTTCGCCTTCGTCAACCTGGTGGCGCGTCCGTTGGGCGGGCTGGTTTCAGACCGCTTTGGCAACCGGCGCTTCGTCATGGCGGCCTACATGTTCGGCATCGGAATCGGTGCGGTGCTGATGGGCCTGCTCGACAGCAGCTGGCCGCTGGTGATCGCGGTCTGCTTCACGATCCTGTTCTCGGTCTTCGTGCAGGGGGCCGAAGGGGCGACCTTCGGCATCATCCCCTCGATCAAGCGGCGCGTGACCGGGCAGATCTCGGGCATGTGCGGCGCCTACGGCAACGCCGGCGCGGTGTTCTACCTGTTCATCTTCATGTACGTCACGCCGCAGCAGTTCTTCTTCATCATCGCCGCCGGGGCCTTCATCAGCTGGCTGGTGTGCGTGATCTGGCTGCAAGAGCCCAAGGGCGGCTTTGACGAGAACTACGTGCTGTCGTCGGTGGACCACGCGATCGCCGAGGAGAACCGGCTCAAGGAAGACGCGCGCAGCCGCTTGGGCCAGTTCCTGGCCGGCAACCAAGGCGTGGAGCTGAGCCAGAAGAACGACGGCTTCCAACTCACGGCCAAGTTCCGCGACCTCGACGACCTGCGCACCTTGGTGCAGCAACTCGAGCAAAAGGGCCTCAAAGGGCATTAGTTCCTTCGACCGATGGCGGCGCCGCGTGCCATCGCTCTTTCAGAGTCGGCGCGCCAGCCCCTTCGAAGGATGTTCAAGTCGTGCCGCAAGCGGCACAGTCGAACCCAGCCACCGGGGCGTTTGCGCCCCCAGCGCCTGCAACCGATTACGCACGCGCTGCAGCTCATTTTTTTTAACGGAGAGCACAGTATGAACAACCGAACCAGCGCCCAGTCGAAACCGATCTGGTCGCCCAACGTGACCGAATGGCGCCCCGAGGACCCGGTTTTTTGGAACAGCCGCAAGTGGCTGGCGATCCGCACCCTGATCATCGCCTTCTTGGCGCTGCACTTGGCGTTTGCGGTCTGGTTTACCTGGAGCGCGCTGGTGGTGCGCCTGCCGGGCTTGGGCTTTCAGCTCACCGTCGATCAGCGCTTCTGGCTGCCGGCGATGGCGCTGCTCATGGGCGCGGTGGCGCGCTTTCCGCACACCTTTTTGGTGCTCAAGATCGGCGGCATGTGGACCACCTTCATCTTCACGCTGGCGCTGCTGATCCCGATCTTTGGCATCGGGCACGTGGTGCAAGACCCGACCACACCGTTCTGGGTGCTGCTGTTCTGGGCCGGTGTCGCGGGGCTGTGTGCCGGTGGCCAGATCTCTTCTACCGCGGCCAACATCAGCCTGTGGTTTCCCAAGCGCATCGGCGGCTCGGCGCTGGGCTTCACCATCGGCTTTGGCAACCTGGGGGCCTCGACGGCGCAGTTCTTGGTGCCCGCCGCCATCGGCGTGGGGCTGTTTGGCGCCATTGCCGGCGACTCGATGATGTTCAGGGTGCTCAACCCAGCGACGCGCGAGGTGGTGCGCGAGGTTCTGATGTACCCACAAAACGCGGCCTACATCTGGCTCATCCCGACCCTGATCATGGCCGTGCTGGTGCTGTTTGGCATGAAGAACCACCCGGCGCGCGGCGACTTCATGGAGCAGATGCAGATCGTCAAGCTCAAGCACACTTGGGTGCAGACCATCCTCTACACCTTCACCTTCGGCACCTTTTCGGGCTTTGTCGCCTCGACGCCGCTGCTGATCCGCGAAGTGTTCCACGGCCTGCCCAACGCCCCCGACCCCCTCGCCTACGCTTGGATCGGGCCGCTGGTGGGGGCGCTGATTCGGCCCATCGGCGGCATCTTCTCCGACAAGTTTGGCGGCTCGAACATGACCATGCTGGTGTTCGCGATCATGGCCAGCTCGGCCATCGGCCTGACCTTCCTCACCGCACCGACTTCATCCGAGCAGTTCACCCTGTTCTTCATCGTGCTGCTGGGCATCTTCTTGGGTGCTGGCATCGGCAACGCCAGCGTGTTCAAGCAGATCGTGATGATCTTCGAGCCCAAGCAAGCCAGCCCGGTGCTGGGCTTCACGGCGGCCGCGGCGGTGCTGCTGCTGGGCTTTTTTGTGCCGATCCTGTTTGGTCGCTCGTTTGCCATGACCGGCAGCCCCAATGCCGCGCTCTATTTCTTCGCCTTCCTGTACTTCGTGGGCATCGCGCTCAACTACTGGTACTACTGGCGCAAAGGCGCCGAGAAGCCCTGCTGATCCCGCCCAAGCCACCTTTCACACTGGAGACCCAGCCATGAGCCATTTCCTTGACCGTTTGACCTTCTTCAAGCTGGCACGCGAACCGTTTGCCGACGGCCACGGCCGCACCACCGCCGAAGACCGCACCTGGGAAGACGCCTACCGCAACCGCTGGGCGAGCGAGAAGATCGTGCGCTCGACCCACGGCACCAACTGCACCGGCTCCTGCAGCTGGAAAATCTACGTCAAGGGCGGCATCGTGACCTGGGAGACCCAGCAGACCGACTACCCGCGCACGCGCTGGGACATGCCCAACCACGAGCCGCGCGGCTGCGCCCGTGGCGCCTCCTACAGCTGGTACCTGTACAGCGCCAACCGGGTCAAGTACCCGATGGTGCGCGGCCGGCTGCTGGAGCGCTGGCGCGCCGCGCTCAAGGTGGCCAAGACGCCGGTCGATGCCTGGGCGCTGATCGCCGGCGATCAGGCGGCGAGGCGCGACTACCAGCAGGTGCGCGGCATGGGCGGCTTCGTGCGCTCGACCTGGGACGAAGTCAACCAGCTCATCGCCAGCGCCAACGTCTATACGATCAAAAAATACGGCCCCGACCGCATCATCGGCTTTTCGCCTATTCCCGCCATGAGCATGGTGTCCTACGCCGCCGGCTCGCGCTACATGAGCCTCATCGGCGGCGTGAGCATGAGCTTTTACGACTGGTACTGCGACCTGCCGCCCGCCAGCCCGCAGATCTGGGGCGAGCAGACCGACGTGCCCGAATCGGCCGACTGGTACAACTCGGGCTACATCATCGCTTGGGGCTCGAACGTGCCGCAGACGCGCACCCCGGACGCGCACTTCTTTACCGAGGTGCGCTACAAGGGCACCAAAACGGTGGCGGTCACGCCCGACTACTCCGAAGTCGCCAAACTGTCCGACATCTGGCTGCACCCCAAACAGGGCACCGACGCGGCGCTGGCCATGGCCATGGGCCACGTGGCGCTCAAGGAGTTCTACTTCCCCGACAGCGGCGTGCGCAGCGCCTACTTCGATGACTACGCGCGCCGCTACACCGACTTGCCGCTGCTGGTGCTGCTCAAAGAGCAAACCCTGCCCGACGGCAGCACCACCCTAGTGCCCGACCGCTACCTGCGCGCCAGCGACTTCAACGGCAAGCTCGGGCAGACCAACAACCCAGAGTGGAAAACCGTGGCCTTCGACAGCAACGGCAAAGCGGTGCTGCCCAACGGCTCGATCGGCTTTCGCTGGGGTCCCGAGGGGCGCGCCGACCAAGGCAAATGGAACCTCGAGGCCAAAGAAGCGCGCGCCAACGAAGAAGTGCGGCTCAAGCTCTCGGTGCTTGAAGACGGCGCCCAAGAACACCAGATCGCCGAAGTGGCCCTGCCCTACTTCGCCGGCCGCGACGTGCCGCATTTCAGTTCCAACAAAATGGGCGGAGGAGACATCAACCGCGTGCGCGTGCCGGTGGTCAAGTTGCCGCTGAGCAAAGAAGACGGCGCGCCCCAAGCACTGGTGGCGACGGTGTTCGACTTGCAGGTGGCGCAGTACGGCATCGACCGCGGGCTGGGCAGCGGGGCCAAAAACTACGACGACAACGCCCCCTACACCCCGGCTTGGCAAGAGGCCATCACCGGCGTGCCGCGTCAGCAGGTGATCACGGTGGCGCGCCAGTTTGCCGACAACGCGCACAAGACGCACGGCAAATCCATGGTCATCATCGGCGCCGCCATGAACCACTGGTACCACGCCGACATGAACTACCGCGGCGTCATCAACCTGCTGATGATGTGCGGCTGCATCGGCCAAAGCGGCGGCGGCTGGGCGCACTACGTCGGGCAAGAGAAGCTGCGCCCGCAGTCGGGCTGGATTCCGCTGGCTTTTGCCACCGACTGGGCGCGCCCACCGCGGCAGCAGAACTCGACCTCGTTCTTCTACGCCCACACCGACCAGTGGCGCTACGAGCAGATCGGCGTCGCCGACATCCTGTCGCCGCTGGCCGACCCCAAAGCCTACGGCGGCAGCCTGATCGACTACAACGTGCGCGCCGAACGCATGGGCTGGTTGCCCAGCGCACCGCAGCTCAAGACCAACCCCTTGCAGGTGGTCAAGGACGCCGCCGCCGCCGGCATGGACCCCAAGGACTACGCCGTCAAGGCGCTCAAGGACGGCAGCCTGCAGATGAGCTGCGAAGACCCGGATGCGCCGCAAAACTGGCCGCGCAACCTGTTCGTCTGGCGCTCGAACCTGCTGGGCTCGTCGGGCAAGGGCCACGAGTACTTCCTCAAGCACCTGCTGGGCACGCAAAACGGCGTGCAGGGCAAAGACCTCGGCGCCGCCGACGCCAAGCCGACCGAAGTCGCTTGGCACGCCCAAGCGCCCGAAGGCAAGCTCGACTTGCTGGTGACGCTCGACTTTCGCATGAGCACCACCTGCCTGTACTCCGACATCGTGCTGCCCACGGCCAGCTGGTACGAGAAAAACGACCTCAACACCAGCGACATGCACCCCTTCATCCACCCGCTGTCGGTGGCGGTCGATCCGGTCTGGCAGAGCCGCTCCGACTGGGAGATCTACAAGGGCCTGGCCAAAGCGTTCAGCCAGGTCTGCGTCGGCCACTTGGGCGTAGAAAAAGAGCTGGTGCTGACGCCGCTGATGCACGACAGCCCGGCCGAGTTGGCGCAGCCCTTCGACGTCAAGGAGTGGAAAAAAGGCGAGTGCGATTTGGTGCCAGGCAAAACCGCGCCGGCCATGACCGTGGTCGAGCGCGACTACCCCAACACCTACAAGCGCTTCACCGCGCTCGGGCCGCTGCTCAACAAACTGGGCAACGGCGGCAAGGGCATGGCCTGGAAGACCGAGACCGAAGTCACGCAGCTGGGCGAGCTCAACGGCATCACGCTGGAAGAAGGCCCGACCAAAGGCATGCCGCGCATCGTCAGCGACATCGACGCCTGCGAAGTGATTTTGCAGCTGGCGCCCGAGACCAACGGCCACGTCGCCGTCAAGTCTTGGGAGGCGCTGTCCAAGGTCACCGGGCGCGAGCACGCGCACCTGGCGCTGCACCGCGAGGACGAAAAAATCCGCTTCCGCGACTGCCAGGCGCAGCCGCGCAAGATCATCAGCTCGCCGATCTGGTCCGGGCTGGAATCCGAGAAGGTGTCGTACAACGCCGGCTACACCAACGTGCACGAACTGATTCCATGGCGCACCCTGACCGGGCGCCAGCAGTTCTACCAAGACCACGCTTGGATGCGCGCCTTTGGCGAGGGTTTTTCGAGCTACCGGCCGCCGGTGGACCTCAACACCACCGACGCCATCCACAACCGCAAGCCCAACGGCAACAAGGAGATTTTGCTCAACTTCATCACCCCGCACCAGAAGTGGGGCATCCACAGCACCTACTCCGACAACCTGATGATGCTCACGCTCAACCGCGGCGGGCCGGTGATCTGGTTGTCCGAAGTCGATGCCAAGGCCGCCGGCATCGAAGACAACGACTGGGTCGAGCTGTTCAACGTCAACGGCGCCATCTCGGCGCGCGCCGTGGTCAGCCAGCGCGTCAACCAGGGCATGGTGATGATGTACCACGCGCAAGAGAAGATCATCAACGCGCCGGGTTCCGAAATCACCGGCCACCGCGGTGGCATCCACAACTCGGTCACGCGCGCCGTCACCAAGCCGACGCACATGATCGGCGGCTACGCGCAGCTGAGCTGGGGCTTCAACTACTACGGCACCATCGGCACCAACCGCGACGAGTTCGTGGTGGTGCGCAAGATGCACAAGGTCGATTGGCTCGACACCCCGAACGACCCGCAGCGCGCCAGCGCCGTCTTGTCGCAGGGCGAAAACCCCTGATGCCCACGCACCGCGAACAAGGAGCAATGCAATGAAAGTACGCGCACAGATCGGCATGGTCCTGAACTTGGACAAATGCATCGGCTGCCACACTTGCTCGGTAACGTGCAAGAACGTTTGGACCAACCGCCCCGGCGTCGAGTACGCCTGGTTCAACAATGTCGAGACCAAACCCGGCATCGGCTACCCCAAGGAGTGGGAAAACCAAAATCGCTGGAACGGCGGCTGGAGCCGTAAGAGCGACGGCTCGATCGTGCCGCGCCAAGGGGGCAAGTGGTCGCTGCTGATGAAGCTGTTTGCCAACCCCAACCTGCCCGAAATCGACGACTACTACGAGCCCTTCACCTTCGACTACGAGCACCTGCACAGCGCGCCCGAAATGAAGACCGCGCCCACGGCACGCCCGCGCTCGCTCATCACCGGTCAGCGCATGGAAAAGATCGAATGGGGCCCGAACTGGGAAGAAATCCTGGGCGGCGAGTTCTCCAAGCGCAGCAAGGACTCCAACCTCGACAGCTTCGAGGCGGCGCAGAAAGCCATGGTGGGTGAGTTTGAAAACACCTTCATGATGTACCTGCCGCGGCTGTGCGAGCACTGCCTGAACCCGACTTGCGTCGCTTCCTGCCCATCGGGCAGCATCTACAAGCGCGAAGAAGACGGCATCGTGCTGATCGACCAAGACAAGTGCCGTGGCTGGCGCATGTGCGTATCGGGCTGCCCGTACAAAAAAATCTACTACAACTGGAAAAGCGGCAAGGCCGAGAAGTGCATCTTCTGCTACCCACGCATCGAAGCCGGCCAGCCCACGGTGTGCTCCGAGACCTGCGTGGGCCGCATCCGCTACCTCGGCGTGCTGCTCTACGACGCCGACCGCATCGAGCAGGCCGCCAGCGTGGCCCGCGACACCGACCTGTACCAAGCGCAGCTCGACGTCTTTCTGGACCCCAACGACCCGCAAGTCATCGCCCAAGCCCTGCGCGACGGCGTGCCGCAGAACTGGCTCGACGCCGCCCGTGTGAGCCCGGTGTGGAAGATGGCGATGGACTGGAAGGTGGCGCTGCCGCTGCACCCGGAATACCGCACCCTGCCCATGGTCTGGTACATCCCGCCGCTGTCGCCCATCAGCGCCGCGGCCAACGCCGGCG
>Ga0207951_100651_pt1 | contig 15772 bp, 9 predicted proteins | sample Subbio12Aug_8Bad_FD_184830 | JGI IMG/M metagenome (GOLD analysis project Ga0207951, IMG submission 184830) | Serpentinite rock and fluid subsurface biosphere microbial communities from McLaughlin Reserve, California, USA - CR12Aug_8Bad (SPAdes) | ecosystem: Environmental > Terrestrial > Deep... | reverse complement strand
TGGACTCTGGACTCTGGACTCTGGACTCTGGACTCTGGACTCTGGACTCTGGACTCTGGACTCTGGACTCTGGACTCTGGACTCTGGACTCTGGAATCTGGGGCGTAAGCGAGAACTCGCCCCAAGCAAACACGCAACTCGTAACACAACTCGTTCCCACGCTCTGCGTGGGAATGCAGCCCGGGGCGCTCCGCGCCCCGAAGCACAAATTATTTTGCAACCGCAGTTTTAACGATAGACAGGAGACATTTGATGGCACAACCACAACACCGAAACACGGGATATTCCGGCAAAACCAACGACAGCCGAAGCGAATCCACTTCTGGTGGCAAACCGTTTTCCGACATTCTCAAGAAAATAAGCCTCGAAAACATCGAGCCAGACTTGTTCGACTCAGTAGCCAAGGAAACTGCTGAAACAATTGCCGAGACCAAGAAAGAACTCAACAAGCCGACGCAATTGCGAAAGTTTTACGATGAAATCGTCATGTGGGACAGCAAAACCACTCTGCATCCGCAAAAATTCGGCGAATACCTGCCGTTCATCAAAATGCTCAATGCCAAAATCGCCTATGCACAAGGTCGCAAACTGGTGGACAGCAATTTCGTCGACCTCATCAGCCACTGCTTAAGCAAAGTAAACAACGAAAAAACCCTGCACACCTTCAAACTGTTCATGGAAGCGTTCATGGGCTTTTACAAACAAGTCAGAGAAAAAGACTAACGGAGCACCCCATCATGCAACTCACCCAAATCCAAAAACTCAGCGCCAAAATCGAACTGCTCAGCGGTCTGCACATTGGCAGCGGCAATACCGAAATCCACATCGGCGGCACCGACAACCCGGTCATCAAAAACCCGATCACCCAGCAACCCTACATTCCCGGCTCCAGCATCAAGGGCAAGATGCGCAGTTTGCTGGAATGGCATTTGGGCGTGGTCGGCATTGCCGAAGGCCACCCCTTGAGCTTCAAGCACATCGGCAAACTCAGCGGTAAAACCCAAGACCAGGCCAAAAACCTGCTGAAACTGTTCGGCGGTGCCCCGGACAGCAGCAACGACCAAACCCTGATCGAAGAAATTGGCCCCACCCGCCTGGCGTTCTGGGATTGCTCGCTCGACTCTGCCTGGGTCGAAGACATGGACAAAAAAAACCTGCTGCTCACCGAAACCAAAATGGAAAACATGATAGACCGCATCCGGGGCGTGGCCGAGTACCCGCGCAACACCGAGCGCGTACCCGCCACCGCCCGTTTCGACTTCAACCTCACCCTCCGCGTCCACGATGGCGAAGACTTGCTGGCCACCATCCTGCAAGGCCTGAAACTGCTGGAACTGACCGGCCTCGGCGGCTCCGGCTCGCGCGGTTACGGCAAAATCCAGTTCACCGGCCTGACCCTCGACGGCAACGACATTCAGACCAAACTGCAACAAATCGACCTACAAGAGGCGGCCTGACATGCAACCCATACGCCAGATTTATCAAGACGCCCCCGACAGCATCGCTATCCCGGAAGCGTTGCGCCATCAACCCGTGGAAATCATCATCTGGCCCTTGGCCGAACCCCCGACCCCAGCGGAAACCGATGCCAACGGCTGGCCCATCGGTTTTTTTGAAGCAACCGCCGGTAGCTGGGCTGGCGAGCCATTGGTCAGAGAGCCGCAAGACGATTACGAACAACGTCTGGAGTTGGAATAATGTGGCTATTGGATACCAATGTCTGGGTGTGTTATCTAAACCCGGGAGAGACGCCAGTAAAAGCTCACATGCGCCAACATGCGGCCAACAACCTGTGGCTATGCGATGTTGTCAAGGCTGAACTGTACTTTGGCGCTTACAAAAGCAGCCGCCAGCAACAGAACTTGCAACTGCTGTCCAATCTGTTTCAGCAGTTTCAGTCTTTGGCATTCGATGGCCATGCTGCGCAAACCTTCGGCCAACTCCGCGCCCACCTGCACCGCCAGGGCCAGCCCATCGGCCCTTACGACCTGCAAATTGCCGCCATTGCCCTGGCCAACGACCTGACTCTCGTCACCCACAACCGCCGCGAATTTGGCCGCATCGACGGCTTACGACTCACCGACTGGGAGATTTGAATGCAAAGCTACCAAGCCACGCTCCACCTGCAATCGGCCTTCGCCACGCCGTTGAAGGGCGACACCCTGTTCGGCCAGTTGTGCTGGGCGCTGCGCAACCGCTTTGGCGAAGACCGCTTGACCGAATTGCTGGCCGGTTACACCCAAGGCCAACCCTTCGCCGTGGTTGCAGACGCCTTACCGCAAGGCTGGCTGCCCTTGCCCAAACTGCCCGGCAGCCACTACGACCCCATCGAAGGCGCGGACAGAAAAGCCCTCAAAAAACGCGCCTGGCTGGCGGAAGATGATGTAACCCAACCGCTGCGTCGATGGCTGAGCCACGCCAAAAGCGCGGCAGACATCGCCGGAAAATCGGACAGCCTCGGCCATACCCGCTCGCAGCCGCACAACACCATCAACCGCCAGACCAACACCACCGGCGAAAACGGCTTTGCCCCCTTCAGCATCGAACAACAGTGGTTTGTCCCCGGCCTGGCCTGGACGCTGTACCTGCTGCTGGATGAAAACCGCCTCAGCGCCGACGACTGTCGCCTGTGCCTGACCGACATCGGCCAGATCGGCTTTGGCCGCGACGCCAGCATTGGTTTAGGCAAATTTGCACTGAGCGACTTTGCCCAAACCACGCTACCCGGCCAAACCGGCGCCAACGCCTGCCTGACCCTGGCACCCTGCGCCCCGCAAGGACTGGGTTTTGACGGTAACAACAGCTTTTACCAACTGTTCACCCGCTTTGGACGCCACGGCGACATCGCCGTGCACAGCCAGGGCAAACCCTTCAAAAATCCGGTGTTACTGGCGCAGACCGCCGCCCTCTTCGCCACCCCGCCACCCGCATCCGGCTTCATCGGCCAGGGCCTGGGCGGCGTCGGCCAATTGTCGAAAACCCTGGCCGCCACCGTACATCAAGGTTATGCGCCGGTCATCGCCACAAAACTCGACACCCAGGACTGAACATGACTGACTTCTTGCAACCCTACCGCCTCAGCTACACCCCGCTGTCGCCCATCCACATCGGCACCGGCGACAGCTACGACCCCACCCACTACGTCATCGACGACGGCACCCTGTACGAATTCGACAGCGGCGGTGCGCTGGCGGCCCTGACCGAAACCGACCGCAATGAGCTGAACAAGATCGTCAACGCCAAAGCCAGCGAAGACATGCTGAAAGCCGTGCAGAAGTTTTTCTACGAACGCCGCGAAGCCCTCAAACCCTGGGCCATCAATGCGCTACCGGTACTGGCTGGCGTGGCCAGTCTGTACGGCAAACGGGTTGGCCAGACCGCCAACCGCGAAGGTGGCGGTGGCCAGGTGCTGAACAAGCTGGAAATCGACCGCACCGCCTACAACCCGGTCAATCGACAGCCGGTGTTGTTCGGCTCGTCGATCAAGGGCGCGATACGGACGGCGTTGCTGAATCAAGTGAATGACAAACACCCCTTACTCAGACAGGACGCCGAAAAGTTTGTATTGGAAAACTTAGAACCTTGGGAGCGAAAACAGCGGGAACGCGAGCAAAAGAAAGTTTTCCCAAAACTCAATGAACACCTGTTTGAATTCAAGGCCGGTAAATTTGAACTTGATCCGATGCGATTGGTGCACATTGGGGATGCAGCCTGGAATAAACTCGACCCGCTACCCACCACGCAAGTGCTGGTTTCAGTAAATCGCAAAAAGGAATTGAAACGAGACAAGCATGGCAATGAGATATTCAGTCAAGCCGAGAAAAACGAAAATCTTTGTAAATTGCTCGAATCCATTCCGGCTTGGCGTTATCGGGCCTTTTTCGGTCAGCTGAATTTGCAAAACATGGCAGGTATAAAAAATAGCGAGAAGATACCGAGCGAGAGCCTGATTTTTAAAGTCGAGCAGATCGCCAAATATTGCAGTAAGCATTATTTGCCCATTTTAAAGGCCGAAATGAAAATCATGCGGGAGCGAGGCTTTCTTGACAGCGAATGGGATAAAACCATTCAAGAGATACTTGGCAAAATGACCGAAAAGCTGTTGAGCGGACAAGCGTTTTTGCTTCGCGTGGGTCGTCATTCCGGCGCGGAAGCAGTCACGATAGAAGGTGTTCGGCATATCAAAATCATGAAAGGCAATCCCGAATATCAACCGCAAACCAAAACCCTCTGGCTGGCCGCCAACGACCCCAAACAACGCAAAAACCTGCTCCCCTTCGGCTGGCTGCTGGTCGAAATCCATCCCGGCGAAGGCCCGATTGCAGACTGGCCGGAACTGGCGCAACTGTGCCAAAGCCAGCAAACCCAGGCGCGACAATGGGCAGAACGACACGCCTGTCAGCAAGCCGAACTGGCCACCCAGCGCCTGGAAGCAGAACAACGCCGAGCGCAAGAAGAAAGCGAGCGCCAACAGCGCCTGGAACGCGAACAGGCCGAAGAACAGACCAGGCAGGCCAAGCAACAAGCCGACCAACAACGCCGCGCCAGCATGACGCCCGAGCAACTGCAAATCGAAACCCTGCGCCAATTGCTTCAACAAAAACAGGCCGGCAAGATACGCGAACAAATCGGCGGTCCGCTGTATGGCGAGTTGAAGAAATTGATCGATCAAACCGGCGACTGGTCCTCGGAAACCAAAGCCGAACTGCTGGAACTGGGCAAGGCGATACTGGCTTTCATCGATGCCAGCGGCAACAGGAAAGCCAAGGAGCTACTGCGAACCTTGCAATAGAAAATAACCAGTCCTCGTTCCCACGCTCCGCGTGGGAATGCAGACGGGCGCCAATGAAGGTAAGCCTGCGTAGCAAGCCCGGTACGCAGAGCGTACCGGGCTGCATTCCCACGCGGAGCGTGGGAACGAGGAAAAAACCAGCAACCTACTCGCACGAACACTACATGCCATTCACTATCTCAACCAATCATGAGCACCTATACGCTTGGCATCGCGACTGGCCTTGCTCCTGTACACAAACGCGGAATAACCCATGACCCAAATCCTCATCTGCACCGTCGGCGGCAGCCACCAGCCCATCGTCAGCGCCATCAACGACATGCGCCCCGATTACGTGGTGTTCGTTTGCACTGATAAAGACCCGGCCACCGGCCAGCCGGGTTCAGTCATTCAGATCCAAGGCAAGGGCAATTGCATCAAGGCGCAGCCCAAAGACGACAAGCCCAGCCTGCCCAACATTCCGACCCAGACCGGTCTGGCTGACAATCAGCATGACGTCGTACTGACGCTGTCCGACCATCTCGACCGCATCTATCTCGATTGCGTGGCGGCCATCGATGACGTCGGCCAGCGCTTTCCCGGCGCCCGCATCGTCGCCGACTACACCGGCGGCACCAAATCGATGAGTGCCGGACTGACGATGGCGGCTGTAGAAAGGCCGGACATCGAGCTGCAACTGGTCACCGGCAGCCGCGCCGATTTGCTCAAGGTGCGGGATGGCTCGCAATTTGCCGACCAGGCCGATTGCGAACGTATTCGTTACCAGCGCCTGACCGACCCGTACCGGCGCGCCTGGAACCGCTACGCCTACAGCGAAGCCGTGGCCGGACTGGCCGATTTTCGGCCACCCAAAGGTATGCGCGACCACTACGCCCGCTTTCGCGACCTCAGCCGCGCCTTTGCCGAGTGGGACAACTTCAACCACCGTCAGGCCCTGAGCATTCTGCAACCCTACGCGCCCAAACTGCCGGACGCGATGAAAACCCACATCGGCATCGCCTTACGCCTCAACGACGACGACCCGGCTAAGCGCGACGCCGCCCGTCTGTTCGACCTCTACCGCAATGCCGAACGCCGCGCCACCCAGGGCCGTTACGACGACGCCGTCGCCCGCATCTACCGCCTGATCGAATGGAGCGCACAATGGTTGCTGCAAACCCAGGCAGGCATCGACACCAGCAACGTAGCGCCCGAGCAAATACCCGACGGCCTGACCTTGACCCAACACCGCGACGGCCCATGGCAGGCCGGTCTGTTCAATGCCTGGCAACTGGTCAAACACAAAACCGACGGCGCTGCCGCCCGCTTCATTGCCGAACAAGAAAACACCCTGCTCAACCACCTCAAGACACGCAACGGCTCGATATTGGCGCATGGCTTTGCCCCCATCGACGCCCTGGCATGGCAACCGATGCACACCTGGCTGGAGCAACAATTTTTGCCAATGCTGTTGCAGGAAACCGCCAGTGTCGGCATCAAAGCCCTGCCGCCGCAATTGCCTCAAACTGACAGCGAAGCGGGTGTAACGACACCCCACACCCCCGCCCAACCCGACACGCAAATCCAAGGAAAACGGCAATGAACCCGCTCCCTGCCCACCGTTACCAACTCAACTGCCGGGTACTGCAAACCCTCAACCTCAACCTATATTCCGGCTCCATGCTGCGCGGTGCCTTTGGCCGCGCCCTGCGCAAAACCGTTTGCGTAACGCGCGGCGACGACTGCAAAACCTGTTTGCTGTACCGGCAATGCGTCTACCCCAAAATTTTCGAAACCCCGCCACCACCCACCAGCCAGTTTCAACACTTCAGCGAAATACCCAACGCCTTCGTCATCGAACCCCCACCGATGGGACGCCAACAACTGCAACCCGGCGACCACTTCAGCTTCAACCTGGTATTGATAGGCCGCGCGATAACCGACCTGCCTTTCGTCATCCACGCCTGGCAAATGGCCCTGAAAGCCGGTCTAGGTGCCGCACACGCCCAAGCCGAATTGACCAACGTGGTTTTCGAACCCGGCCAGCCGGTCGAACAAATCCTCTACACCCCAGCGGCTGACAACCGCCTGCTGCCCACACCGGCATTCGCACCACAACCCCTGCCAGCCACCGACAGCCTCAGCCTGCACCTGCAAACCCCGTTGTGCATCAAACACCAGGGCAAAGTGCTGTCCAGCGCTCTGCGCGGCAAAGACTTCCTGCTGGCCCTGGTACGACGCCATTACCTGCTTCAGGAATTTCACACCGCCGATTACCAGCCGCCCGACTTCAAAACCCTGGCAGCCCAGGCCGAAGCCATCACCGCCAGCCACCAACTCACCTGGAGCCAATGGGAGCGCTACTCGCACCGCCAACAGCAAAAAATGACCTTTGGCGGCGTCATCGGCAGCCTGCACCTGCGCGGCCACCTCGCCCCCTTCCTGCCCCTGCTGCAACAAGGCCAATGGCTGCACGTCGGCAACAAAACCACCTTCGGCATGGGCCGCTACAGCCTGCTGCCGCAGCCTGAAACAGCCGAAGCGGGCTGCTGAGGGCAGCACCAAATGGCCAGCGCCCCCGCCTTCCGCTCCCACGCAGAGCGTTCTCGTTCCCACGCGGAGCGTGGGAACGAGGGCACAAGAAAAACCAGCAAAAACCCACAACCCACCCGAGACCCACCATGTCAACACCCGACATACACCTGCTGATTGTCACCGGCCAGGCCCAGGCCAACCTCATACCCGTGATGCAGCTCAAGCCGCACATCATCGCCCTGGCCATATCCCAAGCCATGAAAACCAACGCCGAGCAATTCATCAAACTCCTCACCCGCCTGGCCGGATACAGCGAGGAAAACATTGTGCAATATCACAACGTACCCGACGTTGGCCTGGACGCCATCAAAGACCGCGCCCTGGAAATTGAAGACCACCTCAACCAGCGATTTCCCGAACACCCCATCGTCTATCACGCCACCGGCGGCACCAAATTGATTGCTCTGGGGTTTTACGACGTCTTTCACCGCCCGCCCAACCGCGTGGTCTACACCGACACCGCCCACGGCCAGATCGAAATCCTCTACCCGGCAAAAAGCCCGTCCATTGCCATTGACAAAGTGCTGACGCTGGAAAGCTACCTGCTATCGATGGACAAACAAATGCGCAAAAGCGCAGACGACACCTGGCAAACCAACGCCCGCCAGCGGAGAAAGCTGAGCATCTGGCTGGCGCAAAATACCAAACAACTGCAAAGCTACTGGCGCGTCATCAACACACTGGCGCATAACGCCCTGGCCCAACCCCAACGCGGCCAGCCGCCTGCACTGGCCCAACCCCTGCAAACCTTTGAGACCGGCAAAGCCCCGTTCCGCCCATGGCAAACCGCACTGGCAAAATGCAGCCAGGCCGGACTGTGCGGCTGGGACAGCAAAACCCCGCACCACCTGTATTTCAAAAGCGCCGACGCCGCCCAATACCTCAGCGGCGGCTGGCTGGAAGAATACGTCTGGCTCACCGCCAGCGAACTGGGCTGCGATGAAGTACACGCCAACGTCTTCTTCACCGAAACCGGCAACCCCAAAGACGACATCCGCAACGAAATGGACTGCCTGATCCTGCACAACAACCGCCTGCTGATGATCGAATGCAAAACCGGTGCATTCAAAGCGGACGATCCCAAAAGCGACGGCATTTTGTATAAACTGCACACGCTGGAAAACCGCACCGGCGGCTTGTTTGGCGACGCCTGGCTGGTTTCTGCCAGAACACTGGACGACGCCACCCAAAACCGGGCACATGAATACAAAATCAAAATCATTCAAGGAGGCAACATCAAACAACTCAAAAACCAGCTTCAAAACTGGATGAATGGCGGTTCAGCACCATGAACACAGCAACCGTTGTCAACCACCCGTATAACCCATTGATAAATCGCAATTACTGGCCACGAGCGATTGAATTACAGCCCTGTTTACGAAGGGATTAAGACATCATCCAGGAACAGGCGAGGCCGCAGCTTGGATTGAATTACAGCCCTGTTTACGAAGGGATTAAGACTCAAGTCCTGACTGCGGTAGGCTTGAGTTTTTATTGAATTACAGCCCTGTTTACGAAGGGATTAAGACGCAAGTCAAACAGGCATCAGAACGGCAATAGGTATTGAATTACAGCCCTGTTTACGAAGGGATTAAGACTAATTTCGCCGGTTTCTTCGTTTTTGGTTTCTCTATTGAATTACAGCCCTGTTTACGAAGGGATTAAGACATATGACGCGGCCAACGTCGGCAGAAAAAGGGTATTGAATTACAGCCCTGTTTACGAAGGGATTAAGACGTAGTCTTTGGGCATTATTTCGCTACCTCTATTGATTGAATTACAGCCCTGTTTACGAAGGGATTAAGACCGAAATTCGGGTGCTGATTGATGATACGCGACCATTGAATTACAGCCCTGTTTACGAAGGGATTAAGACCCGGTTGGGGTAGGCACCTGCAAGGTATTTCTGGATTGAATTACAGCCCTGTTTACGAAGGGATTAAGACATATACTGGATGACGTCCCAAATCATTTCGCGGAATTGAATTACAGCCCTGTTTACGAAGGGATTAAGACCGGCTACGCGGTTGCCAATACGCTTGTGCTCAGATTGAATTACAGCCCTGTTTACGAAGGGATTAAGACTGATACGCCGAATCGTGATCCGGGTGCAAGCTCAATTGAATTACAGCCCTGTTTACGAAGGGATTAAGACGCGGCGGACATGGGCTAATGTGTTGAACATGGTTGATTGAATTACAGCCCTGTTTACGAAGGGATTAAGACTCCCACCGGAACTTTAAGGCAACGGCCTCAACTATTGAATTACAGCCCTGTTTACGAAGGGATTAAGACGATTTCAGCGCGTTTACCGCGCGATCTACCAGGTATTGAATTACAGCCCTGTTTACGAAGGGATTAAGACTTAACAGCAAATCCACAGTCCATCAGTTCTTGTATTGAATTACAGCCCTGTTTACGAAGGGATTAAGACTCAAAATGCCTTGGGTGAAAGCATAAACCGTTTTATTGAATTACAGCCCTGTTTACGAAGGGATTAAGACCCAGAGCTAACTGTCCAAATGCCAGTTTCTCGTGATTGAATTACAGCCCTGTTTACGAAGGGATTAAGACTTTCCACATAGAACATAGAGATAGTCTTATTTATATTGAATTACAGCCCTGTTTACGAAGGGATTAAGACTAAAATTACTCGCCGAAACCTATCACCTCGACACTCAGAATGCCCATCATCGCCTTGCTGAGGGTGTTGGCGGCATCCTTGCCGACATCGGAACTGACCGAGGATTCTGCCATCTGGGTAACCCCTGCCGCCACGTTGCCAGCGCCGGTCAGACCTGCTGCCAGGCTGCCAGTCGGTGCTACCGGCACACCGGTGGCGGTGCCGCCGACCTGGATGTTGGCAGCACCCAGTACCGCTACCGCCGCAATGGTGACGTTGGTACCGGCAATACCGGCCTCACCGGCATCGACTACACCGCGCGGCGCGAACAGGAAGACGTCGCCCGGCGTCCGACCAATCTGGCCGGCGGTACGGATACCACTACCGGAAACGATAGGCGGGAACTCGATGACCATATTGCCGTTCTCGTCGAAGCTGATTTTCGGCGGCGGCGCGGCAATTGCCGACTTGGCACCACGACCGGCGTCGATATTGCCCTCCGACGACCACACCAGGATGTCGCCGCTATCCAGTGCGAACACCCGCGACTGGTTGACCATGAAGTCATCGCGAATCACCGCGTTGATGTCACCCTGGCGCTGCGCCACGATACCGAGTTGTGACGCGGGCTTGGCATCGGTGCCCACAGCCAGACCGGCGTTGACAAAACCACCCGGCACCAGCAGATTGATGGAACCATCGTCCAGCGTGTGTATCTTGCTGAAGAACAGGCTCAGGTCGCCACGCCAGGATTGTGCGGCAGCGATGTCTTTGCCATGAATGTCTTTAGTTGGAAACAGTGTCTCGATCGCGCGGTAGCCGCCTTCATTGGCCAGCGCACCGGAACCAGCTGCCGCCGAACCGGAGCGTTTGATCTCGTCCACGTAAACCTGAACGACCAATGCGTTCAACCGAGGCTGCAAGGTCAGGTAATCGTCTGACGCCAACTGTTTGAACGCGGCAAACGCATCTTCGTCGCTCAGAACCGGATTACCGCTGCGGTCACGCATGAAGCCGGTAATCAGGCTACGCACCTGCGCGGCCATGTCCGAGTAGCGGGTATCACCGCCCAGATAGGCTTCGATGAAACCCGCATAAGCCGGTTGTCTGCCGTTCAAGCCCACCAGTGTCGAAACCGAGGCGCCGCTGTCGGGCAGGCCGGGGTTATTCAGATCGCCCGTGGTCGAAATACCCACCGATGCGCCCAAATCCAGATGACGACCGGTTTTTATCAGCAGATTGCCCGGCCCGGCGATGTTGATTTCATTGATATTGGGTATCAACTGGCCGTTCAGATCGCGCACGCTGGAAAAACGCAAATCACGACCCATGTCGAACACCGTGCTGTCGCCCAGGTTGTTATGCTGGATCAGCAACAGCGAATTGCGTAAATCCTGGCCGGTCTTGAACACCGCCTGCTTGGCCAGATTCAACTGCACATTGTCGATGTTGCCCGCACTGGCAACGATACGCACCGGAACCGAATCGTTTATGCGCGTCGGCACCGCAGCCCTGGCGAACAGAGGATGACCGAACGGATTGATACGACTGACGGGATCATCCATTTCATTACCCGCCACCGGTATTAGCGCTGAGGGCAACAAACTGCGGTCGGCATCCGACATCGCCAGACGCTTGGCCGCAGCCTCCGATCTGAAGTCCTGCGCCGCCAGCATGTTGAGATCGGCACGCGGTGCCGGGAACAGCACGATGTCGTCCGCCAGTATCACGCTACCGCCAAATGCCGTGGCATTCAGACCAGCAGGATAGACTCTTGCCAGCGTGTTTTGCGCGGTATTTTGCGCACTGAGTGTCGTGGTAAAGCGACTTATATCGGCCGCCAAGCGAACATTCCCGGCCAGGGCACGGGCATCGATATGACTGGCGTCACCGTAGCTGAAGAAGTTGGTGTCGCCGCTGTGTAGAATCATTGGGTCACTGACAGCACCGATGTTGACATCACGTCCGGCCAGCAGCGACATGCGGCTGTTGCCCATCAGCAGATGCGGGCCTGCAAGCGCACCGCTGCCGGTAATACTGCCAGCGGCTTCGATCCGGCCCTGGCCTTCACCCACGTAGAACACGCCACCCTGCACATCGCCACCCGCTCTCAGCGCCAGATTGCCGCTGGGCATGACCTCAAGCTGATTGGTCAGCAACGACAGGGTTTGTATATAGTTGACATCGGAGGTCAGTTGGCCGACCTGTTTGCCGCTGGTTGGCATGACCACGGTCAGATTATTGATGTTGCCAGCGGCTGCGATGTTGACGTTACCACCGCCGAACGAACCGACGTTCTGCTGGAAGCCGCCATTACCCATGCTGAAGCCCCAGGTCGTTGGAAAATTGAACGCACGAGCATCCAGTTTATAACCATCAACGATGCGTGTCTGCAAATGGGCAGGCAAGCTCGCAATATACGCCGCCAATTCGGCGGCATCGTCTTTGCGCACCAGCAAATCGGCTGCGACTGTTTCCAGATAAGCATCCACCGCCAGATAATCGCGGCTGTCCGGATCCTTGCCACCCTGCCGCACCATCCAGGCATTGATGAACTGATTGCTTTGTGCGCCCAAAATATTGCCACCGGCACGTATCGACAAGTCACCGCCGTCTATCGGGTAATCGGCCAGCGGCAGACTACCTATGGCCATGTGCAATTGCAACGCACCGTAAGGGTTTTGCGTGGTTGGCCGCCCGGCGCTATAGATGACCGAGGTCTGATCGGTCAATACCACATCACCAGCCGCTACCAGCGCCATGTCGCCAGTGCCGGTACGAATCTGCACATTGGAACCCAACGTCAGGTTACCGGATGATGCCGTCGCCGCCCAATCGGCAGCGGCCAGATCGGCACCGGCCACCAGGCGGTACGACCACGACTCGCCGCCTTGCAGCATGTCGCTGAATCGCATGTCACCGAATACCGACGACACTACACCATCCTTGAAACCATCGCTCAACGAGCGGTTGAACAACAGATTGCCGCTGGCCCGCAGTGTCAGTGTGCCCGGCATCGCCACCCGATCCGTGCCGTCGCCGTAACGCCATTCGACCATATCCCAGCGCTCGGCAACGGTCAGGTTGCCGTTGAACACCACTTCGACTCCAGGCCGCAAGCGAGCGCCCAGCGAGTTTTCCACCGCCTGCATATTGGCCGCTGTCATGTAGTCGTTGGTGTGAGCCAGGTAGGTGTTGAAATCGTTTTCGGTCAAGCGGCCATCGCCATCGACATAGCGACGCACGGCTTCGATCTGGAATTGGCTGTCGCCGTATTCGACCAAGTTGCCGTCGGCGTCGCGAACCGTCGCTTGCTGGTGGTAGCCCTGTACACGGCTGTTCGGGTCGATCTGCACCGGAAGAACGCCATTGTCGTCGAGCAGCGCCCGAAAGGTCACTTCGCCGCCTTGCGCAACCGTAGCACCCGCGACATCAATAACCGCACCGTTCAGCGCAATACCGCTGATGCCGTCAGCATCAGTATCGGTGGACGACAGCAACACCGTGCCGCCTTTAGTGCCGCCCTTCGCCGTCAGTTGCGCACCGTTCAGCGTGATGGCATCACCGGCATGCAAGGCAATGCGGCCACCGGTGGCCTGGCCATCGGCATTCAAGCGACCGGCCAACGTGATCGCGCCGCGATCACTGGCTAACTGGATGTCGGCTGCACGAATCAGGCCGTCGGCAGCTTGAACGATGTCAGCATTGCGGACGCGAACCTGTATGCCTTGGTCGATACCCGCATTGATAAACTGCTGCATCAAACCGTCGAAGCTGTCGCCGCCGCTGAAGTCATGGATGTCGAGATTGACACTGCCGCGCCGTGCCGACAACACCGCATCATTGAAGTCAACCGATTTTGTCGGTGCCGAAATACTCAGTACGCCACCGGCTGCGCTGCCGCCGCCGCTGTTCAAGTTCACCTCGGCACCGCGAGCGGCCACGACGTTGCCCTGCCCGGCGGTCAGGTTCAGCCTGCCACCTGGGGTAAAGTCTTGAATGTCGGCGAAGCGGACGGCACGACCGGCCAGATCGACGCGGGCATGCTCACCCAGCGTCACGTCGCCGGTCTGGGCATTAAACTCGGCATTGCCTGACGGCAAGGCCAGCCGGGTATCGAAATCGATCGTGTTGGCCGTCACTGCCAGCCGCGCAGCAAAGCCGCTGCTGATGCTGCCGGGTACTGTAGGATGCATCGTGGCGAAACTGACGTCGTGGTCTGCGGCGTTCAGCGTCAATCGGGCACCGCCACCGGCGGTAACCACCGGCGTCTGTACCGCCAGATCACCGCCCAGCGTCAAGCGGTTGTCACCTTCGAAGCGCCACTGCCGCCCGGCGTTGATATTCACCTGATCGAAACCGGTCAGCGCCAGTGCGCCACCGCCAAACTGCACATCGTCACCGGACAGGCTCACTTCACCTCGCCCGCTGGCAGTATGGCTGGCGTTGACGCCCCGGCTGTTCAGCAAACGCAGGGTATCGGCATGAATGCGGGCATGCTGGTTGGCATTGCCCTGGCCGACCAATCCGGCGCTGTCGAGCACCAGGCGCTTGAAGGTTATGGCTTGCTGCTGGCCGTTGACGTCGAGAACGGGGGCATTATTGGCATCGACCTGACCAAGATTGCCGTAGATGCCGATACTGTCGCGTGCCGACAAGATCAGCTCATCGACGGTGAGATTCATCAGTTTGCTGTTCGACAGATTCATCGCCGTACCACCCAGATGGCCAACCTCGCCCAGATTGATGGTGTTGCCGCTCAGGTTCAGCGAACCTTGCCGCATCACGATGTCACCGAGTAACACGGTGGCGCGCGAGGCATCGAGCAACATAGATTGCGAGGCTGACAAGGTTGCGCCCGCTGCAATGTTCAGGCTGCCTGTAGTGCCGGACGCTGCGGCACGTTGCAGCGCCACCTGGCGGTCGCCCGACAGCCGCAGCAGTGCGCCATCGCCCGCCACCGTGTAAACGCTGTCACCGGTGTTGATTGCGCCGCTGGCCGACAGTTTTGCACCGGTTTCGACCGTGATCTGGTCACGGGCGGCGGCCAGCAAATCCTTGGCGCTGACGTCAACGCCGGAGGCGAAAGTCACATTGCTGGCATTGACGCTCAGCCGGGTCGCCCCGGTTTGCACATCTCGCTGGCGTGCGCCGCCCAGCAACAAGCTGTCGACCGCCAGGGCGCTCAAATCGTCGGCGGCGATTTCCAGCACGCCCGCAGGCACGGTTGCACTGGGTGCACTGACCACACGAATGCGCTCGGCGGCGATGTCCATCCGGGCACCGCGACCGCCGCTCTGGGCATCAACCAGGAAGCGGCTGTCGAGTACCAGCCGATTCTGTGCGATCAGCGAAATCTGACCGGCATCAGCGGGTAACAGTGGCACAGCGGTTTCAGTGCGGGCAGCCAGTGCCGGGAAGAAGGTGCTGGCACGCTGCTCGGTGTAGTTGGAACGCATGCGCACGTCGGCGCCGTTTTCGATGCGGAAGCCCGACCAGCGGGCATCGCGGCTGCCATCGACGGCGTTGCGCAATTGACCGGCCACCACCGGCAAGCCCTGGCTGGTGAGCGTGGTTATGGATTGATCCTGACTACCCTGCATCGGCGTAATCAGGAAAGCACCGGGCAACAGCGCGTAATAGGCAGGCAATATGGTGTATTCACCGGCCGCTAGGCCTTTGCTGGCTGAGCCGGTGAGGAAGACGGTGTTGCCGATGTCGCGCTGCCAGCCGACGAAGTTGTTTTGGAAATGATCGAACGGTGCCAAACGGCTGTTCAGGGT
>Ga0207951_100650_pt1 | contig 15799 bp, 12 predicted proteins | sample Subbio12Aug_8Bad_FD_184830 | JGI IMG/M metagenome (GOLD analysis project Ga0207951, IMG submission 184830) | Serpentinite rock and fluid subsurface biosphere microbial communities from McLaughlin Reserve, California, USA - CR12Aug_8Bad (SPAdes) | ecosystem: Environmental > Terrestrial > Deep... | reverse complement strand
CCGCCGCTGATCTGCGGACATCCTTTCGCGAAATCGGCACCCAGCTCGGGAACCTCCGGCTGGAACGGTGAACCGCTCCGACGCCGGGGAGCGGCGTGGGCCGGCGCGCCTTTTCGTGCCGGTGTTCCACCGGATCGGAACATGCTCTAGAAGGCGACAGCGCCACCCAGGAACACGGCGCGATCTTCCTTGTTCGGATCGAGCGGGGTCGGGTTTTCGGGCGCGAGGCGATAGCGCAGGCTTCCACCCAGCGAAATCTGCGGAGACAATGAAAACGCACCGCTCGCCTCGACGGCGTAGCGCGGATCGGGCGTGCCACCACGCGGCAGCAGATAGATGCTTTCGCGCTCGGCCGAAGCCTGGATGCCCGTTCTCCAGTTGCGCGCGGCATAGCTCAGGCCGACATCGACGCCTTCGGCGCTGCGGCCGCCGACCCCGGTGTCCACCCTCGTCATGCCGCCGCTCAGCGCAAACCCGCGATAGCCGACCGAAAGGTCGAAATTGTAGCCCGCCGGAGCGATGCCCGGATCGACCGCCGGGGCAGCCGCCGCCGTCCGCTGGACAGTCGGGGCGACCCTGCGCGCCGTCATCCCAAGCGAAACGCCGCGATTGCCGCCCGACGCGGAAGGTGTGAAGCTGAATTCGCGCTCCACCGTCTGTGTCTGGCTGCTGGCCATGCGGCCGGGCGCCGTGAAGGCGAACCGGCTGACATCCAGCGTGATGGGCTGCAACGCCGCAACTTGTCTGGATTTAACCCGAAAACCAGCGCTCACATTGTCTGTCGTGATTCCCGGCTGCAGCCGGGAATTGCCTTGCGCTGCCCCATTCGCCGCAAGCTGGGCGGCCATCGCAGGCGCCGCGCACAGCAGCGCAATCCCCAGAATCGGGGCCACAGCCAAGGCAAGGGACTCGGGCAAAGCTCGCATGACCCCTGCCAGATAGACGATGCGACGGCGGATTCCCACGCCTTGCCGCACCCTCGGCCGATAAAAAATCCCGGAACACGGCAGTTTGACCTGCTCTGTGGCTTTTTCTGCACAGCCGGTTGCCGGCCGAACAACCGCATAACCGGCCGCATGACGAGCCGCATGACTGGCCTGGTCGAGTGTCGGCGCCGTTCATCCTGCGTTCCGCCGCCATCGTTCAGCGCTCGCATGTGGCGGCAGTTGCACGATTGCCCCTGCCGCCTGTATGGCTGCCCGACACGCCTGCAACGCAGGAACCGTGCGACTGGAAGACGGAGCTTGGCTTGACGAGTGTAATCATGATGCGGTCGGGCCGGAACGGGCTGACGAAAGAAGTGGGCCGCAAGGGACGGGCCAGGGTGGGTGCGGCAAAGGCCGTGATGGCCCTTGGCCTCGCGCTCGCTCTTGCCGCCTGTGGCGGAAAGGAACGGCCTCCCACGCTCGCCGAGCAGACCAATGTCACCATGATCGGCGTCAACAGCTTTCTGTGGCGGGCCAGCCTGCAGACGATGCAGTTCATGCCGCTTGCCCAGGTGGATTCCGCAGGCGGTGTCATCATCGGAGACTGGTACCAGCACCCGGCTGTCCCGGACGAGCGCATGAAGGTGACCGTCGTCATCCTCGACGGCGCGCTCCGGGCAGACGCCGTGCAGGTATCGGCCCAGCGCGAGGTCCATCAGGGCGGTCGCTGGGTCGGAGCCCCGGTGCGCGCCGGCACGGTCCAGCGCCTGGAGGAGATCATCCTCGAGAAGGCCCGGGCTCTGCGCCAGGCAGATCTCGCTCCCGACTGAGCGGGTCCTCCTGCGTGACAGAAACCGTGAAAGAAACCGACCGTTTCGATTCGGGTGCGGCAGACGCGCGTTGGCAGGCCCGCTGGGAAACCGATGCGGTCTTCGTCGCCGACGATAGCGCGCCCGGACCCAGAACCATGATCCTCGAGATGTTTCCCTATCCATCGGGGCGCATCCACATGGGCCATGTGCGAAACTATACCATGGGCGATGTGCTGGCCCGCGCGCGACGCATGCAGGGCCACGCCGTGCTGCACCCCATGGGGTGGGACGCGTTCGGCATGCCGGCCGAAAACGCCGCGATGGAGCGCAATGTCCACCCGGGAGACTGGACACGGGCGAACATCGCCAGCATGCGCGGCCAGTTGAAGCGGCTCGGCCTCGCCATAGACTGGACGCGCGAATTCTCTACCTGCGAGCCCGGCTATTACGGCCACGAACAGGCGCTGTTCCTAGATCTGCTGGCAGCAGGCCTTGTCGACCGTCGCGACGCCTGGGTGAACTGGGATCCGGTCGACAACACCGTGCTCGCCAACGAACAGGTCATCGACGGGCGCGGCTGGCGTTCGGGCGCGCCCGTCGAACGGCGCAAGCTCACCCAGTGGTTCCTCCGCATCACCGCCTTCGCCGACGCGCTTGCCGCCGATCTCGCAACGCTGGACCAGTGGCCCGAAAAGGTGCGGCTGATGCAGGAAAACTGGATCGGAAAGTCCCGCGGGCTGCGGTTCCGCTTCGATGTCGAAGCCCCTCCCGCAGGCGTTCCCGCCAGCTTCGAAGTGTTCACCACCCGGCCCGACACGCTGTTCGGCGCCAGCTTCGCTGCCGTCGCCATCGATCACCCGGTCGCGGCTGCGGTCGCAGAACTGCAGCCCGCCGCCGCCGCCTTCATCACCGAATGTCGCGCCAGCGGAACCGCCGCCGCCGAAATCGAGACGACCGACAAGAAGGGCTTCGACACCGGTCTTTCGGTTGCCCATCCGCTCGATCCCGCGCGCAGCCTGCCTGTCTTCATCGCCAATTTCGTGCTGATGGAATATGGCACCGGCGCCATCTTCGGCTGCCCCGCGCACGATCAGCGCGATCTCGAGTTCGCCCGGAAATACCTGCTGCCGGTGCCCCGCGTGGTAGCCCTTGCGGGCGCCGGGGACGAACCCATCGCCGAAGAGGCCTACACCGGTCCTGGAAGGCTCATCAACTCCGGCTTCCTCGATGGTCTCGAGGTCGAGCCGGCCAAGGCAGCCGTCATCGCGCGCGCCGAAGCCGGGGGCTGGGGGGAAGGCGCCACCGTTTTCCGGCTGCGCGACTGGGGTGTTTCGCGCCAGCGCTACTGGGGCACTCCCATCCCCATCATCCATTGCCGGGATTGCGGCCCGGTGCCCGTTCCCCGCGCAGACCTTCCCGTCGTCCTTCCCGAAGACGTCACATTCGACCGCCCCGGCAACCCGCTCGATCACCATCCCAGCTGGCGTCACGTCGACTGCCCTGTCTGCGGCAAGCCCGCCCGGCGCGAAACCGACACGCTCGACACCTTCGTCAACTCCAGCTGGTATTTCCTCCGCTTCGCCTCGCAACCGGCCGACCGGCCGTTCGATCGCACCGAGGCCGAATCCTGGCTGCCGGTCGCCCAGTATATCGGCGGTGTCGAACACGCGATCCTGCACCTCCTCTACTCCCGCTTCTTCACCCGCGCGCTGGCGTCGATCGGCAAGCTCTCCATCGTCGAGCCCTTCAAGGGGCTGTTCACGCAAGGAATGGTGACGCACGAAACCTACCGCAGCGCCGAAGGCCAGTGGCTGGAGCCGGGGCAGGTCGAAAGACGCGGCGACAGCTGGTTCGAAATCGCGAACGGCCACCCGGTCGAACTCGGGCGCACCGAGAAGATGTCGAAATCAAAAAAGAATGTCGTCGATCCTGACGCCATTCTCGATCGCTACGGCGCCGACGCCGTCCGCTGGTTCATGTTGTCGGACAGCCCGCCCGAACGCGATCTCGCCTGGTCGATGACCGGGATCGAGGGAGCGGCCCGCTTCGTCCAGCGGCTGTGGCGCATCGCGCTCGGGGCCCGTGATGGGGGTTCGGGCGCCGATGAAGCCATCACCCGCCACCTCCACAAGACAATCGCGGGCATCACGCACGACATGGATCGCCTGCAGTTCAACAAGGCCGTCGCCCGCGCCTATGAGCTTGCGAACGCCATCGAAAAGGCGCCGGCATCCGCCGCCCGGGCAGACGCTGCAAAAACCCTCATCCGCCTCGTCGCGCCGATGGTGCCGCACATCGCCGAAGAGGCATGGGCCATGCTGGGCGAATCCGGTCTTGTCGCCAATACCCCCTGGCCCATTGCCGATCCGGCGCTGCTGGTCGACAATGACGTCACCTACGCAGTCCAGGTCAACGGCAAGCTTCGGGAAACCGTCACCCTCGCCAAGGGCCTGCCGCGGGCAGACGCCGAAGCCGGCGTCATGGCCCTGCCGCGCATCCGGGCGCTCGTCCAGGGCACCACACCAAGGAAGGTCATCGTCGTTCCCGACAGGCTGGTGAACATTGTTCTCTAAGGGCGGCATGGCCCTGCTGGCGGCGCTGACGCTGGCCGGATGCCAGTTGCAGCCCGTCTATTCCGGCGGCTCGCAGGGCCCCGCACAGGCCATGCTGGGCGCCATCGAAATCTCCCCAATTCCCGAAAAGGGCGGCTTCCTCGTCCACGATCGTCTCGTCCAGCGGCTGCATCCCGCGCAATCGCCGCGCTACCGCCTTGACGTGGCCCTCGACGACCGGATCGACGGCTTCGGCGTCCGGGGCGACAACAGCATCATCCGCGAGCGGCGCACGCTTCGCGCCCGCTATCGCCTCGTCGACATCGGCACCGGGGCCGTCCTGCTCGATACCACTGCTCTGGCCGATGCCGGCATCGATGTCGTCTCGTCCGAATATGGCGTCGTCGTCGCCGAAGCGACCGCACTCGAGCGCCTGTCGCTCGACATCGCCGACCAGATCGTCAATCGGCTGGCCCTGCTGGGCCGAACGGCACAGCCATGACCGGGCTGCTGGGCCGAACGGCACAGCCATGACCGGGCTGCCGGGCCGAACGGCACAGCCATGACCGGGCTGCCGGGCCGAACGGCACAGCCATGACCGGGCTGCCGGGCCGAACGGCACAGCCATGACGGCGCTCAATCGCGACCCATTTCTGCGGGCGCTGAACAGTTGGAAACCCGAAACCCGGCTCGTCCTGCTGTTCGGCCCCGACGAATCCGGCAGCCGCGATCTTGCATCCGCCGCCGCCAGGGCGCTGACAGACCCTGCCGACCGGATGGCCATCACCGATCTGACGCCCGAAGAGCTGAAGTCCGATCCCGGCCGCCTCGCCGACGAGGCCGCCTCCGTCTCCATGTTCGGCGGCCGCAGGCTGATCCGCGTCGCCGGCGCAGGAGAAAGCACAGCCGATGCCGCGCGGCTGCTGCTCGAGGCCGCTGCTGCGGGAAACCCCGTCATCATGCTGGCTGGCGATCTGTCCCGTGCCAACGCCCTGCGCAAGCTCGCCGAAGCCTCGCCCATCGCGTGGGCCATCATCTCGCGCCCGCTTGAGGCCCGCGAGGCCGCCGCCTGGCTTCAGGCAAAGGCCCGCGAACTGGGCCTGAAGCTGGAGCCCGGCGTCGGTGAACGGCTGCTCGCCCTGACCGACGGCGACACCGGCATCCTGGCGAGCGAACTGGAAAAATTCGCCCTGTTCCTGAGCGCCGGAACCGATGCACCCCGGCGCCTCGAGCGCGAACATCTGTCCGTCCTTGGTGCCGACAGCGCCGAGGAAGACTTGATGCTCCTTGTCGGCGCGGTCATCAGCGGCAACCAGAAGATGATCGAACGACAGTTGCAGCTTCTTCACGGCAGCAGCGCAATCCCTGCCTTGCGTGCCGTTGGCCGCCGGCTGGTGCAGCTGGCCGAAGCCCGCGCTGCGGTGGATGCCGGCACCCAGCCGGCCGCCGCCATCAAGGCGTTGCGCCCGCCGGTCTTCTGGAAAGAGGCGGGCGCGATGACAGCCGCCGTCTCGCGCTGGCCGATGCCGCGCATCAACGCCGGCCTCGCCGCCATGCTTGCAGGCGAACGCGCGATAAAACAGCCCGGCGGCCCGGGCGAGACCGCCGGCTGGCATGCCATACTGATGACCGGAGCGGATCGCTGAGCGCGCACAATCGCAGCCGCCAGCTTGGCGCAACGCCACAAAGCGCCTAGATTCCCGCCAATGCCCGTCACGGATATCGCCAGCCGCGGCTTTTTCGCCGACAAGAACAAGGCCTTCTGGACTCTCCAGATCACGGGCTGGACCGGCTATTTCCTGCTGCGCTCGCTCGGCGGGCTCGCCAACCGCATGGGCATCGAATTCATTCTGCCCACCATCCTCGTCACCATCACCGGCTTTTCCATCACCCTGTTGATGGCCTGGGCCTATCGCGCCATCATCCGCATGCGCGCGGTATGGGTGTGGAGCCTCACCCTTGCTGTTCTGGTGCTCGCGTCCGTCCTGTTTTCCGCCATCGAGGTCTGGGCGCATGCCACCTTCTATGAACCCGGATGGCGCCCGCAGGGCGTCGAATTCCTCGGCGCCATCCTGCTCACGCTCGCCGTGCTGGGCGCTTGGGCCGGTCTTTATTATGGCATCAACTATTTTCTGATGCTCGATACCCAGGCCGAACGCTTAGAGCGCATGGCCGCCCAGGCCAATTCGGCGCAGCTCGAAATGCTGCGCTACCAGATCAACCCGCACTTCCTGTTCAACACGCTGAACTCGATCAGCACGCTGGTCCTGCTCGCCGAAACCGAGCGGGCCAACGCCATGCTTTCGCGCCTTTCGTCGTTCCTGCGCTATACGCTGGTTGGCGAGCGCGAGGGACAGGCGACCATCGCCCAGGAAATGCAGGCGCTGAAACTTTACCTCGAAATCGAGCGCACCCGCTTCGAGGATCGCCTGCGCACCCGCTTCGATATCGATCCGGCCGTCATGGATGCCCGCATCCCCTCGCTGCTGCTCCAGCCGCTTGTCGAGAATGCCGTCAAATATGCAGTAACCTCGCTCGAGGAAGGCGCCGATATCTGTGTCACCGCCCGCGCGCTTGGCGACCGCCTCGAAATGACCGTCGCCGATACCGGGCCCGGCCTCTGCGAAGGCCGCGCCGGCCCCACCAATCAGGGCACCGGCGTCGGCCTCGCCAACATCCGCGAACGCCTGCAACAGGCCTATGCAGACGATCATCGCTTCGAACTGCTTCCCAACACGGGTTCACCCCTTGTTCAAGCGGGCCTTGCCAAGGGCCCGGGTCTTCTCGTCCTGATCGAGATCCCCTTCCAGCTGGTAATGTCCCCCGAATCTGGCGGACATGACCAGTTGGCCGGGCCGAACTATGAGGTCGCAACATGAATATCCGCACGCTCCTCGTCGATGACGAGCCGCTTGCCATCCAGGGCCTGGAACTCCGCCTGAAGCCCTTCGCCGATGTCGACATCGTCGGTCGCGCCATGAACGGTCGCGAAGCGATCCGCGCCATTCGCACGGGAAAGCCCGACCTTGTCTTTCTCGATGTCCAGATGCCCGGCTTCGACGGCTTCTCCGTCGTTTCCTCACTGGCAGACGTGGAACCGCCGCTGTTCGTCTTCGTGACCGCCTATTCCGATCACGCCATCCGCGCGTTCGAAGCGCAGGCTGTCGACTATCTCATGAAGCCGGTCGAACCCGAACGCCTGGCCCAGACCATCGAACGCGTCCGCGTGCGCCTGCAGGAAAAGCGCATGTCCGAGGAAGCCGAGCGCCTTGCCGCCCGCCTGGCCGAAATGGATCCGGATTCCGTCTCTACGCTGGCCCCCGCCGCCGAACCCGCCGCCGACAGGTTCGAAAAGGTCATCAACGTCAAGGATCAGGGGCAGATCTTCCGCGTCGATGTCGATTCCATCGAAAAGATCGACGCGGCCGGCGATTACATGTGCCTCACCACCGCCGACCAGACCCTGATCCTGCGCGAAACCATGAAGGACCTCGAGCGCCGCCTCGATCCGCGCAAGTTCCAGCGCATCCACCGCTCCACCATCGTCAACCTCGACAATGTCCGCCAGGTGAAACCCCACACCAACGGCGAGTGCTTCCTGACACTGGCCTCGGGCGCCACCGTGAAAGTCAGCCGCGGTTACCGCGACGTGGTCGCGCGCTTCCTGTAGCAGGCTGCCGATTTTCGAGAATGTGCGTCCCGGGCTCTGACATCAGGCGCCGGTGACGGCGTGATACTCTTGGATCGACCTCACCTGCATCGGGCGTTCGCGCACGGCGGCAATGGCCTGCACCGCCGCGTCGCTGGCGGCGGCCGTGGTGAAGATAGGGATCCTGCGGGCCCAGGCCGCCATGCGGATCGATTGGGAATCCTTCAGCGACTGGACACCCTCGGTGGTGTTGAAGATCATCGCTATCTCGCCATCGGTGATTGCATCGACAATGTGGGGCTGGCCTTCGAGCACCTTGTTGATGATCGATACGGGCACCCCCTGCCCCAGGAGCCAGGCCGCCGTGCCGCGGGTGGCGACGATGGTGAATCCCATTCCGGCCAGCCCTCTGGCGGCATCGAGAACCTGCGGCTTGTCGCTGTCTTTCACGGACATGAAGACCCTGCCCGTTTCGGGCAGGACGACGCCGCCGCCGAGTTGGCCCTTGTAGAAGGCCATCGCAAAATCGTCGTCGATGCCCATTACTTCACCGGTCGACTTCATTTCAGGCGACAGGACGGGATCGGTTCCCGGAAAGCGGGCGAAAGGAAAAACCGCCTCTTTCACGCTCACATGGCCGCGGCCGCGCGGAGCGAGATCGAAACCGGATAGTTTTTCGCCCGCCATCACCCGGGCCGCGATCCCGGCATAGGGCCGGCCCTGCGCCTTTGCGACGAAGGGCACCGTGCGGCTGGCGCGGGGGTTCACCTCGATGAGATACAGCTCGAAATTGCTGTCCGACAGGGGTTCGGGCCGTTCGGCCTGCACGGCGAACTGGATGTTCATGAGACCGCGCACATCGAGCGCGCGGGCGAGGATTTCGGCCTGGCGGTGGATCTCCGCGATGATGCCGGGCGTCAGGCTGTGCGGCGGGAGCGAGCAGGCGCTGTCGCCGGAATGAACTCCGGCCTCCTCGATATGCTGCATCACCCCTGCGACATGCACACTCTCGCCATCGGCCAGCGCATCGACATCGACTTCGATGGCGTCGCGCAGATAGCGGTCGATGAGGACGGGGCTGTCGCCCGAAACCCGGACTGCGGTTTCGATGTAGGTCTCGAGACCGGCGGTGGTTTCCACGATCTCCATGGCGCGGCCGCCCAGCACATAGGAGGGGCGCATGAGGACAGGATAGCCGATGCGTTCAGCGACCGCGACGGCTTCCTCGCGGCTGCGGGCCATGCCGCCCGCCGGCTGCTTCAGGCCGAGGCGCTCGACCAGCGCGGAAAAGCGTTCCCGGTCTTCGGCAAGGTCGATGGCGTCGGGCGAGGTGCCGAGGATCGGGATCCCGGCGGCCTCGAGCGCGCGGGCAAGTTTCAGCGGAGTCTGCCCGCCGAACTGGACGATCACACCTGCGAGCGTTCCGGCCTGCATTTCGACATGGAGCAGTTCCAGCACATCCTCGGCGGTCAGCGGCTCGAAATAGAGGCGATCGGAGGTATCATAGTCGGTGCTGACGGTTTCCGGGTTGCAGTTGACCATGATGGTCTCGTAGCCGGCGCCGCCCCTTTCTGTGGAACCAAGGGCGTAGGCTGCGTGGCAGCAGCAATAATCGAATTCGATCCCCTGGCCGATGCGGTTCGGGCCGCCGCCCAGAATCACGATCTTTTTTGCCGTTGTGGGCTCTGCCTCGCACTCGGTGCCGCTGTAGATGGAATACATGTAGGGGGTCAGGCTCTCGAACTCGGCGGCGCAGGTATCGATACGCTTGAACACCGGGCGGACGCCGGCTGCATGGCGAACGGCGCGAACCTCGGCTTCGCTGATGCCGGCGAGCTTTGCGAGGCGGGCGTCGGAAAAGCCCATGCTCTTCAGCGGGCGCAGATCGGCAGGCAGGCCGGTTTCCCGGACCCGGGCTTCTGCGGCGACGATTTCAGCAAGCCGGTCGACGAACCAGGGGTCGTAGAAGGAAACGCGCGTCACCTCGTCGGGCGCGATGCCGATGCGCAGCGCATGGGCGGCGATGAGCAGGCGATCAGGCTGGCGGCGGGCGAGCGCGGCAAGGACTTCGCCTTTCGATGCGCTGGCAAGGCCCTCGGGCTCGTCGAGGCCGGTGAGGCCGGTTTCCAGCCCGCGCAGCGCCTTCTGCAGCGATTCGGAGAAGTTGCGGCCGATGGCCATGACTTCGCCGACCGATTTCATCGCGGTTCCCAGCGTGCTGTCGGAACCCTTGAACTTCTCGAACGCGAAGCGCGGTATCTTGGTGACGACATAGTCGATGGTGGGCTCGAAACTGGCCGGCGTCACCCGCGTGATGTCGTTTGGCAGCTCGTCGAGCGTGTAGCCGACAGCAAGCAGCGCTGCGACCTTGGCGATGGGAAAACCGGTGGCCTTCGATGCCAGCGCCGATGAACGGCTGACGCGGGGGTTCATCTCGATGACGACCAGCCGGCCGTCTGCCGGGTTCACCGCGAACTGGACGTTGGAACCGCCGGTTTCGACACCGATCTCGCGCAGCACCGCAATGCTGGCGTTGCGCATGATCTGATATTCCTTGTCGGTCAGCGTGAGCGCCGGCGCGACAGTGACCGAATCCCCGGTGTGGGTGCCCATCGGGTCGACATTCTCGATCGAGCAGATGATGATGCAGTTGTCCGCCCTGTCGCGGACGACCTCCATCTCATATTCCTTCCAGCCAAGCACGGATTCCTCGATCAGCACTTCGGTGGTGGGGCTGGCATCGAGGCCGCCGAGCACGATCCGCGTGAATTCCTCGCGATTATAGGCGATCCCGCCGCCGGTGCCGCCGAGCGTGAAGCTCGGGCGGATGATCGCGGGAAGGCCGACGGTTTCGAGCGCCTTCAGCGCGTCATCAAGGCTGCGGGCGATGACGGACTTCGGGGATTCAAGGCCGATGGCATCCATTGCGTCGCGGAACTTCAGCCGGTCTTCCGCCTTCTCGATGGCCGCAGCGTCCGCCCCGATGAGCTGGACGCCGAACTTTTCCAGCGTCCCGTCCTTGGCCAGCGCCAGCGCGGTGTTCAGCGCGGTCTGCCCGCCCATGGTGGGAAGCACCGCGTCCGGTCGCTCCTTCTCGATGATCCTGGCGACGATCCCCGGCGTGATCGGCTCGATGTAGGTGGCGTCGGCCAGCTCGGGATCGGTCATGATGGTGGCCGGGTTGGAGTTGACGAGGATTACGCGGTAGCCCTCTGCCTTCAGCGCCTTCACCGCCTGGGTTCCGCTATAGTCGAACTCGCAGGCCTGGCCGATGATGATGGGGCCCGCGCCGATGACGAGGATGGAGTGGATGTCGGTGCGCCTTGGCATCAGCTTTGGGTTCCATCATGTGCAGCACAGCCCCAGCCATCATATTCGACGCCAAAAGCCTGCTCCGTTTCCAGCGCGCGCTTCGTGAGCGCGGCCATATCGGCCGGCTGCGTGGTGCCCTCCACGACGAAGTCCGCCACCCAGTCGCCATCCTCATATTCGCCGAATTCCACGAATTCGAAGCCCAGCACGTCGGCCGCGTCAGCCAGCGCCTCGATCCGGTCCTGCGGGCCCTTGAAGTGCAGGTCGATCGGTCGGACAAGAGTGTTCACATCGCCATTGTCGAGGAGCGCCTGCAAAATCTCGGCGTCAGCCGCGATTTCGGCAGCAAGATGGTCGGGATCGACCTTCGGCGGGGTCATGCGTGGGCTTTCGGAATTGTGCAATTTGAGGTCGGGGATTTGTGGTGACGGACCGCACCCTCTTCTCCCTCCCCCCCGCTGGAGGGAGGGGGGTTCTTATGTCCCATCACTGCGCCCTCCTCCGAAACCCGCGGTAAATCCATCCGATTGTTAACCCAATGACGAGAAGAGAAAGTCCAAAAGCCAAACCCCCAGAGGCTCTCTTCGCAAGTCCTAACCAAGTTTGGCAGGTTGCTACCAACTCAAACCCGACGGGATCACCGTCAAGTATAAACCCGGGTGGGGGCCCGGGTGGTGGAGGCAGCAAAACAGGATCCGCAAATTTTGCGTAGGGATCATTTTTACCTGTGTAGGGATCATTTTTACCTGTGTAGGTTTCTTGCAACTGGATTGTCCACGGGGCACAACTAACGTCCAGCGAAAAAGATGAATTTCTAGCGAGCTGTCGGTCAATAGACTGAACATGGTCGCTTTGATCGTTCACTGTCTCTAGAGCAACTAGACATATTGTAACTGCGATCCAGAGCCGCCACCAGCCTCCCAATCCACTCATCGCAATCCCTTCACGAAGCGCCTGAACAGATAATAGCTGTCCTGCGGGCCGGGGCTTGCTTCGGGGTGGTGCTGGACGCTGAAGGCTGGCTGATCCATGAGTTCGAGACCGCAGAGCGTCTGGTCGAACAGGCTGATGTGGGTGGGCCGGGCATTTTCGGGCAGACTGTCCGCCAGCACCGTGAAGCCGTGGTTCATGCTGGTGATCTCCACCTTGCCGTCGCAAAGCTGCTGCACGGGATGATTTGCGCCGCGGTGGCCCTGGTGCATCTTTTGCGTGCGGGCGCCGATGGCAAGGCCGAGCAGCTGGTGGCCAAGGCAGATGCCGAACAGTGGCTTTTTCGTCGCCAGCCATGCCTGGATGGTGGGGACGGCGTGGATGCCGGTCGCCGCCGGATCGCCGGGCCCATTGGAAAGGAACAGGCCGTCCGGGTTCAGCGCCATGATTTCTTCGAAGCTGGCAGTGGCGGGCACCACCGTGACCCGCGCGCCGGCATCGACCAGTTGCCGCAGGATGGCGCGCTTTATGCCATAGTCGATAGCGACGACATGGGGTGCGTCGGCAGGCAGGTTGCCGGGCCGGTAGCCTTCGCCCAGCTTCCAGGGGCCTTCATCCCACCGCCAGCTCTGGGTGCAGGAAACCTCCCTCGCCAGATCAAGGCCTTCGAGGCCGGACCAGGCCCCTGCTGTCGCCACCAGCGCATCGATGTTGAACCGGCCGTCCCTGGCATGGGCGATGACGGCATTGGGAGCGCCGAGCTTGCGGATACGGCGCGTGATGGCGCGGGTATCGACGCCCGAAACCCCGATGCGGCCCCATCTGGCGAGCCATTGATCAAACGGAGTTTCGCTTCGAAAGCTGGATGGCGCGGTGACCGCTTCGGCCATCACGCAGCCCAGCGCGTGCGGGCTGGAACCTTCATGATCCTCGGCGTTGGCGCCGACATTGCCGATGTGCGGAAAAGTGAAGTTGATGATCTGCCCGGCATAGCTCGGATCGGTCATGACCTCCTGATAGCCCGTCATCGCGGTGTTGAAGCAGAGCTCGCCGACGGCTTCGCCTTCGGCGCCGAGGCCCTGGCCCCGGTAAAGCGTGCCGTCGGCAAGCACGATGACTCCGGTCGCGCCGGATTGCTGGCGCAAGCGGGAGTCTTCGGCCATCGGCAGATCCTTGGGGCAACGGGTTTCGAGCTAAGGCACCGCGTTAGGGTTCACATGGCCATTGGTCAATGCCGCTGCTGCGCTTATGAGGGAAAGACAGGAGATTTTCATGATCAGGGACGACATCAGGGCAGCGCAGATCGCAGCGATGAAGGCAAGGGACAGCGCGCGGCTGGGGGCCGTGCGGCTGATCATGTCGGCCCTGAAGAACCGGGACATCGAGGCCCGCACCGGCGGCGGGCCGAAGGACGATGACGTGCTGGTGATGGACGTGCTTTCGAAGATGGCAAAGCAGCGGCGCGAATCGATGGAGATGTTCGAAAAGGGCGGCAGGGCGGAGCTGGCGGCCGCCGAAGCCGCCGAGCTTGCAGTGATCGAGAGCTTCCTGCCCGGGCAGATGTCGGAAGCGGACGCCGGGGCTGCGATCACCGCGCTGATCGCCGAAGCAGGCGCGACGGGCGTGAAGGACATGGGTGCGGTGATGGCGCTGGTGAAGGTCCGGCTGGCAGGCCGGTTCGACATGGGAAAGGCCAGCGGGCTGGTCAGGGCCGCATTGTCCTGAGATGAGCCTTCCCGCCGATTTCCTCGACGATCTGCGCGCCCGCACAGGGCTGGCGTCTGTTGTGGGGCGGCGGGTCAAGCTCGTGCGCGCGGGGCGCGAGATGAAGGGCTGCTGCCCGTTCCACAACGAGAAGACGCCGAGCTTCTATGTGAACGAGGACAAGGGCTTTTATCATTGCTTCGGCTGCGGCGCCCATGGCGACGCAATCGGATTCATGATGGCGCAAGATGGCCTGACCTTCATGGAGGCGGTGAAATCTCTTGCCGCCGAGGCGGGGCTGACAGTGCCCGAACCGCAGCAGCGCGACCCGGAGACGGCGAAGCGGGCGGCCCTCTCGGATCTGCTTGGAGCGGCGGCCGACTGGTTCCGGGCGCAGCTCCATGGCGTGGACGGGGCGGACGCGCGGGCCTATCTGGCGCAGCGGGCGGTTTCCCCCGAACAGGCCGCCATGTTCGGCCTCGGCTTTGCGCCGGAATCGAACGACGCGCTTTCGAAGGCGCTGAAGGCCAGATTCGCCGATGTGGAGCCGCAGCAGCTGCTGGACGCCGGGCTGATCGGGGAAAGCCAGCCCACAGGCCCGGATACGGCTGCACGGCGCTATGACAGGTTTCGCGGGCGGCTGATGTTCCCGATCCATGATCCGCGCGGCCGGGTGGTGGGGTTCGGCGGGCGGGCGCTGGGTTCGGTGGAGCCCAAATATCTGAACTCGGCGGAAGGGCCGGTCTTTCACAAGGGGCGGCTGCTCTACAACCTGCACCGGGCAGCGCCAGCGGCGCGCAAGGCCGGTCGGCTGCTGGTGGTGGAAGGCTATATGGATGTCGTGGGCCTCGCCGGGGCCGGCATCGCCGAAGTGGTGGCGCCACTTGGAACCGCGCTGACCGAAGAGCAGATGCAGCTCGCATGGAAAGTGGCGGGCGAACCCGTGCTGGCATTCGATGGAGATCCAGCCGGAATGCGCGCCGGGCTGCGGGCAGCGACGCGGGCGCTGCCGCTGCTGGCGCCGGGGCGCAGCCTGGCATTCGCGGCGCTGCCAAAGGGGCAGGATCCCGACGATCTGGTTCGCACCGGGGGCAAGGCGGCAATGGAGGCGTTGCTGGCGACCGCCCGGCCACTGGAGCGGTTTCTGTTCGAGGCCGAAGCCGACGCCGCACCGATGGACACGCCGGAACGGCGCGCCGCCTTCAGGGCGCGGCTGAAGGCGCTGGCCGGCGAGATCGGCGACCCGGACATAAGGCGGGACTATCTTTCGACCTGGATGACGCGCGCCGCCGCACTGTCGCGCCCGCCGCCAGAATCCGGCTTTCGGCAGGGAATGAACGGCCGGAACGGCGACGGGCGCGGCAGGCAGGGCCAATGGCAGCCGCCGATACCGCCCGCGCGCGCGGAAACGCGGGCAGCCGCAAGCGCCGCCAACGACAGACCGGTGGGCATGTTGCTGAAACTGCTGTGCCACTACCCCGACCAGGTGGGCATGCATGTGGAGGCGCTGCTGCACCTGCCGATCGCATCCCCCACGCTAACGCTGGCGCGCGACCATCTGGTAGCGGGAAAGCCCGCGGGCGGACTGCTGACAGGCTACCGGCCGCTGAGCCTCGGCGATGCGGATTCGCACGACTTCGGGGCGCGAATCGCAACCGCACTTGCGTCGATCGCCGAGTCGCACCACATAGCGCAGCGAGACAGGCGGTATGATTATCCGGGCAATGCTGAATCGCGGGCCGAATCGTGGGCCGAATCGTGGGAAGAAGCCTTTGAGCAGAACCGCGTTAACGCATTGACGCATGGCGAACGCATGAGAGCCGCTGCTGCTCTTGGACGAGACGATGACCTGGTGTGATGGGCCCCCGGCGTGATGGCCGGCCTGCCCCTCGCGCCTGAAACAGCATAGGACAG
>Ga0207951_100649_pt1 | contig 15811 bp, 11 predicted proteins | sample Subbio12Aug_8Bad_FD_184830 | JGI IMG/M metagenome (GOLD analysis project Ga0207951, IMG submission 184830) | Serpentinite rock and fluid subsurface biosphere microbial communities from McLaughlin Reserve, California, USA - CR12Aug_8Bad (SPAdes) | ecosystem: Environmental > Terrestrial > Deep... | reverse complement strand
TGTCGGGGGGCGGGCTTCAATGCGCCGCTCCCCAGTTGGGCCCCGTCCCGATCTCCACGCCAAGCGGGATGCTGAGCCGCAGAGCGGGGCCGGCAGCTGATTCCATGACGGTTCGGATGGTATCGGCCGCCGGGGCAATGTCAGCCTCCGGCACTTCGAACACCAGTTCGTCGTGCACCTGCAGCAGCATGCGCACGCCCGTCAGGCCGGCCAGCGCCAGCGCGGGCTCCATGCGGACCATCGCGCGCTTGATGATGTCGGCCGCAGTGCCCTGCACGGGCGCGTTGACTGCCGCCCGCTCGGCGCCGGCGCGTTCGGACTGCACCTTGGAGCGGATCATCGGCACATGGATCCGGCGCCCGTAAAGGGTTGTGACGAAGGCATTTTCCTTCACTCTCGCGATGGTCTCGGCCATGTAGCGGCGGATGCCGTGGTAGCGGTCGAGATAACGCTCGATGAAATACTGCGCTTCGCTGCGCGAAATCCCCAGCCGCTGGGCGAGACCGAAGGCGGAAATGCCGTAGATGATCGAGAAGTTGATGGTCTTCGCCCGGGCGCGCAGGTCACGATCCACCGGGGCGTCGGGCGCGAGCCCGAAAATCTGGCGGGCGGTCAGTGCGTGGATGTCCTGCCCCGAGGCATAGGCCTCTTTCAGTTCGGGCACGTCGGCGATGTGCGCCATCAGCCGCAATTCTATCTGGTTGTAGTCGGCCGCCAGGATCACACTCCCCGGCTCCGCCACGAAGGCGTCGCGGATGCGGCGGCCCATTTCGGTGCGGATCGGGATATTCTGGAGGTTGGGATCGGTCGAGGCCAGCCGGCCGGTCGTGGTGGCGGCCATCGAATAGCTGGTGTGAACACGGCCCGTATTCGGGTTGATCTGCTGCTGCAACGCCTCGGTATAGGTGGAGCGCAGCTTGGAGACCTGCCGCCACTCCAGCAGCCTGGCGGCAAGCTCCGGGCCGGGCCCGCCGCTTTCCAGCGCCGCCAGCCGTTCGAGTTCGGTGACGTCCGTCGAATATTGACCGGACTTGCCCTTCTTGCCGCCGGGCAGGCCCAGCCTGTCGAACAGGATTTCGCCAAGCTGCCTCGGGCTGCCCAGCGCAAATGGCTGCCCGGAAAGTGCGTGCACCTCGCCTTCCAGCCGCGCCATCTCGCCCGCGAACTCGGCCGACATGCGTGAAAGCTCGGCGCGATCCACCTTGACGCCCGCCATTTCCATGCGCGCCAGCACCGGCACCAGCGGCCGGTCGCACCATTCGTAAACCCGCGTAACCTGGTTCCGCCACAGCCGGGGGCGCAACCGCCGCCACAGCCGCAACGTCACATCCGCGTCTTCGGCAGCGTAGCGGGTCGCCGCATCAAGTGGCACCTGCGCAAAGCCGATCTGCGCCTTGCCGCTTCCCGCGACGTCCTTGAACGCGATCGGCGTGTGGCCGAAGTGGAGCACCGAAAGCTCATCCATCCCGTGGCCGTGCAGGCCGCCGCCCAGCGCATAGGACAGCAGCATCGTATCGTCGAACGGCGCGATGGCGACACCATGTTTCGCCATCACCACCATGTCATATTTCAGGTTCTGGCCGATCTTCAGCACCGTGGGATCTTCCAGCAGCGCCTTCAGCGGCGGCAGCGCCTGCGCGATGGCAAGCTGCGCGACGGGCTCGGCAAGCAGCCCTTCGCCCGACACATGCGCGACCGGCACATAACAGGCCCTGCCCGGCGCAATCGCAAGCGAGAATCCGACCAGCTCGGCCGCCATCGAATCGATGCTGCTCGTCTCGGTGTCGAAGGCGACCGCGCCCAGCCGCCGCGCTTCATCGATCCACCAGAGCAGCCTGTCCCGGGTGATGACGGTTTCATGGGCGTCGGGATCGAAGGGCGGTTCCTCCGGGGCATCCGGCTCGGCCCTTGGCCTGGCGATGCTGTCGGCCGCCGCCCGGCCCGGATCGCCCAGCTTTGCCAGCAGGGAACGGAAGCCGTGCCGTGCCAGGAATAAGGCCAGCTTCTCCCGGTCCTCCCGATGGTCGAGCTTCAGGTCAGCCAGCGGCGGCTCGAGCGGCATGTCGCGCTTCAGCTCGACCAATATGCGCGAAAGCCGCGCGGCTTCTGCGTGCAGCTCCAGATTCTCGCGCAGCCTGGGTCGCCTGATCGCCGCCAGATTGGCCAGAACGCCCTCCACCGTGCCGAACTGGTTCACGAGATCGGCGGCGGTTTTCGGGCCTATGCCGGGAACGCCGGGCACATTGTCGGCGCTGTCGCCCATCAGCGCCAGCACTTCGGCAAGGCTGGCAGGCGGCACGCCCCATTTTGCTGTCACCTCGGCCTCGGCGAAACGCCGGTTCTGCATGGTGTCGAGCATCGTGACGCCGGGGCGCACAAGCTGCATCAGGTCCTTGTCGGAGCTCACGATGGTGACGGTCATGCCGGCCAGCACTGCGGCTTCGGCATAGGATGCGATCAGGTCGTCGGCCTCGTAATCGGCCTTTTCGATGCAAGGCACGCCGAGCGCGTTCACCGCGTCGCGGATCAGCGGGAATTGCGGAACCAGATCCTCGGGCGGTTCGGGCCGGTTCGCCTTGTAGTCGGCGTACAGCGCGGTGCGGAAGCTGCGCCTTCCGGCATCGAGGATGACGGCGAGATAATCATCCTCGGGCGATTTGCGCGCCGCCTCTATCAGGCTCCACAGCATGGATGTGAAGCCGAACACGGCACCGACGGGCGTTCCTTCCGGGTCGGTCAGCGGCGGCAGTCGATGATAGGCGCGAAAGATGAATCCGGAGCCATCGATGAGCGTGAGGTGGGGCGGAGTTGCCATCGCCACCGTCCTAGCCGGGGCTTTGGGGGATTGCGAGGGGGCGCGCAGTGGCGTTTATGACCCGCGGGAGGAATCACATGACAGAACAGTTGCCCGCGATGAACATCGCAAAACCCTGGCCCGCGATGAACATCGCAAAACCCTGGCCCGCGATGAGCATCGCAAAACCCTGGCCCGCGATGAGCATCGCGCAGGCAACCATGTTGCTGACCGCGCCGGGCGCGCCGTTCGAAATGGAGACAGTGACCATAGGCGGCCGCCCCACCCGCACATGGAAGAACGCGCCGCCCACGCTGCAGCACTGCTTTGCCCTGGGGCGCGCGCACGGAGAGCGGATATTTCTGGTGAACGAGGACGAGCGCATCAGCTTCGAAGCCTTTGCGCGGGCCGCCATCCACCTGTCCGGGCATCTGAAAGCGCTGGGAATCGGCAAGGGAGACCGCGTTGCAATCGCCATGCGCAACATTCCCGAATGGCCGGTCGCCTTCTATGCAGCACAGCTGGTCGGTGCGATCGCCACACCGCTGAACGCCTGGTGGACAGGCGGGGAACTGGAATATGGCCTTGCCGATTCGGGCGCGGCGGCCCTGATTGCCGACATCGAACGATGGGAGCGGGCGGCGCCGCACATGGCGGCGCTGCCGGAGTTGAAACATATTCTGGTCTCTCGCGGCGGGGACAGCAGCCTCGAGGCCGTTATCGGCGCGCCGTCAGGCTGGGCAAATCTGCCCGATGTGCCGACACCCGTCCCTTTCCTGGAGCCCGAGGATGATGCCACCATCTTCTACACGTCGGGCACGACGGGCAAGCCCAAGGGGGCCCTGGGCACCCATCGCAACATCTGCTGCAACATCCTGTCGTCCGGCTTTTCGGCCGCGCGCAGCTACCTCAGGCGCGGCGAAACCCCGCCCGCGCCGGACCCTTCGGCCCCGCAGAAGGCGACACTGCTGAGCGTCCCCTTCTTCCACGCGACCGGCAGCCATGCGATCATGAACCCCTCGCTGGTCGCGGGCACCAGGCTGGTGATGCAACGCAGGTTCGATGCGGGCGAAGCGCTGGCGCTGATCGAGCGCGAGCGGATCACCTCGGCGGGCGGCGTGCCCACCATCGCCTGGCAGATCCTGACCCATCCCGATCGGGACAAGCACGACCTCTCGAGCCTGGAGGCGATTTCCTACGGCGGCGCGCCCTCGGCACCCGAACTGGTGCGCCAGATCGGCGCTGCGGGATCGGCGCCCGGCAATGGCTGGGGGATGACGGAAACCAGCGCCACCTTCAGCCATCACATGGCCGAGGATTATCTGAACCGGCCGGAAAGCTGCGGACCGCCGGTCGCCGTATGCGACGCCGAAGTGCGCGACGCCAGCGGCAAACGGCTTCCGCCGGGCGCCGTGGGCGAACTCTGCGGTTTCGGGCCCAACATCGTGAAAGGCTATTGGGGCAAGCCCGAAGCCACCGCCGAGACCTTCCCCGAGGGTTGGGTGCGGACCGGCGATCTCGCGAGGATCGACGAGGAGGGGTTCATCACCATCGTCGACCGGGCGAAGGACATGCTCATCCGCGGGGGGGAAAATATCTACTGCGTGGAGGTGGAGGGCGTGCTGTGCGAGCATCCAGCCGTGATGGACGCAGCGCTGGTGGGCAAGCCGCACCGGGTGCTGGGCGAGGAACCGGTGGCATTCGTGAGCACCAGGCCGAACATGACGGTGAGCGAGGCGGAACTGCAGGCCTTCGTCGCTGGACGGCTGGCGCGTTTCAAGGTTCCCGTAGCCATCCATGTCCGCGACCTGCCGCTGCCGCGCAACGCCAGCGGCAAGATCATGAAAACCGATCTGAAGAAAGAGCTCTGAGCGGGGGAAGCGCCGCAGCTGAAGGCATTTCCTTTGGGCATCACAGCGTCTAACGGTGCCCGATGCTGAACGGGCGACGCATACTCCTGATCATCGGCGGCGGAATCGCGGCCTACAAGGCGCTGGAGCTGATCCGCGAAATCCGCCGCATGGGCGGCAGCGTCACGCCCGTGATCACGCGCGGCGGACAGCAGTTCATCACGCCGCTTTCGGCTGCGGCGCTGGCGGAATCGAAGGTCCACACCGATCTGTTCGATCTGACCAACGAGGCCGAGATGGGCCATATCCGACTGTCGCGCTCGGCCGATCTTGTGCTGGTCTGCCCGGCATCCGCTGATCTGCTGGCAAAGATGGCCGCGGGAATCGCCGACGATCTGGCCACCACCTTGCTGCTGGCGACCGACACGCAGGTGCTGGCCGCGCCCGCGATGAACGTGCGGATGTGGACGCATGCTGCCACCACGGCCAACGTCGCAACGCTGAGGGCGCGCGGCATCACCATCATCGAGCCCGGTGTGGGCGCCATGGCATGCGGCGAGACCGGGCCGGGCAGACTTCCCGAAATCCCGGTGCTGCTGGAGGCGATCAGCGCTGCCCTGGGCAGCGGGCCGCTGGCGGGCCGCCACGTCCTCGTGACCGCAGGGCCGACATATGAACCGATCGACCCGGTGCGCTACATCGCCAACCGGTCTTCGGGGAAACAGGGCTTTGCGCTGGCCGGCGCGCTGGCGGCGCTGGGGGCCCGGGTTACGCTGGTGGCGGGCCCCGTGGCGCTTGCGACCCCGCCCGGCGTGTTCCGCATCGACGTGGAGACCGCGCGCGAAATGGCAGCAGCAGTGGATGCAGCCCTTCCAGCAGACGTCGCCGTGATGGTGGCGGCCGTGGCCGACTGGCGGCCGCATCCGGCAGGTTCCAAGATCAAGAAGGATGGCGCCGGTCCGCCGGTATTCTCGCTGAACGAGAACCCGGACATTCTGGCGACGGTGGCCAAGGGCCCGAAACGACCGAAGCTGGTCGTCGGCTTTGCCGCCGAAACCGAAAATGTCGTCGCCCACGCACAGGCAAAACTTGCGCGAAAGGGCTGCGACATGATTGTCGCCAACGATGTGTCGGGCGATGTGATGGGGGGCGACCGCAACCTTGTTCATCTGGTGTGCGCCACTGGCGTGGAGACGCTGCCCGAGGGCCCGAAGGGTGCCGTGGCCCATGCGCTGGCCGCCCGCATCGCGAGGCTTGTGAATGGCTGAAATACGGGTTGTCCGCATGGCGCACGCCAGGGGGCTTGCCCTGCCTTCCTACGGCACCGGAGGCGCTGCCGGGATGGACGTTCTGGCGGCCGTGGAAGCCGATCTCGTGTTGGCGCCGGGCGCGCGCGCGGCCATTCCGACCGGGCTGATGATGGCGGTGCCGCAAGGGCATGAGCTGCAGGTCCGCGCGCGCTCGGGCCTCGCGCTGAAGGAGGGGCTTGCCGTCCTCAACGCGCCGGGCACGATCGACAGCGATTATCGCGGCGAGGTGAAGATCATCCTCGCCAACCTGGGGAACGGACCCTTCACCATCCAGCGCGGGATGCGGATCGCCCAACTGGTGCTCGCGCCCTGTGTGCAGGCGCGATGGGCCGAAACCGAAAGCCTCGACGAAACGCCGCGCGGCGATGGCGGATTCGGCTCCACCGGCCGGACATGAGCCTCACCGACAGCGAGTTGGAACGCTACCAGCGGCACATCGTGCTGAAGGAGGTCGGCGGGCTGGGCCAGATGAAGCTGAAAGCCGCCTCGGTCGCGGTTGTCGGCGCGGGCGGGCTGGGCAGCCCCTGCTTATTGTATCTGGGCGCCGCCGGGGTCGGGCGGATCAGCTTCATCGACGATGACCGCGTATCGCTGTCCAATCTGCAGCGGCAGACCCTGTTCACCACCGGCGACCTTGGCCGACCGAAAACCGAGGTCGCCGCCGACCGCCTTGCCGCGCTGAACCCTGACATCGCGCTGAACCCCGTGGCCGCGCGGCTGACGGCGGACAACGCGGACAGCCTGCTCGCCGGGCACAGCGTCATCGCCGACGGCTGCGACAATTTCGAAACCCGCAGCCTCGTGAACCGGGCGGCCGTGCGGCTGGGAATCCCGCTGGTGTCGGCTGCCATCGGGCCGTTCGAGGGCCAGATCGGCGTGTTCGCCGGGCACCTGGCCGATGCGCCCTGCTGGGCCTGCTTTGCCGGAACGCCGGATGACCGCCCCGGCACAAGCTGCGCCGATATCGGCGTGCTCGGCGCCCTCGCAGGGGTTACGGGTTCGGCGCAGGCGTTGCAGGTGCTGCGTCTGATGACAGGTTTCGGGGAGCCGCAGATCGGCCGCCTCTGGCTGTTCGAGGGGCTTTCCATGGCCAGCCGCAACATTCGCGTTCCCAAGGATCCGGCCTGCCCGGTTTGCAGCATATGAGCGGCCTGCTCGTCATAGTTTCGGATGTGCAGGGGGAACGCTTCGCCGCTGCGGTCGAGCTGGCGGCGGCGGCGGCGGCGCTCGACCGGCCCGTCGCCATGCTGCTGCGTGGGGCCGCCGTGCACGCACTTGACCAGCCGCATGTCGCCAAAGCGTTTGAGCTGCTGTTCGAACTGGGCGCGGAAGTAGGCATCTGTCAGACCGCAATGGCAGCGTACGGACTGGCCGCGCCGGATCTGCCGCCGGGCGCGAAGGCGCATGGCATGGTCGCCTTCCTGTCGGGCCGGGCGAACTGGCAACTGGCGATCGTGTAGGATCGATTGTGCAGAACCGGCGGCGCTGGAAAGCCCGGCGGCCTGCCCGTCGGCAAGCTGCACCGGCGGCGGCCACGCTATTCCACGACCTCGCTGTAGCGCAGCAGACGGTTCTTCCAGGCATAGGCTGCCAGGATCAGCAGCCCGGCGGCCGCCAGCCAGTAGGGAAGTTCGGGCACGACCTCGTAAAGCCCGATGCCTATGGCGGGCGCAACGATGAAGCAGGCCCCGTTTACCGCCGTAACGGCGCCCGCAACCCCGCCCTGCTCTGCCCTGGAAACCGCGAGTGACGACCCCGCGGTGAAGCCGGGCCGGGCGAAACCGAAACCCGCACTTGCCAGCGCAAACGCAAGCACAAGCGAATGGAAATCTGCGGCAAAGGCTATGCCCAGCGTGCCGGCCGCCGCCAGCAGCGCGCCCCAGCGCATGAGCTGGGACGGCGAGAGATCGAGGATGCGGATGACCCCCCACTGCACCAGCAAGGTGGCGCCCGCGCCGCCCATCAGCGCGATGCCGATCATCTGCGGCGCGGGCATGCCCGTGCCACCCATCCGGTCGATGATGAAGAAGCCGAGCGCCTGACCGGTGGCAGCCTGCAGCGATCCCGCGGCAAAGCCGTAGATCATGAAGGGCTTGATGCGCGGGTCGGTTACCGCCAGCCGGTCGCGCCGGCCGGTTACGGTGGTTTCCTCGGCCGCCATGGCGCTGGCGCCAACAGGGCTTCCCCCGACCGACGGCATGGTGGCAACAGCCCCGCGTCCGGGCTGCCCGGTGCCGGGGGGCGCATGGGTCGGGTCATCATCGGGAAGGCCCAGCTGCAGCGCGACCACCACCGCGAGCGCGATGACGGCAAAGGCGAACATCGGTCCCGCAAGGCCCACGACCGGCAGGATGAAGAAGGGCGCGACCGCCGGACCGAGGATGGTGCCCAGCCCGAAGGCCGAGGCGAGCGTCGCCAATGCCGTGGTGCGCTGAGCGGGCGTGGTGCGGCCGGCCACATAGGCCTGCGCCGCCGGATTTGCCGCCGCTCCGAAAATGCCGAAAAGGGCGCGCGCCGCCATGAACAGCCCAAAGGTGACAAGCGGCGTGATCAGCCCCCTGATGCCCGCCAGGATCACACAGGCGCACAGCAGCATCGACACGCCAAAGCCCATCACGCCCACCTGCATCAGCCGCCGTCTTCCGCGAACGTCGGACTGGCGAGCCCAGTATGGCGCGCTGAATGTCCAGAACAGCGCACTGAGCGAGAAGATCACCGCGATCGCCATGTCGGGAATCCTGATTTCCCGCCCGATGACGGGGAGCACCGATTGCAGCGCCGTATTGCCCGCAGCCGTCACCAGCAGCGCTGCAAAGACCAGCACGAAATGCTGTCGGGGCAAGGACGCGTCGGGCAACGGGGGATTCGCGGGCTTCACCATCTCCTGCTAGAGCATGTTTCGGCCCGGTGGAATCACCGACATCGGAAAGCCCATGCGAAACATGCTCTGATCACGCAGCGGATGCCGGACTGATCTGTTGCAGAAAAGCAACAGCCTGATTGCCGAAGAAAGTTGCGTGCCACGGTAATCGTTGAACAGGTTTTCGGCCGCTCCTGGTTGCGCTCCCGCCCGGTCCGGTCAAAAGACGCGGGCCGTCATCATGTCCAGGGGACCATCATCACATGCGCGCAATTCTGTTTGCCTCCGTTGCCCTTTTCGCGACAGTTCCCGCCCTTGCGCAGGATATCGGTGCGGTCGAATCCGAATTCACGCCGGGCGACATCATCGTTACCGCAACCAAGCGCGCCCAGTCGCTTTCGGATATTCCCATTGCGGTATCCGCGGTCACCGCTGAAAGCCTGCGGAACTCCGGCGCCAGCGACATCCGCCAGCTGAACCAGCTTTCGCCCTCGCTCCTCGTCTCCTCCACCGCTTCCGAAGCGGGCGCGGGTGTCGCGCGGATCCGCGGCATCGGCACCGTTGGCGACAACCCCGGCCTTGAATCCTCGGTCGCCGTCTTCATCGACGGCGTCTATCGTGCGCGCTCGGGCGTCGGCCTCACCGAGCTCGGCGAAGTCGAACGGATCGAAGTGCTGCGCGGCCCCCAGGGCACGCTGTTCGGCCGCAACGCCTCGGCCGGCCTCATCAACATCATATCGAGAAAGCCCGGCTTTGAAGCCAGCGGCAACGCCGAACTGACCTACGGCAACCATGATTACCGGCGGCTGGCTGCCGGCATCACCGGCGGCATCATCGACAATCTGCTCGCCGTCCGCCTCGACGGTGTCTATGTCAGGCGCGACGGCTTCGTCACAGACGTGATTTCGGGCCGCACGGTGAACGATCGTGATCGCTACCTGTTGCGCGGCCAGCTGATGTACACGCCAAGAGACGATATCGAACTGCGAATCATCGGCGATTTCGCCAGGCGCGAGGAAGAGTGCTGCGCTTCGTCCTACCTGCCGTTCCGGACCGCCTACAGGGATGCCCGGGGCAATGTGCGGGTCAGCAGCAGCAACCCCGTCGCCGATGTGATCCGAACCCTGGGCGGGGTGATCAGCGACGACACTTTCGCCCGGCAGACCGCGCTCACGCCCGGCCAGTCCTTCCGTTCAAACGTGACCGACTGGGGTATATCGGGCGAGCTGTCGTGGAACCTCGGCGGCGCCGGGATGACCTCCATCACCGCCTATCGCGACTGGAAGGTTTCGCAGAGCCAGGACGCGGACTTCATGAGCCTCGACGTTCTGCGGCGCGAGAACCAGACCCGGCAGTTCCAGACGTTCAGCCAGGAGCTGCGGTTGCAGGGCACCGTTTTCGCTGACAGGATCGACTGGCTGGTCGGCGGATATTTCGCCAATGAAAGGCTCCTCTTCACCGACAACCAGAAATACGGTCAGGATTATACGCGCTACGCCGATGCCATCGTCCGCATCTCCGAACCGGAGTTTCCGGGATATGACGTGATCGGCGGCCTGCTCGGCCTTCCGGCCGGCAGCCTGAACGGCGCCGGCATCAACCGCGATGCCTATGATCAGACCAGCCGCAACTTCGCCGTCTTCACCCATAATGTGATCAGCTTGACCGACCGCCTCGCGCTGACCCTGGGCGGACGCTACACCCACGAGCACAAGAAGCTGGATGTCGCGCTGAGCGGCTCCAACCCCTTGTGCGCCGCCATAGTCCAGAGCCGGTTCGCGGCCTACTCGGCAATGCCCTGCGTGATCAACGCGATCGGCTATCTGAACGGGAGCGCGAAACTGAGCGACGAGCGCTTCACGGGAACCGCCGTGCTGTCGTTCGAGGCGACCGACGGGCTGATGGCCTACGCCAGCTTTTCACGCGGGTTCAAGGCCGGCGGGTTCAATCTCGACCGCTCGGCGCTGAGCGTCGCCGACACCAACCTCGAACGCATGCGCTTTGCACCCGAACTGGTGGACAGTTTCGAAGCCGGCGCAAAGCTCAGCCTGCGCGATGTCAGCTTCAATGTCGCAGCCTTCCACGCAGTGTTCGACCAGTTCCAGCTGAACACCTTCAACGGCACCAACTTCATCGTCGAGAATATTTCGTCGTGCAGCGCGGACCTGAACGCCGACCATAGCTGCGACCCGGACAAGCTGCGCGGCGGCGTGACCTCCACGGGCGTCGAACTCGAAGCGAGCCTGTTCCCGCTACCCGATTTCAGCGCCAGTTTCGGCCTGACCTACGCTGACACCCGCTATCGTGACCGGCTGGTCGGCACAAATGGAAATGCTTTCCCGGCTCCGCTGTTCAACCTTCCTGGCAGCCGGCTTTCGAACGCGCCCGAGGCCGTGCTGACCGGCGCGCTCACCTGGACGCCGCCTGTCGCTGCCACGCTGAACAGCCTGTTCTACATCGACTGGCGCTACCAGTCGGAAACGAACACCGGCTCCGACCTGTTCCCCGAAAAGCTCCAGGGCGGCTTCCTGGTGGTGAACGCGCGCATCGGCCTGAACGGCAATGATCGCAATTGGTCGATCGAGGGCTGGGTGCAGAATCTGCTGGACACCGAATTCCAGCAGGTGGCCTTCAACGCCCCGCTGCAGGGCCGAGGCACCATTGCATCGACCGCGCGGGGCGGGCCGGACGCCACCACCCTGTTCGGCAGCTTCCTGGGCGAACCACGCACCTTCGGGGTGACGATCCGCACGAAGTTCTGATCGGGAACCAGGCAGGGCGAGGGAGCGACCGATCTGATGCAGTCGGATCGAGAGCCGCTCCAGCCCGTTACCAGCGGTTGCCGCCCTTCACCGCCTTCTGCTTCTGTTTGGGCGGCGGACCCTGTTTCTGGCCTTTCTGCGGCCCGCCCGGCTGATCGACCGCCTTCATCGGCTTCCGGCCCAGGATCATGTCGGTGTAATCATCGATGCTGCCGCTGAATTCCTGTGCGGTGCCATTGTCGACCAGCACCAGCCGGTCTGCCACAAGCTCAAGCATATGGCGATCATGGCTGACAAGGACGACAGCGCCTTCATAGGCGTTCAGCGCCTGCACCAGCGCCTCGCGCGCATCGACATCGAGGTGGTTCGTCGGCTCGTCCAGGATCAGCATGTGCGGGGCTTCCCGCGTGATGAGCGCGAGCGCGAGACGCGCGCGCTCTCCGCCCGAAAGCTTCGCCACCTGCTGGGTTGCACGCGGGCCGGAAAAGCCGAACCGGCCAAGCTGGGCACGGACGGCGGCCTGACTCGCGCCCTGCATCTGGCGCGCCATATGTTCGAGCGGAGTGTCCTCGCCGTCCAGTTCCTCCACCTGATACTGGGTGAAATAGCCGACCTTCAGCTTGCCGGGCGCGTTCAGCTCGCCCCCCATCAGCGGAAGCTGGGCGGCGAGCAGGCGGGCGAGTGTCGTCTTGCCGTTGCCGTTGCGGCCCAGCAACGCAACCCGGTCATCCGGATCGAGCCGGAGGTTGAGCTTCTGCAGGATCGGCTTTCCCGCCTCGTAGCCGACGCTCGCCATGTCCATGGTGACCAGCGGCGGCTTCATTTCATCAGGACTTGGAAAATCGAAGCTCAGCGTCGGGTCTTCCACCAGGGCTGCGATCGGTTGCATGCGAGCCAGCGCCTTCTGGCGGGATTGCGCCTGTTTTGCCGTGCTCGCCCGGGCGGAGTTCCGCGCGATATAGTCCTGCAGCCTGGCGCGCTGCGCATCCTGCGATGCTCTGGCCGCCGCCAGTTGCGCCAGCCGCTCGGCGCGTTGCCGCTCGAAACTGTCATAGCCCCCGGTGTAGAGCGTGGTCTTGCCATTTTCGAGATGGAGGATGTTGTCGACGACGTTGTTCAGAAGGTCGCGCTCGTGGCTGATGACAACCATCATCCCCGGATAGGCCTTCAGGAAATTCTCCAGCCACAGCGTCGCTTCGAGGTCGAGATGGTTCGACGGCTCGTCGAGCAGGAGCAGATCGGGCTCGGAAAACAGCAGCGCGGCAAGCGCGGCGCGCATCTTCCAGCCGCCCGAAAAACTGCTGAGCGGACGGTTCTGCATCTCTTCGTCGAAGCCAAGTCCGACAAGGATGCGTGCTGCGCGCGCCGGGGCCGAATAGGCATCGATCGCCATCAAACGCTCGTGGATTTCGCCAAAGCGGTCCATGTCCTCGCAGGTTTCGGATTCGAGCAGCAGCGCTGCGCGCTCGGTGTCTGCCGCAAGAGCAAGATCGATGGGTGTGGTGTCGCCGTCGGGGGCTTCCTGCGCGATATAGCCGATCCGCGTGGCGCGCGGCATGTCCAGCCGGCCCTCGTCCGGGTCGATCGCGCCGATCATCACCTTCATCAAGGTGGACTTGCCCGCCCCGTTGCGGCCGATCAGTCCGATCCGGCTGCGCGCGGGAAGCGCGGCCGTCGCGCGGTCGAGAATGGTGCGGCCGCCAAGGCGCACGGTGATACCGTTCAGGTTGAGCATGACGCGGGCCGCTTACAGGCTTTGCGCTGCAAGTGCGAACGGAAATGCAGGTCGGCGCCGGGTCCGCACTGCCTTGCGGTCGGCTGCTCCCGGGGCAACGGATTCGCCGACCGATATCTTGCCGGCGGTGCTCAGGCCTCCCGGCGGGCGCGCCAGTTGCGCCAGTGGGCGAAGGCGACGACGAAGCCTCCCAGCACGGTCAGCAACTGTTCCGCAGGCCCGGCGCCATGCGCCAGCGCGCCGGCCGCCATCAGCGCAAAACCCAGCGCTGCAAACTTCCACGGCCAGGCATCGCCGTGCAGGGCCATGCCGCGCCACAGGGCATAGCCCGAGACAGGGGCCGCAAGCGCCAGCAGCGCCCAGTGCACCCATTCATTGGCGTGCCCGTCCCCTCCCGGCAGGCCGGAAAAGACGGCAGCCACGCCAAGCCCGACAGGCAGAAGCAGGCAGTGCAGGAGGCACAGACTGGACAATGCGGCAGCGGTGCCGTCCAGCGTGGCGTCCTGGCTTTCATCCCGCATGTGAATATCATCCTGCTTTTGAATCGCACGCCGCTGCCCCGGCAGCTTCGCGAGTCGGATTGTGTGATAATATCTCATTCACGGAAGATCAACCGCCGTCGGAAGGGCGTCAGCCGACAGGTCCCGGATAAAGGATGGTGTCGCGCGGCGGATCGCACAGGCCGGGATAGTCCGTCGTGAAGTGCAGCCCGCGCGATTCCTTCCGGTCGCGGGCCGAGCGCACGATCAGGTCGGCCACTTCCACGAGGTTGCGCAGCTCCAGCAGGTCGGGCGTGACCCGGAATTCGCTGTAGTAATCGGCGATTTCCTGTCGCAGCAGGGCAATGCGGTGGGCGGCGCGCTCCAGCCGCCTGTCGGTGCGGACAATGCCTACATAGTTCCACATGAAACGGCGCAGTTCGTCCCAGTTGTGGGCGACGACGACTTCCTCGTCCGACGATGTCACCCGGCTTTCGTCCCATGGGCGGACTTCGGCGGGCGGCGCGATTGCGTCGAACCGGGCGATGATATCGTCAGCGGCGGCCGCGCCGAACACAAGGCATTCGAGAAGGCTGTTCGACGCCAGCCTGTTGGCGCCGTGCAGGCCCGACTGGGTGACTTCGCCGATGGCGTACAGGCCCGGCAGGTCGGTCCGGCCGTGCCGGTCGATCATCACGCCGCCGCAACTGTAATGGGCCGCCGGCACGACGGGGATCGGCTGCGTGACGGGATCGATCCCCAGTTCGCGAAGCCGCCTCACGATGGTCGGAAAATGCTGTTCGATGAAGCGGGGCTCGATGTGCGTCATGTCGAGCAGCACATGCGGAAGGCCCGAGCGCTTCATTTCCGCATCGATCGCGCGGGCGACGACATCGCGCGGCGCCAGTTCCGCCCGGGGATCGTGGGCGGCCATGAAGGCGGTTCCATCCATCAGGCGCAGGATGCCGCCTTCGCCGCGCACGGCTTCGGTGATCAGGAAGTTCTTCACCTGCGGATGATACAGGCAGGTGGGGTGGAACTGGTTGAACTCCATGTTGGAAACCCGGCAGCCGGCGCGCCAGGCCATGGCGACCCCGTCGCCCGTGGAGCCGTCGGGATTGGTGGAAAAACGATACACGCGCGATGCCCCGCCCGTCGCCAGCACGACGGCGCGGCCCAGCAGGCGGCGCACCCGGCCGCTGTCCCGGTTCAGCGCATAAAGGCCCATCGCGCGCCGCTCGGAAAAGCCGATTCCCGCGACATGGCGCTCGGTGATGATGTCGATCGCGACCTGGCCGGGCAGGAAACGGATGTCCGGATTCTCCAGCGCGGCGCGTTCCAGCGCCTTCTGCACCGCCCAGCCGGTCGCGTCGTCGACATGCACGATGCGGCGCGCGGAATGCCCGCCCTCACGCGTCAGGTGCCAGCGTTCCGAAACCGTCTCGCCCGGGTTGAAGGGCACGCCCAGCCGCGCCAGACGCTCGATGGCGACGGCTGCCTGCTCGACCACGAACTCCACTGTGCGCCTGTCGTTCAGACCGGCGCCGGCCAGCATCGTGTCCTCGATGTGGCTTTCATAGGTGTCGCCCTCTTCCAGCGCGGCGGCGATCCCGCCCTGGGCCCAGGCGGTGGAGCCGGCCGAAATGCCCGCCTTCGAGAGCACAAGGACGCTGCGCCCTCCGGCTGCGAGATTGAGCGCAGCGGTCAGCCCGGCAGCGCCCGACCCGACAACAATGACATCGGCCCTGACCGTATCGTCGCAATTCATGCCGCAGAACCGGTCAGTCGCAGGAAGACATCCTCCAGATCGGCTTCGCGCGTGGTCACGTCGACCACCGAAAGCCCCGCCGCGGCAAGCCGGGCAAGGATGGCTCCGGCCTGGATCCGCCCCTTGTCGTAGAGGATGTCCAGCCGCCGCGCGTCGAGCAGTTCGATACGCATCACGCCCTCGATTTCGGGCACGGCCGCGATGTCATCCTCCAGCACCACCACGACGCGCTTTTCACGCGCCTGGGACAGCA
>Ga0207951_100647_pt1 | contig 15869 bp, 20 predicted proteins | sample Subbio12Aug_8Bad_FD_184830 | JGI IMG/M metagenome (GOLD analysis project Ga0207951, IMG submission 184830) | Serpentinite rock and fluid subsurface biosphere microbial communities from McLaughlin Reserve, California, USA - CR12Aug_8Bad (SPAdes) | ecosystem: Environmental > Terrestrial > Deep... | reverse complement strand
CTCGCCGGTCCACCAGCCGGCACGACCGGCCTCGGTCGTTTCCTGCGCGGGCGAGACGAACATGCGCGACTGGGGCCGAAGCACGGCCACGCTTTCTGCGTTCCGCCGAACTTCCAGTGTCGCTTCCACGGCGGTCCAGTTCGGGCCGACGGCAGGGCGCACGTCCATCAGCTCGGCCCGCCACGGGCCCATCTGGATGGCGTCGCCCACGCGCATCGAAACAAAGGCCTCCCGTTGCAGCGCTGCCGAGGCAGTCGCCCCCAGAATCGAAACCGCCACGCCCAGATGCGCCAACGCCATCCCCGCAGTGTTCAGCGTGATGCCCTTTTTTGCAAAAATCGAGATGCTGGCCACTGCAAGCCATGCCGCCGCGCCGAAGCCGAGCAGGGCGCCGACGCCGCGTATGCCAAGGAAGGCCAAAGCAACCAGGACGGTCACGGTTGCCGCAACGGCCGCAGGCAGCAGCCGCGCGGCAAGGTGCCCCGTGGCGCTGCGACGCCAGCCGAGGAACGGAGCAAGGCCCATCAGGAACGCCATGGCGATGATGAGCGGCACGATCGTCATGTTGAAGTAGGGCGGGCCTACGGAAATCTGTGCGCCGCCCGCTGCCTGCAACGCCATTGGATACAAGGTGCCGACCAGCACGATCCCCAGGATCACCGTCAGTATCAGGTTGTTCGCAACCAGGGCGGATTCCCGGCTTACGGCCGCGAACTGGCGCCCCTCTGCCACCCGGCCCGCCGCGAAGGCGTAGATCGTAAGAGCGCCGCCGATATAGACCGCCATGAGTATCATGAGGAACAGGCCGCGTGTCGGGTCGACCGCAAAGGCATGCACCGAGGTAAGCAGGCCCGAGCGCACGATGAAGGTGCCCAGCATCGAAAGCGAGAAGGCCGCAACGGCAAGCAGCAGCGTCCAGGCGCGCAGCGCGTCACGCTTCATCACTACCGCTATGGAGTGGAGGAGCGCGGTAGCCGCAAGCCAGGGCATCAGCGCCGCGTTCTCGACCGGGTCCCAGAACCACCAGCCGCCCCAGCCGAGCTCGTAATAGGCCCAGTAACTCCCAAGCGCGACGCCAAGCGTCAGCATGGCCCATGCGCCCGCGACCCATGGTCGGGTCGCCCTGGCCCAGGCCGGCCCGACGACATTCTCCAGCATTCCAGCCACGGAAAATGCGAAGGCGACGGAAAGGCCGACGTAACCGATATAGAGAAGCGGCGGATGAACGGCGAGGCCGATGTCCTGCAGCAGCGGGTTGAGCCCCTGCCCTTCGGTCGGGGCCGGTATGAGGCGCTCAAACGGGTTGGAGGCAAACAGCAGGAAGGCAAAGAACCCAAGCGCCACAAGGCCCTGGATCGAAAGCGCCCGCGCCCGGAAGCGCCGGCCCAGGGTTGCAGGCGCAAGCGCCACCCCGGCGCCAGCAAGCGCCATCACCAGCACCCAGAGCAGCAGCGATCCCTCGTGGTTCGCCCAAACACCGGTGAACAGATACAGGTCGGGCTTCATCGTGTGGCTGTTGGCGGCCACCAGCGCGACCGAGAAATCGGATACGACGAACGCCCAGGTCAGCGCGGCGAAGGCGAGCAGCGTGAACAGGCCCTGCGCCAGTGCGGCAGGCACCGCCAGGTCGCGCAGCGCATCATGGTTGCGCCAGAGGCCGATCGTCGGCGCCACCGACTGCAGCAGCGAAGCAGCAGCAGCCAGCCAGAGTGCGAAATGGCCCAGTTCCGGGATCATGCGCCGCTGCCGGCCATGGCACCGCTTCTGTACATGGGATGCCCGGGTTGCCGTTCCAGCGCACGGGCAACTTCGGGTGGCATGTAATTCTCATCGTGCTTGGCAAGCAGTTCGCGCGCCACGAAGATGTCGTCGCGGTTTGTGAAGCTGCCCGTCGCGACCACGCTCTGCCCCTCGCGAAACAGGTCGGGAACCAGGCCCCGGTAGGTGACCGGCGTATCGGCCACGATGTCGGTCACCACGAAGTTCAACGTCAGCCCGTCGGTCGAGCGCGATACCGAGCCCGCCTTCACCAGCCCGCCCAACCGGAATGTCTCGCCCGGGGCCGGAGGGCCTTCGGCAAGGTCGGACGGCGCCTTGAAATAGGCGGCGGTGTCCTGCAGCGCGAACGCGGCGATCACACCGGCCGTGGTCAGGGCAACGACAGCAAGGCCAGCCAGCATCAGGCGCTGCTGCTTGGGCCTGGGCCTGGGCTTGGGATTGGGATTGGGCATCAGGAGTCTCCGTCAAGCGCCCGTTCGGCGCGACGCATGCGCCGCAGACTCAGCCACAGCATCCCGGCAAGGCCGAGGATGGTGACGGCATAGGCGGCTACGATAAAGGGGAGATGCGGCATCGGATCAGCCCGCCCGCGCCGCGCGGCGAAGCTCGCGAACCTCGATACGCTGTTCGGCGATCAGTGTGCGCATCCGAACGAATACAAGCCCGGCGAACAGCAGCAGGAACCCGACAGCCGACACCAGGAGCGGTATGAGCATGTCGGCGTGTATGGTGCTGCCGGTGAACCGGATTGACGCCGGCTGGTGCAAGGTGTTCCACCATTCCACGCTGTATTGGATGATCGGCAGGTTGATCGTGCCGACAATCGCCAGAAGCCCTGCCAGTTTCAGCCCCTTGGCCCTGTCGTCGTGCAGGTGGATCAGGGCGATGACCCCGAGATAGAGCAGGAACAGCACGAGCATCGATGTCAGCCGACCGTCCCACACCCACCAGGTTCCCCAGGTGGGGCGGCCCCATATCGAGCCGGTGATCAGGCAGATGGCGGAAAACATGGCCCCCACCGGGGCAATCGCGCGAACCGACAGGGCCGCAAGCGGGTGTTTCCACACCAGCGCAGCCAAAGCAGCCAATGCCATTCCAAGATAGCCGCCCTGGGCGAACCAGGCGGCCGGAACATGAACATAAAGGATGCGGACAACCTCGCCCTGCAGATAATCCGGTGGTGCGAAAAACAGCCCCATGCCAAGGCCAATCGCCATGAACCCGATGCCAGACACCAGGAGCCATGGGGTCAAGGCAACGGCAAGCCGCTGGAAGCGCAACGGATTGGCAAGCGCGTGAAGTTCTGATGCAACCATGTCGAGCGGGCTCCTAGCACGGTGAAACGGGCACTTACAGCCCTACAGCTTGCCGCAGGGAAGCCTTTTGCCCGATCGGCAGCCGCCCGGCGCTCGGCCACCCGGCGCTCTGCCGCGCGCGCCCGGCGCTCTGCCGCGCGCGGCAGATTCCAGATCCCTCAACTGCGCGATGCCCGCAGCGCAGCGCCGGTCGCAAACGGGGCGACAGCGGCAAGGACCAGGGAAGCCGCCAGCGCAAGGCCCTGTGATCCGGCGGCGTCGGGGCGGCTGCCGAACAGCAGCATCGGAATTGCCAGCGGCACCACCAGCAGCGCCACCAGCCCGCCGCCGCCGCGCGCGCCCAGCGTGACACTGGCCGCCAGAACGGCAAGTGCCGACAGCCCGAGCGACCCGGCCAGCAGGCCGGGCAGCAGGAGCAGCAGACTGCGCATCTCCAGATGCAGAAGCGTTGCTGCCAGCGGCGCTGCAACCAGCAGCGGCCCGCCAAAGCCGACCCACAGCGCCAGCATTCTGGACGTCGCCAGCGTTTCGGTCGCCAGCCCGCGTACCATGAGCTGGTCCAGCGTGCCATCCGCTGCATCCATCGCGAACAGTGTCGTCACCGGCATCAGGCTGGCCAGCAGGGCGCCCAGCCACAGGATACCGGGCGCCAGCCGAGCCAGCAGCGTCGCATCGGGGCCGATGGCAAACGGCAGCAGAATCACGACCAGCAGGAAGAACAAAAGCGGCATCAGCCACTCGCCGGGCCGGCCTGCCATCAGCGCCAGATCGCGCAGGATCAGGCGCCACAGCAACCTCATTTGCGGAACAGGCCGTCGGCAGCAGACCTGAAGGCGCGCGATCGGTCGCGCCTGGTCCGCGTGCGCGCGATCTCCTCTTCCAGCGCCTCGATTCGCGCATCCAGTTCTTCGATGCTCAGCCGATCCAGATCCTCACGCAGCAACTGCGCCAGCGGGCTTCCGCTTTGGGGCGGCTCGCGGTTCGACGACAGATCTTCCGGGTCCATGGCCAATCCTCCACTCCAGTCTCAAGTCTCAAGCCTTGCACTTTCCCGGTCTTGGCAGCAACGGGGCCTGCATGAACAGCATTCCAGCCACCATGCGCGCCATCGACCCGGAAGCTCCGGGCGGGCCCGATGTCCTTGTCGTCTCGCAACGGCCGGTTCCGCCTCCCGGTCCCGGCGAAGTCCTCATCCGCGTGCATGCCGCGGGCGTGAACAGGCCCGACATACTGCAGCGGCTGGGCCATTATCCCGTGCCGGCCGGCGCCCCCACCATAATGGGGCTGGAGGCCGCAGGCGAAGTCGCCGCAGTCGGAGAGGGTGTCGATTCGATTGCGGTCGGAGATGCTGTCACGGCGCTCGTCGCAGGCGGCGGCTATGCCGAATATGTCGTCGCGCCCGCCGTGCAGTGCCTTCCCGTTCCGCCGGGCATGCGCTTCGACGAGGCAGCGACCCTCCCGGAAACCTGGTTCACCATTTGGGCGAATCTCATCGATCTGGCAGGTGCCAGATGCGGCGAAAGCCTGCTGGTGCATGGCGGCACGTCGGGCATCGGCACCACGGCCATCGATCTTGCGCGAGTGAAGGGCCTTTCCATCATCGTCACCTGCGGCTCCGACGCCAAGTGCGACGCCGCACGGACCCTCGGCGCAACCCACGCGCTGAACTACAATGACGGCGATTTTGCACCCCGGGTGCGGGATCTCAGCGACGGCAGGGGCGTGGACATCGTGCTCGACATGGTCGGCGGGGATTATATCCCGCGCAACCTCGCGTGCCTCGGCGTCGGCGGGCGGCACGTATCGATCGCATTCCAGAAGGGCGGGCGCGCCGAGCTCGATCTTGCGCTGGTCATGCGAAAGCGGCTGATTCTCACGGGTTCGCTCCTGCGTCCTCGCAGCATCGCTGAAAAGGGCATGATCGCGCAGGCGCTCCGGGCAGAAATCTGGCCGCTGTTCGCCGACAACAGCCTGAAGCCACATCTGTTCAGAACCTTCCCGCTCGAACGCGCGGATGAAGCCCATCGGCTGATGGAATCGGGCGGTCATGTGGGCAAGATCGCGCTGGCCTGCGCCTGAAACATCGGTTCCGCCGGCCGACCCTCGCCTGACCGTCAGGTTGACTTGGGCGGCCTGACCGGTGCCTTTGCAGCACATGCGTCACGCTTCGGTCATCAAGCAGGAACTTGCAGCCCTGGGGGCGGCGACCGAAGTGGGCTTTCGGGCCGCTGCGGAGGATGTCGCCCGCATCAAGGCCCTCGCGACCGAACTGGAGGGCATGAACCCGACCCCGGAACCCGCCCGGGCGGCCAGCCTGCTGCGCGGGCGGTGGCGGCTGCTCTATTCGAATTTCGAACTGCAGCGCCGCACGACCCTCGCCCGGCTGAGCCTGGGCGTCCTGCCCCCCACGTCGGTAGAGGTGGTCGAGCTCTACAACGAAATCGACCCCGCCAACGGTCTTTACGACAATGTCATCCATGTCCTGTTCGATGATGGCGATCCGGGCATCCAGGTCATGGCAGGCAAATATGAGGTGGAAGACGACGACCATCTCGACATCCGTTATTCCGAAGCGCTGATCATGGGGCCCGGCGCTCCTGTCCGCCTGCCGACGGATTGCGCGCGCATCACCTCGCTCAAGACGGAGATAACCTATCTGGACGATGGTTTCCGCCTTGTTCGCGGCGCCTACGGGAGCCTCTACATTCTGGAGCGGCTTGATCCGGCGCCCATGCGCTGGGCCCGCGACGCCTGACGACCGGAATCGCCTCGGGCCATGGGCACCCGGCGGCTTCCGCTGCCGCTGCAAACCGGCTTCATGCGGCTTTGCGATGGCAGAATCCGCGCCGGCCCAATATCAGTTCCGAATCAGTTCCCAAACATGACTGGAGACATCATCATGAGCGACAAACCTGAATCCGTCGGCCGCGAAGTGCTTTACGAAGTGGTCGAGGGCCATATCGGCCTGGTCCGCCTGAACCGGCCGGACAAGCGCAACGCCGTCAACGGCGATGTCGCGACCGCAATGGACTGGATCGTGAAGGAAACAGAGCGCGATCCCGAAATCCGTGTCGTGATCCTGGCCTCCACGGCCGAGGGCGCGTTCAGCGCGGGGGCCGATCTGTCGGAAATATCGAAGGGCCGCGCGCACCTGCTGAGCACGGCTGACGGCGGCTTTGGCGGCCTTGCAAGGGCAAAGCGCGAAAAGCCATGGATAGCGGCTGTCGCGGCGCCTGCGCTTGCGGGCGGGTGCGAACTCGCGCTGTCGTGCGACATGATCGTGGCATCGGATAACGCCCGCTTCGGGCTGCCCGAAGTGAAACGCGGCCTGTTCGCGGGCGCGGGCGGCGTGTTCCGCCTCACGCGCCGGCTGCCGGCTGCCATCGCCTATGAGCTGGTGGCCACGGGTGACCCGATCGACGCGACGCGCGCCTATTCTCTTGGCTTTGTCAACCGGCTGACAACCGCCGACAAGGTGATGGACGAAGCCCTCGCGCTTGCCAGGGCGATCAGCGTGAACGCGCCGCTCAGCGTGCGCGAAAGCCTGAAGGTGGCGCGGATGAGCTTCGATCATCAGGAATCGGAATTGTGGCAGGCCAGCTACCAGACCACCGCACTGGTATTCTCCAGCGAGGACGCAAAGGAAGGCCCCGTCGCCTTTCTCGAAAAGCGCGCACCTGTCTGGAAGGGGCGCTGAAGCCGCGTCCCGGTGGCCGGTTCCGGCCACCGGGACGCACAAGTGCTGACGGGCCGCAACCAGGCGCCGGCAGTTGGGCCGATCCCGATGAGCCTTTCCCATCGAGCACTGCTGCAGACCGTTAGAGCGAGTCTCGATCTGACTGCATCAGATCGGCCGCTCCATCTTCTTGTTTTTCCGCATGGTTTTCCGATGCCGGTGATTCCACCAGATCGGAACATGCTCTAGCCTGTTTCGCTTTCCTCGGCCGGCTGCAACAGCCGGTGGAGATGAACCAGCACATATTTCATCGCGGCGTCGTCGACTGTCCGCTGGGCTTCCCCGCGCCAGGCAGCTTCGGCTGCGGCATAATTTGGATAGATGCCCACGATGTGCAGGGCTTCGGGGTTTTCGAACTCGAGACCGCGGGGATCCTTCACCCGCCCGCCGAAAACCAGGTGCAGCTTGCTCATGCCCTGGCCTCCATTGCCCTGAATTCTTCCGCCAGCCGCGAAAGCGTCTGTTGCACCCAGACGTCGAACTCGGGCCCTTCCCATGCACGGTGATCCCCTTTGGCATAGGCCAGCGCGTTCCTGTGATAGAATAGCGCGTTCACCCGGTTCGCCATCCAGCTGTTCGCCGTGCGGATCACCCTTGCAGGCGAGCCGACAACCACCGAATTGGGCGGAACGATGGTGCCGTCCTTCACATAGGCGTGCTGGCCCACGATCGAATTGTCCCCGATCACCGCGCCGCCGTAGATGGTGGCGTTGATCCCCACGAGCACATTGTTGCCGATGATGCTGCCGTGAATTGTCGCATGGTGGGTGATCGAGCAGTGCGACCCGATGATCACCGGTCGACCGGGGTCGGTGTGGATCATCACGAAATCCTGGATGTTCGTATAGTCGCCTATGTCCACATGCGCGGCTTCGGACCGGATGACGGCATTGCACCAGATGGATGCGCCTTCGCCCGCCCGCACTCTGCCATAGACGGCAGCAGACGGGTGGACAAAGGCCGCGCGCGAAAGATCGACTTCGTTGGCATGGGCTGTCATAGCCGCGCGTCTATTTCGCCTGACGCATGAAGTCCACCAGCGCGTCGAACCCGTTTCGCTCGATATAGGCGGAAAAATCCGCTTCCTGGGTCAGCGCCACGTTCACGCCACTGACGGTGATGTTGGCGATGAGCGGCTTCGCGCCCGACTTCACCTGCCAGATCGCATCGATGGGCCGTCCTCCCCTGGGGTCGGTGATCCGCGTGAACACGTCCACGTCCCCGCGCGATCCGCGGGGCGCGGTGCGCACCACGGAAATATTGGCCGAGGCGAATTCATAAAGCCGATCGGAATAGGTGTTCACCAGGAAATCCGGCAGAACGGCGCGATAGGCATCGATCTGCTGCGGCGTAAGCCTGATGGGGCTGTTGGGCGCGCGGTATCGCCGGATCAGGCGCAGGCCGGCCTCGTCGACGGCGAAATTGGCCCGCAGCAGCGTGCGGAACTGGGTGCGTGCAGCATCCCGCGAAAGGCTCCGGTCGCGCAGTACGGCAAAGGCATCGGCTGCAACGCGGGCGATGAAGTCGGCTGCCGCTTTCTGCTGGGCCGGCGTGGCGGCCCCCGAAGATGCCTGTTGGGCGGCGACCGGCGTGGCAAATGCCGGCATGGCGGCGGCCAGCGCAAGGGCTGCGGCGGAAATCATGATCTTCAAGTCTGCTGCTCCTGATTGGAAAGCCGCCCCGCAACCCGAAGAGGCGCTTGCGGCAAAGCACGCCGACATCCCGGCATCGCGTTCCGAAGGCTTGAAATATCAGGGCTTTCAGGGGCCTGAACGGCTGCGTTCCTTATGAGTCGCTTCAGTCGCGGTCGTGGCGGTCCGAGGGCAGCAGGATTCCGATCAGAATACCGGCTGCCAGCGCGCCCAGAACCACGGCCGCCGGGTTTTCCTGCGGCTGCCTCGCCGCCCAGCGGCGCGCTTCTGCGGCAGCTTCACGCGCGGCTTCGGCGGCATCCTGCGCGCGCTCGCGCGCAACCTCGGCGGCGTGGACGGCGTGCTCGCGCGCTGCATCCGTCAGCACGGCTGTCCTCGAACGAGCGGAAAAATAAGCCTCGCTGGCCTTGTCGCCGACATGCAGGGCATCGTCCTTCACCTTGCTCCAGGCATCCGATGCCCTGGCCGGCGGCGTCTTGTCGGTCTCTGTCGTCATCCGGGGATCCTCCATGTCATAGGCCGCATATAGCGGAACGGTTTTCTTGCGCGCAGCCAGCCACAATGCACCACCCGCGAGCAGCGCAGCGACCGAGCCGCCGATCAGGGCGCGCTGGTGATCCTTCGCCCAGTCGACACCGTTATCGACAAGGTCTTCGCCAATGCTCAGCACATCATCCACCATCCGGTCGACCTCTTTCCACACCGCTTCCCTGGCCTCCAGCATCAGGTTGCTCCACGTCATCCGTTCGGAAAGTTCGCCGAGATTGTCTGCAAGGCGTTCGCGCCGTGCCAGCGCTTCGGCTTCCAGAAGCCCGGCCCGACCACCCGGATCGCTCGCATCAAAGCGTTTCACGGCTATCTCCATAATGTGCCGAACCAGGCTCCCCGGGCCCGGCAACGCCCGTCAGCGCCCGCCCGCGAGCGGAAAGACGCCGCAAGTCCTCCGATATCCGGCTTATGGACTTGTCCGGAAGGATATTCAGCGACTCCATCCGGACCAGACCAAGGCGGAAAAACAGCACGCCCAGCATGCCGGCGGCCGTGGCCACAAAAAGCAGCGCCAGGCCAAGCCCGATGAGCGCCGCGAGACCGACGACCGCCGCCACCGACAGGAAGGTGATTGCGATCATGCACAGCAGAACCCCCGCAAGGATGATGATCGCGCTGCGCAGCAGCGCCCGAAGGTTGGTCGCTGTCTCGGCGCGGGCGAGCCCGGCTTCCGCCTGGACAAGCCCGCTCGCATCGGCAACGACTTCGGCCCATGCCTCGGCCAGCGACCGCCGGTCGTCTGTCGTCCCGCCTGTTTTATCAGCGCTTTCGGCCACCAGACCCGCTGCCCTTCATGAAACGCGCCAGCGCAAAGCCGATCAGCGCGGCTGCACCAGCGACGATCGCGGGGTTCTTGCGAACCACATTCCGTGCATCGGCGGCAACCGCATCGACTTCCTTCTCGCGCAGTCTGGTCGAGAAACGGTCCATGCCCTCGGCCGCCTTGCGGGCATATTCGGCCGCCTTGGCGTTGCTGCTGTCGGGCTTGCCGCCGTCCAACTTGCCGCTGTCCAGCTTGCTGGCCATCTGGCGCGCGACATCGGCAAGGCCATGAACGGCGTCGGCGGCAAGATCCTTGCCGGAGTCCGCGACCGATCTGGCGCTGTTGCCGCTTTTGTCCGCCACTATCGCGACATCGTCTTTCACTTCGGCCACGACATCGGATGCGACGACCTCTGCGGTTTTCAGGGTCCGCGCCGACCTGCCGACGACATCGTCTGCCACATCGGTGATCGTTTTGTCTGAAGTTGCCATTATCGCACCTTTCCATGCCTGCCGGCGCATCTGCCGACCATGCATCTTCAGGTAGGAAACAATCTCCAGCTTCCAACCCCTTTGATGCGATCAGACAGCCAAGAACAGGATGAAATCAAAGCACCTCGAACAGGCCGGCCGCGCCCATGCCGCCGCCAACGCACATGGTCACGACAACATGCCTTGCGCCCCGGCGTTTTCCCTCGATCAGCGCGTGGCCGACAAGCCTGGCACCGGACATGCCGAACGGATGGCCGATCGAGATCGCCCCGCCGTTCACGTTCAGCCTGTCCATCGGAATTCCCAGCACATCAGCCGAATGCAGCACCTGAACCGCAAAGGCCTCGTTCAGCTCCCATAGCCCGATGTCGTCCATCCCGAGACCGTTGGCTCTGAGAAGCTTGGGCACCGCATAGATCGGCCCGATGCCCATTTCGTCGGGCTCCAGCCCCGCCACAGCCATTCCGACATAGCGCCCAAGCGGCGCCAGGCCGCGCCGGACGGCTTCGCCGGCTTCCATCAAAACAGCAGCAGACGCGCCGTCCGAAAGCTGGCTGGCGTTCCCCGCGGTCACGTTCATTCCCGGGCCGCGCACCGGCTGCAGGCCTTTCAGGCCTTCCAGCGTCGTCTCCGGCCGGTTGCCCTCATCCTTGCTCAAGGTCACGACATGCTCGGAAACCTGCCTGGTTTCCTTGTTCACCATCCGCATCGTGGCCGTCACCGGCACGATCTCGTCGTCGAACTTGCCGGCCTGCTGGGCAGCCGCTGTCCGCATCTGGGACTGGAGGGCATATTCGTCCTGCCTGTCGCGGCTCACGTTATAGCGTCTGGCCACCACCTCGGCGGTGTCGATCATCGGCATGTAGATGTTGGGGTGCATGGCGACCAGTTCCATGTCCGCTTCCATCCGGAACTTGTCGGTCTGCACGGAAGAGATCGAGTCGACCCCGGCTCCGACGACGATCTGCATTCCATCCACGATGATCTGCTTGGCGGCCGTCGCGATCGCCATCAGGCCCGACGAGCACTGCCTGTCGATCGTCTGTGCGCTGACAGAGACCGGCAGCCCGGCCCGCAGCGTCGCCGTGCGCCCTATGTTCCCGCCGGCGGTTCCCTGTGTCAGCACGCAGCCCATGATCACATCGTCTATTTCGGGGCCATCCAGTTTCGCGCGCTCGACAGCGGCCTTCAGCGCATGGCTCGCCAGAGTCGGAGTGGGCGTCGCGTTGAAGGCGCCGCGATGCGCCTTGCCCAGCGGCGTGCGGGCAGTGGAAACGATTACGGCATCACGCATGGTCATTCTCCCAACAGAAACGGTCCGGGCAGGCCTTGCGGCCCCTCCGGTCTTGCGGCCCCTCCGGCTTGCGGCCTCTTGTGTCTGCATATCATGTATATGCGAGCGTTACCCATTCGGCCGCAAGCGCCGGCTTGTCTTCACCCTCGATCTCGACCTTCACCGCGACGGTGGACTGGATAACGCCCGGCGAGCGCTCGACGGCGTCGGTCATGCGGAACGCTCCGCGCACCCGCTTCCCGCTCTTTACCGGCGCCAGAAAGCGCAGCGAATTGAGGCCGTAGTTGACCCCCATCTTCGTCCCCGCGATGCCGGGCATCACATCATAAGCCATGCGCGACAGCAGCGAGAGCGTGAGATAGCCGTGGGCGATCGTCGTTCCGAAGGGCGTCTGCCTTGCCAGTTCCGGGTTCACATGGATGAACTGATGATCGCCCGTCACTTCGGCGAATGCGTCGATCCGGGCCTGGTCCACCTCGATCCATTCGGAAACGCCAAGATCCGTCCCCTTGAGCGCCAGATAGTCTGCAACAGGCAATGCTCGGCCCATGGTGTGTCCTCCCGATTATCTGACGGCGTCCTAGACTTCGCCGCACGATCTGCGCAAGCCGCCATCAGCGCCACCTTAGGCATGTTTCGATCCAATGGAATCACCGACTTTGGAAAACCATAGGGAAAAAACAGAGGGATGGAGCGGCCGATCCGATGCAGCCAGATCGAGACTCGCTCCAGATGCTCAGTCCCCGTCGAGAATGTGATGCTCCAGGTCGCCGGCATCCGTCTCGCTGACGGCCCAGCCGCGAATCGAGGCACCGGCTTCGTGCACCGTCTCCCGGCTGCCGGAAATCAGATGATGCCAATCCGGCAGGGGCAGGCCGGCATCCACGCGGCGATAACCGCAGGTGCCGGGCAGCCAGTCGAGGAACGGCACCAGCCCGGGTTTCAGCTGCACGCAATCCGGCACGAAGGCCTTGCGGTTCGCATAGTCCGAGCATCGGGCCGATTGCCGGTCCAGCAGGCGGCAGGCGACATTGGTGCGATATACCCTGCCGGTTTCCTCATCCTCCAGCTTGTGCAGGCAGCATTTGCCGCAGCCGTCGCACAGCGCTTCCCATTCCTCCCGGGTCAGCTCCTTCAGCCGGAAGCGTTCCCAGAAGCGTTTGCGGATCATGCCACGAACCGCTCCAGCATGGCCTGCACGGCCTCTGCCGTGGCGGTCGGGCCGGCGAGGAATTCGACGGGTCGCCCCTTGGGGTCCATCAGATAGACGATGGCGAGGTGATCATAGGTGTAGCTGCCCTCCGTCACCCCCGGCACCTTTGCGGAAAAGATCCTGAAGGTCTGGAGCGCGGCGTCGATCTGCTCCCGGCTCCCCGTCAGGCCCAGCATGCGCGGGTGGAAATTGTCCGTGAACTCGCCGAGCACGGCCGGCGTGTCCCGCTCGGGGTCCACCGTTACGAACAGGGGCCGGACATCGGCGGCCACCCTCGGGTTTTCCGCCTCGAACGCGGAAAGGCCGGCTCCGATATTGGCGGCATCGACCGGACAGACATCGGGACAATAGGTGAATCCGAAGTACATCAACCGCCACTCGCCCCTGAAGCTGTCCGACGTGACGGTGCGACCGGTTTCGTCGATCAGGGTGAAGGGGCCGCCGACTGCCGAGCCCGACAGATTGCCTTGTGGCGCCGATTCGGGGCGCAGGAACCACATGACCGCCAATGCCGCCAGCGCGACAAGCAGAAGGAGCAGGGGAATCCGCGGCAATCTGGTCAAGTGTCTGTTCATTCGATACCCTTATCGTCTATCTGATGATCATGCGAGACATGCAACATATGCAACCCATGCGACATATGCGCCTGCCAGGGCGCCCGCTGCTGTCGAAGGCCATTGCAGCACTTGGGCTGATGGGGCTGGCCATCCTGCTGGCAGTGGCGCTTCCGGCTCCGGCGGCGGCCCAGTTCTCCGATGGTTTCAATTTCCTGAAGGCCGTTCGCGACCGAGACGTGCTGAAGGCCAGGAGCTTCCTGGACGAACCCGGCAGCACAGTCGTCAACACGCGCGACATCGACAGCGGCGATACCGCGCTGATCATCGCAATAAGGCGGCGCGACCCGCCGTGGATGGGATTCCTGCTGCAGCATGGCGCCAACCCCAACCTGCGGGACTCAGAAGGCAACCCTCCGATCGTGGTGGCCGCCATGACGGGTTTTTCCGACGGCGTCCGGCTGATGCTGGCCGGCAAGGCCCGGGTCGACGAAACCAACAGCCGCGGCGAAACCGCCCTGATAAAGGCAGTCCACGCACGGGACGCCGCCAGCGCGCAACTGCTGCTCGACGCCGGCGCCGACCCTGACCGCACCGACAATCTGACGGGCATGTCGGCGCGGGACTATGCCGCGCGCGACCTTCGCGGCGGGACACTCGCCCGGATATTGGCCGAGGCACCGAAGAAGGCAGTTTCGACAATGGCGGGGCCCCGCCTGTGACGCCCATCCAGTGACGATGGCCGTACGGGGCCCGACCGCCTGATGGTAGCGTCGCGCCAGCCGCTGGCGCTGGATCGGCCCGGGGTTCGTGTGAGCACCCTTGCGTCGATACGCTGGACCGCCATCAGCGGCCAGCTTCTCGCCCTGCTGATCGTGGGGCATGGACTTGGCTTTCCCATTCCCTGGATACCGGCGCTGGCGGCCATCGGCGCCTCGGTGTCGCTCAATCTCGGCCTGAAATGGCTTTACCGGCGGCGCGACCGGATCGATGGCCGAAGCGCATTGTTCCATCTCGGATTCGATCTCGTCCAGCTTGCTGTACTGCTGTTCCTGACGGGGGGTCTGTCGAACCCCTTTGCCCTTCTCCTGCTGGTTCCCGTGACCATTTCGGCTACCCTCCTTTCGGCCCGGGCGACGGCCGCGCTGGTGGGCCTTGCCCTGTCGCTGCTGGTCGCGCTGTGGCAATGGCACCACCCCCTGCCCTGGGCAGGACAACAGCTGGTGCTGCCCGACACCTATGTCCTTGGCATCATGATCGCGATCGCGCTCGGGATGCTGTTCCTGACCTTCTATGCCTGGCAGGTCTCGGCGGAGGGCCGGCGGCGGCAGGCGGCCCTTGTCGCAACGCAGGCGGCGCTCGACCGGGAAAGCCGGATGGGGGCTCTGGGATCGCTGGCGGCGGCTGCCGCTCATGAACTCGGCGGGCCGCTCGGCACCATCACGCTCATCGCCAGAGATCTTGAAGACACGCTGGGCGACGACCCCGCGCTCGGGCAGGACATCCATCTGCTGAACCAGGAAGCGCGGCGCTGCCGAGAGATACTGACCCGCATCTCGGAACGCGCCGAAGCCGAAGACCCTTTCCCCGAACTTGCGCTGCCGGTTCTGTTGCGCGAAATCATCGTTCCGTTCGAGCCGACGAGGGTTCCCGTCGAATTCAGGGTCGAGTGGGAGCCCGGAGGCGGGCCGGTGGTGCGCCGTTCGCCCGAACTGCTGCACGGCCTTGCCAATATCGTGGCGAACGCCCTTCGCCATGCGCGCAGCAGGATGTGGTTCGACGCCGGCGAAACACCGGCCGAATTGTGGATTGCGGTAACCGACGACGGCCCGGGCTTCAGCCCGGAACTTTTGCCGCGGCTGGGTGAGCCGTTCCTGGGGCCCTCCTGGTCCGGATCGGGTTCGACCGGACTTGGCCTCTTCATCGCCACCACGCTTTTGGAACGCACCGGGGGCCGTCTCAGATTCTCTAACCTCGCAGAAGGAGGAGCAAGGGTGGAATTGCGGTGGCAGCGTTCCGATATCGAAGGCGTTCCGGAAACAGCCGTCCGAGAGGGAACAGCCTGATGCCGACCACGACCACTACGACGACCATTGCGACGACCACTGCGACGATCACTGCGACGATCACTGCGGCCGCCCCCGGTGAAACGGCCCCGCCCGCGCTCGGAACGCTGCTGCTGGCAGACGACGACAACAGCTTCCGGCAGCGCCTGGCCGTGACGCTGGGGCGGCGCGGGTTCGATGTCCGCGCGGCATCCAGCCTTGCCGAGGCACGGGTTCTCATGCGGGCGATCCAGCCTTCCCATGCTGTGATCGATCTGCGTCTGGGCGATGGAAACGGTCTCGACCTGGTGTCGGAACTGCGCTCCATCCACCCCGATACGCGGGTCGTGATCCTGACGGGCTATGGCAATCTGGCTACCGCAGTCGCTGCGGTAAAGGAGGGGGCAATCGATTATCTGGCCAAGCCCGCCGACCCGGAAGATCTTGTCACCGCCCTGCTGGCACCTAAAGGCGAGC
>Ga0207951_100644_pt1 | contig 15962 bp, 20 predicted proteins | sample Subbio12Aug_8Bad_FD_184830 | JGI IMG/M metagenome (GOLD analysis project Ga0207951, IMG submission 184830) | Serpentinite rock and fluid subsurface biosphere microbial communities from McLaughlin Reserve, California, USA - CR12Aug_8Bad (SPAdes) | ecosystem: Environmental > Terrestrial > Deep... | reverse complement strand
CCAGTGTTGTTCCAGGTGCAAGCCCTCGAACAGGGCGCGGTTGCCTTCAAACGCTTCGGCCAGGGTGTCCAGAAACAGGCTTTTACCGAAGCGGCGGGGACGGGACAGGAAGTAGCAACCCGCGCCCTGCATCAATTGCGTGATGTAAGGGGTTTTGTCCACGTAGTAGCAGCCTTCCTCGCGTAACTTGGCGAAAGTCTGAATGCCGATGGGCAGCTTTTTGCGTGTATGGTTGTTCATGTGCTTACCCCCACCTGCCAGCCGACGATCTGGCGCTGGCCGGTGCTGAATTCGATGCCGAGTTCGATGACGTGTACACCCGGCGCCCGGTACTTGACGGCGTAGTTTTTGGCCTGGATTTGGGCCAGCGCCGCGCCGGTGGCGGTGTCGCCATCCACCAGCTTGAATTCGATCACCCACACGGCGTTTTGGTACTTCACCGTCAGGTCGCACTGGCCCTGGTTGGAGATGTCCTCGGCCACCACTTCCAGACCCAGCGCAGCCAAATGACTGTAGAACACGCTGGCCCAGTAGCCTTCGTATTGGGTGATGGGGTTGTTGCGGTACCAGGTGTGGGGAATGGCGGCGAACAGGCGCTGGAAGTGGGCATGAACGGCGACTGTATTGCCTTCTGCTATCCAGTCGTACAACGGCAAAGACGCTTGCAGAGCCTGTCGTGTGCTGGGCGACCAGGCCGTAAGCAAGGCGCGGTTGAGGGCGCTGCGCACTTCCTGGTTGGGCAGGCCCAGGGTATAGATCATGCCACCGGGGGTAGACAAACTGCTCTTGAGGGTGAGGTAGCCGGTTTGCCAGAGCATGGCTTCGGGCGCTATGGCCTCGACGTCAAAGGCACCCAGCAATGCCTCGTCGGCAAAGCTGCGCTCCAGTTGCGGTGTGAAGTATTGGTGTTCCTTGAGCCAGTCCACCAAAAAAGTGGGGGTGCCGGTTTCGAACCACCAGGCATGGAATTGGCGCTTGTCAAACAGCAGCAGGGCGTCAAACGGGTTATAGACACTATGGTCTGGATGATCGCCGCCCCACTGGTAACCGTTGTACCAGCGGCGGATTTGGTCGCGATCCAGCCCCGCTAGTTCGGCGGCAAACACCCTGTCGATGTCGGTGTCGGTGTAGCCGCAAATGGCGGCGTAGCGGTCATCGAGGGTAATGTCTGACAGATTGTTCAACCCCGAAAAGATCGACACCTTGCTGAATTTGGACACGCCGGTCAGAAACACAAACTTCAAATCCGCGTCGCGGGCCTTGAGCACCGAATACAGATTGCGCAGACCTTCGCGCATGGCGCGGGCAATGTCGGGCTGGGTCAGGTTGTCGAGGATGGGTTTGTCGTACTCATCGACCAGCACCACGGCACGCTGGCCGTACTTGAGGGCGGCGCGATGGATGAGTTGTTCAAGCCCGTAGGCCACACCGTCTGCCGGGTTATGCACTACGCCCAGGCGTGCTGCGTTGTCGGACAGTTGGTTCAATATCGCGGTATCGAGTTGGGCACGGTCTTGCAGAGTACCGGCGCCAAAACTGATGCGCATCACGGGAAAGCGCTTGTCCCAATCCCAGTGTTGTTCCAGGTGCAAGCCCTCGAACAGGGCGCGGTTGCCTTCAAACGCTTCGGCCAGGGTGTCCAGAAACAGGCTTTTACCGAAGCGGCGGGGGCGGGAGAGGAAGTAATATTTGCCACTGTGGGCCAGTTGCGCCACATACGGCGTTTTATCGACGTAGTAGTAACCCTCTTCACGAATTTCGCGGAAGGTCTGGATGCCGATGGGCAGCTTTAGGCGCTGGTAGTGTGCGGGCATGGCGGCAGTGGGCGTGGGGCAATCATGCGGGGCATACTACCAAGTTGGATGGGAGCTTGGACACGCGCGCATGTGGCTCTGCCGTCAACCATCAAGCGCTGTGCTGCTTCTTGGTGTGTGTTGATACAGCGCAGCCGGACGATGCCGAAGCCGCCTGGCCAACCGCAACAGCGGTGCTGGGACCAAGGTAATTGCCAATAAAGCCAGCCCCACGCGCCATTCACCACTTGCCAGCGCCAAGCGACGAATGGCGTTTAGGCCAGCCAAGTCACCATTCATACGAAATCCAGCGCCCGTGAAAAAAGCGATGCGATTAAACAAAACGCCAAGGCCCAGCCGATGCTGCGTAGGAACTTCGGCTGAGCGCAGGATTTGAGCGAGAAAAATCAGCGATCCCGGTGGCTCTGTTTCTCGCAGCTTGACTGTTCGGTTGACTGCTTCTTGGTTATAAATGGCCGTGTGGGCTGCCGCATGAGCAACGGGATAATTCAAAGCCATTTTTATCCAAAAAATAATGTCTTCTCCGCGTTTTATCCCAACCGGAAATCCGCCTTCTTGCATCATGACGCTCTTGCGTACACAGGCAGTAGATGAATTGACTATGGAAAGACCGTCGGCATATGACCGGAAGAAATCATCAACCACACCATGCCAACCCTTGGAAAAGAGCGACTTGGCATGGTATTGCTTACCCTCACGTTTGATTAAATGCGCCGTACTAAAAAGCGCAGCTTGGGGCCAGGATTCAATCAACTCATAAAGCGTAGCGATATGGTTTGGCAGCCACTCATCGTCTGCGTCTAAAAATGCAATGTGTGACCCTTGGGCAGCCATCGCCCCGTGATTGCGTGCAGCGCTTACCCCTTGATTTTCTTGCCGTATCAAGCACACGCCTTGGCTGATAAATTCTTCAACTACTGCCGCGCCGCCATCGGTAGAGCCATCATCCACCACAATAATTTCATCGGGTGGCCTTGTTTGCGCCAAAACGCTTGCAAGGGTATGTGCAATGTGAGGTGCTTTGTCATGTAGGGGGATGACGACTGAAATCGCTGCGGTCATGGCTTGGTAAATTCAACGCGTTTGCGGTTTTTAAATATCCGCAACAAAAGTATCAATGTTTGCAGCCACAACGTATGCCCAAAACGCAATTGAACATGAAAACCCTCAAGCAATGTGCCTAGTATATTTTGGCCACTGGCGCCGTCTTTCGATTCAAATCGTCCAGCAATAAAGCTTTTTTTTTCAACGCGAGCACCAACGTGTATGGCTTGCAATATGAACATTTGATCGGCCGCAATTGGGAATAAGCGTGAATAAAAACCAAAACGCTGGTGCAGCGAGCGTTTAATAGCCAAGCTGACAGCGTGCCCATAAACATGCGCAAATGGCCCATATAGCCATTCATATTTTGGGTTGCGAAAGCGATTGTTGGTTGCGGCGGACGCTTCACTATGTGCGGTTACAAAATCCGCCCCACTTTCCGCACAAGCATTGCGGTAGTTTTCCACCGCATCCGGCGCCAGCACATCATCTGCCCCCATGACCAAATAGTATTCGCCGCTGGCCAGTTTTACGCCACGGTTTAGAGCGTCGTAAATGCCGAAGTCTGGCCGCGAGTCAACTGTTATGCCTCGTCCTATGGTGCCCATAGCGGCTTCTATCAATGCCAGTGTGTCATCGGTGGAGGCACCGTCGGCCACAATCCATTCAAAGTCTTGGTCGGTTTGGGCTTGTAACGATGCAATCAGCTGAGGCAAAACCTGTGCGGCGTTGTATGTGGCGGTAACGATGCTGAATGTGGGTTTGGGTGCGTTCATTATTGCCCTTATTGAGCAGTAGCCAAAAAACTCGCATACGCCTGCTGTAAACCATCCTCCAGGCCAATATGCGGGGCCCAGCCCAGCGCCTGCAGCTTGGCGCTATCCATCCACTTGCGTGGCGTACCATCGGGCTTGTTGGTGTCAAATCTTATTGTTCCGGCAACCCCCACCACCTTGGCCACCATTTCGGCCAGTTCGCGGATGGTGACATCCTGCCCGCTACCCACGTTCAGGTGCGAACACATGGGTTGCACCTGCGCCTGCCACACTGCGGGCGACAGATTCATGACGTGCACGCTGGCGGCGGCCATGTCGTCCACATGCAAAAACTCGCGCCTTGGGTTGCCGCTGCCCCACACTACGACCTCGGCATCACCGCGTAGATTGGCTTCATGAAAGCGCCGTATCAGCGCCGGAACCACATGGCTGTTTTCCGGGTGGTAATTGTCGCCGGGGCCGTAAAGATTGGTGGGCATGACGCTACGGTAATCGCGGTCATATTGGCGGTTATAACTCTCGCACAGTTTGATGCCGGCGATTTTGGCAATGGCGTAGGGTTCGTTGGTGGGTTCCAGCGCACCGGTCAGCAGCGCATCTTCGGTCATGGGTTGCTGCGCCAGCTTGGGGTAAATGCATGACGACCCCAAAAACAACAGCTTTTGCACCCCAGCCGTGTGCGCGGCGTGGATAACATTGGCCTGCATTATGAGGTTTTGATAGATGAACTCGGCCGGATAAGTGTTGTTGGCGTGTATGCCGCCCACCTTGGCAGCGGCTAGATACACCTGATCGATACGCTCGTGCTGAAAAAAGGCATGCACGGCTGCTTGATTGCACAGATCAAGCTCGGCATGGGTGCGGGTGATGATGTGGCTGTGCCCCAGTGCTTGCAAGCGCCGCACAATGGCCGAACCCACCATGCCACGGTGGCCAGCGACGAAAATCCTGGTTTGACAAAGCGCAATGGTATTCATAAATCACCCCTCCACCGACACCACCACGTCGTGCCCATGCGCCTTGAGCAGTGCATGGCGTTGTGCGGCTTTCAGGTCTTCGGCCACCATTTCGGCACACATTTGCTGCACCGTGATTTCGGGCACCCAACCCAGTTTTTCTTTGGCCTTCGTTGGGTCGCCCAGCAGTGTTTCAACTTCGGTAGGGCGGAAGTAGCGCGGGTCGATGCGTACCAGCACGTCGCCCACCTTTACTGCCGGAGCTTTGTCGCCCCGCACGGCTTGCACCACGGCTTGTTCAGCCACGCCTTGGCCTTCAAAGCGCAGGCTGATGCCCAGTTCGTGCGCCGACCATTCAATGAACTGGCGCACGCTGTACTGCACCCCGGTGGCGATGACAAAATCTTCCGGCTGCGCTTGTTGCAGCATCAACCATTGCATACGCACATAATCTTTGGCGTGGCCCCAGTCGCGCAGCGCGTCCAGGTTGCCCATGTACAGACAGTTTTCCAGCCCTTGCGCAATATTGGCCAGACCACGGGTAATTTTGCGCGTAACAAAGGTTTCGCCCCGGCGCGGGCTTTCGTGGTTGAACAAAATACCGTTGCAGGCATACAGGCCATAAGCCTCGCGGTAATTGACGACTATCCAGTAAGCGTAGAGCTTGGCCACTGCATACGGGCTGCGCGGGTAAAAGGGCGTGGTTTCCTTTTGCGGAATTTCTTGCACCAAACCATACAGTTCGCTGGTAGAGGCTTGGTAAAAGCGTGTCTTTTTTTCCAACCCCAAAATGCGTATGGCTTCCAGCAGGCGCAAAGTGCCCATGGCATCGACATCGGCGCTGTATTCCGGTGCTTCAAACGACACCGCCACATGCGATTGTGCACCGAGGTTATACACCTCATCAGGCTGCACCTCTTGCAGGATGCGCACCAGGTTGGACGTATCGGTCAAATCGCCATAGTGCAAACGAAAATGAGCGTTTTGCACATGCGGGTCTTGGTAAATGTGGTCGATACGCTGGGTGTTGAACGACGAAGCGCGGCGCTTGATGCCGTGGACTTCGTAGCCTTGGGCTAGCAAAAATTCAGCTAAATAGGAACCGTCTTGGCCGGTAATGCCGGTGATTAGGGCTTTTTTCATATCATTGCTTAGTTTTCAATTCAAATCATCATTAATCATCTTTTGAATTACACCATGCATATCTAACCTAGCAGACCATCCAAGCCTTTCTCTTGCTTTAGATGGATTTGAAAAACTAGATGTTATGTCAGTTGGTCGCATCAAATCTGTTTTTTGCCTGGTGTGCTGCATCCATTCAAGTCCTAGAGACTGAAATGTTGTTTCGACGAAATCTTCTAAGGTGAAGCTGCGGCCAGTTGCAATAACAAAGTCTTCGGCAAATGGCTGTTGCAAAATCATCCACATTGCTTCTACATAATCTGGCGCCCAACCCCAGTCACGCACAATGTCAAGCCGTCCCAAGTCGAGTGTTTCCTTTGAGCCATTTGCTATGCGCTTGGCTGTTTGAATAATTTTTTGGGTAACGAAGCGATTTGGGCGCAAGGGCGATTCATGGTTAAATAAAATGCCTGTAGATGCGTAAAGTCCATAAGCTTCTCGATAGTTGTCAACCAACCAAAAAGAGCTTGATTTTCCCACGGCATAGGGGCTTCTTGGCTTGAATGGCGTAGTCTCTGTGGCAGGCAGGCCATTTGTGTCACCAAAACACTCGCTAGAACCAGCATGGTATTGTCGAATAGACTTATCCAATAATCGACAAGCCTCAAGCACATTAAGTGAACCCAGTGTAAGGCTTTTAATTGTTTCAGTTGGCTGCTCAAATGACAAACCAACAGATGACTGACCAGAAAGAAAATATATTTCTTCAGGTGCACTAAATTTAATAGCTTGAAAAACACTTAAAAAATCTTCAGGAGCCATCGTAACCAGATGAACGTCATCCTTAATACCTAAGCGTATTAAATTGTTAGAACTTCTGCCCTGTGCATCGCGAGATGTGCCGAACACGCGATACCCTTTATTCAGCAAATACCTTGATAGAAAAGCACCATCTTGTCCGTTCACACCACAAATCAGTGCAGATTTCAATTGGAACCCCCATTTTGTAGCGCAGACAAATAAACATTCCGCGTTTCTGAAGCACAACGACTCCAAGAGAATAACTTTAAACGCTCTCTTCCTGCTGCAATTAATTGTTTTCTACGCTCACTGCTAAAAACAACGTTTTGAATAGCGTTAACCTGATCATCAATATCATATGGATTAAAAAACTCGCCTGCACCACCAATTACCTCCGGCATGGAGCTGGTATTGCCACTTATAACAGGGCAGTCATGTACCATCGCTTCTAAGGGTGGAATTCCAAAGCCTTCATAAAGCGATGGATAAATAAATGCGGCAGCGTTTTGATAAAAACCCCACAAAATAGAATCATCGCCTGAAATTTGACGAACGGTACCTGCTTTGAATTCTAGCGAATGAATTAGTTTTTTTTCTGCTGATGAAAATGCACCCCCACCAAAGGCTATTACATCGAACTCATTTTTAATTATTTTACTTGCAGCTATTGCTTTAAGCATAGAATTAAAATTCTTATATCCATAACGGTTACCAACATAGAGCAAAAATGGTTTTTCTACTGTTGTTGTCGCATGTTTATTTATATGAGTTTGCGTAACATCATCAAAACCAAGATGAACAACGGTTACTTTGCATGGATCAACATCGAATAAGCAGCAAAGATCTTGTTTTGTTGATTCTGAAATACTTATGACATGATCAGCACGCTTTATTGCATCCTTTTTTTGCTTAGTCGTTTGGTCTTTGGGGCTAAAGTGTTGCTGAAATCTCTCGTGAATCATGTCATACACAGTAATGATTCTTGCTTTGGTTTTGCATGCTACAGGATTCTTTGAGTAATACGTTTCATGAAAAACATCCAATGCATCCCCAGAAAGTTTTATAGATGATAAATGTTGATTTAGTAGGCCAATAATGCGATGAGTTTTTGGCGGGAATCTGTTGAAATATTTTCCTAATACGTTATTTTTTGGCAAGTCTAGCAAATATTTATTTTTGTGTACTGGTGCAACAACATTAACATCGTCCCCAACGGACGCTAATTCATGAGCAAGTCTTGTGAAATATCTAGATATTCCACCATAAGATTGTGATGCGAAGATTTGATGATCGAAGGCTATTTTCACTTTGGATTACTCATTTCCTGAAAGTCGCTCCACACCTTTGATTTAAGGTCACGAGAAAACAAGGAAGGAAATCTAGAGCCCATTTTGATCGCAACCTTCCATTTCACATTGAAAACCTTATTTTCAGTGAAAAAATGATATCCAGCGCCATCTGTCACTAAGTGTTTACCAAGCTTATTGGCTAAAAACTCAAGGGTTTGCAAACGGAAAAATCCAATATGTTGACCATGATCCAAGCCGTAATACCACCAGTCTTTTGGTGCTGGTGTGGGCTTAGGTATTAATAATGTTGATAACAGCAAATTAGGAGCTGTGGTTAAAAGTTTTTGCATTTCTTCCAATGGATTAACAAAGTGCTCAAATACCTCAAAAGCCGTAACCAAATCTGCGCGTTCTGTTGTATGCTCAAAACCTGCTGCAAGCAAATTCTGACAATAAGCATCAGACCACAAGGCTTCAATACCCGCATCACGCAGCAGCCTGACTAGAATCCCGTAACCGCCTGCACTGTCAACTACCCTTCCTTCGCGCTGGTTAATGCAAGCTAATGATGCAAGCACTATACCGACATTGCTTAAATTTCTTTGCAACATACCCGTATCGCACTTGTTTATAGGTGATGCATATGCCTTATCTAGCCATGTCGGTTCTTCAGTTTGAACATAGCCGCAAGTCGCGCATTCATAGTAATTGACTGCTTGATTTAATATCAGAGCTGTAAATATAGATCGCCCCGATTGGGTTTTGCATACGCGACAATGCCTTGAAGTCATATGAATCAATTTCGTCTATTTTATTTGCGTTAATTTTTTGAACAGCCTTCGAAACTTATTAAAAATAGTTCTAGGAAAACGCAAATCACGCCCACTCAAAACATAATCAAAAACATACCTGTCAGCTTCTGCATTCCGCTCAACCTTTAAAGGATGGATTATTTTGCCCATGCTTTGTGTGGGCATATTGGATTGCGGGTTGTTTTCAGCCAGTGTATGCGTCGCTTCAGCTCCGAAGCCAATATTCGATATTAAATTTACATTTGGAGTGGCGGTTAATCCATTATTGCGCCATACACATACAGTCCATTGATAATCCCAAGTGTCGATTTTGTTTTGATGCACGGCATTAAATATTTTTTGCCAATACTTTTGTTCAATGCAATCTTGAAAGCTGTCATTCCAATGAGAAGAACAATTCCATTCTGGCCATAATGCAATATTAACATCGTAATGTTGCCATGCTCTGCGCCAGGAAGCCCAACCCCAGATGTGGTTAAACTTTGAAAAATAATATGAGGCATCGCCTCGGCGCTGGCCGTTCTGAAAATTGTCGCCGGTAATCATCGCAACCCGCTCATCGTCGGCGTATCGCACCAGCAAATCTTGACAAAACACAAAAAAATCCGGGTGTGGCAGGCAATCATCTTCCAGAATGATGCCTTGCTCTTCCTGCTCAAAAAACCAAGTGATTGCACGACTGACGGCGTGTTTGCAACCTAGGTTTTCCGTTCCAAACAAAGTTTTTACTTCGCAAGGCCAATCTACAGCGGTGGCAATTGCGCGCACGGCGGCTACTTTTTCTGCTTCGCCAATTCGGCTGGCGCGTGGGCCGTCGGCAGCAACGTATAAGCGCGATGGTTTGGCTTGCCTGATGGCTTCAAAAACACGGGCAGTGGTGTCGGGCCGGTTAAAAACAAGAAACAACACGGCTGTGTTGAATGTCACGTTGCTTGTATTGCTGACTGTGTCTGTCATGAGCTAATGTTTAAATTTATTGCGAACAATCAGGGCATCGCGTTACTTTAATGTTGACCATATAGCATGGGCAAACGCCGAAAAATCTTGCAGATGATGCCTGATGATGTTGTGGACTATGTGCCAGTCTATTGCATCGTAGTTATGCATCGCAATGTTTCTAAATCCTACGGCTTTTTTCAAATTTTGGGCCAGCACCTTATCGAACAAGCCGTCTTGTGCTAATACGTCAAATGTTTGCCCCATGGTGCCGGGTAGTGGCAAGTTGGTCGTTGCGATGTAATGCGCACCGATATCGACGCAAAGCTGTACGGCGCGGCTTAGGTTGAGCGAAATAATGTCTTGTAAGTCGAAATCGGTTTCCAGCGTCGTTGCGTCTGCTGGGCATTTGGATTCGATGCGGTGCAGGCAGCGGCGCAACGATTCCAGTTTTTGTTCGATTACTTCCCTATCCATGTGGCACGCCTTTCTGCCAATATCCGATTGCGCAGGGGCACGAAATCAGCCTGTTCGAGTAAGTGGCGACTGATCAATTGGCCATAAGCCGCATCACTGCCGCGCAAACGTCGGCCATACCGAACGATTTGCCCTAGCAAAGGTTGCCCCACCGTAGATAGGTCGATCAAATCGATCGGGCGCCCGGTTTGTGCGGCTAGCGCCCCGATGATTCTTATCTTTTGTTCGAGCGTTAAGGCTTGCCTAGCGGCTACAGCTATGTCCAAATCGCTGGCAAACGTGGCTTTTCCCGCTGCTACCGAGCCAAACACCAAGGCCAGAACGATCTCTGGAAAACCTTGCAGAACAGCTTGCAGTTCGGCATCGGCACAAGCTTGAGCCGGCTGGGATGTGGTGGTGATTTGCGCTGCAGTCATGCGGTTTTTTTGAATGGTTGGCATAGACACTGGGCTTGGTAAGGCTTTAGAGGCCAAGCAATTTTCTAAAATACGCCACAGTTTCTTTCAGTCCGTCATTTAGTGGCACTTGGGGTGCCCATGACAGCTTGGTTTGAGCCAAGCTAATATCGGGCTGACGCTGTCTTGGGTCGTCGGCGGGCAGGGGCAGAAAACTGAGCCGAGATTTTCCGCCTACCAATTTCAACACCATTTCGGCCAATTCCAGCATGGTGAATTCACTCGGGTTGCCCAAATTGACCGGGCCGGTAAAGCCCGCTTCGGTGTTCATAAGTTTGACAAAGCCTTCGATCAAGTCATCCACATAACAAAACGAGCGTGTTTGCTGGCCGTCGCCGTAGATGGTGATGTCTTCACCTTTCAGTGCCTGCACGATGAAGTTGCTGACCACGCGACCATCGTTGGGGTGCATGCGCGGGCCGTAGGTATTGAAAATGCGGGCCACTTTGATGTCGAGGCTGTGCTGTTGGTGGTAGTCAAAAAACAGGGTTTCGGCACAGCGTTTGCCTTCGTCGTAACAAGAGCGCGGGCCGATGGGATTGACCTTGCCCCAATAGCTTTCGGGCTGCGGATGCACTTCTGGATCGCCATACACCCGCTGGTAGAGGCCTGAAAGATGCGCGCCTTGGTGCGTTTGGCCAAACCCAGCATGTTGATGGCGCCGTGCACGCTGGTCTTGGTGGTTTGCACGGGGTCGTGCTGGTAGTGGATGGGGCTGGCCGGGCAGGCAAGGTTATAAATTTGATCGACCTCGACGTAAAGCGGAAAGGTTACGTCGTGGCGCATCAGTTCAAAGCGTGGGCTGGGCAATAAATAGGCCACGTTGTCTTTAGTGCCGGTAAAGAAGTTATCGACACAAAGAATATCGTGCCCATCTTTGAGCAAACGATCGCATAAGTGCGAGCCAAGAAAACCGGCACCGCCGGTGATTAAAGTTCGTGGGTGGTGGGAATAGGATTTCATGGTTTGAGCTTTAAAGATTGACACGGCAAATCCGAAATGGATAGTAGCTGCCGATCATTGGTAAATAACGTAGCGCCCAGTACCAATGCACTTGCCGCTATCAAGGCGTCTGGAAGTTTTAGTTTACGCTCGCGACGCAATCGAATTGCCGTCTCACGCACAAAACCATCAACCTCTACGCGATGCAGCGTCGCGAGCAAACCACGCCAAACGGATTCTTGTTCGGGTTGAATGTCAGGCCAAGAAAGCAATTCAATTTCGCTAATTACCGAATAGGCATATGCCCCTACAGGTAAAGCATCCGCCAATTTCCCGCCTTGCAAATAAATCAAGGTATTTGTGTCTAGAAGATACTTCATCGCCATTCAGCATCCCGAATTCGACGCTGAAAAGTCACACCGTCTTCTGTGATGATTGCTGGATTGCCGATAAATTGAGCCAAATCACGTAATGGATCAATTTCCTGAAGACTTTGCCCCAGATCAGGATTTTTGGATTCTTTAGCCGAAAGATATTCAACAAAGTCCAGCACTTCAGCCTTATGGGCTTCATCAAGACAATGAACTCGTTGAAGAATCATAACTTCGAGCACTGAATTCATAGCGATTCCTTTCTGTTCATCTAATGAACCGGGCAGGCAAGGTTGAATCCGCCATTTGATCGACCTCGACGTAAAGCGGAAAGGTTACGTCGTGACGCATCAGCTCGAAGCGTGGGCTGGGTAATAAATGGGCCACATTGTCTTTGGCGCCGGTAAAGAAGTTATCGACGCAAAGAATATCGTGCCCGTCTTTGAGCAAACGATCGCACAAATGCGAACCAAGAAAACCGGCGCAGCCGGTGATGAATGTGCGGGGGTGGTGGGAGTAGGATTTCATCAGTCAGATTTAAATAATTATTTGGCGGATTCAATTTAGAAGTGCAACTTTTGAAAAACCGGAGGTTTGGGTGAGATGCATTTCATGAAAAAAATTCGTCTTGTGGTTGGAAAAAATGCATCAAAAAGAAATGCCGAAGAAGCCTGGGCTATTAAAGTGCTTATGGCCGCACCAATTACACCATAAGCAGGTATAAGAATGTAATTTAATGCTACGTTTAGTATTGCGCCGGAAACTATAATTACCAGTTGTTTTGATTGCAGGTTTTCAGTCACATACCATCTTGAGCCTGCCACACCCAAAAAAACAAATACGGCTGTCCATATATGAATGGCCAACACAGGCCCAGCTTCTGCAAAGGCTTGGCCAAATAGCAGTGTCACAACAAAGGTGGATAAAAAAGTCATCGGCACTGCAATGGCAATAGCCAACCAAACCATTATAGAAAACAAGTTTTGCAACCTTTGATAATAAAGCGCTTCGCTTTGTTGTTTGGCATTAAGTATGGCTGGGAACAGCGATGCAACTATCACCATCGGGATGAAATACCAAATTTCGCTGATGCGTAAGGCTACACTATAGATACCCACTGCTTCATCGCCCAACATCTGCCCCAGCATGATCTGGTCGGTCTTCATGTAAATAGTGATAGCGACACCAGAGAGCATCAACGGCCAACTGTCTTTGAGCAGTGTTTTGGCGCGTAGCCAGCTTGCGCGTAGGCCCGACAATGCCGGGCCGTATCTGCCCATGACCAGCAGCAGTATCACAGCCACCAGCACCACCTCGGCCAGCATGACCCAGACAAAGGCGGTGAGTGGTGCTTGGCTAAGTATCAAAGCCACCTTGACGGCGGCAAACAGCAAAAACACCCCGTTTTGCACCCAGACGGTGTATTTGGACTGCACTTGCGATTCAAACCAATAGACCGCAATTTCGCTGGCCTTGAACAGCATCATGGCGCCCATGATGGCCACGATGCTGCGTGCCAAGGGGTCGTCTGGCCGCACCCAAGCGATGGCACCCAAAATAATTAAAAAACTGAGCAAGCCGCCGACGATTTGCAACACTGCGGCGGTGCCCAGCGTTAGGTTGGCGCCGCTGGGGTCGCGCACTATGTCGCGCACCACGATGCTTTGCAAGCCCATGCCAGCCAGTGCACCAAACAGCCCGGTAAACGCCAGTGCAAAGTTGAGTAGCCCGAATTGTTCGGGGCCTAGGTAGCGGGCTATCCATACGCCGACCAACAGTCCTACGCCCATGCGCAGCACTTTGTCTAAAAACAGCCAGCCGATGTTGTCGACAATCTTTACCAGATTGGGCCGGTGTTGGATGCGGCGGCGGATGAAGGCGGGGATAATATTCAATGGCTTATTGTTTTTGAGGAGGCGTGGCGTGTGTTTTTAGCAGCGCCCGTCAGCGTTCAGTCATTTCAAATAGTTGACGACAAACAAGGCCGCAGTAACCGTTAACCCCAATGACCAGAACATGAATCGATCCAGACGTCGGCCCATTTCTTCGAAACGTTTGTCCAGTTGTTCAAAGCGTTTGTCTACTTGCTCGAAGCGTTTGTCGACTTGCTCGAAGCGCTTGTTGGTTTCTTCCCGGCTTTGGACAAACTGCTTGTCGACTTGTTCGAAGCGCTTGTCCATTTGTCTCATGACGTCATAGATCAATTCGCGCTGTGCCTTGATTTCTTCACCCTGATTTTTCAAGGCTTCTTCGACGCGCACCATGCGTTCACGCAGCTCTATCTCGTAAACCACCGGCGGCTTGCCCAGTGATTGCTCGGCCAGCCATTCGGCGAGATGGGTTTTGATGAATGTGATGTCTTCTTGGGCTAGCATGGCGGTGTAACCAAAATTTGAATGGCGAGAAGTATACCTGCAATCATTTCAGATGGTTGATGTGGGTATTGGCACTCATCACCTATCAATTTCCTTGTCATGCCGTCATCGACCTGTCACCGCTGCTGGGCGGTGAAAAGCTGTCATATTCGTTGACCAATTGTTCTATTGACACATTTTTATTTACTCGTATAATAGACGGGATGCAAAGACATGCGGGAATAGCTCAGTGGTAGAGCACAACCTTGCCAAGGTTGGGGTCGCGAGTTCGAATCTCGTTTCCCGCTCCAGCGTTTTAAGCCGCGAATGATCGCGGCTTTTTTATTTCACCCCAAGGCTGCGTAGCAAAGTGGTTATGCAGCGGCCTGCAAAGCCGTACACACCGGTTCGATTCCGGTCGCAGCCTCCACGATAACTCAGCCCATCATAAGTAGACAACTTCCAGCCTTGTCCAATGACACATGAGCCTGGGCACGCGGAAATCGCGATCATGATTGCCTGATCGCGACCATACAGACTCAAGAACCAAGAAGCTGTCCGGCAAAACATCAGATGCACTTTGCAAGTGTTATTTTCAACATGGCGATACGAATCATATTTTCAGCGGTCGCCGGTAATATCTCGTAGTCTTTTGCCAACCGCCGGAAATGGCCTAACCTGAGAAAACGCTCTCTCAACTACTCATCGTTTGGGCAGAACAGCCCATTTGCCTTCGATTTTTTCCGAAATATGCAAGGCCATGCCGAGTTTGGCGGATGCGAAGCCAGCCGCCGTGCCACGATAGCCCGCGTCACCTGAAAAAGCGGTAGCTGTCGACCGCACCTGCCAACACATCACCTGCGCTCTTGGTGTCGCTCAAATTGGCGGCATGAACTCTGAATTATTCGTAAACAGGGGCGGAGTTCCTATACGAGGGGCTTTGGGCCTTGCCACCGGCAAACCGGTGGATGACGCAGCGCTAATGACGCTGGCGGAAGGCTTCGTACAACATCACGCCGGCAGCCACCGAGACGTTGAGGCTTTCGACCTGACCGACCATGGGGATCTTGACTAGAAAATCGCAATGCTGGCGGGTCAGATGGCGCATGCCACTGCCTTCCGCGCCCATCACCAGCGCCAGTGGCCGGTCGAGGTCGGCGGCGTACAGGCTTTGTTCTGCCTCACCTGCGCTACCTGCGACCCAGATGCCTTGTTCCTTCAGCCAGCGCAAGCTGCGGGCGAGATTGGTCACCTGATAGACCGGCACCGTCTCGACCGCACCGCTGGCCACCTTGCAGACGGTGGGCGTGATACCGGCGGCATTGTCCTTGGTGACGATGACGCCATGCACGCCGAAGGCATCGGCACTGCGCAGACAGGCACCCAGGTTATGCGGATCTTGCACCTGATCCAGCACCAGAAAGAAGGCGGGTTCTTTCAAGGCTTCGACCGCCTGTTGCAAGGCATCCTCGCTGCGCATCGCAGGCAGTTCGACCGCGATGACGATGCCTTGGTGGTTCTTGCCGTCTGCCAGGCGGTCAAGTTTCTTGCGATCAACCTTCTCCTGCGCAATACCCAGCGCCGACAAGGCATCCAGCACCGGCTTCATTCGCGCATCCTGGCGCTGGCCATCGATCCAGGCCTGGCGGATTTTTTCCGGCGAATGATCGAGCGCGGCCTGAACGGCATGTATGCCGGCGAGATGGGTTGGGTTCATGAGGCGGTTTTTTTGAGTGTTGGTTTTTTCGGGTTGTTACGGCCTGCGTGAGCCGTCATATCAGCAAGATGCGGCTTGACTCATGACTTGTGTTTG
>Ga0207951_100643_pt1 | contig 16028 bp, 17 predicted proteins | sample Subbio12Aug_8Bad_FD_184830 | JGI IMG/M metagenome (GOLD analysis project Ga0207951, IMG submission 184830) | Serpentinite rock and fluid subsurface biosphere microbial communities from McLaughlin Reserve, California, USA - CR12Aug_8Bad (SPAdes) | ecosystem: Environmental > Terrestrial > Deep... | reverse complement strand
CGCGGATCACGGGTTCGAAAGGCGGCGATTGCCAACGTTCGGCAGGGCCGGGCGGCACCACATCGGTATGACCCAGAAACACCAGCAGCGGCCCGTTCTGGCCACGCCGCAACCACTGATTCTGCGTATCGGCAAAATTCATGCGTTCATCGCTGAAGCCCAGCGGCACCAGACGATGGGCAAGCAAGTCCTGACAACCGGCGTCGTCAGGGGTGATCGATGGTTTGCGTATCAATTGCTGTAAAAGTGTTAGCGTTTCAGTCATGGTTGGCGTGATGGGTTTGAATGATGTCCTGAATCTTTCGGCCAACGCTGAACTGGCCGCGATGCCGAATCAGCGGACGCTTGATGAGTGTCGGCATGGCCAACATCAAAGCGGCGGCTTTTTCGCCATCCAGACCGGTTTTTTGCTCGTCGGTCAGTTGACGCCAGCCGGTACTGCGTCGGTTGAGCAACGCCTCGTAACCCACGGCATCGATCAACCAATCGAGCAACGCGCTATCCAGCCCATCGACCCGAAAATCGTGAAACTGATAGGCAATCGCGCGCTGTTCCAGCCAGAGACGGGTTTTCTTGATGCTGTCGCAGTTATGAATGCCGAAGACGGTAATGTCTGGCGCGGTCATGAGCGTGAGGATGAAGACGATTGAAAGTGCGCAGTATACCGGCACAAGACTTGCGGCACGTATTCCCAAGCGGAGCCTGGCACCGAAAAATCGAAGGCAAGAAAAATCCCCGGTGCAGCCCTGCTTCAGGGTGCGATCCGGGGATGAGTATGCCCGAAGGGGGAATCAGACGAGTGGGCAGGTGGGGTTCGACGCCCTGTCCTGCCCACTGAAATCAGTTGAAAACCGCTTTGCGGCGGGTGGTAACCAAGGTCAGCAAGCCTGTGGCAAACAACCAGAATGCCGCAGGTACCGGTACCGTGACTACACCTATGCTGATCAGCTTCTTCTCGATGAAGGCTGCGCTGAAATTGGACATCACTCCGGCAACCAGGATGTTTTCCAACCTGACCGTTGCCGACTGAGCGCTGTTCAGCGCCACACTTTCCGACAAAGTCCATGGTGTGGTGACGAATGGGGTGCCCGTGGCCAGCGATGTGAAGCTGAAGGCATTGTTCAAGCCTTGATCGGCATTGATTTGCACAGGGTTGTTATTGACTATGAACTGGCCGCCCACGCCCACGAAGGTAGTATTGGGCGCACTTTCGATGCGGAAATAATCACCTTGCTCGAACAGATTCAGTTCGGTCAGCACAAATCCCGGCCTGGCAGTAACCGTAATCAGCGGGGTGGTCGCGTTGGTGATGTCGATGCCGCCCGTCGTGGTAGCCACAAAATCGGTAGGCTTGAATCGCAGGCTGTCACCTTCGACATGAAACGCGCCAAACAGCGGGTTGAAGGGTACAGAAAAACTGAAATCGACGGTCGCGCCTGGCAGGACAGTAACCGCGTTGGCATTGAAGCCCGCCAGCAACAGACTGGCTGCGAGTAGTAAATTCTTCATCATTTCTCCTTGGCTGAATGCCAAAAAAACAGGTGACGGTGTATGTAGTCCTTATTCAAGATTGCAGCCATCCTTGGCTGCGGGCCATCCTGGCCTGTAGTCCGTTGAGAATACTCCTGATTGCTTGGTTCTTTTTTCCTCACCCCAACCGGCTTCGCCCCCCTCGCTACGCTCTCCCCGCAGGGGAGAGGGACTTTTTTACACCAGTTCAGCTGTATCACGGGGCATTTTAATCAACCGCCAAACCGGTTTAGTGCAGTTGCACGTTGCCATTCCAGGCAGTCGGGATGCGGCAGTTGTTGACGCCAGCGCCCGAAGTGGCATGGCTGTACGGGTTGACCGGACGGGTAGCCACGAACAAACCGTTGGCATCCGGCGCATGGTTGGTCGGTGAAGCCAACAAGCCGCTCAGACCAAACGAAAAACGACCCGTTGCTGTATTCAGCGCATTCAGTACCACTGGGTTGCTGGCACCACGGATCAGTTCGTCAACGATGGCTTTTTCGCCGGCATCGAACGCATGGTTATTGGCGAATTGGAACGTCAGCTCAGCCCAGTCCAGATACTTGCCTTCGGCAATGTTTTCCAGCGTGGGTGCCACATCATCGATTTTGACGAAGCGCCAGGGCCGGGTATTATCAAAGTTACGTTCCAGCGACATCACACCGATCGCCCAGCGCGAAATATTGCCGCTGTTGTTGAAGGCGGTGCCCACGGTGTTGTTGGCCTCGTTCAGTTCCGACAAGCACTCGTCTACCCCGCCTGCCGATGACAGGGCGTGGATTTTGGTCACGTTGTTCAGTTCCGGTGTCGCCGCGTTGTCACCATTCGGTGCCGTCGCCACTGGTGCGCACGGGAAGTTCAGGAATTTGACCCCCAGTTGCGCCTTGGTGCCGGAACCGTTGGTGCGGGTGCAGACGTGCACACGGTTACGCACGGTTGCAAGGCCGCCTGCCAAATTCTTGCTGTAAGCATTGGTCACCGCAGTGAACAAGCCGTTAGTGCCAACCTTGAAATCGTTCCAGTTATCCATTTTGCCGGTGATCAGGCTGGCAACCTGGTCACGGGTCAGGCTGGGCATACAGGCCAAGGATTCGGCATTGCTAACGCCGACCGGGGTGTTGGGGTCATTGTCGTCGGCAGCGACAGCAGTGTAACCGGCATTAGCCGGGTTGCAAACGCTGGTAGCCGGAAACTGCGCTTCCTGCAAGGCATTGCGCAAACGCAGATTGGCAGCGATACCAAACGCCAGACCACCTGCCGACTCGACAGTCAGCAATCCCAAATCGTTCTGGTTGACCGGTGAAAATCCGCTTGGCGTGTTTGCGGCAACAGTGAATTGCGCCGGATCGACGTCGGACACGCCGAAGTCAGGGATTCTGTTCTGGAACTGACCGGCAGTGGTCCGGCTGTAGGTGCAGTTGGCGGTACGCAGACCGGTCGCATTGGGTGCCGACGGTACCGCGCACAAGAGGGGATCCACCACCATGAACTCGATGCTGGCCGTGGCTGCACCTTTGGCGTCGTCGATGATGGGGTTGACACCCATGGCCGAACCGCCTTCGTTGCGTTTGTACACCATGATGTTGGTTTTACCACCAGCCAAGCCAGTCAGGCGTGGATTGGCCGGGTTGAGGGTACACAGAAAAGCCCGTTGCAGCGAGCCGCCGCCTTGGTCGCGGAATTCGAAGATGGGTTGTGCGCTGTCGCACACTCGCTCGGCCGCCGGTACCGCGGTGCTGGTCACCAGGTTGCGGATATTGTTGTCCAATGCCGAGGCGCCAGACAGGAAGACTTCATAGGTATTGGCTGGCGTAACCACTACGCGACCGGTGCCGTCCAATGTAACGCTCGCTTGCGCGACGCCACCTACCATGGCGGTCATTACCGCCGTGCTCAAGATCAGCTTTTTCATTGTCATTGCTCAACTAAAGGTTTCAAACTAGGGGGAGGCGCAGATTGCCACTTGTCACAGCAACCCGCTTTTAAGCCCCTCTCCCGTTGGGAGAGGGGCGAGTTCACAGACTTCAAGCCGCTTTGCGACGGCTGATGCCCAGCAGACCCAGCAGGCCAGTGCCGAACATCCACACGGCAGCGGGTACCGGCACCGGGGTAAAGGTCAGGCTGTTGCCGGCCAGTGTCCATTTACCCAGCTCGACCACGCTGTTCTTCGAAATGAAACGATCAGCATTTGGGTCGTTGATTTCATCCCAGAAGAAAAAGTACTCGGCCAGCCAGAACTTGACCGATTTGGCCTCACCGTAACCGCCTTCGAATTGCTGACTTGCAGGCCAAGTGCTCCACATAGAATTTGAATCGCGGTATTGACCGCGAAAAGGTGCGTCTCTATCGTCGGCAAACGTGCTGACGTTTAGCTCAGGCCTGACAAAACCAAGACTAGAGCTGACTTCACCTGCGTGCAATTCAATTTTTTGAATAGAAAAATTATTGAACGTATCCACTTCCGGCAACGGATTCTGGCTAGTTACGGCACCGCTGGTTCTTAATTGATTACCCACAACAACCATGAATCTGAGGTTGTTCCGCCCTGCGTCAGTCATGCCGGTCATGAATCTGTTCCAGTTGGCATCATTCGAGAAATCGAAGGTTTTTACCGGCATTTGGCTAGGACTACTACCAACTGCAGGCCTACCACCAAAGCTGGTCTGCCAGGCATTAGCCGTACCGGAATTAGCTGCCCAATATCCATATGTGATACCGGTGTCGAAGTTGAAGGTGAAGCCGCGCGTCTGGTCATAAACCATCAAAAAGGTTTCGTTCGCATCGCCCGCAATATTCTGAACAGACGCATTGGCAGCGCCTGCGCCCATCAACAGCGCCGCTACGGCTGCCGCTTTTACTAGATGTTTCATGGTTTTATCCTTATGAGCAAAAAATGTTCATTCACAAGGTGGTGATCCGGCTGCCTTGCCCTGTCGATGCCGCCTGCTGGCGGCAAGCCCCCATTGGGGCTGCTCTCGAAACGAGAACCCAACGACTTTGCGCAAGACCCGTGATTTTCCGTCCCCGCCTCACGACGGGTTTGGCTTTTACACGCTCATTCCAAATTAAAGTGCTGCATCCCTGCGGCGATATTCCCCCTGCACCATTCCGTGGTATCGTCCCTGGCACAATCCTTGTGCGTGCCGTCCCTGATCCCGAGCGGTTCCCTGTTCGTAAGCGATGCAATCTTTGCAGCCGCAAAACTCTTCTCTGATCTTGCGGATATTGTTTCAAACCTTAATCAGCATTACGGTTACAGGTCAGTTACAGTTCGATGAAACGTATTACGTTTGCTGTTTTTGTCACGGCAAGCCGCACCCTCACCCCGCCTTATCCCGCCAGGAGAGAGCTTCGCATTCCCACGCTCCGCGTGGGAATGCGTACCAAGCTCGAATACGCAGAAGTCCGTATTCGCCCGCTATGACTTTCCATGGGCATTTCGAGACAAGCCGTACCAGAAGCAAGGCCGGGTATGCATTCCCACGCGGAGCGTGGGAACGAGAAAATACGTATCAAGGCCTGGTATGCGTTCCCACGCAGGCGTAGGAACGAGAAACGAGAAACGAGAAAAGGCTTTCCTGCATTCCGGCTCTGCTTTCTTATAATGAGCGGGTCGCAATCCATCCAGGCCTTTGATCCATGCCCCGCACCTACTATCACCACATCGCCTTACTCGGCTTTTTCGGTCTATTTTTTTTGTGGATGGCCTGGCCTACGCTATTGCAACCTCCAACAAAGCTGCCAACAGCACTGGTTCTGCTGATGACCGTCGGGCCGCTGCTGTTGCCGTTTCGCGGCTTTTTGGATCGCAATCTGAAGAGTTGCACCTGGATGTGTTATCTCAGCCTGCCTTACTTCGTTCATGGCGTGGTTGAGAGCTATGTCGGCGGTGCGCTTGCGCACTGGGCGTTGCTGGAAGTCGGTTTCGCGCTGATGCTGTGTTTCGGTGCCGGTTTTTATGTTTATACGGCTGAAAAATCCAGACCATGAGCAGCGTGCAGGAAACGCTACAGTTCGAGTTTCTGACGGCGCAAAGCTTCGATAGCTATTTCCCCGGCAGCAATGCCGAAGTAGTTGCCCATCTGAAACGAATGGCGGACAACGACGGTGAGCAGCAAATTTTCATCTGGGGTGATGCCGGTTGCGGCAAAAGCCATTTGTTGCAGGCTGTTTGTCGGCAGGTTCAAGCACAGGGACGGGAGCCGTTCTACCTGCGCTTTCAGCCTAAGCAATTGCCATCGCCAAATTTGCTGGATGGGCTGGAGTGGGTGGAATGGGTGGGTTTTGACGATGCTCAACACATCGCCGGTGACAAGGACTGGGAAACGGCGCTATTCGCGTTTTACAACAAGCACCGGCAGAACAATCATAAATTGCTGATTGCTGCCGATTGCCCGCCTATTTATCTGCCGATCGAGCTGGCTGACTTGAAAACGCGAATGAGCTGGGGATTGACGCTGAAGCTGCACGCATTGCGCGATGACCAGTTGATCGAAGCCCTGGCGTACAAGGCGCATTTTCTCGGCTTCGAATTATCGCCAGCAGTTGGACGTTTTCTGCTGAATCATTACGTCCACGACATGGCCCGGCTCTGGCAGTTGTTGGACAGGATAGATCGGGCGACATTGGCCGCCGGACGCAAACTAACGGTACCTTTCCTCAAGCAGATTCTTGCAGACCGGGCGTAATTCTTTCTTGGCCGCCCACGTAGACCGTGGGAGCCAGAAAAGAGACTGAATCAGAGCTTGATGCTGTCATTCAGCATAATGACTTTTTCCGCCTGCTCGGCTTCCAGCTTTTTACGTTTATCGCATTTTTCCGTGCAGACGCAGTTACCCGTGCCGCCGCAGGAACCTTTGATTGCATTACGCCCGAACAGGACACCCACAGCCATCAGGGCAATCACGATCAGCATGAATAAAAATGTGACTAAAAAATAGGTCATGGCAGATACCCTCTAAACAAATGATTTTGATACACCGTCAAACGATTATCACAGTCAGCCGTTGGTTCAATCACAGGGCTTGACGCATAAAAAACGAGGGGCGATCAATATCGCCCCTCGTCATGTTCAACATACCGCGACCGATCAACCGCCGAAGTCGTCGAGGAAGATGTTTTCCCTGTCGACACCGTTGGCCACCAGCATGTTGATGACCGATGAGTTCATGATCGGCGGACCGCACATGTAATACTCGCAGTCTTCCGGTGCCGGATGGTTTTTCAAGAACTCTTCGAACAACACGTTGTGTATGAAGCCGGTGTAACCTTTCCACTCGTCTTCAGGCAGCGGGTCGGACAAGGCTACGTGCCACTTGAAGTTGTCGTTTTCGCGTTGCAACATGTCGAAGTCTTCGACGTAGAACATTTCACGCTTGCTGCGCGCACCATACCAGAAGGTGATTTTGCGTTTGGATTTCAACCGGCGCAACTGGTCGAAAAGATGCGAACGCATCGGCGCCATACCGGCACCGCCACCGATGAACACCATTTCGGCATCGGTGTCTTTGGCGTAGAACTCACCGTATGGGCCTGACACCCATACTTTATCGCCTGGCTTCAGGTTGAAAATAAACGATGACATGATGCCGGGCGGCGTACCTTCCGCTGCATTCGGCGGCGGTGTCGCAATACGCACATTCAGCATGATTTCTTTTTCTTCAGGATAAGAAGCCATCGAATAGGCGCGCAAAGTAGGCTCTTTGACGTCGGAGACATAACGCCACAAATTGAATTTATCCCAATCTGGACGATATTCCTCGGCGACGCTCATGTCCGAGTATTTGGATATGTGCGGCGGACATTCGATCTGGATGTACCCACCGGCACGATAGTCGATGACTTCGCCTTCGGGCAGATCCAGCACCAGCTCCTTGATGAAGGTGGCAACGTTATCGTTGGATTTAACAGTACACAGCCATTTTTTGACGCCGAATACACTGTCTTCCACTTCGACTTCCATATCGGTTTTAACCGACACCTGGCAAGCCAGGCGTTCACCATGCGCCGCTTCACGCTTGGTGATATGCGAAAGTTCGGTGGGCAGAATATCGCCGCCGCCCTTGTGAACCTTGACTTTGCATTGGCCACACGAACCACCGCCACCACACGCCGAGGAGACGAACAATTGGCTGTCGGACAACGCGTTCAATAATTTGGAACCGGCAGGCACATGAATTTTTTTCTCATGATTGATGAGAATCTCCACGTCACCCGCCGCTACCAGCTTTTTCTTCGCGCCGATAATGATAAATACCAGCGCAATCACGATAACCGTGAAGAAAATAACCCCTAATGCAATTTCCAGCATTACGATACCTTTACAGTTGAATTCCAGAGAAGGCCATGAAGCCCAGAGACATCAGGCCCGCAGCAATGAAGGTAATACCCAGGCCTTGCAACGCAGCCGGAATATCACTGTATTTCAATTTCTCGCGCACACCGGCCATCAAGGTAATCGCCAAGGCCCAGCCGAAACCGGAGCCGACACCGTAGACCACGCTTTCGCTGAAGTTGTAATCGCGCTCGATCATGAACAGACTGCCCGCCAGAATGGCGCAGTTCACGGTAATCAATGGCAGAAAGATACCCAGTGCGTTGTACAAGACCGGAACGAACTTATCCAGAAACATTTCCAGGATTTGTACCATGGCCGCAATCACACCAATACAGCTCAGCAAGCTCAAAAAGCTCAAATCAACGCCGGTGATACCCAGCCATGACAAGGCGTCTTCCTTTAGCAAGGTTTGATAGATGAAGTTGTTGGCCGGCACGGTGAGGGTTTGCACCACCATGACCGCGACACCCAATCCCATGGCCGTGGAAATTTTCTTGGACACCGCCAGGAATGTGCACATGCCCAGAAAGAACGACAGCGCCAGGTTTTCTATGAAAACCGCTTTGACGAATAAAGAAATATACGCTTCCATCAGTGGTGCCCTCCTTCACCGTGAGCAATAGCCATGATACTGAACTCTTTTTGTTCAACCTGTTTGGGCTTCCAGGTACGGAATCCCCAGATAATCAGGCCGATGACGAAAAATGCGCTTGGCGGCAGCAACATCAAACCATTGGGTACGTACCAGCCACCGTCTTTCACCAGTGGCAGGACATCGATACCCAGCAGCTTGCCGGAACCCAGGGTTTCACGAACGAAAGCGACCATAATCAGAATCAGGCTGTAACCTGCACCGTTACCGAGACCGTCGATGAAACTTTGTAGCGGCGGATTCTTCATTGCGTACGCTTCGGCACGCCCCATCACGATGCAGTTGGTGATGATGAGACCGACGAAGACCGACAGTTTTTTGCTGATTTCGAAGGCAAAGGCTTTCAGCAACTGATCGACGACGATAACCAGCGAGGCGATGATAATCATCTGCACGATGATGCGGATGCTGCTGGGTGTGTGTTGCCGCACCGCACTGATCGCGGCACTGGAACACGCCGTAACCGAGGTCAACGCCAGCGCCATAATCAATGAGGTTGACATTTGTGAAGTAACCGCCAGCGCCGAACAGACGCCCAGCACCTGCAAGGTGATGGGGTTGTTATCGACCAAGGGTTCGAACAACACTTTTTTGGTTTCTTTATCCATGACCCGTCCTAACCGTTTGATTTGAGTTTATTCAGATAAGGTGCAAAGCCTTCAGGCCCCATCCAGTACTGAATCAAATTGCTGACGCCTCGACTGGTCAGCGTTGCGCCAGCCAGACCATCCACCTTGTAGACGGCATCAGGACGACTGGTATCAGCCTCACCTTTCACCAAGGTCAAAGCAACCTCACCGTTATCGCCATACACTTTTTTGCCTTTCCAGAGTGCGCGCCAATTGGGATTCACCACTTCGCCACCCAGACCGGGGGTTTCGCCCTGATCGTACAGATTGATGCTTTGCACGGTTTGGCCATCGGCTTCTAACGCCATGAAGCCATACATCGTTGACCAAAGACCATAGCCGTTGACAGGCAAAATGATGGACTGCAATTGATCGCCATTCTTGACCAGAAACACCTTGGCATATTTGGCCTTGGCACGAATGCTGGCAATGTCCTTGTCAACCGGGATCGCGATGTTTTGCGCCGGGTCTTTTGCCGCTTTGCGCTGATCGTAATCATCGACATCGACGTTATCGACATAAAGCCCGGTTTCCAAATCGACCAGTTTGGCTTCGATTTTTTCCTTGAAAGCCTGGTCGATATTGGTACCTTCATCGAGCAAACCCGCCACATCAAGGATATTTTTTTTCATATCCAGGGCTTTGTTATGGGCTTGCAGAGGACGCAAAGCGACGGTGGCAAGAGAAACCAGCACCGCACACACCAAACACAAAGCCAGTGCTACGTTGATGGTTTTTTCCAGGCTGTCATTGCTCAGAGCCAGAATGCGTTCTGCATAGGCCTTGAACTGCTCGTAGTATTTGCAAGCCTGTTCGTTGTACTTGCAGGTTTTTTTCTCGACATTAAGCATGGCGCTTGATCCTCCTGTTGATATTCGCTTGAACCACAAAGTAATCGATCAAGGGGGCGAACATGTTGGAGAACAAAATGGCAAGCATGACGCCTTCCGGAAACGCCGGATTGACTACGCGGATGATGATGATCATGACGCCGATCAACGCGCCGTAAATCCAGCGCCCGGTGTTAGTGTTGGCGGCAGAAACCGGATCGGTGGCCATGTAAACCGTGCCGAAGGCAAAACCACCCAGCACCATGTGCCAGTACCAGGGAATGGCGAACATCGGGTTGGTGCTGCTACCGATGACGTTCAGCAGGGTAGACATGGCAATCATGCCTATCATCACGCCGCCCATGATGCGGTAGGACGCAATACGGGTATAAAGCAGGAATGCCGCACCCAGCAAACAGGCCAGCGTAGAGGTTTCCCCCATTGAACCGGGTATGAAGCCAAGGAAGGACTGGAACCAACCGAAACTGCCGGTAATGGCATCCAGGCCACCCACAGAGGCCAGGGACAGCGCAGTGGCACCGCTGAAACCGTCAACCGCGACCCAAACCGAGTCACCGGAAATCGATGCCGGATAGGCAAAGAACAAAAAAGCCCGCCCAGTCAGCGCCGGGTTGAGGAAGTTTTTACCGGTACCGCCAAACACTTCCTTGCCCAGCACGATACCAAACGAGATACCCAAAGCCACTTGCCACAGCGGAATGCTGGCTGGCAGGATCAGGGTATACAGCATCGACGAGACCAGAAAGCCTTCGTTGACTTCATGTTTGCGCACGGTGGCAAACAATACTTCCCAGAAGCCACCAACCGCGAGGGTGACAAAGTACACCGGAAAGAAATACAACATGCCGTGAACCAGGCATGACAACGGGTTGTACGGGTTGTAGCCGAACAAAGCCATGGGAATGCTGCGCCAGCTATCGATATCTGTTGCGCCGATTTTTTCCATGGCCAGATTGGCCTGATAGCCCGTGTTGTACCAAGCCATCAGTACGCAGAATGCCGTTGCAATTACGACGAAGGTCATCGTCCGTTTCAGGTCGTTGCCATCACGAACGTGCGTGGTGCCGCGTGTTACAGCGGACGGCGTGTACAGAAAAGTGTCTACCATCTCGTAGAGACCGTAGTACTTTTCGAGCTTGCCGCCTTTTGTAAAATGCGGCTCTATGCTATCCAGATAATTTCTAGCCGACATTTATCCTTCCTTCTCAATTTTGGTTAAATTTGCCCGCAATACCGGTGCGAAATCATGTTTTCCCGGATCCACGAAAGTGAACAACGACATATCTTCCTCGCTCAACTCCAGGCAGCCCAAAGCCTGTGCGGCATCGGTATCACCGACGACAATGGCTTTCAATAGAGGTGTCGGCAGAATATCCATGGGCATTACGTCTTCGTAAATCCCCACCGGCACGATTGCACGGTTGCTGCCGTTCTTATCGGTAGTCAGCGGAAACAGGCGGTCAGATTTACGATCCTTGCTCGACACGTAAACATTAAGCGCGGAGTATTTGTCTTTGCCAGGCACGATCCAGCCAAAGAATTCGCGATCGCGACCTTCCTTCAAAACCGACACTTGCAAGTTGTACGCACCCAGGTAAGCCAAGGCACCAGCGGCTTCATGACCGTACAGCACGGAACCCGAAATCACGCGGCTTTCGACAGCCTCCAACTCGCCCGCCACCAGATCATCAAGATTGGCACCCACGCGGGTTTTGACCAGACGCGGATTTTTAACGGTAGGGCCGGCGAGGGCAAGCACACGCTCGACATCAAGCTTGCCGGTGGTGAACAACGCGCCTATCGCAATGACCGATTGGTAATCGATATGCCAGACACTCTTGTTGGCATTGACAGGGTCGATGAAATGAATATGCGTACTGGGCAAGCCAGCAGGATGAGGGCCGGAGAATTCGGCAACCTGTACACCCACCGCAGACGGCACATTGGCACCCGTCGCCTTGCACAGCCAAGTTTTACCCGCAGTCAATTTGGCTATGACGGTCAGACCGTTGACGAAATCGCTCTCGCGGGCGGCGATGATGACCGCAGGCTCCGCCGCCAGAGGCCGGGTATCGATGGCGGTGACGAAAATCGAACTGGGTTGCGAATCTGGGCTTGGCACCTTGCCATATGGCCGGGTCTGAAACGAAGTCCACAAACCGGAAGCCAGCAGATTTTGTTTTACCTTGTCGGCATCCAGACCGGCCAACTCGTCGGCGTTGAACCGGGCAAATGTTTCTTGCTGATCGCCCGATAATTCGACAACCACCGAAAGCAAAACCCGCCGCTCCCCACGATTGATGGCCTTGACCACACCCGAACCCGGCGAGGTGAAATTGACCCCCGGATTCTGTTTATCCGAAAACAAGGGCTGCCCCAACTTGACCCTGTCACCTTCGGCGACCAGCATTTTTGGCTTCAGCCCCACGTAATCGCCACCTAAAAGCGCAACCGACTTGACAGCGCCACCCTCGGTTATCGTTTGTTCGGGATTGCCCGAAATGGGCAAATCCAGACCTTTGTTTATTATGAATCGCATAATGTATACGCTTAGCTCCCCAGACAAATTTCAGCCAAAAGCCCCAGGATGAATCCAAAATCCTTCCGGGACAGTTCAAGACATAAAACCGCGCCATTACATCACAACCAACCTGTGTTCTCAACGCGAAGCCTGTTCAAAACAGGGCAATCGCGCCATGCGTCAGAACCAAGTTATTGATTTTTAGCAACTAAAGCTTAGGAGTTCGTATTTTTAATTACATTATTGCTTAAAAGCGATTAAAAACTGATTCGACTTTGAAAAGCCATGCATCTCGACTCGAAAACATTAACCTGTAAGCCGCTGATTTATATGATGATAAAGCTTAATGACCAAGTACAGACGCACAAGCTCCTGCTGTGTACAGCAAAAGCAACACACTGACCTTGCCCGCTCATCATGCGCTGTCCTGTACATCAAGCTCGACATGGATTCCCAAGGAGACCGTGGGAACCAGAAACCAGAGCCAGACCCTCCTGACCCTCGACATCAATTCAATGCAAACAGCCGATAGAAGTTGTCGCGGGATTGCTGGGCAATGGTTTCTACCGAGGTATTGCGCAGCTCGGCAATATGTTCGGCCACATATCTGACATAGGTTGGGTAGTTAGGCTTGCCGCGATGGGGCATGGGTGCCAGATACGGTGAATCGGTTTCGATCAGAAAGCGATCAGACGGCACACGCTGGGCTACATCCTTGATGGTATGCGCATTCTTGAAAGTGACGATGCCGGAAAAAGCAATGTAAAAGCCGAGATCCAGCGCTTTTTCGGCATACGCCCAATCCTCGGTGAAACAGTGGATGATGCCGCCAACTTGATCGGCACCTGCCTCGCGCAATACATCCAGGGAATCGTGCCCGGCATTACGGGTGTGAATAATCAAGGGTTTTTGCAGGATTTTCGCAACCTGGATATGTGTGCGAAAACGCCGATGCTGCCATTCGACATCACCCTGGCTGTGAAAATAATCCAGCCCGGTTTCGCCAATGGCGATCACCTTGGCATCCTGCGCCAGCGCCAGCAAGTCGTCGACGCTCGGCTCCCGCCCATCGGTGACATTGGGATGCACACCGACCGACAAGGAAATGTCGTCATAAGGCGCAACCAGCGCCCGCATGGCAGGAAAGACTTCGAGATCGATGCCTATGCACAGCATGTGTTCGATCTGCTGCTGACGGGCGTCGGCCACGAAGTCTGCAAACTGGTTTTGGTAGGGAGCCAGATCGATGCGATCCAAGTGACAGTGGGAGTCGACAAACATGATGGACTTGTTGGATAAGTGGCCGCTAACGTCGTGGCGATTTGATTACATCGTATGGGTAGGACGGTCAGCCTCCAGCGTACCGGCAAGATAGGTTTCGATTTTATTGCGGGCAACGCCGCCGTCCTGATCGTTGAATTGCACACCGATCCCTGGCGCACGATAGCCTTCAGCACCCTGCGGCGTTTTCCAGATGATTTTTCCGGCAATCGGCAGTCGCTCGGTTTCTTCCATAAGATTCAGCAACATGAATACTTCTTCGCCCATTTCGTAATCGCGCTTGGTTGGAATGAACAAGCCGCCGTTTTTGATGAAGGGCATGTAGGCGGCATAGAGTGCGCCCTTGTCTTTGATCGACAACGACAAAATGCCTTGTCGGGATGTGGTTTCCGCCATGATGCTACCGGGTATGAAGTTGCAACCAGCCTATCAGTAACTGCTCGAACAGTAGCTGTTTGTTGACTTGCGTCGTCAGCAACTGCCTGGCATTCAACGCCTGATCGTAGTATCGATGCAAGCGAGGCAATTCTAGCCGTGGACACAGGTCTTGCAAGGCGTTTTCGTAATCGGCATCGCGCGGTTCCCGCTCCACCGCCGTCTTCAGCTTGACCAGATCAACCAGCCATTCGATCAGCCAGGCCATGAGTTCGCTGGCCGACGGCTGTTCGAGTTTCGACCAGTTCTCGGCGATGGTCACGACATCGCGTTTGCCTTTTGCGATTCCGAACCAGTCGGCAAAACACGATTGATGAACCTCGATGATGCCCTGCTCGGCGTAATGCCTGGCCTGTATCGGTGAGCCGCCGCACAATCGCAACAGGGCTGCGATGGAACCGGTGAAACCACCCTGCTTCAACCATGTTGCAAGCACTTGCGAATCCGGTTGCCGACAAAGCCAGGTCTGGCAACGACTGCGGATGGTGGCAGGCAAACGCGAAGGGGTTGCGCTAATCAACACGAAACAGGTTCGCTCGCCCGGCTCTTCGAGACATTTGAGGAAGGCATTGGCCGATGCGGTGTTGAGCTGGTCGGCTGGCGACACAATAACGACGCGGCAAGCCTGGCTCTGCGGCTTAAGGCTCAACTGAGCAATCAACTGGCGTATCCTGTCGATGCCGATGGCTTTTCCCGGCTCATCGGATTCAACCAGCACATAGTCGGGATGGGTATGAGCGGCAGACAATCGGCAGCCCTGACATTCGCCACACGCCTGGCCGTCCGGCGTTCTGGCATGGCACAACAGCGCCCGGGCATAACATTCGGCAAGCTGGCGCTTACCCAGCCCCGCCTGCCCGGTCAGCAGCAAGGCTTGGGGAATTCGATCCTGTTCGAGATAGGCCCGAAGGCGCTGCCAGTCATCGAGCTGCCAAGGGTGCAGCCCGTTCGTCCTCATGTCTGACATAAACTCGCCAGCACCTCGGCAATCTGCTGCTGTACGTCATCGAGCGGCAAAGCCGCATCGATAACGCGATAACGCGCCGGACTTTGCGCTGCGCGTTGCAGATACGCCGTCCGTACCCGTTCAAAAAACGCCAGTCGTTCATTTTCGAAACGATCGAAATCACCTCGCCGACCGGCTCTTTGCATACCAACGGCAACTGGCGCATCCAGTATCAGCGTCAAGTCTGGACGCAGATCATCCTGTACCCATTGTTCCAGCCAAGCGATGGCCGTCATGTCCAGGCCACGCCCCCCGCCCTGATAGGCATAGCTCGCATCGGTAAAGCGGTCGCACACCACCCAGGTGCCGCGCGTCAACGCAGGCAAAATCACCTGCTGCAAATGCTGGGCGCGGGCAGCGAACATCAACAGCAATTCGGCCTGTGGCGCCAGTGGCTCGTCATGAAAGTCCAGCAGCAAACCCCGAATCTTTTCCGCCAGCAGGGTGCCACCCGGCTCGCGCGTCACCGTCACCTCGATGCGCCGCTGTTGCAGCCAGTGCTCAATGAAACGAAGATTGGTGGATTTGCCGACGCCCTCACCGCCTTCCAGCGTAATCAATCGTCCTTGCATCATCGTTGATAGGTGTCGACGTATCGTTCATGCTCTTTCAGCGTTGCAGAAAAGGCATGACGACCATCGCCGCGCGAAACGAAAAACAACGCATCACCATCGGACGGATGCAGGGCAGCGATGATGGCCGCCTTGCCGGGCAAGGCGATGGGGGTAGGTGGCAAGCCTTTGTTGACGTAGGTGTTGTAAGGCGTAGGTTCGCGCAAGTCCTGGCGGCTGATGTTGCCACGGT
>Ga0207951_100642_pt1 | contig 16037 bp, 9 predicted proteins | sample Subbio12Aug_8Bad_FD_184830 | JGI IMG/M metagenome (GOLD analysis project Ga0207951, IMG submission 184830) | Serpentinite rock and fluid subsurface biosphere microbial communities from McLaughlin Reserve, California, USA - CR12Aug_8Bad (SPAdes) | ecosystem: Environmental > Terrestrial > Deep... | reverse complement strand
ATCGCCGACGGCGCCGCGTTTTCGTAGGAAAAACCCCACAACCAGGCTGCCCAGTAGGTAATGGCAAAGATCAGCACGGTTTGTATCGCCAGCGGAACCGCAATCCACACGATAGTCAGCGGCTGGGCGGTAATCACCTCGCCCTTGAAGGAAAACAGCAGCACCAGGGTAAGCAACAAGGCGACGATGGTGATCGGCGTCAGCCGATGCAAAAAGCACTGTTCGAACCAATTCTGGCCTTTGTGGGCGATCAGCCAGCGCCGCGAATAAAACCCGGCCACCAACGGCAAGGCAACATAAACGCCAATCGACAGCAACAAAGCCTGCCAAGGCACCGGCAATTGCCCCACGCCCAACAGAAAACCGCCGATCAAGCCGTACAGCAACAGCATCGCCAGCGAGTTGATGGCGACCATCACCAGGGTATGACCGGCATTACCCTGAGCCAGATGCCCCCAAACCAGCACCATCGCGGTACACGGTGCCACGCCCAGCAGAATACAGCCGGCCAGATAACTGCGCCATAGCGGCACTTGCAGCATCTTGATGTCATCTTGCAGCACCACGGTACCGGCGCCGTAGTGACTGCCGACCGGTAAATCCAGGCCGAGCGGCATTTTCACCAGATCCACTGCGTCGGCACCGATCAGGTTTTGAAACACGTAGCCCAGAAACAGGTAAGCAATCGCATACATCGTGAACGGCTTGATCGCCCAGTTGACGATCAGGGTCAGGCTGACCGGCTTGAGAGTTTTGCCTGCTTTCACCACTTCGGCAAAATCGATCTTGACCATGATCGGATACATCATGAAAAACAGGCAAACCGCAATCGGGATGGAAACCACCGGCGCACCGTCGATGTTCAGGCTCATGCCATCCAGGGTTTTGGCCAAATTCGGCGCATACCGCCCCAGCACGATGCCGCCGACTATGCACAAACCTACCCACACGGTCAGATAGCGTTCGAAAAAACCCATGTCGTGTCGTTTTTCGCTCATGGCAGCCTCAGACCTGTTCAGGCAACAAGACACCGATACGATCCAGTTCGGCTTGCAGGCGTAGCGAATCGCCCTGCAATTCAGCCAGCGGCAACGCCAGAAAGCATTCGATGCGATGGCGCAAAATGGCGTAAGCGGTTTCGAAAGCCATGTTGATTTCAGCATCGCTGCCTTCGACATGCGCCGGATCCTCCACTCCCCAGTGACTACGCATGACGGGGCCTAGATAGGCCGGGCAGGTTTCACTGGCGGCGTTGCCGCAAACGCTGATGACGATGTCCGGTATCAACGGCAAGTCCTGCCACGACTTGCTGTAATAGCCTTCGGTGGCTATGGCTTTTTCTTGCAACAAGGCCACCGCCCGGCTGTTCAGGCGTCCCAAGGGCTTGCTGCCCGCGCTGATGGCGTGCCAGCCTGCGGGGGCCAGGTGATTGAAAATCGCTTCGCCCATCAGCGAGCGACAGGAATTACCGGTACAGAGAAACAGAACATTCATGGTGGCAGGTTATGGAGTAGTGGATGACAGTGAATCGGCGCCGCAACAACGGGATACCTCGCCAGCATCGACACACCATTCAGGCCGATCGGCGCAACATTCCGCCGTCAAGTAATCGATCAACGCCTGCATCACGGCCAGATCGGCCCGGTAGCGTTGATAACGGCCTTCCTGGGTAACATTGACCAAACCGGCATGACTCATGGCTTTCAAATGAAACGACTCTGGCGTACCGTCGCGGATGACATCAAAGCAGGTATCAAAGCCTGTTTCCCCGTCGATGTCCGCTTTAGGGATGACAGCATCAAGAGCTTGAGCGAACGTCCCAGAAAACGGACGCTGCAATGCTTGCCAAGCCCCCTTCTCGCTCTGCTGAACCAATGTCGAAAAATGAATATTAGCCGTGTTTAATCAATGGGTTAGTGGCTTAAGTTGGCGCGTATGCCCATCGCCCCTCATCCCTTCTCCCTCAGGGAGAAGGGATGGGGATGAGGGAATGAGGGCTTTGGGCTTTTCAGAATAGCCGTATATCTTATTGAAGACAATAGCAAAAAACCTTAACCTAATAGCAGTGACCGTCTCCGTGGGAAGCCATACTGACTTTTCTACGCAGTTTTTGCGCTCTTCCTTTGCTGCGCGTGGGAACGAGAACAGTTGGGTTAGAGGTTGCTTTTCATCAAATTCAGCAAATCATCAGCCGATACCTTGCCGCTCATGTCGGCGCCTTCCAGCAAACTATCGGCCAGGTCGCGCTTGTGGCTGTGCAAGGCGACGATTTTTTCCTCTATGGTCTGCCTGGCTATCATGCGATAAATCGTCACCGGTCGTTGCTGGCCCATGCGGTGGGCACGATCAGATGCCTGATCCTCGACCGCCGGGTTCCACCAGGGATCCATGTGTATCACGTAATCGGCCGCCGTCAGGTTCAAGCCTACGCCACCGGCTTTCAGGCTGATGAGGAATAATTCACCTTCGCCACGCTGGAAAGCATCCACCCGTTGCTGGCGTTCCCTGGCCGGTGTGCTGCCGTCGAGATACTGATAGACGATGCCACGCTGCTCCACATAGTCGCGGATCAGTTGCAGGTGATCGACGAACTGGCTGAAGACCAGGGCTTTGTGCTTGTTGGCGAGCAGTTCATCGACGATTTCGCCAAAAGCCGCCAGCTTGCTGCTGGGCAGGGCAATCGCCGGATTGGCCAGCCGGGTGTTGCAACAACTGCGGCGCAGTTTGGTAATCGCCGCCAGAATCTGCAAATGCCGGGCACCTGCATTGGTGTCGCCGGGGGCTTCCAATGCCTGCAAGGCATCGCGGCGCAAGGCTTCGTAAAACGTGGTTTCTTCGCTGCTGAGTTCGACATACACCGGAATTTCGGTGCGCGGCGGCAGTTCCTGCAACACCTGGGTTTTGGTGCGGCGAAGAATGAAGGGCTGTATCAGTTTTTTCAGCAGATAGCGCGCTTCCGTACTGCGATCGCGCTCGATCGGGCCAGCAAAGCGCTGGTTGAATTGCTCCAGCGACCCCAGCAAACCGGGATTGATGAAACGGTACAGGTTCCATAATTCGCCCAGATGGTTTTCCAGCGGTGTGCCAGTCATGATGATGCGGAAACCGGCTTGCAGATTCATCGCGCCTTGCGAACGCCGGGTTGCGATGTTTTTGATGGCCTGGGCTTCGTCGAGTATCGCCGTGCCAAACGCCACTTTGGCCAGCGCATCGGCCACGCTTTCCTGCTGCAACAAGCCGTAACTGCAAATCAACAGGTCGAAAGGCTGCAAGTTGTCCAGCAGTTTTTGCCGGTCGCCAACGCCGAGGATTTTAGGATTCAGGGTCGGCGCAAAACGCCGGGCTTCGTTCTCCCAGTTCATGCACACCGAAGTTGGCGCCACGATCAGGCCGGGGCCAAGGGGGGCACGTTCCACCAGCAAGGCCAGGCCTTGAACGGTTTTGCCCAAACCCATGTCGTCGGCCAGACAAGCACCCACGCCCCATTGCGCCAGACGCGCCAGCCAGCAGTAGCCATCCATTTGATAATCGCGCAGTTCCGCCTGAAACGTCGATGGCAGCGTCGGTTGGTAATCCCGCGCCTGGTTCAGGCGCTGGATATGCTGTTGCCAATGCTGATCGGCGGTGAAGCCGTCTCTATCCTGCCAGTCTTCCAGTGTCAGCGCCGCCAGCGGATTGAGGCGGATTTTCTTGCCGCTGATGTCGGCGTAGGCCTTCAGCTCTTCCAGACGCCGACGAAACTCATCGGTCAGCGCGACGAACTGGCCGTCGTTCAATTGCAGGAACCGGCCTTGCCGGTTATCGAGCAGGCCCAGCAATTGCTGCATGTCCAGCACAGTATCGTCATCGACTTTCAACTGGCCTTGCAGGGCAAACCAGTCGTGATCGCGCTTGATCTGAACCGTCATGCCCTGACCGTTGGCTTGCCCAAGCAGCTTGAAGCGCACACCTTCGGGCCATTCCAGCATGGCCTGATCCTGGGGCAAGGCCTGTGCTTGCAGCAGAAATTCCAGGCAGGCTTCGGGATGCGCCAACAGCCAATCACCACCATCATCGCGTTCGGCTTCGAGCAAGACCGGACAGGCCTCGATCGCCGCTGCCGCCCACTGGCGTTCTTGCTGCAAATCACGCCGGGTTTGTACCCGGCGCCCGGCTATCTCGGCCAGTACGCTTTCACCGCCCTGCCCTGGCTGAAAATACGCACCCTCATCGCGAAATGGTCGCGTCAACAAGGCAATCCGCAAACCCGCATCATGCGGCAGCAGATGGATGCGTAGCGTGGCATCGGCTTCGATCTGTTCGGCGCTGCTGGCACTGCCACCAATGTCGGAATGCACGGTCAGCAGGCCGGAAATACCGGTCAATGCCTGCAACACGCGGTCTTGCGCCGATACCGGCACCTCCAGGCCTTGACTACCGAGTACGCCTAAAACCTTGTAATGATCGTCGGTGAATTCGACCACGCGCAAACGGGTGGGTGTTTCCTTGATGATATGCAGCGTCTGGCCGGGATAGGGTATGGGTTCCAGGGTGATCTTGATCGCGTTGCCACCCGGCAATTTTTTGACCTGTAATTCTGTCTCGCCTTTGATGATGTCGACACGGACTTCCTGGGCATTGCCCAAGAATAGCGAGGGATGGCCAACCAGAGCCAGCGGCGTGTTGTTGTCGAATTCGTAAAACGTACCGCTGCCATACCAGCCGCTTTCGCGGTATTCCTTGATGTGGGTGCAGATTTTCAAATCCTGCTCGCTCAGGTAATCGAAACTGCTGGCCTCTTGCGCCAGACGTTTGAGTGCAACCGCCCGACCCTTGCTCCAGCCGCCTTTGGCTTGCTGTTTCTGTTCACGCGGTTCGATTTGCAAACGACCGCCGTCGACCAGGGTGACAAGCCAGGCCAGCCGACTGGGTTTTTCCCCTTGTACGCTGCGCTCGGAGGATTTTTCGTTGATCGGCAAATGCAGCAAGGCATCCAGCGAGATTTCCCAATCGGCCCGGCTGACGAACATATCGGCCAAGGCCAGGCGGTCATCCTGAAAAAAGCGGGCATCCCATCGACTGGCACGCGCAGGTTGCAACTGACCGAACAGTTTGGCCAGTTCGGCTGCGGGCCACACATAACCGTTGTTCACCAAGTGACTGTAGAGTTTCTGTTCGACGGCATCAATCTCGTCCATGAAATCGGCTTTCGTCCAGAACTTGATGAGCAACAGCAACACCTGCTGCATCAAAGGCGGGGCCAGAACGGTGTCAGGGGCGCCACTCTCGCGGAAACCGCTGGCCACGCGCGAAATGCGGGGCGCGGCCAAAAGATTGTCGCGCGCTGCCATGGCGCCCTGTAGATACTGTTGAAATTCATACAGATACTGGTAAGTCGCCGCCCAGTGCCCCCCCTGTTTAGCGGCCTGAATCAGCAGGTTGGACAACTTGCTGTGTTGCTTGCCATCGTTGAGTTTCAACAGTGCCAGCGGATAAAACACGCCCGCCAGACCAAAGAAGTACATCTGTTTTTTGCCACTTTGCTTGCGTAACGCGACCAGTGCGGCATCGAATAGCGCTATGGCCTCGACATAGCGGCCTTTGAGCACCTCGATGGCAGCGGCCAGGGCGATCAGCTCCGGGTCTTCGGCACCGACGGTCAGCGCGGCAACGTCACCCCATTCTCCGCGCAGCCATTTCAATTCCAGCCAGCGCCGCACGAACAAGGCATGTTGCCGACCACTGTCCTTTTCGGTCTGTTGCCGACACAGCGCATCCACCTCGGGTGCCTGGTAGAGATAAACTATCTGATGCAGACATATCTCGGCCAGTAATTCAGGCAATACCGATTCATGCTGTCGTTGCAGCCAGACGGCATCTAACGGATGCAGCAGCCATGACAAATAAAGATCGGCAATATGCAGCAGGTTGCCGGGATGACGCCGCCCGACCTCGACGCAGTTATTTACCTGGGCATGATCGCCACGATGAAAGTGTATGCGGGCATCGCGTATGCAATCATCGGTCGTTTGGTAACGGTAATAGCCGGTGCCCAGCGGGTTGCAACGCACGATGACCACGACGTAGCGCTCGAATATCTGGTCGGCCACCAGACGACGGGTAACGAATTCAGCCAGACCGCGTACACAGCGAATGCCACCAGGCCGTGCGTTTTCTTCCAGCAGGCCACTGCTGATCAACGGCTTCAACCGTGCTCTGACCGATTCGGTTTTCAACACCCGGCTGCCTTCCTTGATGCCTAGTTCCGCAAGACATTTACCGATAGTGGCCAGCGAGGCATAACCGTAATACACCGCCAACAGATTGACGACGACTTGCTGGTCGACTGCCAGTTTCTGGTAACCATCAAGGCTTTTGTCGAGTTGCGAAGAGTGCATGGCGAATTAAGGAAAAGGTGGGGGGGGTCGAATTGATACCCTCATCCCCAGCCCTTCTCCCCGAAGGAGAAGGGGGCAAAAAGCCCTTCCCTCGGGGAGAGGTGCGGCGGGGAGGGTGAGGGCTTGTACCTTGAAGAATCGTTGCAACTGCTAAATTCAGGCTGCGCCAAATAATTACAGCCCGCTCGCGGACTTTACGATGCGGCAGGCGACTCAAAGCCTGGCGAGTATCTTGGCGACGGTTTCACCCATAGCCGACGGCGTGGGCGCAATGGTGACACCCAACGCTGTCAGTATGTCGACCTTTTCCGCCGCCGACTCACCCACCGACGAAATGATGGCCCCGGCATGCCCCATGCGCCGACCTTTCGGTGCGGTCAGGCCCGCGATGTAGGCCACTACCGGCTTGCTCATGTGTTCTTTGGCGAACAAACCGGCTTCAACTTCTTGCGAACCACCGATTTCGCCGATCATCATCACCACCTTGGTTTCCGGGTCTTGCTCGAAACGTTCGAAAATGTCGCGATGCGAGCTGCCGTTGATCGGGTCACCGCCGATACCGACCGAGGTCGATACGCCTATGCCCAGGCGCTTCATCTGGTCGGCAGCCTCGTAGCCCAAGGTGCCGGAGCGGCCTACGATGCCGACATTACCCGGCATGTAGATATGGCCCGGCATGATGCCCAGCATGGATTTACCGGGGCTGATGGTTCCGGCGCAGTTGGGGCCGGTCAGAACCATGCGCTCGTCCTTCGGAAAGCGGCGCAGGAAGTTTTTGATTTTCATCATGTCCTGGGTCGGAATGCCGTCGGTGATGCTGACGCAGTATTTGATGCCTGCATCGGCGGCTTCCAGGATGGAATCGGCCGCATACGCGGGCGGTACGAACACGATGCTGGCTTCGGCACCCACCTGTTCGACCGCTTCCTTTACGGTGTTGAATACCGGACGCTCCAGATGCTTTTGGCCACCCTTGCCCGGTGTGATGCCGCCGACCACGTTGGAGCCGTAAGCGATCATTTCCTGGGCATGAAAGCTGCCGATCTTGCCGGTGTAGCCTTGTACGATGATGCGTGTGTCTTTATCGATGAAAATGGCCATGTCTTACCTCAAGCCTCCGCTGCTACAAGCTGATTACGCGCTTCAACCGCTTTTTCGGCGGCTTCCGCCAGGGTTTCGGCCATGATGATGGGCAAACCGCTGTCGGCAATGATTTTTCTGCCTTCCTCGACGTGGGTACCCGACAAACGCACGATCAGCGGCACTTTCATGTCGATCTTGCGCACGGCTTGCACCACGCCTTCGGCGATCCAGTCGCAGCGATTGATGCCGGCAAAAATGTTGACCAGCATGGCTTTGACGTTTTTGTCCTGCAATACCATGCGGAAGGCTTTTTCAGTACGCTCGGGCGATGCGCCACCGCCAACGTCAAGGAAGTTGGCCGGTTCGCCGCCCGCCAGCTTGATCATGTCCATGGTGGCCATGGCCAGACCGGCGCCGTTGATCATGCAGCCGATGTCGCCATCGAGTCCGACATAGCTCAAGCCACGGTCGGCAGCCGCCATTTCACGCGGGTCTTCCTGGGTTTTGTCGCGCAGTTCGGAAATTTTCTGGCGACGGAACAGGGCGTTGTCGTCGAATGCCATTTTGGCGTCGAGCGCGACCAGTTCATCGTGATTGTTGACGACCAGCGGATTGATTTCGATCATGTTGGCGTCGAGGTCGCGCATCGCCCGGTAACAGCCTTGAATCAGCTTGACGGCCTGGGCGATCTGATCGACATGCAAACCCATGGCAAACGCCATTTCCCTGGCCTGGAAATCCTGTAGGCCCACCGCAGGTTCGATGTGAATTTTCTTGAGAGCGTCCGGGTTGCTCTCTGCCAGCTCTTCGATGTCCATGCCGCCCTGCGTCGAACCCACCATGACGATGCGTTCGTGGGCACGGTCGATCAGTAAACCGAAATACAGCTCCTTGACGATGCTGGTACCGGCTTCGACGTACAAGCGCAAACACTGCTTGCCGACAGGCCCGGTCTGATGGGTGACCAAGCGCTTGCCCAGCAGGTCGTTGGCGGCGTCCTCGACTTCATCGTGGCTTTTGCAGAGCCTGATGCCACCGGCCTTGCCGCGCGCACCCGAGTGTATCTGCGCCTTGACCGCCCAGACATGACCGCCGATCTCGCGAGCGCGTTGCACCGCATCTTCCGGGCTGTAGGCCAGGCCGCCCGCCGCGATTTTCACGCCGTATTCGGACAATAACTGTTTTGCTTGGTACTCATGAATATCCATTCATATCCCTCAATCGATTTTTTGAAATTCGTTCATTCAGGTATTGGTTTTTTTCTCGATCGCTGCCGCCATGCGCACGATGTTGTTGGCCATGCGTTCGGATGCGGCATCGATCAAGCGGCCATCGAGCGCTGCCGCGCCCTTGCCTTGGGCGGCGGCCTCTTTCAAGGCCTGGAGTATGCGTTTGGCTTTTTCGACTTCCGCAGCAGGCGGGGTGAAAACCGCGTTGGCCAGTGCAATCTGGCTGGGGTGTATCGCCCATTTGCCTTCACAACCCAGGGCTGCGGCACGACGGGCACCGGCCTGGTAGCCGTCCGGGTCTTTGATATCACCGAACGGGCCGTCGATGGGACGCAGACCGTAAGCACGACAGGCCACGGTCATACGGCTGATGGCGAAATGCCATTGATCGCCCGGGTAATCCGGATTCAAACCGCCAATATTGACGGTGCGGGCACGGTTGCTGGCGGCATAATCGGCCACGCCGAAATGCAGGGCTTCCAGACGGCCTCCGATCGCACCCTGCCTGGCGATGTCTTCGACATTGGCCATGCCGAGTGCGGTTTCGATCAAGGCTTCGATGCCGATGCGGTTTTTCAGGCCTTGCTGCATTTCCAACTGGTTGAGCATGGCTTCGACCATGTAAACATCACCATAGACACCAACTTTGGGCACCAGCAGGGTGTTTATCTTGCTGCCCGCCTGCTCGACCAGATCAACCACGTCGCGCACCATATATTGAGTATCCAGACCGTTGATGCGCACCGACAGGGTGATGCCGTGACCTTGCCAGTCCAGATCGTTGATGGCTTGAATGACGTTCTTACGTGCTTGCAGTTTGTCGTCGGGCGCAACGGCATCTTCGAGATCGAGAAACACATAGTCCACACCACTGTTCAGAGCTTTTTCGAACATATCGGGATTAGAACCCGGCACCGCCAGCTCACAACGTTGCACACGCGAGGCATTGGCTTGGTAAAGAGTGTGGCTCATGAAGGTTTCCTTGCGACTTAATGAACTGATCAAACGGTATTTGGCCAGCCCGAGTAAAAAGGAGCCGATTTTACGTTCAGCGATTGTAATGTCAATTGCGGCTGCGCCTGATCGATGATGATGGCAGCCACGCACCTGCTGCCTCCCCTGTCGTGTACATCCTGCGTAACCTGAGGGTCATGGGGCCATCAGACACAAAAAAACCCGCAGACCTTGGCGGTCTGCGGGTTTTTGCATCAGCTTTCTTCAGAGCCTTGACGTTGATACGGGGGTGAACGAGACCCGCCCCCCCCGTATCGCCGCCGTCAGTTGGCGCCGTTGAAACTGATTAGCAAGGCATGTAAGGCATTGTTGCAATCTTCGGACGCTTTAGTTTCAGGATTATCGTGGCAAACCTGGTTTTTATCGCGCGCGGCACGAATGTTGGCCACATACCAGGCTACCGATTTGGCATTACTGGCTTCGGCTTGAGCAGCCACACCCGCCTCTTCGGCGCTGATGACTTTGAATGCAGTTAAAGCCAGCACGATAGATAACGCAAATACAACTTTATTTCGTTTCATACGACTATCTCCCTATAAATGATTCGAATTTGACGGCCACGATCTTGCAAGACCGTAAACCGGCCCAAAGTCTACGAAACCCGGCCTGTTTCGAAAATGTGGCTTATTGCCGCGCGGCAAATTGTCACGATCCATCTCGTCTGCCTGCCAAAATGCACTGCGTTGGTGCATAACTACCATCTCATGCCTGTGTTATGTTCGGGCCGTATGTTCAAAATCACCGAAAAACCACCGGCAGGCCTGGTCAGAACTGACATGGCACGTCTATTGCTTGTTCATGTCCTAAAGTCATGGCACTCAGCAGGCCGACAATGGACAAACCCCGCACACGCTATTTCAATGAAATGCACGCCGACGACGGCTCGGTTCGTGACATTTACAGTCGTTACAGTCACTGGTTGGCAGGACTGGCCGAGGGCAGCCTAGAACGTAAAAGTCAGGAAGCCGAGTTGTTGTTTCGGCGCCTGGGTATCACCTTTGCCGTGTATGGTGAAGCAGCGGGTGCCGAGCGACTAATTCCGTTCGACATCGTGCCCAGAATTTTCGGTGCCGCCGAGTGGCAGCGCCTGGAATTGGGGCTTAAACAGCGCGTCAGAGCATTGAATGCTTTTCTGCACGACATTTACCACGACCAGGACATCATCAAGGCGGGTGTCGTCAATGCCCGGCAAGTGCTGGACAACGCGCTATACCGACCGGAAATGCAAGGTATCGATCTGCCGAATCAGGTCTATGCACAAATCGCCGGTATCGATCTGGTGCGCGTTGCCGAGAACGACTTCTACGTGTTGGAAGACAACCTGCGCACACCGTCGGGCGTGTCGTACATGCTGGAAAACCGCAACACCATGATGCGGCTGTTTCCCGAGTTGTTTGCCAGCCATAACGTAGCTCCCGTCGAGCATTACCCGCAAATGCTGCTGGCCACACTGCGCGAGGCCGCGCCGCCATCCGTTTCCGACCCCACCATCGTGGTCATGACCCCCGGCGCTTATAACAGCGCCTATTTCGAGCACGCTTTTTTGGCATCGCAAATGGGGGTTGAACTTGTCGAGGGCCAGGATTTGTTCGTCCATCAGCAAAAAGTCTACATGCACACCACGGAAGGGCCACAGCAAGTGCATGTGATCTATCGCCGTGTCGACGACGATTTTCTCGATCCGCGCGTGTTCAGGCCCGATTCGATGCTGGGTGTGCCGGGGTTGGTCGAGACCTACTGTGCCGGCAACGTCGCGCTGACCAACGGCATCGGTACCGGCGTTGCCGATGATAAATCCACCTATCTGTATGTGCCGGACATGATCCGTTTCTATCTGGGTGAGGCACCGCTGCTGTCGAACGTACCCACCTGGCACCTCAACCAGCCTGATGACCTGGCCTATGTGCTGGCGCATTTGCCAGAGCTGGTCGTCAAGGAAGTACAAGGTTCGGGCGGCTACGGCATGTTGGTGGGGCCGACCAGTTGCAAGGCGGAAATCGAAGCCTATCGTCAGCGCATCGTGGCGGAGCCTGCCAACTTCATTGCCCAGCCGACGCTGGCGCTATCGACTTGCCCTACCATGGTCGAAAGCGGTATCGCGCCTCGGCATGTCGATTTGCGACCGTTCGTGCTGTCCGGCAAAAGCATTCGGCTGGTACCCGGCGGCCTGACGCGCGTTGCCTTGCGCGAAGGCTCGCTGGTGGTCAACTCGTCGCAAGGCGGCGGCACCAAAGATACCTGGGTTCTGGAGGATTGAGTCATGCTGGCCCGTACTGCCGAAAACCTGTTCTGGATGACACGCCATATCGAACGCGCTGAAAATATCGCCCGCATTCTGGACGTGGCCCATCGCTCGGCCTTGGTGCCGCTGGATATCGAAGGCTCCGAAGCCTATCTATGGTATGCCCCCCTCAACATCACCGGCTGCGCCGACGGTTATGAAATCAAATACGGTCTGGCGCGTGGACTGGATGTCAGCCGATACCTGGCGATCGATCCAGACAACCCATCGAGCATCTACAACTGCTTACGACTGGCACGCGAAAATGCGCGCGCCGTTCGCGGTGCAATCACCTCCGAAATGTGGGAAGTCATCAATGCCACCTGGCTGGAACTCAATCGTCGCGCGGATACGCTCGATGATGAGCAGTTCCGCGATTTCTTCGACTGGGTCAAGGAGCGCTCGCACATGTTTCGCGGCGTAACCCTGGGCACCATCCAAAAAGACATTGCGCTCAGTTTCATCAAGTTGGGCACATTTCTGGAGCGGGCCGACAACACCGCACGCATCCTTGATGTCAAGTACCACATCCTGCTGCCCAGCGTGAACGACGTCGGCGGTGCTGCCGACTATTACCAGTGGGGTGCCTTGCTGAAGTCGGTCAGCGCCTTCGAGGCGTACCGCAAAATCTACCGCAGTGTGATTTCGCCGTTGCGCGTTGCGGAACTGCTGATCTTGCGCGACGATATGCCGCGCTCTCTGCACGCCTGCATGAACGAAGTCGAAACCGCCTTGATCGACATCAACGGTACGTCCGGGCGGGAAGCAAGACGCCGGGTCGGCGAGCTGCATGCCGCCCTGCATTTTGGTTTGATCGACGATGTGTTTTCATACGGCTTGCACGAATATCTGACCGATTTTCTCAGCCACATCGATACACTCGGTTGCGAAATCGCTTCGGCGTATTTGTCGCGCAGCGACGGTTTTCCGCTGGAGCCGTCATCACGAACATCCGGCGTCCAGTAACCGAAAGGTATGTGATGACGTATTGTGTCGCATTGAAATTGAACGCCGGCATGGTGTTCGCCTCCGATTCCAGAACCAACGCCGGCATCGACCAGATTGCCTGCTTCAAAAAAATGCGATCCTTCGTCAACCCGGGTGATCGCAGCATCGTGATTCTCAGTTCCGGCAACTTGTCGGTGACCCAGAACGCCATCAACCAGCTCGAACAAAAAGGCCGCCACCCCGAACAGCGGAATGTCTGGAATGCGGAATCGATGTTCGAGGTTGCCCAGTTGCTCGGTGAGGCGCTGCGGGACGTGCGCCAGCGTGATGGCCTGTTTCTGGCACAGAACAATATCGACGCCAGCGCCAGCTTCATCGTCGGCGGACAGATTCAACGCGAAGACATGCGATTGTTCATGGTTTATGCCGAAGGCAACTTCATCGAAGCCGGTGACGAAACACCGTACTTCCAGATTGGCGAAACCAAATACGGCAAGCCCATCATCGATCGGGTCATCAAAGCCGACACGCCACTGTGCGATGCCATCAAATGTCTGCTGGTGTCGTTCGATTCGACCATGCGCAGCAATCTGTCGGTGGGTTTGCCTATCGATCTGGCGTGTTACAACCGGGCCAGCCTGCGGCTCGATCTACAGCAACACATTACCAGCGACGACCCCTATTTTTCCCAGATCAGCCACCGCTGGAGCGATGGCTTGAAAGGTGTTTTCGCCTCCTTGCCCAACCCGGAGTGGCTGATCGAATCCGGTTTGAGTGATGCATCGCGGCCAGCGCAGGAACCCTGAGCTTGTCAGCGTCTGGTCTGGGGATGAGTGGCGTTTACGCCGAACAGTGACAACGAAGTTTGATACGCAAACACCATCATTCGGACACGGCTGAACCATGACTATTCGTGTAGCACTCCACCATAAATCCCATTACGTGTTTGACCGGCCCGTGGTGGCCTCGCCGCACGAAATTCGCTTGCGGCCTGCGGCGCACAGTCGCACACCGGTGTCGGGTTATTCCCTGAAAGTCAAACCGGAAAAACATTTCGTTCATTGGCAACAGGATGTCTACGGCAACTTCGTCGCCCGCATCACCTTTCCTGAACCCACCCGGGAAATCGACATCAGCGTCGACTTGCTGGCCGACATGACGGTCATCAATCCATTCGACTTCTTCGTCGAGGATTGGGCCGAACACATACCGTTCCACTATCCGCCATCACTGCAAGCCGAACTGGCGGCGTTTCTCGAAACCGAACCCGCCGGGCCACGCTTGCAGCAATGGCTGAAAGCGATCCGTTCCGATTTGACCGGCACACAGACGACAACCCGGTTTCTGGTGTCGTTGAATCAGCGGGTACAGCAAGCGGTTCGCTATTTGATTCGCCTGGAAGTCGGCATACAAACACCCGAGGAAACCCTGAACAACGCATCGGGTTCCTGCCGCGATAGCGCCTGGTTACTGGTGCAGTTGTTGCGGCACCTGGGCATCGCGGCGCGTTTCGTGTCGGGCTACCTGATTCAACTGGTCGCCGATGAAAAACCGCTCGACGGCCCCGCCGGGCCGACAGTCGATTTCACTGACCTGCACGCCTGGTGCGAAGCCTACATTCCCGGTGGCGGCTGGATAGGTCTGGACGCAACCTCCGGCCTGCTGGCGGGGGAAGGCCACATTCCACTGGCAGTGGCCGCAGTCCCGGCATCGGCGGCACCGGTTAGCGGCGCAACCAGCCCTTGCGAAGCGGTGCTGGATGTTGAAATGACGGTGACCCGTATCCACGAAGACCCGCGCGTGACAAAACCCTACACCGACGAACAATGGCAAGCCATACGCCAACTGGGACAGCGCATCGACAGTGAATTGCAGGCACAGGATGTGCGCCTGACCCAGGGCGGCGAGCCAACCTTCGTTTCGGCTGATGACATGGATGCTGCCGAATGGAACATCGCCGCACTGGGTGAGGAGAAATGGCGGCTGGCGAATCAGTTGTTACGGCGTCTGCAACAGCGTTTCTCGTCGGGCGGCGTCATCCATTTCGGCCAGGGCAAGTGGTATCCGGGCGAACCATTGCCACGCTGGGCACTGAACGTGTTCTGGCGAACCGACGGTATCCCGGTTTGGCACGAACCGCGCTGGATTGCCGACGATAACGTCGAAACTTCGCCTGCGGTGTTGCAGATTTTTGCCGAAACCCTGGCGCAACGTCTGGATTTACATCCGGGCTATCTGATACCTGCCTACGAAGACCCGTGGCATACGCTCGATGAAGAAAGTCGTCTGCCGACCAATGTAGACCCGCTGGCCGAAGACCTGCAAAACCCCGTGGTGCGCAGTGCGCTGGCACGGCGTCTGCGTAGCGGCTTGAATTCGGCGGCAGGCTACGTCTTGCCGCTGAAGGCCGGTGGCGAGCACATGATCGTCTGGCAATCCAGCGTCTGGCCGTTGCGGCACGACCGGCTGTACCTGTTGCCGGGCGGTTCGCCCCTGGGTTTGCGTCTGCCGCTGGACAGCCTGCCCTGGGTGCATCCTGAGGCAAGCGAAGTCGAGCAACCACTCGATCCGTTTGCCGTGCGGGATCAACTGGTTGATTTCCCGAGAACCCGACCAGTCGGCAAACCCTTGCCTTTCAAACCGGTTTCCAATGCCAGTCAGGTGATTCATACCGCCCTGTCCCTGGAAATCCGCAACGGCGTTTTGTACGTGTTCATGCCGCCGCTGAACACACTGGAGGCCTGGCTGGATTTGCTGGCCGCCATTGAAGACTGTGCACAAAAACTCCAGCAACCGTTGCGGCTGGAAGGCTATCCACCACCACGTGATCCGCGCCTGTTGTCGATGTCGATTACCCCCGACCCCGGTGTCATCGAAGTCAATGTTCATCCGTCGGCGACCTGGGACGAACTGGAAAGCCGCACACAAGCGTTATACGACGAGGCCAGACAAAACCGCCTGGCCACCGAGAAATTCATGCTCGACGGTCGCCATACCGGTACCGGCGGCGGTAACCATGTGACGCTGGGCGGCGCGTCGCCCGCCGACAGCCCCTTCCTGCGGCGGCCCGACTTGTTGCGCAGCCTGATCGTCTACTGGCAACAG
>Ga0207951_100638_pt1 | contig 16092 bp, 18 predicted proteins | sample Subbio12Aug_8Bad_FD_184830 | JGI IMG/M metagenome (GOLD analysis project Ga0207951, IMG submission 184830) | Serpentinite rock and fluid subsurface biosphere microbial communities from McLaughlin Reserve, California, USA - CR12Aug_8Bad (SPAdes) | ecosystem: Environmental > Terrestrial > Deep... | reverse complement strand
AACTATTTTAAAATTTCGTAACACTTTAGCGCTTTGAAAAATTACCTCGACTGTCATTCCCGCGCAGGCGGGAATCCAGGGAGGTTTTTAAAGAAACTGGATTCCTGCTTTCGCAGGAAAGACAACCTCAAGGGACCATCTATTTCATGTCTTTTTTCAAAAGGCTAAATTGATATAAAATTTCTAAATCGGGATTTGGGGGTAATCCCTCAGTTATGGTTTGCTTAAGTTTACCACAACCTGTAAGGGAAAAACCTTCCTAACATTTGTAATGCTTTTGTGCTTTCTTATTTCCGGTTTGTCGGGATGCGGCAAGGAAGCAAAAAAGGAGAAGCACTGGAAGAGGGGAGAGAAGTATTTCTCGGAAAACAAATTCAAAGAAGCCATCATCGAATACAAGAATGTTCTCCAGATCGACCCGAAAGATTCAAAAAAGATAACCCAAAATCTTTTATGGGACATCACTTCCTTGGCCTTGCCCATCTCGGCAACAGGGATATCCAGCAGGGAAAGACGGCGCTGGCCGAGGCCGTCAAACTGAATCCCAACTGGATTGAAGGGAGGTTGCTGATTGCGGATATCCACCTCAGGACAGGGGCTTTAGATTTAGAGCTTATCCGTAAATAATGATTGTTTGTAATATCCCCCTTTGGAAAAGGGGGATTTAGGGGGATTTGCCCAAGGTTGCCACTTTAAATCCCCCCCCACCCCCCTTTACTAAAGGGGGGAAAGTTATTTATGGATAAGTTCTTAGTCATTGAGGAAGCGCAGGAGATTTTAAAAAGGGATCCCAAATCGATCCAGGCCCATTTAGCCCTCGGGAATGCCTATCTCCTGAAGAGGGATATCCCGAAAGCCGGCAAGTCTTTTGAAGAAGTCATTCAGATCGCGCCTGATAATCCCGCAGGATATTTCCATAAAGGACGAATCCTTTTGGCGCAAAGGAACAGTTTCCGGATGCCCCCCACATCTCGGATACCCTCGGATGGGTTTATTACAAAAAGAATATCTTCACCCGTGCGATTACCTATTTGAGAACCCTTCGCAGGCTCTGACCGGGGTCCTCTTTTGGCCAACCCCTCCTCAACCCTGATTGAGATTATTCGTCAACTCGATCCCCCTCCAGACCGTCAAGTTTCCCAATCCGATATCCAGACCTTTTTGGATGAGGGATGGGAAAACTTTTTCACTTTTTAGTGGTAATCCATCGGGACAAAATGGAAAATATTTTCCATTATTAAGAATCTTAAAGTATTCAGAATAAATCCATAATATAATGATTATCAATAGTTGGGATTCTACCTCAAATGTGGTATCAAAATTGCTTTTAAAGCATTGGATAAGAACCATATAAAATATGAAAAATAATTCTATTTTTAATGCCCAGAACGATTTATTCAATTCTATTTTTCCTCAATCGGATAAAAGCGATCCCGGCTCACTCGAATTTAAAAAACAATCCAATGAACCGCATGGTTCATTCAAATCTTCTCTTCTCATCGAATTGATTCAACGCATTGACCATTCACTTGAATCCATCAAATATTTTACGCAAATATCCCGAGGAAAATTCAGGGATAAAACCTTCGATGATCATTTCCATCATATTCTCAATGAGGAGATCGGGAAGGTCGATCTGCTCCTGAGCTCTGTTCTGAATTACCTCAAGGTCAATTCCACGGAAACAAAAATAAATACGGTGCACGCCCTCATTGAAAATGCGCTGAAGAAGAACCAAACCCAAATGGAAGAAAAGAAGATTCGAGTGTTTAAAAAATTTGAAGAAGACCTTCCCGAAACCGTCACTCCAGATGAACATTTGAGATATATTTTAGACTCCACCCTCAAGTATGCAATCCGATGGATGCCTCTCAATGGAGGGGTTGGCTTTATGACCAGATTGTTTATCAATCAGAAGGGCCCTGGAGGGGGCGGCGCCTCATCCATCGGGGAAGGAAAATATATTGGAATATCGGTCCTCTTCGATGGTTATAGAAAAACGATAGAGCCATTTGAGACAATCCTGAAAGGCCCCCCTCCAGAAAAGAAAGAAACGCTCGATTTTGAGTTAAAACTCATTGACCAAATGGTCAAAAAAAATCAAGGGATGATGGAATTTAAAATAGATGCCCAAAAGGGAAGGACATTAATCACTTTAAAATTTCCAGTGGAGAGAAGGAAGGTCGTTTATTATCCATCGATCAATTAAATAATGCCCCAAGCCCTGAGGGCACACACGAATGATGAAAATGACGAATTTCACGAATGGTAACAAATGGTTCTACATTCGTGTCATTCGCTTTAATTCGTGTTATTTGGTTCTATTTCCTAATTAAAGGATGAGAGATATGGAACATATGTTGGCCTATGAATTCTACCATCACGATCATGAGAACGAACCTCAATTAATTGGAATTCTTCCTGAAAGAAGAAAGGACCCGCAACGAATCAACCCTGAATCGATAATGAATTGGGCGAAAAAGATTTTAGGGAACGGTTGGAATATGAGCAGAATTGATTTTGTTGAAGTGACCATCGACAAGATGACAGGTGAAATGATGGAATCTAAACAGAATGTTAAAGATTTCGAAGAAGAGAAAAAATATTGATCGTCCCTCCATAAAATGAGTGATTGATTTCGACGGCGATCTCCTCCTCCCGGGAATATTCCGGCCCTAATCGCTTGGGCCTCCATCCAGGAACCCGTTCTAAATTCTAACCAAAAATATTTGAAATTCTTTAAATAATTCCTCCCCCTTCGCGCAGGCAAGCGCCGTGGGCAGGGGAGTTTTTTGGCAAAATCGATTTTATAAGTGTTAGAAACAAATTCTCAAATCTTATTTCCTTGTAGCCGCAACCTTCAGGTTGCGTTTCAGGATCGGTATTACATTGGAGGCCGATACGCAGGCTAAAGCCTTCGCCTGCCATTTTTTTTCAAATTATCGACTATCTTTTGTTGAATGATTTGAAAAAGGGCCTAAAAGGTCTTGACATAAAACAGAACATTTTCATAAAATGAGCCGATCCGTCCAGATAGAAAGAATTCTCAAGGAGGAATAAATTTGGCATCACTCTTGTTGCTAATAGATAAAATTTGTTTTAGATATTCTTGACGAAATAATATAAAAATCATATTGTTGGATTGAGTTGCCCCTGTAGCTCAGGTGGATAGAGCAACGGATTCCTAATCCGTGTGCCGCCCGTTCGAGTCGGGCCAGGGGCGCTTTTTAAATTCAAGATTTTACCGAATTCTATGGCGGCCTCTGTCTGTAATTTCTTCTGGAATTATTTGGCATATGAATTGCTTAATAAATATCAGTTAATTCAAATTTACAAAATCTAAATTTTTACGAAGGTATAAAAAATGGAATCCATCCAGAATGGCCAGTCTGATAGACGGGAAAATCCCAGAATCAATCTGGAAACGAAGGTTTCCATACGAACTTCTGATATGGAACCTTTAATGCTTGGATGGATTCAGAACATATCCATGGGCGGATTTAAATTAAAAAGTGATAACCCATTAATAACTAAAGATATTTTCCGTTCAGGAAAAGAAATATTCTTTGAAACCTACGAAGACTTTTTTAGGTTGAAAGGAAGGGGGGAAGTTATCTGGGCGTCTCTGAGAGAGAATGAGGCGGGCATTAAGTTTGACGATCTTGACCAGAAAGGCAAGAAGTTTCTCGACGATTTTTTAAGGATGTTTTAGTTTTTTTTCAAATCTTTCGTTTTTTAAAAAATAGCGCATAAATTGTCATGATATGCAAACTTTGCATACCCCTATCTCTCCATCTCGCATACTATAAATCTCCTTTTTCTCTCTGAGAAAAATATACCTTTGCCAAGTCCTGCCTGGAGTGTTATGATGGCATCTAAGTTCATCATTACACCCATCTATGAATGCCGAAATCATTGCCATCGGATCAGAACTCCTTTTAGGACAAATATTAGATACCAACACCTCCTCGATTGCCAAAAAATTGGCAGAATCCGGCGTGGAGTTGATTCGCACTGCAACGGTTGGGGATGATCTCCGGCGGATCAAGGAAGTCATCAGAGAAGCCATCGCCAGATCTGACATCATCATCACCACCGGAGGCATCGGTCCGACCGAAGATGACCTGACCCGTGAAGCCGTTGCGGAAGTCTTTAACCGTCCGCTTCAATTCCAGCCCCATCTCATGGAACAGATCGAGGTTTTATTCAAAAGGCGTGGCTTCCGTATGACGGAAAACAACCTGAAACAGGCTTTCATACCGGAAGGGGGAATTCCTATTGAAAACCCGAAGGGGACTGCTCCGGGGTTTATCGTAGAATATTCCAATGGAGCCATCATCTCCATTCCCGGCGTTCCCTCAGAGATGGAGTATTTGATGGAAACCTCGGTGATTCCTTATCTGAAAAGACGATTTGAACTGCAGAGTCAGATTATTCAGTATAAAGTCCTGCGCGCCTGCGGCCTTGGAGAGAGCGCCATCGGTCTCCAAATCAAAGACCTGATGAAGCAGAGTCAGAATCCATCGGTGGGCACCCTTGCCTCCGTCGGAGATATTAAGATCAGGATCACAGCCAAAGCAGACAGTCCCATTCAGGCAACATCCCTCATCGAGAAAATGGAAAGAGAGATCAGAGGTCGCCTCGGATCTCTGATCTATGGCGTGGATAGTGAGACTCTTCATGGAAATGTTGCCAGGGACTTGGAGGAGCTTGATTTGACCTTGGCTGTTGCCGAGGCATTTACAGGAGGACTTGTGTCCCAGCGGCTTGCCAGTACGGACACCCCCTTCTTCGATCAGGGATGGGTTCTCGCAACCTTTAAATCTCAGAGAGAATTTCTGGGAGTCTTAGATGAACGATTCGGAAGCCTGCTAGGCAACCCTCCCCAATTGAGTAACCTCCTCGCTGTAAGGGCGCGAGAACTATCACGGTCTGACCTCGGATTGTCCACCTATGGCAATATTGTTGAAGAACAAAAGGAGGATGAATACAAAGTAGAGACGTTCTGTTCCATCGCGTCAGATTCCGGAGTGGAAAGCCATGAGGCAACAATTGGAGGGGAAATCCCTTTGATTCGCGAAAGGGCGTCGATCATAGCTCTTGATACGCTGAGAAAATACCTCCTGAAAATTAAGCAGAGTGCATAGCGCATGGCGCATAGGGCAAAAGTAATGCTTGGTGAATTCGCAAAAAGTCAAAAAGGCTATTCATCGTCATTCCGGCGAAAGCCGGAATCCAGTAATTTCAGATAATTATTAAAACACTGGACACCGGTTCCTGCCGCAGGACCGGTGAGACGGCTTTTTACGATTCCATCATGCTTGAGCGAAAGGCAGGTAGATGGCCCCCAAAAAAATTCAATGTCCAAACTGTAAAGCCGAGATCGAAACCTACCGGAACCCTGTTCCTACAATCGATATTATCATTGAAATTGAACCAAACGGAATCGTATTGATCAAGCGCAAAAACCCGCCTTATGGTTGGGCAATACCCGGGGGATTTGTTGACTATGGAGAATCTTTGGAAGAGGCTGCCATCAGGGAGGCGAAAGAGGAGACAGATTTAGATGTAAAACTTAACAAACAACTTCATACCTATTCCGATCCGAAAAGGGATCCAAGACACCATAGCATTTCAACAGTTTACATAGCAAAAGCTAAGGGCAGGCCTCAGGCCAGAGATGATGCTATTGAAATCGGAATTTTTAATGAATCAAATCTTCCCGAAGAAATCGCCTTCGACCACCGCTCCATCCTCGAGCATTATTTCAAGCAAACTTTCTGAGCGATTCCTCAACCCGATTCAGGCCTTCCTTAATATCCTCCATTGAGGTCGCATAAGAAAGCCTCTCGAAGGGGTCAGCTCCGAATTCAATGCCCGGAACAACGGCTACTCGCGCTACATCCAGGAAGTAATCGGCCAGCTCGGTCGAGTTAGAAATCTTCTTTCCCTGGCAGGATTTTCCATAATAAGAAGAAAAATTTGGAAAAACATAGAAGGCGCCAATAGGCTTAAAACAGGAGACCCCTGGGATTTTATTGAGACGATCCACCATGTAGTTCCGCCTCTCCTCAAAGGCAGTCACCATTTTAAAAACCTCCTCCTGGGAGCCTGCAAGAGCCTCCACAGAAGCCTTTTGGGCAATCGAAGTGGGGTTGGAGGTGCTCTGGCTCTGGATATTGCTCATCGCAGAGACGATCTCCTCGGGCCCTGCCGTATAACCGATCCTCCATCCTGTCATGGCATAGGTCTTGGCGACCCCGTGGACGATGATTGTCTTCTTCTTGATCTCTTCACTTAGAGAGGCAATGCTTATAAATTTAAAATGATCATAGACGATCTTCTCATAGATTTCGTCGGAGATCACAAAAAAGTTTTGCGAAAGAGCCATCTCAGCAATCTTTTCCAGTTCTTCTTTCGTGTATCCGCTTCCGGTCGGGTTGGAAGGGCTGTTGATGATTAAGGCTTTCGTCTTTGGAGTAACGGCCCTTTTCAGATCCTCCATCGATAATTTGAACCCATTCTCTTCCCTTGTTTCAACGATGATGGGAACGGCTCCGGCCAGAGCGACCATTGGAGGATAGGATACCCAGTAAGGAGCCGGAACGATCACTTCATCTCCTGCATCGAAAATGGCCTGTGCCAGATTATAGAAGGAATGTTTGCCGCCGCAGGAAGCAATAATTTCGGATCGTTTGTAGGTTAGCCCATTGTCCCTTTGAAATTTTTTGATAATCGCATCCTTTAAGTCATCCGTCCCGCCGACAGGGGTATATTTTGTAAATCCCTCTTCAATCGCCTTGATAGCCGCCGCTTTGATGTTCCGGGGAGTGTCGAAGTCAGGCTCCCCGGCGCCAAAGCTGATGACGTGTATCCCCTGGGCCTGCATCGATTTTGCCTTTGCATTGATGGCAAGGGTAGGGGAGGGTTTTAAACTTTTAGCTCGATTCGATAGAACGGACATGTTGGCGCCTCCTCGAGGGAAAATTCAGGGCTTGAAAAGGATTTCTGAGACCCGGTTGATCCTTTCAATCCCCTTGATTTCATGGGGAAGAAGGGGAAGCTCAATCAGCCGAATCCGTGAAGCGTACTGATCCCTCAGCGCCCTGATGTAATTTTGCTGCATCTCCTTTCGCTTCTTATGAAACTCACAATCAGCTTCCTGAATCACATAATTAATAATCAAATGATTTACCCTGAGCTGGTATTCGTCAAAGTCTCGAATGATCCTCTCGGTCTGCCTTACGCCCAGCGCCTCGGGAATGGTAACGATGATAAAGTCTGTCTTCTCGGTATCCCGGATGAAACTGACCACTTTTTCAGCCAGATTCTCCCATCCGCTGATGATCTCGAGCAGGGTTCTCTTTCCCTTTTTTAACTTTACACTTTCCTTGAACTTTTCGAAGTAACTATATAAATTCATATAGAATTTTGTTGCAGCCTCAAGATGTTTTAGAAAGATCTGGGGAAGGTGCAATAACCTCAATGTGTGTCCTGCCGGAGCCGTATCCCAGACCACCAGATCATACTGTTCACTCTCAACCAGTTCGAGAATGTAACTGAGCATATACTCCTCTTCAATGCCCGGGGCGCCGCCGATATATTCCACAAAATCGTAATCGACCGAGGCAAAAGAGGAAACAACCTCGTAGATTTCCGGGCCAAAGCGCTCTTTCCATTTTTTCAGAACGACATCAGAGCTAATCTCAATGCCATAAAGATCTTTAGCGCCCTTGATGGGCGTCTCCTGATCGCCGATCTCGGTTTCAAAGATGTCGGAAAGGGAAGGGGTTGGATCACTTGAGATGATGAGCGTCTTCTTCCCCTGAAGGGAGAAGTGAAGCGCAATCGATGAGGCGCAGGTCGATTTGCCTACGCCGCCTTTCCCTCCAATCATGATCAACCTTTTGGGCTCCTGATCGAGGCGGCTTAACGATGAATCCATCTTTTTATCTCCGACAGGGTTTGATTTTATAAGTCTGAAATTTTATAATATCCCGATGAATAGGTCAAGAGTTTTTCATTTAATCTTTCATGATAGAGTGTCCCCCCTGCCTACCGCAGACAGGCATGAACCATGAAAATGCTCCGGGGGGTTGGGTTACGGTTACAAAACAATGAAATGGGTTTACGGTGACGAAGCTGGTATCGAAGCAAGTCGAAAAGACCCGACCTCGGGAAGCTCGGAAAACGAAGCTCGAGCATCAAGCATCCATATACGAGATTCGATACGAGCCTCGACAACGACAAACGTTAGTTCCTTACCGTTACCGTTTAACGAAACCCTTATTTTCCAAGCAACTTCGATGATCAGGAGGTAAGTTTGCCGACAGGAATGATCGAAATTGACTCTGAATTGTGCAAGGACTGCAAACTATGCATCTCTGTCTGCCCCCATCATCTGATTGAGCCTTCTAATCGTTTGAACCAGAAGGGATATACCCCCGTCATTTTTACGGAAAACCATCTCAAGAAAGAAGGCAGAAAATGCACGGGGTGCACTCTATGCGCTATCACCTGCCCTGAGATCGCCATTGAGGTGCACCGTGTCTAAAGTATTGTTGCGCGGAAATCATGCGGTGGGAGAGGCGGCCATTCGCGCAGGATGCCGTTACTATTTCGGATATCCCATCACACCCCAGAATGAAATCCCCGAATATATGTCAGAAAAGCTTCCTGAAGTGGAAGGAGGGGTTTTTGTTCAGGCTGAAAGTGAAATCGCATCAGTCCATATGGTCATCGGCGCCAGCATGGCCGGGGGCAGGGCGATGACCTCCTCTTCGGGTCCGGGAATGAGCCTCAAACAGGAAGGCATCTCCTTTCTTTGCGCTCTGGAATTGCCTGCCGTCATCGTCAATATGTCCAGAGGCGGACCTGGCCTCGGCAATATTGCCCCTTCACAGTCCGACTATTTTCAGGCCACCCGCGGAGGAGGACATGGCGATTACCGCACTCTTGTCTTCGGACCCAACTCCTGTCAGGAATTGGCAGACCTTACTTATGAAGGGTTTAATCTTGCGGATAAGTACCGCATCCCTGTCCTCATCCTGGGAGATGGCATGCTCGGTCAGATGATGGAGCCGGTTGAACTGCCCCCGGAAATCCCTTTAAAAAAATTGCCGCAAAAGGATTGGGCGCTTACCGGCGCAAAGGGAAGGCCAAGCCGTTTCATCCGATCCCTCATCTTGGACCCGATCAAAGAGGAAGAGCATAACTGGAAATTGATGAGAAAATATGAAAAGATCACCATGGAAGAGGTGAGATGGGAGACCTACTTCGCCGACGACGCAAAGATGATGGTCATCGCTTTCGGCATTGCCGCAAGGATTGCCAAGGGAGCCATCAGGAGGTTGCGGGAAGAGGGGGTGAAGGTCGGGCTTCTACGGCCCATTACCCTCTGGCCTTTTCCTTTCCGGATCATCAGGGAATTTTCAAAAAAGGTGAAACACTTTTTTGTCTTTGAGATGAATACGGGCCAGATGGTGGAGGATGTGAAACTTGGCCTTGAGGGGAACGGAGAAGTCCATTTCTACGGCAGACCGGGAGGAGTGATTCTGACTCCTTTAGAAATTGCGAGAGTCATCTCCAGCCAGTACTATCAAAAAAGGCTGGGTTGAAACCCACGATCGATCGACTTGAGATGAAACGATGAAAAAAGTATTCGGCAGACCGAAGTCCCTGAAAACAGCCCCATTCCATTACTGTCCGGGGTGTGGCCATAGCATCATCCACCGGCTCATCGGAGAGGTGATCGATGAGATGAACCTTCAGGAGAAAATTATCGGTGTCCCTCCGGCAGGGTGTGCGGTTCTCGCTTATAACTATTTTGACATCGACATGGGCGAGGCATCCCATGGAAGGGCGGCTGCTGTCGCTACCGGATTCAAGCGGGTTCTTCCGGACAGGGTGGTGTTTACCTATCAGGGAGACGGGGATATGGCCGCCATCGGGACTGCCGAATCGATCCATGCGGCGGCCAGGGGAGAGAAGATTACCACTATCTTTGTAAACAACGGGGTCTACGGGATGACAGGGGGCCAGATGGCGCCTACCACGATATTAGGACAGAGCACCACCACCTCTCCACGCGGAAGAAAGGAAAAAACAGAAGGTTTTCCGATCAATTTGAGCGAGATGCTCGCCATTGCCAGAGGCAGTTCTTATATCGAGAGGACCGCCGTCGATACTCCTGCAAATATTTTGAAAACGAAGAAGGCGATCGCAAAGGCCTTTCGTCTTCAGCTACAAGGGTATGGGTTCACGCTTGTCGAAATTCTGTCCTCCTGTCCAACGAACTGGAAAATGGATCCTGTAAAATCCTTGAAATGGATCGATGAAGTGATGAAAAGTCATTTTCCACTTGGAGTGCTCAAGGATATCAGCGGAGATAAGAGAGATGATCATTAAGACCATTTTTTCCGGATTCGGCGGTCAGGGGGTCATTATGATGGGATACCTCCTTGCCACAGCCGGGATGGTTGAAGGAAAGAATGTGACCTGCCTGCCCTCTTACGGAGCGGAGGTGAGGGGAGGAACAGCGAACTGCACCGTTGTGGTCTCCACTGAGGAAATTGCCTCTCCGGTTGCCTCGGAGCCCGAATATGCGGTGTTGATGAATAACCCATCCTTAATTCGATTTCAGAATCAGATTCAATCCGGAGGCACGGTCTTTTTGAATTCAAGCCTGATCGAAGACAGGCCCATCCGGGGAGATCTGGTGATCTATGAGATCCCGCTCAATGACCTGACCAAGCAGCTTCCTGAAAATAGAGGAGCCAATGTGGTGATGATAGGAGCCTTCATCAAAAAATCCGGTTTGGTGACTCCAGAAACAATGATTCGAGTTCTGAAAGATACCTTCGGCGGAAAGAATCCCGCCGTCTTCAAGTTGAACAAATCCGCTTTAATGCTCGGATACGAATACCTGAAATGAAGGAGAGGGCCCATGCCTGTCAAACAGATTTCTGTAAGCCTTGAGAATGTCCCCGGAAAGCTTTCCGAAATGAGCGATTATTTGGGTGAGAACGGAATTAATATCATTGCCATTAGCGTGGCGGATAGCGCTGATATCAGCGGTATACGGTTTGTAGCCAGCGACCCCGAAAAGGCGGCCAATGTCCTGAAAACACATGGTTATTCGATTAAAATTACCGAGGTGCTCGCAGTGGAGGCGCCCAACCATCCCGGAGGTCTCAATGCGGTTTTAAAGCCGCTCAAAGAGATTTCGATCAATGTCAATTACCTCTATACCTGTTTGGTCAGGGGTGAAAAGACGGTCCTGATCGTGGGTGTTGATAAAATGGAGGAGGCAATTCAGGTCCTGAGGAAGAACTGGGTTCATATGTACGATGAGGAATTGTATAAATTATAATAGTAGGTTGGTAAATGGGTTACGGTTACGAAGCCCGTATCGTTCATAAAAGGTCACGTTTACCGTCTTTAATTCTCTTTTTACGCAACCGTTACCGGTAACCGAAACGGGCCTCGTCACCCTAACCGAAAGACGAAGCTCAGGCATCGATACGAGCGTTGTCACCGTAAACCTATTTTTTCTCTACATATCTCTTCTCTTCAATGGCGTGCGGGATGGGAAAGGCTTCTTTCTTCGATTTGGCCGCCTCGGAGATTTGGATTTGGTAGGTCGCTTTCAATAATAAGACCCCATCGTCTCTGTGACGGTGGATAAACGCCTCGATCTCTTTATATTCCTGTCCTTTAAAAATAACCCTGCAATTTCTCAACAGGTAAGCGAGGCTGACTTCATCCATTTTATAATAGATCTCAAGGGGATGAGGGGAGTCTTCGGGAATCCTCTCCAGATTTTTAATGTCGATGGTTTTAAGAACCTGCTGATACAATTTGAGAAATGCCTCCAGTTTATGTTGTGCAAGCGGGGGGGTGTCCAGTTCTCTGTTCATTTGTTTGATGATCCCTTCGGGCTGAATTTCAAGCTTAAGAAGATTTAAGGAATAATCTCCTGAGATCAATTGATAGGACAACGGTTCATCGATCCTCTTCCTGAATCTCTTGATTACAAACCTCTCTTTTCCATTCGTTGCTTTGAAATAAGAGACCTTCGTCGGCTCGGAATAGGGTTTTTCGCTGATGAAAGAGTCCCTTAGGATCTCAAGATCCTCCATCGAATGGTTCCGATGGCGTTTTAAAAAATCTTGAAAATCATCCTTTTCGATCATCCGGTAGGGTTCGGAGAAGTTGCCGGAAACAGACTCATATTCCGGCCGCTGATCATAAGGGGTTCTCGCAAATATTTCGTTGCAGGTGATGCATCGGATGAGCTGGTTCATTGAACGCTCCTTTTAATATTCGGTAGAAAATAGATTCCAATGACACGAATGACAACGAATAACGCAAATGGAGAACCATTCGTTAACATTCGTGAAATTCGTCATTTACATCATTCGTGTGTGCCCTCCTGGCATAAGCCATTAAAAGGAAACGGATGGAGCCCCGACATGGTCCTTGATCAGAAAGACTTCTTCCATCTCCTTCAGAATATCCAGAAAAATTGAGACCAATTGCGGATCGAACTGTTTTCCGGCATATTTTATAAGCTCGCCCTTTGCCTCTCCGTTCAAAAGGGGTTTGCGGTATGGCCGGTCAGAAGTCATGCTGTCGTAAGCATCCGCGATTGCAATAATTCTCGCTCCCAATGGAATTTTGTCCTCTGACAACCCATCCGGATAACCTGTTCCATCGAAACGTTCATGATGATGGTGGATATAGGAGAGAATGTCGGGAGAAAGGTTCAGGGGTATTAAGAGTTCGATGGACTTTCTGGTATGTTGTTTGATGATGGCCCATTCGGTGGAAGAGAGGGTCCCTTTTTTATTGATAAAACGATTGCTGATGCCAATCTTTCCGATATCATGAAGGTAAGAGGCGACCCTGATCTCATTCCTGTCCTTTGGGTTGAGCATAAGCCTTTTTGTGATGAAATCAGAATAGTAACAAACACGCTCGGAATGTCCTGAAGTATAAGGATCCTTCTCCTCAAGAGTGAAGGCAAGGACTTTTGAAAATTCCAGACAGTTTTGATTCTCCGAAGCGCCCCCTTCTCCGTTTCCAAAATTGGTGAAACCTTTCATTTCCTTCGGAAACAGGAGATCGGAATCCATCGGAGCGTCTTGCATCCCGGAGGGATCGGAGCGCTGGCTTAGCATATTCTTGATCTTCAGGTTCAATTTTCTCCTTTGGATCGATTTTTCAATAATGCACATGATCTCCGGGACATTGAACGGTTTTGGGATATAATCGAAAACCCCGTATCGGATAGCCTCGATCGCGCTCTTCAGGGTCCCATAGCCCGTGATGATGATAACCATCACATCAGGGTCGAGCAGCCGGATCTCCTTAAGGGTGTCAATGCCTGACATCCCGGGCATTCTAATATCCAACGTGACAACATCCATCTCGGTTTGCCGAAGCAACTGGATGGCCGAATTTCCATTCTCCGCAGCGAAGATATTGTAATGGGGTTTGAGAATCATCCTTAAGGATTCCCTCGGGCCTATCTCGTCATCAACAATCAGGACATTGGCCAAACTGTTTTTAGGTGCCATTCTTTTTTCCTCTCATTCCGATTGAATAGACATATTATTAAAGCAAAAACGTTGCCATTCCGGATTTAAAGATTAAATTATTGCAATTTTCTAACTAATTGATATTTCAAAACTATTATTATTACGGATGGAAAGGAAGGCTGTCTATCGTTATCAGGTTTAAAAGGATGTCCAAAAATGAACAAATGTTTACATTTTAGGCAGGCCTATTGGACCCAAAACGTATCTTTCTGCGTACAGTTTCCAAAAAGGTCGTCATTCCGGCGAAAGCAGAGATTTTAAGGGGGTACATAATTTTACGTTTCCAATCCGATGCATTAGATGAATTCGAGACAATGGGCTGACTCGTTCCATTTTGTGTAAAATTAAGTATGGCGTTTTTTTCTGGATCGCATTTTTTACAAAAACAGAAAAGAGGCTGATAAAGAGCTATTGAAAACCGTTTTTTTGATGAAACCGCCATAATTAATTTTGCTCAGCCAAATGACCCGTCTAACCCCACCCCCACCCTAACCCTCCCCCTGAAGGGGAGGGAAATCACTACGTTCCTCCCCCGAAGGGGAGGGAAATCACTACGTTCCTCCCCCTGAAGGGGAGGGAAATCACCACGTTCCTCCCCCGAAGGGGATGGAAATCACCACGTTCCTCCCCCGAAGGGGATGGAAATCACCACGTTCCTCCCCCTTCAAGGGGGAGGTCAGGAGGGGGATGGGGTATCTGTCGGAGTCGTATTAAACTTACCATAGCGTAAAAATAAATGGCGCCATTAAAATCTCCGCGAAAGCCGGAATCCAGTGTTTTCAAGGGTCTCTGGATGCCCCCGTATCAAGTGCGGGGCAGGCTCCTCAGGTCCGGCATGACGGAAAAGGTGAATTTATAAACAGACTCTAACTATTTGGCAGGACAAAGGTTTAAGAGTATTGCTTGACTCGTTCTTGTTGCTGGATGCCCAATTTATCCATCTTATATTTCAAAATTCGGCGGCTGATCCCAAGAATCTCTGCGGCGTGGGATTGAATAAAATTGGCTCTTTTCAGGGCATCCAGAATGATCTCCTTCTCAAATTCTTCCTCTGCTTTCGAAAAGGAGATCTGGCCGCTCAAGACCGATTCTCTCAAACCATTCGTTTTGGATTGATTGATGATGGGAAGGGGCAATTCATCGGGCTGGATATACTCATTGTTGGTGAGGGCGATCACCCTTTCTATCAGGTTCTCCAGTTCCCGGACATTTCCGGGCCATTCATAGTTCATCATCGATTCTAATGCCTCTTTGCTGACCCCCTTTAAGTTTTTTTGGTTCTCCAAGCTGAATTTCTTTGTAAAATGGTTGACCAATAACGGGATATCCTCTCTTCGTTCCCGTAAGGGGGGCAGGACAATGGGAACCACATTGATCCGGTAGTAGAGATCCTCCCGAAACTGCCCTGTTTTGGTGAGCTGGGGCAAATCCTTATTCGTCGCCGTAATCAGTCTCACATCGACCTTGATTGTCTTCGAGCCTCCGACCCGGTTGAGTTCCTTCTCTTCGAGAAACCGGAGGATCTTCGCCTGGGTCATCAGGCTCAATTCGCCGATTTCGTCGAGAAAGAGAGTCCCCTGGTGGGCGGCTTCAAAGCGGCCCGGTTTTTTTTCGATCGCATTCGTAAAGGCTCCCTTTTCGTGGCCGAACAATTCGCTCTCGATCAGAGTCTCCGGAATGGCCGCGCAGTTGATGGTGACGAAGGGATGATTTTTTCGAGGGCTATGGTAATGGATGGCGCGGGAGATGAGTTCTTTTCCTGTTCCGCTCTCCCCCATAATCAGAACGGTCGATCGGGTATCGGCCACCTGCTTCACCATTTTAAAAATTTCTTTCATCCCCTTGCTCTTTCCCACAATATTATCAAAGCCGAAACTCCGGTCAACCTCCATCCACAACCGCTGGTTCTCCTCTTTCAGCGCCCTTGTGGAAAGGGCCCGGTTGACGATCAAACGCAGTTCGTCCACATCGAAAGGTTTGGTGATGTAGTCATAGGCTCCGAGTTTCATTGCTTCCACGGCTGTTTTGACGGTCCTGGTGGCAGTGATCATGATGACGATCTGTTCGGGCAGGGTCTGTTTCAGCCTTTCCAGAACCTTCAGGCCATCCATATCCGGCAGGATGATATCGAGAAGGATCACATCAGGGATATGGCTATCGATCTGACGAAAAGCCTCTTCAGCGTTTTTCGCCAAAAAGACCTGGTAATCCCCCTTTAAAATCATTTTTAAAGATTCTCTTGCCCCCACCTCGTCATCAACAACCAAAATACTCTTCAATGAATCGCTCCCGACCATCGTCACTCCTTAATTAGGAATTTTCTCATTATGAATCCAGGAAACCATGAATAAAAAAAGTAAATAATTTGGGTTTTACCTGACTTTCGCCAGTTTATGAAAAATACATTGTCATTACAGTAGGATATATCCTGCGAGTTGTCATACCTAATCTTAACCGGGGTCTATGTATTTAGACAGATTGAACAAGTGAA
>Ga0207951_100635_pt1 | contig 16114 bp, 14 predicted proteins | sample Subbio12Aug_8Bad_FD_184830 | JGI IMG/M metagenome (GOLD analysis project Ga0207951, IMG submission 184830) | Serpentinite rock and fluid subsurface biosphere microbial communities from McLaughlin Reserve, California, USA - CR12Aug_8Bad (SPAdes) | ecosystem: Environmental > Terrestrial > Deep... | reverse complement strand
CACCACCCCCGGCGCATCGGCTAGGCGGATGAAAATCGCTGCCAGACTGACAGCGATCACTCCCACGGCCAAAATCAGCGGCAACAGGCGGGGCGTGGCTTTCTCCACCCCGCTATCGTACCGCGCCTAGCTCGTAGCTGTGCCTGCTAACACCGCCAACAGCTCACTGCCGTAGCGCTCGAGCTTGACCGGTCCGATCCCCTTGATCTTGGCTAGCTCGTCTAAGCTGCTTGGGTTGGCCCGTGCTAGCTCGCTCAGCGTGGCGTTGGGCAAGACGACATAGGCTGAGACCCCGTCGCGGGCGGCGGTAGCTTTGCGCCAAGCGGTGAGCCGTTCCAGACGCGCCTGTTGTTCGCTCGTGAGCGGAAGTTCCGGCTCGGCCACGGCCTCTTCGGGAGGTGTGATGGTGACGACCTGATCGCCCGGCGGCGCGTGCTGCGTGTGGGGTGCTGTGGGCTCTACCACGTGTTTGGGAGCTGACGGCACGGTAGCGGCAGGTGGCGACGGGCTGGCCGGTGGCGAGACGCTGACCCAACCGGACTCACTGCGTCCACGTAGCAGCAGTGCGGCGCCGGCCACGATCAGCAGCAGGGCAAACCACCACGAGGTGAGTATATTGCGCTCGAATAGCCAGACCAGCAGACCAAAAGCTGCTAAGACGGCGGCGGAGTAAAGGGGCCAGCGGACGGCTTTGGGCTCGACCCGGTCGACCAGCAGGAAGCCGGCCGCCAGGCTCAGCAAGAAAGCGCTAATACGCCAGCTCCAGGTAACGGTCAACAGGATGCCGAGCGCCGCTCCGGCCAGGAGGCCGCCGACTACTAACAGGCCGTAGTGTCGCTGCCGGGAGTAGGCGAACAGGAAACCGGCTCCAGCTATTGCCACCCAGAGCCAACTAGGGCCAGCCCCTAGGACGGCGAGCAACGCCAGCACGCCGATAGCGATCAGGGTATATCCGAGAAGTCTGTTGTTGTCCACGCCTTGCCTCCTTCCGGTAGCCTACCACAGCGGCCTCCGGGGCGTTATACCTGGCGTGCGGCGGGGCAACCAAAGCCGAGAACGCGGGTGCTAAACTTTGAGGGTCAAATAGAGTTTGCGCCCAGCGCGTTAACTCACTTGAGATATTGAGGTGACCGATGATGCGACAAAAGCCACTGCTGGGACTTCGACTAGGCTTGGCGCTAGCCATTGGACGCTGTGACTCGACCCCGGAGGCCCCCGGGGTTTTCTCATAATCGCTGGAGGTGTGTCGTGATTACGGACTCGCAGCGGTTTCAGCCCTTTACCCCTAAGCCGATCAGCTTGATCGGCGAAGGTGGCGAGTGGCTGGCGCCCTTTGCTTTTAAGCTTCCCGATGAGCTGCTACAACGGTTCTACCGCGATATGTTGGCCTCGCGCCTGCTCGATGAACGCCTGAGTACCTTGCAGCGACTGGGCAAAGTTAGCTTCATCGCCCCGGTCGCTGGACACGAAGCCGCCCAGGTAGCGCTGGCCCATGCGGTAACTGCGGGGGTAGATTGGCTCTTTCCGTACTATCGAGATTCAGCGCTGGTGCTGGCGCTAGGCATACCGGCCAGGGAGATTGTGGCGCAGTCGATGGCGACTAAGGCCGACCCGAACAAGGGGCGGCAGATGCCCGCACACTTCGGCTCCAAGGCCATCAATCTCTTCGCTGTGGCCTCGCCCATCGCTTCACACCTAGCGCCAGCGGTCGGCACCGCCATCAGTATTAAACTCACCGGCAGCGAGCAGGTGGTGATAGCTAGTTTTGGCGAGGGGGCGACCTCCGAAGGGGACTTCCACGCCGCAATTAACTTCGCCGGTGTGCAGGGTGCCCCTATCGTCTTCGTGTGCCAAAATAACCGCTACGCCATCAGCGTGGACTACCACAAGCAGACTGCCGCCGAGAATATTGCTGCCAAGGCGGTGGCTTACGGTATGCCCGGCTACTTGGTTGACGGCATGGATGTGCTGGCCAGCTACTTCGTGCTGCACGAGGCGATCGCGCGGGCCAGGGCTGGCCACGGCCCGGCCTTGGTCGAGCTGCAAGTCTATCGCTACGGCCCGCACTCGTCCGCCGACGACGATGCGCGCTACCGCCCGCGCGAAGAGGTCGAGGCCTGGCGCCGCCGCGACCCTCTGAAGCGCTTGGCCCGCTTCCTGGAGCGGTGCGGCCTAATTAGCGAGAGCTGGGAGGCCGAGCTGCGCGCCGAGCTTAGCGAGCAACTGGCCCAGGCGGCCAAGGAAGCTGAGGCGGCGGGGCCGGTGCCGACCGACTGGCTGTTTGACGATGTCTATGCCGAGCCGCTGCCGCATCTGACGGCGCAGCGCGCGGAGCTGTAGCGCCATGGCGACTGTAACTATGGTTCAGGCCATCGCTCGCACCCTCGATGAGGAGATGGCCCGCGATGAGCGGGTGGTAGTGCTCGGCCAGGATGTTGGTAAGCGCGGCGGGGTGTTTTTAGCGACCGATAAACTATTCGACAAGTACGGCCCCGACCGCGTGATCGACACGCCGCTCTCCGAAGCGGCCATCATCGGCGCGGCGGTGGGAATGGCGGTGTACGGCCTGCGCCCGGTGGCCGAGATTCAGTTTGCCGACTACGTCTATCCGGGCTTCGATCAGCTGGTGTCGCAAGCGGCCAAGCTGCGCTACCGCTCCGGCGGGCAGTTTCACGCGCCGCTGGTGGTGCGAATGCCGGCGGGCGGCGGGGTCAAGGGTGGGCACCATCACTCGCAGAGCCCTGAGGCCCACTTTGTGCACACGCCGGGGCTCAAGGTGGTCTACCCCGCGACCCCAGCGGACGCTCGGGGGTTGCTCAAGACCGCCATCCGCGACGACGACCCGGTGGTGGTGCTCGAGCCCAAGCGCTTGTACCGCGCTGTCAAGGAGACCCTCCCCGACGGTGACGCTACCATCCCGCTGGGCCAGGCGGTCACGCGCCGCCAGGGGGGCGACCTGGTCATGATCTCTTACGGCGGCACCATGAGCGAGACCCTCAAGGCTGCCGAGGCCTTGCACCAGCAGGGGATTGAGGCTACTGTAATCGACCTGCGCTCGCTGTTGCCGTGGGATAAGGAGGCGGTGCTCGAAGCGGTGGCGCAGTGCGGGCGGGTGGTGCTGATTAACGAAGCGCCCAAGCATGCTAGCTTCATGAGCGAGGTGGCCGCCACCATCAGCGAGGAGGTGCTCGATGCGCTTGAGGCCCCGCCCCTGCGGGTCAGCGGCTTCGATACCCCCTACCCTTACGCGCAAGACCGCGACTACCTGCCGGGGGTGAACCGTATCCTGCGGGCGGTACAGAAAGTGCTCGACTACTAGGGGATGATGATGAAAGAGGTGTTGCTACCTGAACTCGCCGAGTCGGTGGTGGAGGGTGAGATCGTCAAGTGGCTGGTGGCCGAGGGCGAAGCGGTGCAGGCCGACCAGCCGCTGGTCGAGGTGATGACCGACAAAGTGACCGTAGAACTGCCGAGCCCCTACGCCGGGGTGTTGCGGCAGCAGCTCGTTAAGGAGGGGCAGGTAGTGGCGGTGCAGGCCCCGATCGCTCTGATTGAAGAGGCTGCCTCAGCCGAGCCGGAGGAGCCCGACGAGGGTGAGAGCTTAAGCCTGTTTAAACCCTCTGCCGACGACGACGCAGTCCCGACGGTGCAGGTACGCCGCGCGGCTAAGGTTGCGCTGCCACCGCAGGCGACCGGGGTGCATAGGGTGCTGGCGGTGCCGGCGGCGCGCAAGTTGGCCCGCGAATTGGGGGTGGAGCTGGCGCAAGTTAGGGGCTCTGGCCCGCACGGGCGCATCCGCGTTGAGGACATCCGCGCCTTTAGCCAAGCGCTGCCGGTAGCGCAGGCTCCGAGCGTTCATGCTGAGCGCGAAGAGCGGCTGCCGCTGCGCGGCTTGCGCCGCGTCATCGCCAAGGCGATGCTGGCCTCGCACCAGCAGACGGTGCGCACCCTGCACGTGGACGAGGCCGACGTCTCAGGGTTGGTGGCGCTGCGCGGCAAGCTCAAGCCACTGGCCGAAGCGCAGGGCGTCAAGCTCACCTACTTGCCCTTGATCATGAAGGCGGTGGTGGTGGCGCTGCGGGCGTACCCGATCCTTAACGCCAGCCTGGATGAGGCTGCGGGCGAGATTGTCATCAAGCGCTACTATAATCTGGGGGTGGCGGTGGCCACCGAGGCCGGGCTGGTGGTGCCGGTTATCAAGGACGTCGATCAAAAGGGGATACTGGCGCTAGCCCAGGAGCTTAGCGCCCTGGCTGATAAGGCTCGGGATGGCAAGCTGGCGCCCGAGGACATCAAGGGCGGCAGCTTCAGCATCACCAACGTGGGCTCCCTAGGCGGGCTCTTTAGCTTTCCCATCATCAACGTGCCGGAGGCGGCCATCTTGGGCGTGCATACCATCAAAAAGCGCCCGGTGGTAATGCCGGACGACAGCATCGCTGCGCGTGAAATGCTCTACCTGAGCCTGTCGTTCGACCACCGCCTGATCGACGGCGCGGAGGCAGCCAACTTCACCAATCACCTGATCAGCCTGCTCGAAACGCCCGAGGCGCTACTGCTATAGCCCTGCGGTAGCATACGGCATGACCGTCCACGACCTCCCGGTGTTGCCCCGGCAGCCGGGTTGTTACCTCTATCTCGATGAGCAGGATAAGGTGCTTTACGTCGGCAAAGCCAAAAGCCTGCGCAGCCGGGTGCGGAGCTACTTTAACCGCCTAGCCGAGGCCAAGGCCCGGTTGCTGGTCGCGCAGGCGGTGCGGCTTGAATTCGTGGTTACCAAGAACGAGGTCGATGCGCTGATCCTCGAGGCCAACCTGATCAAGCGCTATCAGCCGCACTACAACGTACTTCTTAAGGACGACAAGAGCTACCCCTTTTTGAAGCTTACCAACGAGACCTATCCGATGCTCGAGTTCACCCGCCGGGTCCTTAAGGACGGCGCTCAGTACTTCGGGCCGTACCCCAATCCGGGTGTGGTGCGCCAGGTACAGCGGCTGATCGGTACGCTCTTCCCGCTGCGCGTCAACAGCGGCAGCCCGCTGCAGAAGCGCCGGAAGCCGTGCCTGCGCTTCCATATGGGCCGCTGCCTGGCTCCCTGCAGCGACCACACCAGCCCCGAGGCCTACGCAGCAGTGGTCAAGCAGGTGAAGGCTTTCCTGGAGGGGCGTGTCGAGGAGATTGCGAGCTGGCTTACCGCCGAGATGCAGGCGGCGGCCAAGCGCCAAGACTTTGAGCTGGCGCGTGTCTATCGCGACCGCAAGCAGGCGCTCGAGCGCCTGGGCTATGACTCGACCGTAGCGCTAGCGACCCAGGACGACCTGGATGTGATCGGCGTGGCTCAGGCGGGCAACTACGCCATGACCCAGCTCTTTCAGATGCGGCGGGGGCGCATTATCGGGCGTGACAAGCGCTTCTTGACTAACGCCCAGGAGGCCTCGGTCGGCGAGATGCTCGAGCGTTTCATGGCCGACTACTACGGCCAGGCCACCCACCTGCCACCGCTGGTGCTGATTCCTAGCAGCACGCTTGACCGCGCGGTGTGGCAGCAGTTCTTGAGCCAGCGGGCCGGCCGCAAAGTCGAGCTGCGGGTGCCCCAGCGCGGCGATAAAACCGAGCTGCTGGGCTTAGCCGAGCGCAACGCCGGCATCGGACTAGAGGCTGAGCTGGCGCTATTGGAGCGCCGTGGCGAGGCGCCCGGCGTCACGGAGTTACAGCATTTGGCCGGGCTGACGGAGCTTCCCTACCGCATCGAGGGCTTTGACATTAGCAACCTGATGGGCACCCACACCGTAGCCAGTATCGTGGTCTTTGAAGGGGGCCGAGCTAAGAAGTCCGAGTACCGGCGCCTGATTATCCGCGGGCTTAGCCAGCCTGACCCGAGCGAAGCGAGAGTGATGTTCGATGACTATTACGCCATGCACCAGGCGGTGTCGCGCCGCTTTACCGGCTCGCTAGCCGACAAACTGCCGGTGCCTGACCTGCTGCTGATTGATGGCGGCCAGGGGCAGCTCACAGCGGCCCGGCGGGCGCTTGATGAGGCAGGGCTTAAGCTGCCCATGCTGGGGTTAGCTAAGAGGCGGGAGGCGATCATCCGTGAGCATAGCGAGGAGATCCTGGCCCCGGAAACTCATCCCGGACTGCGGCTGCTAATCCACATCCGCGACGAGGCGCACCGCATCGCCGTCGGCTATAACCGCCAGCGGCGCGGGTCGGCCATGACCCGAAGCGTGCTGGAGGAGATCCCCGGCATCGGTCCTAAGCGCCGCGATCTGCTGCTGGCGCACTTCTCCAGCCTCGAGCAGCTAAAAGCGGCCGACCTGGAGCAGCTGGCCGGCATCCCCGGCCTGGGCCGCGGCGCGGCTGAGGCGGTGAAGGCGTACTTCGAGGCCGGCTGATAGCGCGTCTCAGGGGGAGTAATCCCCCCTACCCCGCTAGGTGTCCGAGCGAACGATAATGGGCGACTCACTCGTGGCTAGAAGGTACGGAAAGTACCGGCAGGGCGACAGGGGGGTGGCTCTGGCGCCACTCGGTGGCAGTCAGCTCCATCTGCACGCTGATTCTTCCCTGGCGGTGGCTAAGTCGGCGCAGCTCTGTGAACCCTGCCTTTTTGAAGGCCGCCTGAGCACGCAGGTTATCACCGAAGGTAGACAGCACCACCCGCTCCAAGCGCATAGTCTCAAAGGCGTGCTGCAAGATGGCGGCGATGGCCTCGGGGCCATAGCCGCGCCCCCAGTGGCTCTTCTCGCCGATGATGATGCCCAGGGTGGCCCGCTGCGACCCGATATCATAGAGCTCAACGGTGCCGATATAAGCGCCGGCCTCATCGAAGATGCCATAAATAGCGCGGTCAGGGCGGCGGCTATCAGCCTTAAGCAACAGCCGCAACAGCCACAGCGGCAGCCGGCCGGGTAGGGTGCCGTTAAGGTGGGCGATCTCCGGGTCGCGGAAGTGGGCATGGAGGCGTCGCCAGGCGGCCTGATCCAGGTCGGTCAGCGGTTTGAGGGTAATGCGCCGGTAACGGAGCACCGCGCCCATGGGTATATTGTACCGCGAGTGCGACTTGGCTGAGTGGTAGGCTGGCCTTATGGAGAATCTGGACTATCGTAGCTTCGCTCCTAAGTTTAAAGCCCTGCGCGATGCCATTGGCAGCGTTATCCTTGGCCAGGAAGCGGTAGTGGAAGACCTGCTGATCGTGGCGCTGGCCGGCGGCCACGCCCTCATCGAGGGGGTACCCGGACTGGGCAAGACGCGGCTGGTGCGGGCCTTTGCCGAGGCGACCCAGCTAAGTTTCGGGCGCATCCAGTTCACCCCCGACCTGATGCCCGCCGATGTAACCGGTACCACCGTGCTGATTGAGGAACGCGGAGCGACACGCTTTGAGTTTGAGCGAGGGCCGGTCTTTGCCAACGTGCTGCTAGCCGACGAGATCAACCGCGCCACGCCCAAGACCCAGTCGGCGCTCTTGGAGGCGATGCAGGAGCGTACGGTGACCGCCTCCGGAACCCGCTACAGCCTGCCTAACCCGTTCGTGGTGCTAGCTACTCAGAACCCGCTCGAGATGGAAGGGACCTATCCGCTCCCGGAGGCGCAGCTCGACCGCTTCCTGTTCAAGATTCTGATTGCGCGCCCCGACGGCCCCACGCTCTGGCGCATCCTAGACGCCACCACCGGCAGCCGCGAAGAGGTGATCGAACCGCTCTTTAGTCAGGCTGAACTGCTCGAGTTGCAGCGCCTGTTACGCGCTGTGCCGATCGCCAGCAGTGCGCTTGACTATGTGGTGCGTTTAACCGAGGCCACTCACGCCCACCCGCTGGTGCGGCTAGGTGCCAGCCCGCGTGGCGCTCAGGCGCTAGTCCTGGCTGCCAAGGGCTATGCCTTGGCCGATGCGCGGCCCAATGTCGAACTGGAGGATATCCGCCGCGCCGCTCTGCCGGCGTTGCGCCACCGCCTGCTGTTGAGTTTTGAGGCTGAGGTGGAAGGGGCTAATACGGACGACATCGTGAAGCAGATCGTCAGCGAGACCAAGGTGCGATGATCTCGGCCCGCAGCCGCGCCCTGTTAGATCGCTACGCCCTGGCTTCGCGCGTGCTGAGCCGTGAAACCGGTGAACGCATGGCGACCGAGGCCGGTCAAAGCGTCGAGTTTCACGACTACCGCCCGTACCAGCGCGGCGATGAGCTGCGCTACGTGGACTGGAAGGTCTATGCCCGCACCAGGCGGCTCTATACCCGACTTTACCAGGCCGAGCGGACCATTAATGTGCATCTGGTCATCGATACCAGCCCGAGCATGGCGCTAGGCGACAAGCTGCGCTACGGGCGCCTCGTGGCCCAACTGCTCAGCTACGTGGCCCAGCGAGATGCGGTCTGCCAGGTCCACCTCTTTAATGGCCAGGCTAGCCCGCTAGCCTGGGGCCGCGCGGCGGTGCCCATGGCCTGGTCGTTTATCGCGGGGGCGGCGGCGGTCAGCGGCGACCAGGCGCCGGTAGCCGCCATCAAGCGCTTTGCGCTCAAGACGCGCTTTGCGGCCGGCACCGGACTGGCGATTATCATCTCCGATCTGTTCGATGAGATCCCGCTGCGCACCGCTCTGACTGCGATCAAGGCGCGCGGGCTGGACGCCAGCTTTTTGCAGCTAGTAGCAGCTAGCGACCTAGAGCCGACTGAGGGGCAGCTCGAGCTCCTTGACGTAGAAAGCGGCGATAGGTTGCAGGTCGGCCCCGACGAGGTGCGTGCCTACCGCCAGGCGGTGCAGCGCTTTTTGGCCCGGACGCGCAGCGCGGTGCTGCGGGCCGGTTTCCGCTACAGCCTGCTCAGGGTAGCCGGGGAAGACGAGGCAGGGCTCGAGCGGGCGGCCTTCGCGGCGCTCTTGCGGGCCGGTATCCTGATCCGCCGCTGAATGGTTGGGCGAAGCCTTATGGTTGGGCGAAGCCTTATGGTTGGGCGAAGCCTTGACGCGGTAAGATGCCGGTGTGAGGCTGATTGGGCTCCGGTTCGGCCCTTTTCAGGTGCTGCGCCAGATTGCGCGGGGCGCCCTGAGCCGGGTCTTTTTGGTCAGCGATGGCAAGGTGGCTAAAGCGGCCAAGCTGTTCCCGCTCGAGCACCGCCGGCGCGCCGAACAGGAGTTGGCTATCGGCCTGGGCTTAAGCCACCCGCACATCAACGCCGTGGAGGCGCCGATAGAGATCGGCGGCTACCCGGGTATCCTCATGAACTACGTGGCGGGTCGGCGGCTAGGTGAATGGCCCAGCCAGCCTGATGGACTTCAGCCGTTTCTGGATCGCTGGTCAGAGCTGCTTGATGCACTTGGCTACCTGCATACCTTAGGCATTGTGCATAGTGACGTGAAGCCGGAGAATATCCTCATCTCCCGCAAACAAGGGGCTGTGCTCATCGATTTTGACCTAGCGCTTCGGGTGCAGGCGCCCCGCCAGGGCTTCGCCGGCACCGTGGCCTTTGCCAGCCCGGAACAGGCGCGGGGTGAGCCCGCGGCGCCGGCCAGCGACCTGTACGCAGCCGGCATCATCCTCTACCGCGGCCTCACCGGCCAAGTCCCCTTCAGCGGCAGCGTGCGGGAGGTGTTCCGCGCACACGGTGCAGCGACTCCTACTCTCCCGTCACAGTTTGATTCGCGACTGGCGCCTTACGACGCCTTGGTAACTCGCCTGCTCGCCAAGCAGCCCGAGGACCGCTATCAACATGCCGCTGAGGTGCTTGCAGCGCTGGCTACGGCTCGCAGCAGTTAAAACTAACTGGCCCCGCACCAGTGCCGTGGGGTAGCGCTACAATACTATCATGCCCCTGCCCCCCTACAACCAAGAGCGCCTGACCGCAATCTGCGAACGGTTTCATGTCCGCCGCCTGGCAGTATTCGGTTCGTACCTGCATCGAGAGGCAGATGCAGCCAGCGACCTTGATCTGCTGGTAGAGTTTGCCCCCGGCCAGGCCCCTGGGCTGGGCTTTGTGCGCCTGCAAAGCGAGCTGGAAAAGCTCTTTGGCTGCAGGGTAGACCTGCATACCCCCAGAAGCCTGAGCCGTTACTTTCGTCAGCAGGTGCTGGCCGAAGCCCAGGTGCTGCATGCGGCGGCGTGAGCTGTCCGATCGGGTGCGCTTGCTCCACATGCGGGATGCCGCCCGGCGGACGCTGGAGCTTGCACGAGGGAGGGAGGTAGCCAACCTTCAACCCGAGGACGAACCGGCCCTGGCCTTGGTGAGGCTGCTGGAAATACTGGGGGAGGCTGCTAGAACGGTTTCGAGCGAACTCAAAACCCGTTATCCCGAGGTGCCGTGGCGGGAGGTTGCCGACACACGAAACCGCTTGCTGCACGAGTATTTCGATGTGGACATGGAGATTGTTGCTGCCATCGTGCGAGACGACTTGCCGCTCCTGTTGCAGCACATAGAACACATACTGAGCGATTAGCTAACCTGGCGCAAAACATCAAAGCCGAGATGAGCGCATAAACCCGCACCGAGACTGCGACCCGGTACCTCGGACTCTCTACCATACCCCATAGCGGTTTTCGCAAATACTGACCCGGCTAGGCGCTGGTATCTCTGCCAAGACGCTCTGGACAACGATTAGCAGCCGAAGTTGACAAGTTGTATTGTGCCGCTGCCCGCCGAGGTGTCACAATGGCGGCATGAACGAACGACTGGCGCTGGCAATGCTGGCGCTATTGGCCATCCTGTCGCTGTGGATCGCTCCGTGGGCGGCGCTTAACCGCGAAACTGGTGCCCGTAGCGCGGTAGTCTTACTCCCTGAGCGGATAGTGGATTTTACCGGGCGCACCGAACCGCTGGCCATTCCCGGCCAGCTAACGGTTTTAATCGTCAGTGTGATAGCGCTGCTGGCCATTGCTGGAGCTGCCGGGCTCCGGGGCCGCAGTCGCTACTGGCTCTGGTTGCTGGCCGGGATAGTGCTCATCGCCATCACCGCTTATGGGTTGGCGCTGTTCGGTGAAGTGGTCAGGGCGGCGCAGCAAGCTGCCTTGGAGGCCGGGGCTAGGCGGCCCCCTTACCAGCGCAGCGGCATGGCTCTATCAGCGTTTCTAAGTTACGCTGTAGGCGGCCTAGCGATCCTTTTGGGCCTGCGGGTCTTTGCCGGGCTTGGCGCTATTCTTGACCGGCTGTTTCGCTCAGTGATGGTGCCGGCGACCTCGATCGCTTTGGCACTGTTGGCGACGGGTGTGGTCATTCTGGTGCTGCAGCCGACCGCGGTGGGCCGCGGCGTGGAGATTACCTCCACCTGGATGTATCTTATCGGTCGACTAGATACCTTGTGGTATGCCTACCAGACGCTGTTTGCCAGCTCTCTGGGCAGTCTGGCGGGTTTCTTAGAGGCGCTTACCTTCACCACTCCGCTCATCTTTACGGGACTGGCGGTAGCCTTCGGTTTCCGCGCCGGTCTCTTCAACATCGGAGCGCCAGGGCAGATGATCATGGGTGCCATCGGCGCCATGCTGGTCGGGGTGTTCGTGCCTGGCCCCCGAGTGGTGATTCTCCCCTTGGCAGTGCTGGCGGCAGCCATCGGTGGTGGTCTGTGGGGCGCCATCCCCGGCTGGCTCAAGGCGCGCTTTGGCGCTCACGAAGTGATCAACACCATCCTGATGAACTTCATCGCTGCCGCGCTGCTACTCTTTGTGCTGTCAGCCGAACAGGTCTTCACTGCCCCAGCGCTGCGGATGGTAGTGGTGGTGCTGATCTTAGCGGCGCTGGCCGTCGTGCTGAGCCTCATTCGGCCGCTCCGCCTGGTGCTAGCTAAGGCGCCGCGGCTTACTTTGGCGCTGGCCGGAGTGTTGCTGCTGATCGCTATGGTCGTGTCCGGCTTGCCGCGCCCCGGCGATGCTCCGATCAACCTTGACCTACCCATCAAAGCGCCTGGTTTGGACCCCAAGTCGCATGAGATTGCTCCTGAAGCGCGCTTTACGCAACTACCGGCCTTGCTCGGTATCGACCTGAGCGTTTCGCCGGGAGTCAACGTGGTGGCGATTAACTACGGTTTGCCGGCAGTCCCGCTGCTCGCGCTGCTAGGTTTCTTGGTCGGGCCCAGGGTATCATCGCAGCTGCGGCGCTTCTGGCCGCGCGCGGCGGCATCGCTCGGGTTAGCGGCGGCTGGCTACCTGCTCTTTTGGACGCTCGGCTGGACCGCCCTGCCGACAGCCATACCGCCTACTAAGCTCAACGGCTCTTTCATTATCGCTTTGCTGGCGGCAGCGTTGGTCTATCTCCTGCTGTGGCGAACTAAGTGGGGTTACGAACTCCGGGCGGTGGGAGTATCGCCCAAGGCTGCTGAGTATGGCGGTGTTAATATCGCCCGCAACATCGTGCTGGCCATGACTATCGCCGGGGCGTTGGCGGGCCTGAGCGCTACCCACTATGTCATGGGGGGTGCGCTGGAAGACTACTCGCTCCGCCAAGCCCTGCCGACCGATGACGGCTTCACCGGCATCGCTGTGGCGCTGCTCGGCGGCACCACGCCCGGCGGGGTGATCTTGGCCGCTTTCTTGTTCGGTGTGCTGCAAAACGGTGGACTAGCCTTAAACGTTACCTTCAGCGACCTGACCCGCGACGTAGTCAGCATGATGTTGGCGTTGGTGGTACTGTTTATTGCGGCTAAGGGGTTCTTGTCCGAGTCGGTGCTCAACGCTCGGCGTGAGGCTTTGCTAGAGGCGGAGCGAGCTGCTGGGCAGGCTCCGGCAACTAGGGAGGTGAACCATGGTTGATACTTTCTTGTTGCTGGCCCTGGTCGGCTCGGTGTTGCGAGCCACCACGCCGCTCCTGTTGGCAGCGCTCGGCGGCATGTTTAGCGAGCGATCAGGGGTGGTTAACATTGCGCTGGAGGGGATTATCCTATTTGGTGCCCTGGCTGCCGCGGTAGTGACCCAGCTGGTCGAGGCGCCTTACTTAGCGCAAAATCCTCGGGCGGTGGTCTGGTTTGCACCTTGGCTGGGCGTCGTGGCGGCAGTTATCGCGGGCGGCTTGATCGGCTGGCTCCATGCGCTGGTATCGATCCGCTATAAGGCCGACCAGATCATCTCCGGCACGGCCATTAACTTAATGGGGGTCGGTATCCCGGCGTTGGTGCTGATGGGCCTTTACAACAACTCGACTACCAGCACACCGCTAGTCAATCGCTTGCCCCAGTGGGGCGTTGGCCCGTTCAGCTTCAGTCCGTTGGTCTATTTGGCCTTTCTGTTGGTGCCGGTAGCTTGGTATGTGCTGTTTAAGACCCCCTTTGGCTTGCGCTTGCGGGCGGTTGGCGAACATCCGGACGCCGCCGCCAGTGTGGGTGTTGGGGTGAGGCGGATGCGCTACTACGGTGTAGTCATTTCAGGTGTGCTGGCAGGTCTGGCGGGGGCTTACCTGTCCATTGGCCATCTTAACCAGTTCATCTCCGAGATGTCGGGTGGCCGCGGCTTCATCGCGCTGGCGGCGCTTATTTTTGGCAAGTGGCACCCGCTGGGCGTCCTGGGGGCGACCCTGCTGTTCGGTTCATTCGAAGCGGTGGCGACGCTGTTAGGCGGTGCGCGTCTAATGCCCTCGACCATCGTGTCGGGTATCCCATTTATCCTTACGATGTTGGTGCTGGCTGGTTTCATCGGCCGGGCCATTCCACCTAAAGCGATCGGTAAAGCCTACGACCGGGCTTGACCCTGGAGGACAGCATGGCATTCACACGTTCTGGCGGAATCCTCTTACATCCCACCTCACTCCCTGGGCCGCACGGGATCGGCGATCTAGGCACCTCGGCCCGGCGGTGGCTGGACTTTCTGGCCGAGGCTGGTCAGACCATCTGGCAGATTCTGCCGCTCGGCCCTACTGGCTATGGCGACAGTCCTTATCAGAGCTTTAGCGCCTTCGCCGGCAACCCCTATCTGATTAGCCTAAGCGCGCTGGTCGAGGAAGGTTTGCTCCCCCCGGAGGCGCTCGGGGGCTTGCCGGTATTTCCTGACGACCGCGTCGACTTCGGCAGCGTCATCCCCTTCAAGTTGGCGGTGCTCGAGCGCTCCTATCAATACTTCGAGCAGCGCGCCAGCCGCGAGCAGCACGCCCGCTTTGCCGACTTTTGCGAGGCTCAGGCGTCCTGGCTCGAAGATTTTGCGCTGTTCATGGCCTGCAAGGAGGCTCATGATGGGCGCCCCTGGAACGAGTGGGAACCCGAGATTCGTGCCCGCCGGCCTGAGGCCCTGGCGAGCTGGCGCGAGCGGCTACAACACGACATTGCCAAGCAGCGCTACTGGCAATGGCTATTTTTTGAGCAGTGGGGAGCAGTAAAGCGCCACGCCGAGGCGTGTGGCATTAAAATTATCGGCGACATCCCCATTTTTGTGGCCTACGACTCAGCCGATACCTGGGCCAACCCCGAACTCTTTTACCTCGATGCCGAGGGCAACCCCACCGTCATTGCCGGCGTGCCGCCGGACTACTTCAGCGCGACCGGCCAGCGCTGGGGCAACCCCATCTACCGCTGGAAGGTGATGGCCGAAACCGGCTACGCCTGGTGGATTGCTCGCATCAGGGCTGTGCTGGCTCAGGTCGATATCGTGCGGATCGATCACTTCCGCGGTTTTGAGGCCTATTGGGAGATTCCCGCTAGCGAGCCGACCGCGGTCAAGGGCCGCTGGGTCAGAGGGCCGGGGCAGGGTTTCTTTGACGCCGTCAAGCAGGCTCTGGGCGAGCTGCCGATTATCGCCGAGGACCTGGGCGTCATCACTCCCGGCGTCGAAGCTCTGCGCGACGATAACGGCCTTCCCGGTATGAAGGTGTTACAGTTCGCTTTTGCTGCCGATGCCGCCGATCCCTATCTGCCGCACAACTACCCCAAGACTTGCGCGGTCTATACCGGGACCCATGACAACGACACCACCCTGGGCTGGTACGAGAAGGCGCCCGCGAGCGAGCAAGACTTCGTCCGGCGCTACCTCGCTCGGGACGGCTCGGACATCGTCTGGGACATGATGCGCCTAGCCTTTGCGTCAGTTGCCGAGATCGCCGTGGTGCCGCTGCAAGATGTGCTGCGCCTCGGCTCGGAACACCGCATGAATACCCCGGGCACTGCCTCGGGGAACTGGCAGTGGCGCTTTAAGTGGTTGCACCTCGAGTATTGGCTGGCGCCGGTGCTGCGCGAGATGGCCGAGACCTACGGGCGCATACCGCTCGACAAGCCCGTGGATACCGCCTACCGCCAATCGGCCACTAACACCGTCGTTGAAGACGAATGACAGTCTAGCCTGGCCTGACTACCTGCCCCGGCGTGGCGCCGGTATGCCTGCCGCCGCGCAGTACCCGCACGCCGTTGACCCACACCTCTTCGACGCCTACCGATAGCTGGTGCGGCTCCTCGAAAGTTGACCGGTCGCTGATGGTGGCCGGATCGAAGATCACCACATCGGCCTGCATCCCTTCGAGTAGCAGCCCGCGGTGCTTGAGGTTGAGCCGCTCGGCTACTGCCCCAGTCATCTTGCGCACGGCGTCTTCCAGGGTGAGAACCTGCTCGTCGCGCACGTACTTGCCGAGTACGCGCGGGTAGGTGCCGTAGGCCCGCGGGTGGGTGGGGCCCAGGCTCTGGCCCCAGGCCGGGTCGTAGCCGCCGGCATCGGTGGAGATCTTGATCCACGGCTGCGGCAGTTGCAGCTTGAGATTCTCCTCGGACATCGAGAAGTAGATGGTGCTGATGCGCTGCCCTTCGTCCAAGAGCAGCTCAAAGACTGTCTCGAGCCAGTGCTGGCCGCGCGCCTTGGCGATCTCTGAGAGGCGCATGCCGCTATACGGCCGGTTATGTGGCTTTTCAAAACCGATCGGCATGACGTTCTCCGGGCCGTCGCTGCTAGCTAACGCCTCCCAGGTCCCGTCAGGTGTCAGCACCGCCTCCTTAATGCGCTGACGTATGGCCGGGTCACGGAGGTTCTCAAACAGCTTCCCTTCGGCGGCGGCCCACGGTGGGAGCACCGAGGAGAGGCCGGTCCCCGCGGCAGGGTAGGGATACATGTCGGCGGTGACATCGAGCCCTGAGTCCCTGGCTTGTGAAATCAGCTCGATTACCAGCGGCAGCTTGGGCCAGTTGCGCCGCCCGGCAGCCTTGAGGTGGTAGATCTCGACCGGCAGCTCAGCCCGCC
>Ga0207951_100634_pt1 | contig 16138 bp, 15 predicted proteins | sample Subbio12Aug_8Bad_FD_184830 | JGI IMG/M metagenome (GOLD analysis project Ga0207951, IMG submission 184830) | Serpentinite rock and fluid subsurface biosphere microbial communities from McLaughlin Reserve, California, USA - CR12Aug_8Bad (SPAdes) | ecosystem: Environmental > Terrestrial > Deep... | reverse complement strand
CGGGGCGTATGGATGCGGCGCAGGAACAAACCGATGCCCAATCGTTCGAGGTTCTGCACCCCAAGGCCGATGGCTTTCGCAATCACTTCGCCAGTGATAATGCCCACTCGCCCACGACCCTGCTGGTTGAACGCGCCAATTTGCTGACCCTGACCGTGCCTGAAATGACGGTTCTGCTTGGCGGCATGCGGGCACTGGATGCCAACAGCGGCCATTCCCGTCATGGCGTGTTCACCGAACGGCCCGGCACCTTGACCAACGACTTTTTCGTCAACCTGCTCGACATGACCACGCAATGGAGCAAATCGTCAACCGAGGGCATTTACGAAGGGCGGGACAGAGCCAGCGGCCAACTCAAATGGACGGCCACCCCGGTTGATCTGATCTTCGGCTCGCATTCCGAATTGCGTGCGGTGGCGGAGGTGTATGCCTCGGACGATGCCAAACAGAAATTCGTTCAGGATTTCGCTCACGCCTGGGTCAAAGTAATGAACCTGGATCGTTTCGACGCACGTTGATTCGGGTTACGCTGATTGCCCCCTGCCCTGCCCTGCCCTTCACATCGCTGGAGGCATTTAACCCGCTCGGTCTACATGATGCCGGGTGGGTTTCTCTTTTGCGTTTTTGTTTTTAACGATACCCTTCATGCGGACATCGGCACGGAAGTTACCGTTTGCCAAAGGCCTGATGTAAACCATCACGCACCTCCGACTAAAAGTAACCGCTCACTCCCCTTAACGATACGAAACCTCAAGGGTGCGGCGCTTCACGTCGTGGATTCTCTTGCGGCCCGACGGGGTAATCTTGCACAAGAATCCGGGCACCAGCGTATCCCGGAGTTCGACGACCTGCGCCTGTGGTTGTGCCGCATCGACAGCGGACGCGGACTTGGTGAGCTTGATTTTTACCATGATGACTCCTCGGAAAGCCCCAATTTCCAGGAGCCTTCTAGGGGCCAGCAGAGGGGAAGTCAGGTCAAGTTTCAGAAAGCACCGGCACATGATGAACTCGCCTAAGCCATTGATAAACCTTATGTATCTAGTCCTGGCGTAGTCCAGCGGAGTGCCGGGCTGGAGTCATGGTGAAATAAAAAACCCCGCTGAGCCGGAAGGCTTGCGGGGTTAGACGTAGCGTCTGGCCTGCCGAAGGCAGGCAAGATGGTTACAAGCTGTAATACATATCGAACTCGACCGGGTGCGTGCTCATGCGCAGGCGTTGTACGTCCTGTTTTTTCAGGGCAATGTAGCCGTCGATGGCATCGTCGGTGAACACGCCGCCACGGGTCAGGAACTCGCGGTCTGCATCCAGCGCATTCAAGGCTTCGTCCAGTGAGAATGCCACTTGCGGAATGGCTTTTTCTTCTTCCGGCGGCAGGTCGTACAGGTCTTTGTCCATCGCATCGCCGGGATGGATTTTGTTTTGAATGCCGTCCAGACCCGCCATCAGCATGGCAGCAAAGGCCAGGTAAGGGTTGGCGGTCGAATCCGGGAAGCGAACTTCAATGCGGCGGGCTTTCGGGTTGGTGATGTAGGGTATGCGGATGGACGCCGAACGGTTACGTGCCGAGTAAGCCAGCATGACCGGGGCTTCGAAACCAGGCACCAGACGTTTGTAGCTGTTGGTTGATGCGTTGGTGATTGCGTTCAGGGCTTTGGCGTGTTTGATGATGCCGCCGATGTAGTACAAGGCGATTTCGGACATACCGCCGTACAGGTTGCCGGTGAACAGGTTGACGCCGCCTTTGGCCAGTGACTGGTGAACATGCATACCGCTGCCGTTGTCGCCCACCAAGGGTTTCGGCATGAAGGTGGCCGATTTGCCGTAGGCGTGGGCGATGTTGGCGATGACGTATTTCAGTTCCAGCACTTCGTCGGCTTTTTTGACCAAAGTGTTGAATCGGGAGCCGATTTCGCATTGACCGGCGGTGGCAACTTCATGATGGTGTACTTCGATGGTCTGGCCCATTTCTTCCAGAACCAGGCACATGGCAGAGCGCATGTCTTGGAAGGAATCAACAGGCGGAACGGGAAAGTAGCCGCCCTTGATGCCGGGACGGTGGCCGATGTTGCCGTTTTCGTAGATTTTTTCCGAGTTCCAGCCAGCTTCTTCGGAATCGACTTCGTAGGAGCATTTGCCCATGCCGGTGCTCCAGCGCACGTCGTCGAAGATGAAGAATTCGTTTTCGGGCCCGAACAGCGCAGTGTCGGCGATGCCGGTTGATTGCATGTAGGCTTCGGCGCGTTTGGCGATGGAGCGGGGATCGCGGCCATAACCTTGCATGTCTTTGGGTTCGATGATGTCGCAGCGCAGAATCAGCGTCTTGTCATCGAAGAACGGATCGATTTTGGCGGTGCTGGCGTCTGGCATCAGAATCATGTCGGATTCGTTGATGTGTTTCCAGCCAGCTACGGATGATCCGTCGAACATCTTGCCTTCTTCGAAGGTGTCGTCGTCGATGGTGTGTGCCGGAAAAGACACATGCTGCTCTTTACCCCGGGTATCGCAAAAGCGGAAATCGACGAATTTGACATCGTTTTCCTGCATCATTTTCAGAACGTTATCTACTGACATCAGGCAAGGTCTCCTAGTACGGATGTTTTAATTATGGTGAGTGAAAAAACGGCGACAACGATACCATCAAACGCTGTTGCAGGCCATAAAAACAAAGGCATCAAGGCTTTTGGCAAAGCTACTGGAAGGCTTGATTTCATTGCAAATTGCGTCAGAACATGATGATCACGTCGGCGCTTATCAAGAACTGGTTACGGCTCTGTCCGCTGTCAAAGGCCTTTGCGCCGTCGGTGAAGTCATAGCGCAGGTTGGGGCGGAGATTCAGCCATGCTGCGGGCCTGTAGTTCAGGCCGGCTGTGACGGCGTAGTAACTGGTGTTGAGATCCTGGTTGGTGTAGTAATTGGCGTAGGCGTCCGAGTTACAGGCAAAGTTGCCGTTGTATTTGTCGCCTGGCTGCGTCGTGGCAGCAAAGCAACGGCCAGGCCCGGCGACGCGAAAACCGTTGTGATCGCGAAACCATTCTGCCCGCACACCGGCGGCCAGTTTGTCGGTTACGTCGTAGGTCAGGTACTGGTTGATGCCGTACCATGAAGCGTCTTGTGTGCCGCTGTTGACTGCGTTTTCAGCAAAGCCGTGGTCGTGCTGAATCACATAGTGCAGCTTGTCGCTGATGTTGTATTTGCCAACCACGCTGTACATTGCCCAAGTTGCATCGTTGTTTTCGGCGGTTTTGCCTGCCGTCGAGGTTACGGCAATCATCGTACCTGGCTCGTCGCCGTTCCAGGTCACGCCGCCTAAAAATGACCAGTTGCCAAGCTGACGATCCCAGTTGCCATCCCAGCCACCGCTGTTACTGCCTGTTACCGCACCGGCCGACGCGCTCCAGTTTGACGTGAAGGCGTAGTTGGCGAGAAAGCCGGTATGGGTGAAGGGTTCGCCATATTGCATGGTGTAAGGCTTGGTCACGAAGAAGTTGTCGGGGGCCGTGACAACTTCATAGCCGATAATCGTGTAGAAATGGCCAACCTTGACATCGATGCCGTTACCCACTGGCAGATTGAGTTCGGCATAAGCCTGTGGCAGCGCAATGCTGTAAAAGCGCGAATCGCGGCTGGTCAGGTGTAAATCCCAGCCTCCCCGATTGATGTCGGCGGCCGACGTGCCATAGGCTTGGGTGAAAATGGCATCGGTGCCGTACATGAAGTCGACGCGGCCACCTATATCGAACTCATCGCCACCGACATTGACTGCTTTTTGCAGATACAGGTAGAACTGGTTCATTTGCAGCTCACCAGACCGGTCGTTGAAGGTGATGGGGCCATTGAAGCCGTCACCATGGCTGTTGGTGTTTGCCGAGACGCTGGAATTGATCCAGCCACCCAATTTCAGATTATGGTTTTTCATGAAATTGGCTTCGTTGGGGTTGGCACCCATCAGGCTCAGCAGGCCGGGTGATTCTTTCCAGTCATCGGCATGCGATGCGGTCGCAGCACATAGCGCCATCAGGCTGGCCAAGCAGGCTTTACGGGGGAACGGGATTGTTTTCATGGTTTAGCCTCGGTTTCGTGTTTTTGTTATGCCGAAAGCCTCTAAGCATTTTTCAGGCCAACTTGAATATCATTGAAATCAATCGGATATGGCTCGATTTTTTGTTTTTTATGATTTATTTTGGTGCGCTTCGAGCTTGGCCGCACCATTATGATTCGAATCGGCCAAATTTTCGCAGCTGTAGTCTGAATGACTAATGCGGTAAGGCTGCTGTCGCACAAAGCTTTGTTCGTAAAAGGTGCATTTGCCATTCGTCTGAACCAGCTTGGTGCGTTTATTGGGCGTGTGTATCGCGTCGTGGTTGAGTGCGGAATAAAAACAGTATGTTACGAACTGGCATGTGTTGTGCTTAAGTTTCGTCAGAATTTGACATCCCCGTTCAGAGGGATGTGTTGCAAGGGTGAATCCATCTACCTTGAACAATTGCAATCACCCCAATCGATCCCAACATATCGATTCAAAAATGTTGTTTGCGACAAATCCTTAAACCTCTGACAGGAGATCATCGATGAAACTGAATAAAACACTCATGGCCTGCGCTATTGCCATCGCATTGAATGCTTGCGCATCCCAGCCGACGGTCACCGCGCCACATCAATGGGCGGGCGCCGTACGGGATGCGATATCGCGCGACCAGCACCTGCGTCTGGCCGAGCATTACGAAGACATCGCCAAAACCTTGGAAGCCGATGCCCAGGAGGAGCAGGAGATGCTGGATGCCTATCACGCCACGCCGTGGAAGTACGGCAAGCGCATCCATGACCTGAAAGCCCGGGGCAGCGATATGGTGAGGGACTTGGAAAAAGCCGCCGAAGATAGTCGAAAAATGGCCGAATTCCATCGCCAAATGGCTGATGAAGCAGGCAAATGATTTGTTTCATGAGGCCGGGACGCTCATGACGTGAGCCGAATCCACCCGCCTTCAAGTCGCAGTGCGACATTCTCGTTGAGTTGGCATGTGGCTGAAAGCTGGTTCTCTTCTCGAAAGGATGGGCGGGTGTTTTTAGTCATTTCTCCAATCTTCCCGGGATTTTTGCTGAATTAAAGTATCGAGGTGTTCAAACATGAAGCTGATAACAGCCGTTGTAAAACCGTTCAAACTCGATGACGTGCGCGAGGCGTTGTCGGATATAGGCGTTTCAGGGATAACCGTTACCGAAGTCAAAGGTTTCGGTCGACAAAAAGGCCATACTGAGCTGTACCGTGGTGCCGAGTATGTTGTGGATTTTCTGCCGAAAACCAAGGTAGAAGTCGCTGTGCCGGAGGCTTTGGTCGAGCAGGCGGTCGATGCCATCGTCAAGGTGGCCAATACCGGCAAAATCGGCGACGGCAAAATTTTCGTCAGCCATCTCGAACAGGTGATCCGTATCAGAACCGGCGAATCCGGCGAAGACGCGCTTTAATAAAAATCAGGGGAAAAAAATGAAACGACTCATTACAAGTTTGATGCTACTGAATCTCATGGGATTTTCAGGATGGGCCTGGGCGGATGCGGTAGCGCCGACGGTCAATAAAGGTGATACGGCCTGGATGATCGTGGCCACATTGTTGGTCATCGTGATGGTCATTCCTGGGCTGGCGTTGTTTTACGGCGGCATGGTTCGCGCCAAGAACATGTTGTCGGTACTGATGCAGGTTTTCGTGATCTTCTCGCTGTCGGCCGTGCTGTGGGTCACTTACGGTTATAGCGTGGCGTTTACCGAAGGCAACACTTTTTTCGGTGGCTTTAGCAAGGTGTTCCTGCAAGGGGTTACACCGGATTCGATGGCGGCCACGTTTACCAAGGGCGTTTACATTCCTGAATACATCTACATCGCCTTCCAGTTGACCTTTTCGGCGATTACCCCGGCGCTGATCGTGGGTGCTTTCGCCGAACGCATCAAGTTTTCGGCGCTGCTGTTGTTTACCGTCATCTGGTTCAGTATTTGCTACCTGCCCATGGCACACATGGTTTGGTATTGGGCTGGGCCTGATGCCTATACCGATACGGCTGCGGCGGAAGCGGCAACTGCCACCGCAGGCTTCCTGTTTCAAAAGGGCGCGCTGGATTTTGCAGGCGGTACGGTCGTGCATATCAACGCCGGGATTGCCGGTTTGGTGGGTTGCATCATGATGGGTAAACGCATCGGTTACGGTAAGGAATTCATTGCCCCCCACAGCGTTACGATGAACATGGTAGGCGCGTCGCTGCTGTGGTTCGGCTGGTTTGGTTTCAATGCCGGTTCCAATCTGGAAGCCAATGGCCTGGCGGCGCTGGTCGTCGTCAATACCTTGGTAGCCGCCGCTGCCGCTACCCTGGCCTGGATGGGTACGGAATGGCTGGTGCGCGGTAAGCCCAGCATGTTGGGTGCAACGTCCGGTGCAGTTGCCGGGCTGGTCGCCATTACCCCGGCCTGCGGATGGGCGGGGCCGATGGGTTCGATGCTGCTGGGTTTGGTTGCTGGCGCGGTTTGCTTCTGGTCGGTGACTCGTCTGAAACATGCCCTCAAATACGATGACACGCTGGATGCCTTCGGTGTCCACGGTGTCGGCGGTATCGTTGGCGCCTTGGGAACGGCAGTGGTTGCCAGCCCGGCGCTGGGCGGTACCGGTGTATGGGATTACGTGGCCAATGCCGTTGCTGATTACAGCATGGGTACTCAACTGGCCAGTCAGACCTGGGGTGTGGCGACGGCCATAGTCTGGTCGGGTGTCGCATCTTTTGTGGCATTCAAAATTGCCGATATTGCGCTGGGTCTGCGTGTCGATGAGACAACAGAGCGGCAAGGTCTGGATGTTGCCGAACATGGCGAAACCGCTTACAACCTCTGATCAACAGCCTCCTAGGAGTCTGTCGGACAATAAAATTGGCTGCCTGATTTTGTGGGCGGCCAGGTAGGTGAAGTGGTTGGTGCGGATCGCAAAACAAGTTTCCGGATTGTACACAGCCAAAAACAGTCCGAGCTGATCGCCATGCGACCCAAACTGACCAGAGTTTGACGCTCATTTCGGCCTATCCGGCCGCCAGCGCATGCATCCGTTTCAGATTGTAGGCCAGGGCGACCAGTTTCCATTCGCCGGATGTCGCCTGCAGGCCGTGCAGCGAGAACTGCCTGAAGCCCATGATCTATTTGATGCAAACACCGGCTCGACGGTGCATTTGCGCTTGCCGTAAAGCGCGCGGCCTTGCTTGGTTTTCAAGGCATGAGCCATTTTGACCAGCGGATCGTCGCCTTGCGGCGCGGGCGCATCGGCCGCGAGGCGTTCGTCCAAAGGCAGATGATGCGAATCCCGGCCCAGGGCGATCAGCGGCGTGATGGCGAGGTCTGCGCAGGCCTTGACGTTGCCTTGACTGAATGTCGGCCAGCACGTCGGGTTGGCCGAAATCGCGTTCCCGTTTGGCCCGTTCGTCCAGCATTGGCTCGACTTGTTGTCGTTGGTGGCTGGGTCAAGGTGGCCGCGACGATGGGCATGCTGTCGACATCAACGGCGGCCTGGCTGTTATAAGCCTGTACTAAGCCTTCGTGGCTGGGCATGATGCGGGATTCTTCGTCGGTCAGATTGATTGATTTGGTCGGTGGCTTTTGGCCCGGTTTCCGGGGCTTTGGACTCTTTGCCGCGCGGCGTTTTTCCCACTGTACGCTCGGCGTCGCGGCGGGCCACGTTGTCGACATGGTCTTGCAGGGCCTGCTGGTCGCGCTCTTTAACCCGTTCGGCAATTTTGGCCTTGGCCAGCAAGGCCTGCACGTCCTCGCGCAGTTGGGCTTCCAGCTTTTCGATATGGCCGTGGGACAGCGCTTTGTGTTTTGATGTGTTGGCTTTGATTTTGCTGCCATCCAGGAAAATCGTGCCCAGTTTGACCAGTTTCATGGCCTAGGCGTAGCTCAGCACTTGCACAAACAAGTCTTCCAGCTCCACCAGGAATGTTTTGCGGAAGTGGGCCAAGGTGTCGTGATCAGGATGCAGGTTGGCGGCGATGAAGCGAAAAGCCACGGAATCGTGCGTCGCGCGTTCGAGTTTTCGACTGGAGAAGGTGCCGGTGGCATAGCCATACACCAGCAGGGCTAGCAGCAAGGCGGGATGATAGGCTGCGGAACCGCTGCGCGAATACCGGCGGGTCAGCTTCGATAAATCCAGTTGATCGATGACTTCAACGATGTACCGAGCCAAGTGATCTTCGGGCAACCATTCATCCACCGACGGCGGCAGTAGGTATTGTTAGTTGTTTAGTGTCGGTCGTATGGGATGGAGCGGGCCATGGCTCTGTTTGGATTAGGTGTCGGCGTAGGGCACCATTTTACCCCATGCCGGGCTTTGCCATTGGGAAGTCCGACAGGCTCCTAGCCAGCAAATCTGAGGTCAAGGGCAGCCAGCCAGGCTGCACACATAATCGTTGAAAAACACGGCGCCCGCATCATGGCTGACAAACACATCCGCTGTCGGCAGCGCATTGTTCGATTCCAGATAATGACTCACTGCCGCTTTTTGTGCGTTCGTTAACCGCTGTTGCAAGCCATCACGTCGACCGGCAACCAGCACAGCGGCTTTTTGCGGCAAGCTATCCAGCTGCAGTGACGGCGCACCACCACTGCCGATCGGTGAGGTTTCGCCATCGATTGCCAGAAACACGGTTTCGCGAAAATTCGGCCACCAGCCCCAGGCAAAACACAGCGTGCCAGGCTGTAATGGATCGGCAGGCCACGCCGCCGCCAGACCCACCGCCGCGCTGTGATCGAGAACAGTCGGTATCCGACCGAAACGCTGCTGGCTGTCGCTGTCGTCGTAACCAGGGGCTGTCGCCGGGTTCAGTGGCGCGGGCCAGGGCAGACGACCCGCGTTGGCTGCCGCGTAAGCGGCCAGACAGGCTCTGACCCGCTGGCCCACCCAGCGCTGCATCTGGCGGTGAACCGGGCGCAGCTCGCGGGCAGTCAGTGTGACGAGGGCATCGTTGAAATCCTGGCTGGCAGGTGCTTTGACCAAGGCCGAGAAACCGGCTGACGGAATGGCGCTGATCGGCAATCCCAGCAAGGTTCCGGCAAAAAAGCCGCTGGCATTGTCGATACCGGCCCGGCTCTCCAGGAAGCGGCTGGCAATGTTGACGCCATCGCCGGGTGTGGTGCTGCCGCATTCGGTTGCCGTTGCCGGATTCAGCGTCCGGCTTTGCCCGGCAATGGCCATGCCGGGCGCGATGACCACCGCCATGGCAGCCAAATCCTGGTTGGGACCGTTCAACGAATTCAGAGCGTCGTCGAACAGCAGAAAATGCCCGTCCGCTTCGGTGGAAACAGCGCCTGCCGTCTCTTTGTAGGTGCCTGACACGCCATACCACAAACAACTGCCGCCGCTGTCGCGCAGCGGCCCGATGCCCAGCGTGCGCCAGGGCAAACGCCCCAGGGCCGACTGGTTCGCCACACCGCAGGGCACATCGGCCAGCCCGTCGCCGTTGACATCAGGACAAGGCAGCAAGCCGGGCGGACTGCCGGGATGGTTGTCGGCATAGGTCAGGGCGTAGCCGAGCAATGCCTCCCTGGCCTGTTTGAGTATCGTGTGGTTGGTGGCATCGCGCGCACGCTGGGAGACAGGATCGAGCGCCGCCAGCAAAACCGCAGAGGCGGCAGTGACCATGAGCAGCAGAAAAACCAGCAGTGCCGCGCCGTACGAACGTGCGCGTTCAGTCATTACCCGCATCGCCGTCCTGCACAGCGGAATCCACCGCCCCGGTTTGTCGTTGTTCGAACACATCACGCACTTGCCGGGTATTCAGATCGACCACTTGCCCTGGCCGCAGCGCAACCGGTTTGTCATCGACATTGATGATGACGCGGTGCGATGCCGACAGCCTGGGGTTGATCGAGTCGGCCTGCCGGGGCGTGGGACGGTGGATGCCGCCATTCAGCCAGATGACCTGCCGGGCCGGTGTCTTGACGAAGCCGTTCATCCGTATCGTCGCGGCCTCCGGTGCCCGTGCCGCCGCGGCATCGTCTGTCTGTTGTTCAGGGGGCGATGGGCCGCGCTCCAGTTCGGCCCGTTGCTGCTCGGTGGTGAACAAGCGGCCAAAGGCCGCGACATCGGCCACGGGAAGCCCGAGCATCATCAGCAAATAGCAAATCGGTCGTTTGTTCACTGGACACCCCCGGCGAATTCGGCCAGAGCCTCTTGTGTCACGATCTGGTACCAGCTCAATCGACAGTGTACGTCCAGATTTTTCACGCCTGGCAAAAATGCCGTGGTCTGGTCGTCCAGGCTGAGTTTGCAGGCGTCGACGCTGAACAGGCCCAGGCCTGCCTGTTGCAGGCGTTCGACATACTCGACCCACTGACCTTCATGCACCAGACCGGCGTCGATGACGACGGGCGAAGCCAGAACCGCGAAGCTGCCGCCATGAAGCGCATTGAAGCTTTCGAAAGGTGCACTGGCCCCCAGGCTGTAAGTCAGTGCAGGCAGCCCGAGCCGGTGCGCTTGTCTGGGCAATTCCTCGATCCAGCGCAGGCGGTCGACAGCCAGCAAGGCCGGGTAGCTGCGGCTGAAGTCGGCGATCACGGCGCGGCCTATGCGCAGGCTGTCTTCTCGCAGGGTTATTTCCGCTTGGTCACTGTCAACCACGGCCTTCATGCGCTCATGATCGGCGTTCAAGCGGTCGAGGTGGCCAAACGCCAGTGTCAGTACGATAGCCGCTATCACCAATACCCCGCCGAATATCGACAGCGGCAGCTTGAGCAGGCGGATGTCCCAGTGTTCGGTCAAGGTCATGAGCGTCGCCAGATGATGTTCAACACGAATTCACCCGACGAAGCCTTACTGTCGGCTGTGCCGGTGATGGCCTGATGAGCGGCCAGATCGACCGGCAGTTTTTGCGCCGTCACGGCGGCAACGCCGGGGGCATGGCGTAGCTGCTCGCTGAATCGCTCTATCAGGGCCAGGGCGGCGCGGTAATTGCCGTCGAAGGCCACTATGCGGCCATGCAGCAACAGCCGGACGTCGCCGGCATTCGGCGTTTCGGTGGTTTCATTGGCTGGTTCGGGCGCTGTAGCGTTATCGGACTCGTCGCGATTGGCTGTTGCCGATGCCCATTCCAGTCCGGCCAGTTTTATCAGCGGAAAGCCGCTCAACACCTGGCCTATCGAGGCAAACACTGGGCCAGGCATGACGCTCTGCTGCACCAGCGCGTCACGCAGTTGCAGCCATTCCTGCATTTGCAGGGCATCCAGGCCATGGACTTGCGGTGCGGCGGGCAGTTGTTTCAGTTGCTGCAACAAGTCTTCATGGTTTTGTTGCAAGCGAACAGTGGCGTCGGCCAGACGCTGATGTTCCAGCAGGGTGAACAGCGAATAACCCAGGGTGACGGTCAGTAAAACCACGCTCAAACCGGCCAGGGTTTTGTTGAGACGGTGATGACGATAGTGAAAGCGGCTTCTGGCCTCCTGGTAATGGCCGGGCGACTTGCGGGCCGCCAGCAGCAACCAGTGTGCCAGACCCGCCTGTTCGGGCAAATCAAGATCGTTTGCCATGGCATGGGCCTGGATCCAGGTGCAGGTCATGTGCAGGCTGGCGCCCGAAAAGTCGATGGCTGCAAGCGATTGCCGCAGCCGTTCGGTCGAACAGAAGACATGGCACAGCAAGCTGTCTTGCGCCGTCAACGGAAATTGTCGGCTCAAAAAACGTCGGCTGCGGTCGATTTCATCGCGAAAATCGAGCGGAAAGTGGTCGGCATCGCTGTCGGCAAACGCCAGCAAACGGCTCAAAACCAGCACCCCCTGATGATAGAAATTCTGTCGCAACTGGAAGCCGCTGGCGGTTTCGTCGACGCCGATCAGCAGAATATCGCCACCGCCGCTCAGAGCCATGGCCGGTTTTTCACCCAGCAGCGGCAGGCTTTGCACGGCGGCGACCGGCACGGCCAGCTCGTACAAGGGCGTCAGCCAGCCCTCCAGCATATCTTCAGCGGTTACGGCGGCAAACAACACCCTGGCATCGCGGCGACCGCTTTTCTCGCGACCGCGCATACTCTGATACAGAAAGCGCCTGTTGGGGTGAAGCTGCTGGCATCTGCGCTGAATCAGGGCGGTTAAATCGTTTTTCGACAGATACGGCAAGGTTTGCAGCGAAAAGCTCTCGTCTGCAATATCGAGCACCACGCTGACGGGTTCGATACCGTTTTCTGCGAAAAAAGCCGCCAGCAAGGGGAGTACCTGGCTGCGTTCCGTGCACACCAGTACACGTTGCAGACGTTTCGCCTCCCTGCGGTATAACGTCAGACCCGAGGTTTTGATATGGGCAATCAGATCGCTGGCCATGAGTCTCTAAGGCTGTATGTTGGCGATGAGGTCGTAGATCGGCCCGAGCACCGACAGCATGACCCAGCCGATGATGGCGCCCAGTACCAGCGTCATCATCGGTTCGATCAAGCGCTGCATGGCCTCGATGGCTTCATCGACATCGCGTTTGTAGAAGTAACTGACATTCAGCAGCGCACTGCCGAGATCGCCGGTTTTTTCGCCCACGCCTATCATGCTGATGACAAGGCGCGGGAACAATTGCCCCAGTTCGAATGCTGCCGCAATGCCGGTGCCTTGTGACACCAGAATGCGGATTTCGGCGATTTCCTGCTCGATGGCCTTGTTGTCGACAACCGATTCGGTGATCGCCAGGCTGTCGAGTATCGGTATGCCGGCGTTGTACAGCAAGGCCAGATAGTTGACGAAGCGGGCCAGTATGATTTTTTGCAGAATCGGCCCGAACAGCCACACCTTGAGCTTGTAGCGGTCGTACAACAGCCTGGCCTGCGGGTTTTTGCGAATCAGCGTGCGCAATGCCGTGACGAGCAGAACGGGTGCGAACAGTACGACGTACCAGTAATCGACGAAAAAATTCGATACCAAAATCAGCAGCTGGGTGTGAAATGGCAGCGTCTGGTTCATCGAGGTGATGAAGGCCACCATTTGCGGCACCAGGTAAGTCATCAGGAAAAACACCACGCCGAATACCACCACGGCCACGAAGGCGGGCAGGGTCAGGGCTTTTTTGGTCTGGGCGATCAGTTCGTCCTGCCAGCGCAACGATACCGACAAATCCTGCAACACCCTGGGCAGTTCGCCGCTGCGCTCACCGGCTTTTATCAAGCTGATGAACGACGAACTGAATACTTCGGGGAAAACCTGCAAGGCTTCGGAAAACGGTTTGCCGCCTCTGATTTCGATGATGAGCAGGCCAACGATGTCGCTGAAATACGACGGCGCCAGGCTGATTTGCAAATCAGCCAGCGCATCGATCAGCGCAATGCCGGAACCCAGCATTTGTTGCAGATAAAAACAGAAGTTGATCAAGTCGCGGCGGCCGATTTTGCGCTTGCCCAGTCGCCCCAGCAGCGGCTGAATTTCCCGGCAGCCAATCAATTCCTGATTGAAACGACCGAGCAAAAGCGCCAGTTCGGCTGCCGACGCGCAATCGCGCGTACCGCTGACGACCTTGCCTTCCGGGTTGACCGCGCGGTAGCGGAATTGCGTCACAACGCCAACCGGTGGGTCAGATCGACGATGCGCGACAGTTCGTCCAGACTGGTCGAGCCATCGGCCACTTTGACGATGCCTTCATCAGCCAGGGTGCGGAAGCCGTGGGCCACGGCTTGTCGCTCGATCTCGTGCGGCGTGGCGCCGCGTGCAATCAAATTGTCCAGCCCGGCATCGATGCGCAGGATTTCCATGATGGCCATGCGACCTTTGTAGCCGGTTCTGCCGCAGCGTTCGCAGCCTTGCGCCCGGTACAGGGTCGGACGGCTGGCCGGAGCCAGGCCCAACAAGCGGCATTCCAGGTCATCGGCGTCGTAAGCCTGCTTGCAATGGCTGCACAGTTTTCGGATCAGGCGCTGCGCGATGATGCCGACGATGTTGCTGGTGAGGATGCTGTTCTGTACGCCGATGTCCTGCAAACGGGCGAACGAAGCCACCGCCGAGTTGGTGTGTAGGGTGGAGAACACCTTGTGGCCGGTCATTGCGGCGCGAAACGCCATGGTGGCGGTGTCGCCGTCGCGGATCTCGCCCACCAGGATGATGTCGGGGTCTTGCCGCATCAGTGAGCGTATGCCACCGGCAAAATCCATTTTCAGCGCCGGGTTGAGCGAGCTTTGGCGGATCATCGCCATCGGGTATTCCACCGGGTCTTCCAGGGTCATGATGTTGACCGACTCGGTGTTGAGGTGATTCAGCATCGAATACAGCGTGGTGGTTTTGCCGCTGCCGGTTGGTCCCGTCACCAGAATGATGCCTTCGGGCCGGGCCAGCATCAGGTGTAACTGGGTGAAGGCGTGTTGATTCAGTTGCAGCTTGTCGAGCGGCACGATGCCTTTTTTGCGGTCGAGGATGCGCAGCACGATGTTTTCGCCGTGCAGGGTGGGTTGCGAGGCCACGCGGAAATCGATTTCATGGGTGCCTATGCTGAGCGAAATCCGGCCATCCTGCGGCAGACGGGTTTCGGCGATGTCCATGCCGGAAATCACCTTCAGCCGCACGGCCATCGGCGACCAGAATTTCTGGTGCAGACTGCGGATCTGCCGCAGCACGCCGTCGATGCGGTAGCGGATGCGCAAATACTTTTCTTCCGGTTCGAAATGGATGTCGGAGGCTTCTCTTTTGACGGCATCCAGCAGCAGGGAATCGACCAGCCGGATCATGGGATGGGTGTTTTCCGTGCGGTTCAGCTCATCGGCGTCGATTTTGCCGATCTGTTCCAGTTCGCGAAGAATGCCATCGATCGACAGGTCGAAGCCGTAGAAACGATCTAGCGCCTCTTCCAGATCGGTTTCGCTCGACAAGGCCGGTTCGATCTGCACGGTGTTGCCGATCGCCGCCGCCAGACGGTCGATGATCCGAATGTCGAAGGTATCGACCATGGCGACGGTCAACAGGTTTTTACCCGCATTGAACGCCACCGGCACGGCTTTCAGCTCCCGTGCCAACGCCTTGTCCACCATCGCCAGCACGGACGGGTCTGGTAGGATTTGCTTGAGATTGAGGCTGACTTGTTGCAGCGATTGGCCCAACTGGTCGCGCAGCACTTCGGCATCGACGAAGCCGAGCTTGACCAGAACCCGGCCCAGTTGCTCGCCGCTGGCTTTTTGCTCGATCAGCGCGATGTCGAGTTGATCCTGGGTGATGATGCCTTCGGCCAGCAGCAGGTCGCCGAGACGGACGGGTTTGGTTGGCGGCATGGTGATTTTAAGGTTGCGCGAGTTGTTGAATGCGTAGCAGCAGGGCCGCACGATCAAACGGCGGTGTTTGTTGTTCGCTCAGGTACAGAGCCTGCCGGTAATAGCGCAAGGCGGCGTCATGCTTGTTCAGATGATCGAGCGCGATGGCCAGGTTGTACTGGTATAGCGCGTTGTCCGGCTCCAGGCCGACGGCAGCGAAATAGGCTGATTGGGCGTCACGCCAGCGCTGTGACGTGACATACAGATTGCCCAGCGCCGCATGGGTGGCGGCATTGGCCAGGTTTTTGTCGATCAAGTGTTTGAGACGGCTTTCGCGTTCGGATGGGTTTGCATTGGGCAGGTTTGCATCGGATTGGTTTTCGTCGGACTGGTTGGCATCGGCCAGCCGGGCCAGCGCGTTCAGCGCGAACGATTGTGTGCCATCCAGGCTCAGTGCCCGTTCGAACCAGTGTCTGGCCTGGGCCGTATTGCCCTGGCGTTCGGCAATGGCACCCAGGCCAAGCAAGGCATCGATGTTTCCGGGTTTGGCGGCCAACACCTCTTGGTAAAGCCGGGTTGCCGTGATGTCGTCACGGTTCTGGTAGGCGCGGTAGGCGTCGTCCAGGCGTTCGGCGATGTCGGGAACGCGGCGCTGGCGTCTGATTTCGATCGTGTTCGATACTTCGGCTACTGGGCTGCCAGCCGCCTCACTATGGGCCAACGGCGTGATGGCGGCGCGGGGTTCGGACTGGAAGACCCCGGGTCGGGGTTGAAACAGGGGCTGAATCTGGCTGTTACCATGCGCCATCGGGGTTTCGGTGGGCGGAGTGGTTTTGGTGGCGGCCAATCTATCGATCGGCGCGGCGGGCGTGTCTGTTGGCACGTCAGCATCTTGCGGTGGTGCGGACGTTGTGACC
>Ga0207951_100633_pt1 | contig 16139 bp, 18 predicted proteins | sample Subbio12Aug_8Bad_FD_184830 | JGI IMG/M metagenome (GOLD analysis project Ga0207951, IMG submission 184830) | Serpentinite rock and fluid subsurface biosphere microbial communities from McLaughlin Reserve, California, USA - CR12Aug_8Bad (SPAdes) | ecosystem: Environmental > Terrestrial > Deep... | reverse complement strand
TCGATTACATCCAGACCGCGCGCGACACCATCCGGCGCATCGGCTACGACAACACCGAATACGGCATCGACTACAAGGGCTGCGCCGTCATGGTCTGCTACGACAAGCAGAGCAACGACATCGCCCAAGGCGTGGACCACGCCAGCGACGACTACCTCAACACCGGCGCCGGCGACCAGGGCCTGATGTTCGGCTACGCCTGCGATGAAACGCCGGTGCTCATGCCCGCGCCCATCTACTACGCGCACCGCATCGTCGAGCGCCAGGCGCAGCTGCGCAAAGACGGGCGCCTGCCCTTTTTGCGCCCCGACGCCAAGAGCCAGGTCACCATGCGCTACGTCGATGGCCGGCCACACAGCATCGACACCGTGGTGCTCTCGAGCCAACACGCGCCCGAGATGAGCGACGGCAAGCACATGCTGCCGGCCTTCATCGAGGCCTGCGTCGAAGAAATCATCAAGCCGGTGCTGCCGCGCGAGTGGCTGCAAAACACGCGCTACCTCATCAACCCCACCGGGCGCTTCGTCATCGGCGGCCCGCAAGGCGACTGCGGCCTGACCGGGCGCAAGATCATCGTCGACACCTACGGCGGCGCCTGCCCGCACGGCGGCGGTGCCTTCAGCGGCAAAGACCCGACCAAGGTTGACCGCTCGGCCGCCTACGCCGCGCGCTACGTGGCGAAAAACATCGTCGCCGCCGGGCTGGCCAAGCAGTGCCAGATTCAGGTCGCCTACGCCATCGGCGTGGCCAGGCCCATGAACGTGACCGTCTATACCGAAGGCACGGGCGTGATCCCGGACGACAAAATCGCCCACATCGTCGGTGAGGTGTTCGACCTGCGCCCGCGCGGCATCATCCAGATGCTGGACTTGTTGCGCCCGATCTACAGCAAAACCGCCGCCTACGGCCACTTCGGCCGCGACGAACCCGAGTTCACCTGGGAGCGCACCGACAAGGTGCAGGTGCTGCGCGAACTGGCGGGGCTGAAGTAACACCCACCGCCCCCAGGGGGCAGCAAGGGGGCGTGTCTGGGCAGCCGGGTTTCGTTCGGCGTCAGAGCGCCCCGAGGCGTTTGAGCATGGTGTGCTTGGTCTGGGCAAAGGTGGCGGCCAGGCCACGCAATTGCTCGAGCTGTTCAGCCGGGTCGGTGACGGGCTTGCCCTCCTTGAGCAAAGACCGGTTGAGGCGGCGCAAACTCTGCTGCGCTGCTTCGGGCCAAGCGGCCTCTTTGCGGCCATCTAAAGCAGCAGCCACAAAAAACCATTCCACCTCCGAGATCGAAAGCGCGGCCCCAGCACGCGGCAGGCTGATGAAGCGGTAGGGCGCACCGTCACACACGGCTTGCGAAAGCGCGGCGTTGCAGCTGCGCCCAACCTTGCTGTCCTGCCCGGTCTGGTGCAGCATGCACCAGCCGCCATGCAGGAGCATCGAGAGGGCTTGCAGCGTGTTGACGGGCGCATTCGCTTCGCTGCTGCTCTCGATCAGTTCACCGACAGTGATGCCGTCGGGGTGTTTCTGTAGGGCACTTCTATAAACACCCAAAATTTCCACCGATCTCGTGCTGTTCGCCGAAAGGCGCAATCCGAAACCAGACTAGGCGCATGGCCAAACCGCAGTCGGCGCAACCGGAGCACTGCAATATATTTCGTTACGGGTCAAGCAGATAGAGCATCAATGCGGGTACAATTCGCTGTCTTCCACCCGTGCTTCCACCCGTGCTTCTTCCATGAGGTTGCCATGATGCAAAACAGTCTGTTCGATCTACAAAATCGTTATGCCAGCCTCTCTGCAGCCGGCGACTCACTGGAACGTCTGAACGCCGTCATTGACTGGGAGCTGTTTCGTCCCCTGCTCGATCGCATTGACATCAAGGAACGAAAGAACACCTCGGGGCGCAAGCCAACCTGCCGCATCCTCATGTTCAAGCTCCTGATTCTGCAACGACTCCACAACCTCTCGGATGAGCGACTGCAATACCCAGTCAGCGACCGGCTCTCCTTCATGCGCTTTCTGGGGCTCGAACTGTCGGGGAACGTGCCCGATGCCCGCACCGTATGGGCGTTTCGTGAAGCCCTGAAGAAGCACAAGCTGGTTGATGCGTTGTTCGAGCGGTTCAATCAAGCGTTGGCAGCACTGGGGGTTGACTGGGTGTCGAACTCAAAAGCGGCCAGATCATCGATGCCACCTTTGTGCCGGTCCCGATTCAACGCAACGGGCGCGAGGCCAACGCCATCATCAAGGCCGATGCCGTGCCCGTCGACTGGGGAAAGACACCGAACAAACGGGCACAGAAGGATGTCGATGCCCGCTGGACAAAAAAGGGCGGACAGAATCACTGCGGCTACAAGAACCACATCACTTTATCGGCGTGGGTTTGATGAATCTGGCCTACAACCTCAAGCGCGTTGAGGCTCTGATTCGCTTGAAGGTGTTTGACTTTGACAGGGTAGGTGCGCCCGAAGTGCTGGAAATGGCATGAAATGGGTGGAATTACCTACAAAACAGCCCAAATGTGATGAAAATCCAGACAAATCGCCGTAAAAACTGCGAGAGAAACCCGAATGTCATTTCAAGGCGAAATGCGGCGGTGCGGGATGAGGGGTGTCGTGATTTATAGAAGTGCCCGTAAGCGATTCGAAGCCTTCCTGATTGATCGGTGCAAAGGCAAAGATGCGAACAAGCTGCGGTTCGTGGTGGAGTGAAGGAAATGCTATGTTGATCAAGAGTCTGCATTTGAGGAATTTTCTCAGCTACGGTGAAACTAGCCCGGTCGTTGAGCTGCGTTCACTCAACGTCATCATCGGTCCAAATGGCTCAGGAAAGTCCAATCTCATCGAAGCGATCGACTTAATCCGCTCTACACCGAGCACTTCGGAAAAATCCAATTTGCTGGCGACTATCCGCGATGGTGGCGGCGTGCGGGATTGGCTATGGAAAGGTGCGGTCAAGACACCTAACGCTAGCATCGATGCGGTGATCAGCAATCCCAAAGGGCCAGCTGAGTTGCGGTACGTATTAAGCTTCTCGGAAGTCGGGCAGCGTTTCGAGATCATTGATGAGCGCATTGAGAACGAAACGCCAGATGGCGGGCACGACAAGCCATATTTTTACTACCAGTTGAAACATGGGCACGGCATATTGAATGTCAAAGGGCAACAACGGGGCTTGTTGCACGAGGACATTGATCCGACAGCCTCGATCCTTTCTCAGCGAAAAGACCCAGACCAGTACCCCGAGCTAACATTCCTTGGTACCACATTTGCGAAGATGCGTCTGTATCGCGAATGGACCTTTGGTCGATACACAATTCCACGTCTACCGCAGAAAGCCGACCTGCCCAACGAACACCTAGAGCCAGACGCCAGCAACCTTGGGTTGGTGCTCAACCGACTGCGTCGCGAGCCTGTAGTCAAAAGAAGACTGCTTGAAGCCTTGCGGGTACTGTATGACGGCATAGACGACTTCGACGTTCAGATTGAAGGGGGAACTGTGCAGGTGTTCTTCCACGAAGGTCGCTACACAGTCCCTGCCACGCGACTGTCCGACGGCACTTTGCGTTATCTCTGCCTTTTGGCAATTCTCTGCCACCCCAACCCCGGGCCACTGGTATGTATCGAAGAGCCTGAACTGGGATTACACCCCGATGTCTTGCCCACTTTGGCGACGCTTCTAAAAGAAGCGTCTGAACGAACTCAACTCATCATTACAACGCATTCCGATGTACTGGTGGATGCGCTGACGGATATGCCTGAAGCAGTGCTCGTAGCAGGAAGGTCAGAACACGGCTCCACTTTGGAGCGACTGAACGCTGAGAAGCTCAAGCCGTGGCTCGAAAAATACCGTCTCGGGCAGCTTTGGACCCGTGGCGAGATTGGGGGAACGCGGTGGTGAAGCTCTATGTCGAAGGAGGCGGAGACGCAGCCGCGTTGAAAACAGCATGCCGTGAAGGGTTCACAAAATTCATTACTGATGCCGGTCTAAAGAATCGTCCACGTGTTGTAGCCTGTGGAAGTCGTCGCGATGCTTTCGATTCCTTCTGCACAGCAATTGCCAACAATGAAGAGGCCATGTTGCTAGTCGATAGCGAGGCTGCGGTTTCAGCTGACCATCAGAATGCGGTTGCTCCAGCCCAGTGGCGGCCTTGGTCTTACCTCAAGCAGCGCCAAGGTGATGGTTGGGACAAACCTGCTGGCAGTGAAGACATCGATTGCCACCTAATGGTCCAAATCATGGAGTCTTGGTTTCTTGCAGACTGCGAAACTTTGTCATCCTTCTTTGGAAATGGATTCAAGAAGAACCAGCTTCCCTCAGCTGATCGCGCCATAGAAAGCGTGGCCAAAGCAGACGTCTATACAGCTTTGCAAAAGGCTACCGCTGACTGCAAGACCAAAGCGCCCTACGGCAAAGGAGAACATTCCTTCAAGATTCTGGCGAAGATTGATCCGGCGAAGGTTGCGGCAGCTTCACCATGGGCAAAGCGCTTTGTGGATGCACTTAAGCAAAGGATGGACGGGGCACATGACGCGTGATGAATTGCTAGCCCGCCTGAACTCCATTGAGTGGAACGACATTGAATTTAAAGAGGCAGCCTGGGAGGTCCCCAAGAGCGCACTGTCGACAGTCAGCGCCTTTGCCAACACGGCAGGCACGACAGATATCGAGTCGACCTTACGAGATATCGGGCTTGCACCCGTAAAAGCCTGGGTGCCCGACCCGGCGATGAAGGCTTCGGCGACGGCCAAGCGCACGAAAAAGGCGCGAGACAAAGCGGCATAGAATGGGCTGAAACAACTGAGCGTCACGATACCAATCGACCAGCACTCCTTGGTCAGGGCGTTTGCCGCCCGGACGAAAGCGGGCGAACCCGCTGCACAGGTGCTTGATGACATGCGTTTGCAGATGGGCGGCGCGAGTGGCGGGTCACCGACCATCCCGCTGTCTACGATCACAGCGGTTCCAGCAGGATTGAGCGCGTGGCGTCGCTGGCTGATCAGGCTGCTGCTACCTGCAGAGATATGTGTCCTCTTGGGGCTCGACGCAGAGCGTGTGTAGCCGTGTGTCTGCTACGGTCGTACGCGGAAAGGGCTTGCCAGCCCCGTGCTACCAATGAGGGATTCGCCGTGAGCCCTTCGAGATGACCCAGCCCCACGATACCGGCTACAAGCTTCTTTTTTCCGATCCGATCATCGTGCGCGACCTCGTCCAGGGGTTCATCGATGATGCTTGGCTCGCGCAGTTGGATTTCAGCACGCTGGAGCGCGTCAATGTGCAGTATGTGACGCAGGACATGCGCCAGCGTGAGGACGATGTCGTGTGGCGGGTGAAGAGTGGCGAGCGTTGGCTGTACTTGTATTTGCTGATCGAGTTCCAGAGCAGCGTCGACCGCTTCATGGCGCTGCGGATGATGGTGTATGTCGGGCTGCTGTATCAGGACTTGATCAGCCAGAAGCAGCTCGGGCCGGATGGCCTGCTGCCGCCGGTGTTGCCGGTTGTGCTGTACAACGGCGAGACCCGTTGGCGTGCGCCGACCACGTTGGCAGCGTTGTTGCCGAAAGTGCCGGCGTTTTTGGCGCCGTTGCAGCCACAGATGCAGTACGTGCTGATCGACGAAGGGGCGTATCCGGCGTCGGCCTTGAGTGCGTTGCCGAAAAACTTGGTGGCGGCCATTTTCAAACTGGAGCAACCGCAGCACCCGGCAGAGATCCAACGGATTCTGGCCGAGGTGCTAGAGGCGACGAAAGGCCCCGAATACGTCCAGGTGCGTCGTATCATCGCACTCTGGATTCGCGCCGCGTTGAATCGAAACCGGCGTTACCCCATCCCGCTGCCTGAGCTGGATGATTTGCAGGAGTTGAGTGTCATGCTGTCACAGCGTATCGAGGAATGGGCCAAGGCTTACATGGCTACGGGCGAAGAGAAAGGGCTGGAGAAGGGGCTGGAGCAAGGCTTGCTAAAAGGCGAGGCCCGGATGCTGGGTCGCCTGCTCAGCCGTCGCTTTGGTGAGCTGCCTGCCTGGGTCGAGCAGCGTTTGAACGAGGCGACGGAAGCGCAGTTGGCTGCTTGGTCGGATGCCGTGCTCGACGCTCAAAGCCTGACGGCGGTCTTTGCAGAGCCGCCGGCCAGTCACTGAGATGCGGAGTTTTACAGGGTGAGCACCCGTAGGCGGCTGCTGAACATCTGCCGTGTTGTAGTCTCGCCAACGAGTTCGCTGAGTTTCCTGTTGAGCCGGTGACCAATCGTGGCGGCGACTGGGTCGCTGACGACGAGGTGAAGCTCGTCAAGCCAGCCGTCGCGATACGCGACGCAATACGACTCGCGCTCGAAAATCCTTAGGATGAAACGGGCTAATCTGTCTAGGTCCCCGGTGCTGCGGTAGGACTGCTCGACCTCGACCCACACGACCCCGGTTCGAGGCATGCCGTAATAGTCATTTTCGTGTTCAATAATGAGCGCATCGGGCACCTTGTCGAAAAACACGCGGTCAGGGTCGAGGCAAATCTCCCGATCCGTCATGACTTCGTAGCCCGCAGCTTGCGCCAGTGCGCAGATCCTGTTGGCGCCGTCGCGATGTGCGCTGATCGAGCGCAGCAGATCCTTCCCACTTGACTGTGGCACCTGATCGACTGGATCTTCGAGGACCCACGCCTGAATCCGCAGTACCAGCAGAAGTCTGATCTTCAAGCCGCCCGTGCGCCACACGGCGAAGCGCCGGCGCGTGCAGACGGTGATGCAGGAATTGATCTACGTGAGCACCAAGGTGGTCGCGCACGCACGGCGCAAGCTTCTGAACTTTGCCAGCCGTTGCCCGCCGTTGCCCGCCGTTGCCCGGCGTTTGTGGTGTTCGAGCGGTTGTATGGTCAGTGGTCCTCGGCGTAACCGCCTCGAAGTTGCCGCGCTGCGCGCACATCGGCCACCGCCGGGGGGCGCGCGCAACCAGAGGGGGAGGCCACACAAAAAATGCCCATGCCTCGGGCTGGGGGCGGGGCTGGTCATTGAACTTGCGGATTCAGGGTAACTACAATAAGTGTCATGCAGATCGAGTTCGACCCCGACAAGCGCGATAAGACACTCACGCAGCGTGGCTTGGATCTCGCCCATGCTGGCGAGGTGTTCGCCGGGGTGAACGTCACTGCGGAAGATGCCCGGTTTGATTACGGTGAGCCACGGTTCACCACTGTCGGCGTGCTGGACAGCCGGATGGTTATCCTGGTCTGGACGCCTCGCGGCGAGGTTCGCCGCATCATCAGCATGAGGAAAGCCAATGAACGTGAAATCGCAAGATTCGCCCAAGCCATGGGTTGACCCGGACGACGCACCGGAGTTGACTCAAGACTTCTTCGAGCAGGGCGAGTGGAAAATCGGTGACCAGCCGGTATCGGCACAAGCAGGCGCTGCCGCGCTGCGTGAGGCGCTTTCCCGTGGTCGCCCCAAGGCGCAAAGCACCAAACAGGCCCTGACGATGCGTTATGACGCGGAGGTCATCGAGGCCTTCAAGGCTACCGGCAAGGGTTGGCAGACACGGATGAATGACGCCTTGAAAGACTGGCTGCAAACGCATTCGCCCACATGACATGACCCGCCCCCGTGCATCCCTGATTTCCCTGTCCGACACGCCCTGGTACCACGTCGTCAACCGCTGCGTGCGCCGCGCATTTTTGTGCGGCCACGACGCCACCACAGGCTGCAAATTAAAAAGGACACCCACTTTAATGGCGACTTGCCCTGGACACCCACCGCCTGCCCACCACGCCAACCTTGTTGCGCGCCGCTATCGGCGTTTTTCCACACTCAACGTTTCATCGAAGGAGGATCGTTCCGATGGACATTTGTTCATTACGGTGCTGGCCTATCAGTGTGTGCAGGTGTTGCGGACGCAATTGAGAAAAGCAGGCATCAAGGATTCCTGGGCAAGCTTGAGAGACATGCTGACCGTTCAGCGTCGGTAACGGTCAGTATTCGGTGCAAAAACGGGAGCACCGTTCATGTGCGAAAGAGCACACAACCTGAGCCTGCACTGAAGGCGATTTACCAGGCTGTCGGTGTGAATGGGTTGACCGGAGGAACCAAAAAACTGATCGCTTGACGGCAAGATTACGAGCAAATCGAGGACGTGAAATATCAATGCGATGTAACTGCTTGATTATTAAGGTGGTTTGTGGGTGGTTGTTAAATGTCCCATCCCGGATGATTGTATAGACCCCAGAAGGTACCCATTGCTGGCAGCTCGCAAGGCGATGCGCCAGTTGGTGGACAATCTGGGTTCAACCCTCGTTGCTGGAGTGCTTTGATGATGATCGCGCTACACAAGAACGCACGCACCACGCCGGCCATTCGAGCTGAGATAGCGGCCAGCGCCGACAGCGTAGTGACTCTGGCGCGGCGTTATGGCATCTCTGAAGAGACGGCGCGCAAGTGCGCAAGTGGAAGAAGCGCGCCAGCGCGCCAGCGTGCACGATGCCTCCCACACCCCGCACCGTCTGCAGAGACCACCCTCACGCCCGCTCAGGAGCGGGTCGTGGTTGAGCTGCGCCGCACCTTGCTGCTGCCTTTGGACGACCTGCTGGCGGTCACCCGCGAGTTCGTCTGCCCCAAAGCCACCCGCTCTGGCCTCGATCGCTGTTTGCGCCGCCATGGTGTGGGCAACCTGGGTGCCCTCAAACCCGCGCAGCCAGCGCCGCAGAGCAAGGCGTTCAAGGCCTACGAGCCAGGCTACCTGCACATAGACCTGAAGTACCTGCCGCAGATGCAGGACCAGAGCAGCCGGCGCTATCTGTTCGTGGCCATCGACCGCGCCACGCGCTGGGTGTTCGTGGCGATCAAGAAGAACAAGACAGCGGCCAGCGCCAAGGCGTTTCTCAACGCTGTGCACAAGGCTTGTCCGATGCGTATCAGCAAGGTGCTCACCGACAACGGCAAGGAGTGCACCGACCGCCTCTTTGCCTCGCGGGCCAGGCAGCCCACGGGGGAGCACGAGTTCGATCAGCTGTGCGCCAGCCTGGGCATTGAACATCGGCTGACCAAGCCCAGAACGCCGCGCACCAACGGCATGGTCGAGAGATTCAACGGACGCATTGCCGATGTGCTGCGAAGCCACCGCTTCAACAGCGGGCAGGACCTGGAGCACACGCTGCTGCGCTACGTGGCCCTGTACAACCACCAGTTCCCCCAATCAGCGTTGAAATCCAAAACACCATTACAGTCCATGAAGGACTGGTACGCAGAGCGACCTGATTTGTTCGTCAAACGGCCCTATGATCATACGGGATGCGACAGTTAAACTTGGGCTACACCGCCCATCAGGCGACAACGCGCGAAACTTCAGAAGCATGGCGACGGGCAGCGGCACTTCGGCGCGCCGTCGTCGTCCCCAGCGGGGCTACTTGCCGCGCTTCGGGGCCGGAGCCGGATGCTTGGTGCGCTCCTTCTCCGTTTCGCGGGGGCGCTGCTCGGCCACCTGCTTGGTGGTGAAGGTGCCCTTCGCGGAATCGCGGTATTGGGTCTGGGTGCGGGTCTTCTGCGTCATGGCAGTGCTCCAGGCTGATAAAAATTACAGCCTGTTGAAATATACAGTAGCATTCGTAGGCGTGTAGGCCCGTCAGGAACCCGATGGCCGCAGGGAGATACGCCCCTCGAAGTTCCTGATGATCTGCACATAGCTTTCGTGCGTGATGAGCGCCGGGCCGCGATCCTTGGTCAGCCACAGCGTGTCGTCGCTCGCCCGTGATGTCCAGCCGGTCAAGTTGCCAAACTGATCCACGATTTGCAGATTGCCGATAGGCAGGCCACAGCCTCTCGGCAGCCTGAGCGAATTGTCAATCGCGGAGAAACGGGCAAAGCCCAGACTCTCCGCCCGCACATTCAAGCGCCCTTCGACCTGATGCGCGCTGCGGCCTTGGTGGTCGCGATACACCGAGACCGTCAGCAACTGGGCATCAACCGCGCCGAGCGCCGTCATCCATTGCGGATCGTGCAGGTTCGCCACGACGGCGACGAACCGTGGGATGTAGCGCAGCAACGCTTCGGCTTCCTCCCGCTTGAGCACCGGGAAGCCGCGACACAAGCTCGTGACGCACGAGGTCTCCGGCTCACCGAAGCGGAAGCACCGCACCTGCGGCAGCACATGGTGTTCCAGCGAATGCCCGGCGAGTTCAACTTCGACCACGAACCAGTGGGACAGGCTTTTGTGGATCAGCGCCAGGTCAGCTGACCGGCGCTCACCCTCCAGCACAAAGGCACCCGCGAACACGCCGCAGGTGTAGTCGGGCAGCAGGCATGAGAGAGCCTTGACGACCTCAGCTTCAAAAGCGACCTCAACAAACTCGGTCGGGTCGATCAGATGGAAGATGTTGTCGATGTGGCACTCGCCTGTCAGCAATGTCTTCATGCGCGGCTCCAGCTCACCGACGCAACGCCCTCAAGGCGTTCTTCCTCTTCCTTCAGCCGGTCAATCTCCGGCCCCGTCGCCACCAGCGTGTAGATCGTTGCGCCATCCTTGCCCTTGGCAGGGCGAACGACTCGCCCAAGCCGCTGAATCCGCTGGCGGCGCGTCGCGGTGCTGGCGGCGATGATCCCCAGTTCGGTCTCCGGCACGTTGAAGCCCTCATCGAGCGCACGGCACGTCACCAGGACATCGATTTCGCCGCGGCGGTATTGACCCAACATGCCCGCGCGGGCGCGCAGCGTGAGTTTCGAGTGATAGACGCCGCTCTTCACGCCGTTTTCCAGCAGGATCGAATGGATCAGGTCGCAGGCCTCGATGTCTTCATGAAAGACCAGCGCCCGCTTGCCACGGTTTCCGGCGAGCAGCTTCAATGTCAGCCGGATACGGTTGAGGCTCAGATTGAGCACGCGTGCCCGCTTGAGGAACAGCGCTATCGTTTCTTCGGCTTCTGGGCCGAACTTCGAGATGGATCGAGCAATCGCCTTGCTCAGCTTGTCGTATTCAGTCTGCCGGTCTTCTTCGAGGTCGAAGACGATGTTCCGCAGTTCGAAGGGAACAATGACCCCGTCGCGCAGCGCCGCCGCATAGTCGTAGCTGAAGATTACCGGGCCAAGCGCGGGGATCAGCACATCCTGCAGCCCCTCGTCGTAGGGTCGTTCCGGGGTGGCCGAAAGACCCAGTGACGCCGAGGTGTTGACGCTCAACGCCGCGCGGAAGTGTTCGGATGCGGCTTTGTGGCACTCGTCTACCACCAGGAAGACCTTGTGATTGGCAATGCGTTCGGCGAGCTTCGCCGCCGTATTGATCACCGCGATGTTGATCGCGCCCACCCGAAACCGCAGGTTGCCCGTGACGATGTTGATTTCGTCCAGATCGAGATCGAAGTATGCGGCGGCCTCAGACCACCACTGCTCAAGCAGCGCCGTCGTTGGCACCACGATGAGCGTGGCGTTGGGGCGGATGCGGTCGATGCACGAGAGGGCAAACACGGTCTTGCCGCCGCCGGTGACGACGCTGACGATGCCGCGATTGCCCGCGCGCTCCCACTCCTGCAGCGCGGCTAACTGCCATCCGCGTGGTGCGAGCTTTGGCAAGGCCGCGCCCTACGACTGAGCGCTGGCTTGACCGGCTGCCCCGTCGAACAACTGGGCTTCGGCCTGTTGCCGCACTTCCGCATCGGCGTTGTCAAGCTGGTCGGCGCGTGCCCGCAGCAGGCTGTCTTTCAGACGCCGGATGCTGTCCGGGTTCAGCCGCGCCGCCAGCATCTTCGAGACCATGAACTCCGCCACCGCGTCGAAGATGTATTGATGAATGCACTCGTCAATCGCGTCGCCCGACAACGACAGGTAGTAGGGATGCAGGCCGTTGATGATCACATGCAGGACGCCAGCGGCGGCCCCAGGCACGAACGTGACGTGCGGCTCGTATTCACTGGTTTCCTTGGCGGAAATGATCACCGTGAGGTCGGGCAGGATCGACAGCCGGGCAATCTCGTCCTCCACCGTCAGCGAGTTCAGCAGTTGCCGGTTGTTGGCGGTAATCGTTTCGGGCGGGGGCAGCGCCGCGTTGTTCAGCGCATCCTTGATTTCGTTGCTGGTGAACTCGTTCTTCATGCTGTCCACCAGATCACGCACCTTGTCTTTCGACCACTTTTGCGTCTTGCCGCCGCGCCGCTTCTTCGCGTAGTCGCTGTATTCCTTGGTCTCGGCCACCAGGAAACGTTCCAGATCGTCTTCTTCCTCGCCCTGAAACAGCACGGCATCCTTGGTGTGCGAGACGACAAAGCCGTCCAGCAGCAGAACACCCGTCAAGCGCTGTGCAACCAGGTTGTTCGCGCCTTCGTCATCGACGCCGCCGAAGATTGCCTTGGGCTTCCAGGCCGTCGGGAAGCCTTGAATCTGCCGGTTGTTCTGGAACAGCGAGAAGCCACCGAACTTCCGACCGCCGCGCTTGAGAACACCGATCCAGCCGCTGACGCTCTTGCCCGCAATCTGGGTCACCGGCAGGTCGCGGCGCATCGGGAGCCCCGCCGGATCGGTGTCCCAGTCCATGTCCTGGGGCGGGCCGACTTCGTCGCCGTTGTAGGTCAGCTTGAGCGCGACCTGGCCCTTGTCGTCCGGGCGCAGGTCGAACATATACATCGACCCAAGGTAGGTGCGAATGACTTCTTCGGAGCGGGTCTGGATCACGCGCCGCAGGTCGCTGATGACGATCTTGGTGTAGTGCGCCGACGTGTCCACCTTGCGCAGCGTCAGCGGCACCTTCGCGCCGTGGTGGGCAATGGCGTCAACATCGATGTTTGCCGTCCACTCTTCGCCGCTGCCGAACTCGCAGGTCACGACCGACCACTTGGCCCCAATCCAGCAGGCCGCTGTCTTCATGCCCATGCCGTATTTGGAGCGGCCCTTGCTGTCTTTCGTCGGGTGCGCGATGCGTAGTGCCGCAATCAGATCATCCTTGGACATCCCGACCGAGTTGTCTTCAATCGAGATTTCCTTGGTCTGGCGGTTGTGGACGATGTCAACGGTCAGGGGCCTTCCCTCAGACCGCAGCAAATCATCGACAAGGTCGCCATAGTTGAGGCGCGATTGGGTCGAGTTATCGACGAACTCGGCGAGGGCGAACCACATGCTGTAGCTGAGGCGGCTGTAGGCATCGATTGCCTTCGGGCCTACGCTCAGTTCCGCTTCGAATTCTTGTGTCATCCAGCTTGCTCCCACGTTAGAAAGGAAAACGTGCCGATTCAAGTCGGCAGCGCGCTACCACTGCGAAAACGAGTCTTGGGTGATGTGATCGCCGAAGCGGCCACGTGATCCCTTGATGTAGTCCTCGGACGCTTCGATGCTGATCCAGAAGCGCTCAAGTTCTTCGGCGGCGGCCCCCGTCGTGTTGCTGCCGCCAAACGGGTCGAGGACGATGTCGCCCGGCACCGTCAGAAACTTGATGAAGAACTTCGCCAGGTCGCTCGGCATCCGCGCCGGATGCAGCTGGAGCTTGTTGTCGCGGCAGTAGGTCTGGTAGGCGTCGCCGCTGTGGGTGTTGGCATAGGTGAGCACATTCGACGGGATCGCCCCGCCGTTGTCGCGCAGGAAGGCCGTTTCGCTGATGTCGTGTTCGGACGGGCGCTTGCCTGCGTTGTAGCTGCCCTTCTTGAGCAGCCCCTTCATCGCTTTGCTGTATTCCTGCAGCACACGCTGATTGTTTGCCTTGGGCGTTCGACTGGACGACATCCACCACAGCTTGGTGAAGCTGTCCTTGACGCGAATGCGCTCGACATTGACCCATTGGGCAGGCGAGGGCAGCTTGGCCGGGTTCTGCCAGATGAACTCCTGGCAGAGGTGAAGCTCGTTTTTCGACTGGAATTCAAGCAGCGCGCGCAGGGCGAGCGTTGACATGACCGGCATCCCTGGTTCCCAGGAGTTGCCCATTTCGATCACGATGGAGCCGTCCGGCGTCAGCATCTTCTTGAACAGCGGCCCGAAGGCGCAGAGCCAGCGGATATAGGCGTCGCCGGTTTCGTTGCCGTAGCGCTTCTTGCGGTTGAGCGGGAACGGCGGCGAGGTGAAGATCAAATTCACTTTGCCCTCGAACCGCGCCAGCGAGCCGTCTTTCAGCAGTTCATCGGATTTGCCATGCAGCATCCGACCGGACGGTGTGGCGTAGGCGACATTGGCGGGAGGTCTGCCGAGAAAAGGGCTGGCAGGGCGCGTATCCGCTTCGTCGGCAGGATTCCTGAGCGTGGTCGTTTGCAGCATGATGGGCTAGGTCAGATTCATCAATTCGTGCTTATCGGGTTGTCACGCATACCCACTAGTGTGGTGTTGCGCTCTTGATGGAACAAATAAAACCGATGGATTTTTGGCCCTGATTAGGCGCAAACCACAGCCATAGTTTAACTATGGCGCGGATTTGCAACGACATCAGGGTCGAAAAGGCGCGGTTTTATGTTCCAGATAGCGCACAACACCACACTAGTGTAACAGGCCGTTGAAAAAGCATGCATCAAAGCCGTTGCGCCGTTGGTGCAACATTCTTTCTGTAAATTCGTAGTCTGCTGGTTTTGCGGTGCTGGGCTGGCCGTAGCGATGAGGGCGCGAAGCGCCCGAAGAGCGAAGGACGGCCCAGCACCGCGGCGCGGCCCCGGGTGGCATTTCCCGCAGGCGATTTCTTCGGGGCATTTTTATCCCCATCCACGAAGGAGTCGACAACATGGCAATGCGTGTAGAACATCATCCTCTGGACGCCGCTTTTGCGGCCTTGATGGCGGCCGCCCTCCCCCCACCACGCTCCCCACCACGCTCCCCACCACGCTCCCCACCACGTTGACCGCCTCCAGCTTCGCCTGCGGTGGGATGTGCGTGCAGCGCATCGTCGCCCTGGGAAGTCCGGCCGCACAGAGCAGCCTGGGCCGCAAGTCACACCGGCTCGCTGCGCCGCATGGCTGCGCAAGGCAAGAAGCCCTTGAATCCCCCCCTTTGCCGAATCCCGCTCACTGCCCCAGCAGCGGCGCAGAGGCGTCTTTGGCGGCCAGAATGGGCTTGAACTCCGGCCCCTGCCCGTCCGGGATGGGCCAGTCGATGCCGATGGTCGGGTCGTCCCAGCGGATGCAGCGTTCGTGCGCGGGGCTGTAGGTATCGGTGGTTTTGTAGAGGAATTCGGCACCGTCGCTCAGCGCCAAAAAGCCGTGCGCGAAGCCGGGCGGCACCCACAGTTGCCGATGGTTGGACGCGCTCAGCTCGACCCCGGCCCAGCGCCCAAAGGTGGGCGAGCCTGGACGGATATCGACCACCACGTCATAGACCGCGCCGTGGCTGACGCGCACCAGCTTGCCCTGCGCCCTGGGCGACAACTGGTAGTGCAGGCCGCGCAGCACGCCCAGTGCCGAACGGCTGTGGTTGTCTTGCACAAACTGCACGCCGGTCAGGCCGGTGGCGGCGTCGAAGTCGCGCTGGTTGAAGCTCTCGTAAAAGAAGCCGCGCGCGTCGCCAAAGACCTTGGGCGTGAGCACGAGCACGCCGGGCAAGGCGGTGGGGGTGACGGTGTAGGGCATGGGGGGCTTGGGGCGGCTGGGCTGGTGGCTGGGGCTTGCAGCGCTGGGTTTGGACCAGGGCTTAACGGCCTGCGCCCAGCAGCGCCAGCATGTACTGGCCGTAGCCGTTTTTGCGCAGGGGCGCGGCGAGGCGCTCGAGCTGGGCTGCGTCGATCCAGCCGTTGCGCCAGGCGATTTCTTCGGGGCAGGCGACTTTGAGGCCCTGGCGGCGCTCGAGCGTGGCGATGAACTGGCTGGCTTCGAGCAGGCTGTCGTGGGTGCCGGTGTCGAGCCAGGCGTAGCCGCGGCCCATGGTCTGCACGCTGAGCTGGCCTTGCTCGAGGTAGGCCTGGTTGACGGCGGTGATTTCGAGCTCGCCGCGCGCGCTCGGGCGCACGGCTTTGGCGATGTCCACCACCTGCGCGTCGTAAAAATACAGGCCGGTGACGGCGTAGTGGCTTTTGGGCTGCGCCGGCTTTTCTTCGATGCTGATGGCGCGGCCCTGGGCGTCGAACTCGACCACGCCGTAGCGCTCGGGGTCGTGCACGTGGTAGGCGAACACGGTGGCGCCCTGGGTTTGGGCGCTGGCGGCGCGCACCAGCGGCTGGAAGTCGTGCCCGTGGTAGATGTTGTCGCCCAGCACCAGCGCGCTGTGGGCGCCGTCGATGA
>Ga0207951_100632_pt1 | contig 16143 bp, 17 predicted proteins | sample Subbio12Aug_8Bad_FD_184830 | JGI IMG/M metagenome (GOLD analysis project Ga0207951, IMG submission 184830) | Serpentinite rock and fluid subsurface biosphere microbial communities from McLaughlin Reserve, California, USA - CR12Aug_8Bad (SPAdes) | ecosystem: Environmental > Terrestrial > Deep... | reverse complement strand
AATGATAAAATCAACCCCCCCCACGCCTTTTAATCCAAAATGCTGGGTGATGCGGGCTGCCATCTTTTCAACCTCTTCCAGGATCCATAGGCTCTTTGCATATTCTATGGGCAGGGGCAGAATATTGCCGCACCAGGAATAACCGGAGGCGCCCAGTTCACGGTTGCCGATTAGTTGCCCGGTCAAACCAATTACCACGCTTCTTTTTCCATTCGACACAAAAGCCGCAGAAGCAGGTATGCCGTCCACATGGGCCTGCAAGATGTGAGGGCCTTTCAACCGCCTCCCGTCCCAGGATCGGATTCCGGAGCCGCCTCCACTATGGGAGGGCTTTAAAAGCCAGTTGAAAGTCTCCGATGCCATCTTCTCCTCTCCGGGCAACAAAGTTACCGGATGAGGAATCGAGCTTTCGCGGCAGAATTCTCTGAATATGGACCAATTCCGAATTCGGCATAGGACTTCAGGGCCATTGCCGGACACCTCGGCGCGACTGGCCAGTTCACCTACCAGGTCTGGATGGTTTTCCAGATTGGATGTGTAAACCAATGAATCGAATTTTAGGTCGCTGCTGGCCTTGAGCAGACTTTCAGCGTTGAAAGGAAGCCCGTAGTCTCTTAAAAGAGAATAATTTTCCACCAGGGCCCTCTGATCCTGATCACCGAAGTAGTCCAAGGTGATAACGTTGTTTCCGCCCCGCACAGCTGATTCGGCTATGGCGCGGGTGCTCAGTCCGAGGACCAGAGTTCTCATTCGTTTTCAACTGCCTTTCCAATATCATAAATTTCTTCAGCATCAAGCGCGAGATCATTTTGTTCAAAAAGGCGAACCAGGCTTCTCCGATGGATTTTCATTTTTAACCCACCGATGCCCAAGGCGCCGAAAATGATCTTCCCGGCCACCTCGTTTCCGTCCCAGTGGGGTTTTGTATTTTCGATACCCAGAGGCGGGACGGCGTTAACATCTGCTAGAACGCGCAGATCAGGGTGCTCCAGCCAGATGGACTCGGAAAGCAGCGTGATACCGGCCGCACCTGTGCAAAGCGCCGCATAGGCGCCTTTAAGGATACCTTTCACGTCCTCGGAATTCCGAACTTCTGCAGGGGTGACCTCGGCGCCAAAACGTTCTTTGACCATGGCGCAGGCCTTTTCAGACCGTTCTTGGCTGCGAGAAGTGAGAATCACCCGGACTCCCTCCCCTGCCAGCATAGCCGCGGCGCGCATGCCAACGGGACCGGTGCCTCCCATGACGACTGTCTTTTTTCCCCTGACCTGGCCGGCTGCCACGATTTTTCTCACAGCCGCAGCAGCTGTGGTGTTGCAGCCGTTGGCATCCATCATTACCGACACCCGAATCGGACCGAAGAAAGACTCCACAGCCGCCTTCATCATCTCCGCGCCATGGGAGACATCGGATCCTCCGATGAATACAGCCGAGCTTCTAAGATCGTCTCCACCCCGCGTGAACATGGCTCCATACACTAGGTTGCGAACATCTTCCGGTCTTACGCCGCTATATTGAAGGATGCGGTCTACGCCTGCATCGTATGCAGTGATGGCGTCAAAAACACTTGCGAACCGGTCGCCATCCAATTGGATTAATATTTTTTTCATTGGATTTGTCTCCTAAAGACTCGTGGTTCAAATTCTCCAGCGCACTGCGTCGCCGACGCAAAGCGAACTGCCTTACAAGTTGCCGATTTCGGTATAGGGAAAGTGAACCGAACGCACTTCTGGCCTTTCATCTTGTTCAGACTCCAGCATTTCCACATCCGCCCCCAAGTTTCGTCCGGAAGAAATAATGACACTCCCTTTAACTTTATGTTCCTCCAGAAAAGCCTTCATACAATTCGCTACATAAACCGATTCCTGTCTGAGGGTCAGGCCATATACAGCCGGCCCCCAGGAACTTTGACCAGCGCCGTAGCCTCCGGATGCAAGGATATGATCAATTATTCCATAGGACATTTTTTCACAATAGATGCCCCCCTGAATCGGCTCAAAAAACATGCCTGTTTTACGATCGATGTCCGTTAGGGCGCCGCCGAATTCCTCGATGTCCTTTTCAACCAACGATGGCAGTAATTTCATCATAACCAGCCGACATATTTCCTCGGATATCTGCTTTGAGGGACTGACAAACTGCATGGCTTTCTTCTCCTGTTTTCCGGAAAGCCCTTCCTTCTTTTCAGGAATAACGATCACAAAATTCCATTCCTCGGGGAAATCGTATCTGATAACAGCCCTGGGGGGTTCTGCAATGACAACGCCGTCTTTTTGCCTCTTTTTTCCTGAATCTATAATTAGCCCCCCCCGTTCAAAACTCGTTATGCCAATACCGGACCTCATTCCTCGATCCATAATCATTGAAAGATCATGTATGTCGGCCTTAATGTCGTAGATAAGCGCCAGGGCAGTAGATATGGACAAAGCGAGTTGAGTGCCCGATCCCAATCCTTTGTGTTCGGGAATGCCTTGAAGAACCCGGATCGCCACATTCGGCTCTATTTGATAATGGTTTGAAAATGCCTTAACCAAATCAAATATCTTCCGCTTTCTACCTTTGTCTGGTTCTTGAATGGAAAGATGACTGTGCGTCTTTACCGAGATCTCAGTCATAGGGTTTGATAATGAAATTCCTATGCTGCCATAAAGTCTGCCCAACTCGCCGTTAAGATCCATGAAACCGAGATGCAGGCGACCTGTCGCTCTAATGCTAACCTTCATGGGAGTTCCTCCTGAAAGCTATGCAATTCACGCCCATCCAAAATCGCCTTTGATCCGCCTGACTTCGATCTCCGCAGCTCTTCGGTTGCGGCGCACAACTTGTTCGTTTTACCGTTTACCATAAGCGCTGGCACAGCCCCTTCCAACGAAAATACCCTGACCGTAGAAGAATGCATTTGGCCATCGCCTGTGATCGCGCTCAGCTCTACACGAACCGGATCGCTTTTAGTCTCCGGGGTGGATGGCCCTTATACGACCCCATATAAGGGCCATCCAGCAAAGGCGCCTGATTCTATTATCGTTGAGTAATAAGCGCGTCGTAACATTCCTTGCACAGGATCCTTGGAAGCTTCTTCTTCAATTTGGAAGGCGGGAAGGGATAACCGCCTTCCCACATATCGATATCAGCCCTGACCAGGTGGTCCTTACAAAGCGCCATGCCACACACAATACAGACGGCGATGGCTTCGGTCGCATTCCCGCTCTTTTCGCAAACATAACATTTCATAACAGTTCCTCCCTTTCCCATTCTATTTTTAGCCCATTCCAATTGCTCTTCGTTTTACAATCCCAATGCGGTCGATAGACGCATAGGTTTACCCTGTTTTATTCAATCGTAGCATTTAGAATCAACGGTTCTGATCCACGTCGATCTTAGCCCGTCGGCATTATGTTTTCGGCTGCAACCTACTTGCCCTTATCAGGCTGGGCGATATAGTCGTATACAAATACGGCTATAATCGCTCCGAGGATCGGCGCGACACAATAAACCAGTATGAACTGGTCCCACGGGCACGGGCCTCCGAAAATCAGGTTGCCTACATATGGCCCGAAGGTGCGGGCCGGGTTGATAGATGCGCCGGTCATGGGCCCAAGGGTAATGATAATACCCGCAACAACCATACCGATGATCCACCCCGCCCAGCCTCCCGGGGCGCGGCTGTCAACAGCCACTCCCATAATGGTGAACATCAGGAAAAATGTGCCGATGGCTTCACCGATCATGCCCATGGGAATGGTCACCCCAGCCCCGCTATTTAAGGTGGTTGCCCCCAATCCGAAGGAAGTGGAGGCTTGGCTCCCCAAACAGGCTACAAACAGCAAAGATGCGATCACTGCGCCGGCCAACTGGAAGCAGATATAGGGAAATACATCTTTCCACGGAAAACGCCCGCGAGATGCTAAAGCAATTGTCACCGCCGGATTGATATGACACCCGGAAATTTTCCCCACCACATGTATGGCAGCGGCCACGGCGATCCCGAAGGCCAGTGCAATCGCCAGCACATCCGCCAGCCCTTTCACGCCCAACATGCCGGCTACAACGCCGGCGCCTGGTCCGATCCAAACCAGCATAAATGTGCCTAACAATTCCGCTAAATATTTCTGCATTGATGTAGGCTCTTTACCCATTGCTTTACCTCCTTTTCTGAGAGCAGCATACGTTGGAATCTGGAGGGATTCCCCTCCAGATTCCGAATACACCCGTGCTGTCCAAAGATTAAACCGCCAAATTCCATTCGCAGTACCCCTTTGCGCCCTTCAACAAACCCGTCACCATCGGCACATTGCGCTTGATCAGACTACAGACCGCGCAGCCTTTGCAACCTCTTACCGGAGCGCCAGGCACGCCTGGGTTCAAGGCGATGCAGTTGGTCATCAGCGTGGCGGTCGTACACTCCGGAGTCAGATAACATGGGAAGTCGGCCATACTCATCAGGGCTGCGAAGCGTTGGGTGATCGCACACGCAGGGTATGTATAGCGTTGAGGGTTACTGACAACCACATGATTGTCAATGGGGCTGAGGTCCACCTCGATACCCTTGACCTTTCCCCCGGCGCCAATCGGTGTAATGTCAAGGATTTGCTCTCCCCGTTTAATAATATCGATGAAATCAGTGTTGTGCAACTCATCTGCCTCACCACGGTTCGGATGCATAGCCGCATAGTTGTGAAAGCGCTTGCTCAACAAATCCACAACCATGGGCACCGTGAAACTGTCCAGCCATAAAAGATAAGTCGTTGCGCAAGCCGGAGCGCCTGTCGCCACTGCGAGCACATCCCATTCGCTCTTATACGCATTCTGCTTTAGACCGGCGCGCATCGTGTTCTCAAAAACGCCCATCATGGCCTCATAGATGCCAAACGCCATATCATCCTTAAACATATTGTAGGACGATTGAGCAATGTGGTGGCCGATCTCACCTACACAAAATGCAGGCACTGCCGTGATGTTGGCCGGATGCACTCCTGCCTTCATTGCGGCTACTACGAATGGCTTCATTTTCTCTTTGTACTGGGCCATATACTTGCGGACATCAAAAGAGCTGTGAGGTCCATGCCCTCCAAGATTATGTGTATCCATAAGCTTGGCCTGAGCAGCCACCGGCTCCCGGTAGATAAACTGTAGCTGCTCGACCTCGGCCTGCTCCGCCTCGGCGGCGGTTTTACCGGATTCAAGCGCGGCGCGGAAGGCCCCGCACAGACCGTAGGAGGTGTTCATACCCCAGGACTTACAGGCAAGGATAGTTTGTTTGTGTTCCTTGGGAATGTCCATGCTCCGGAGAATGCGATTAACCAAATTGGGCACCGAACCAACAGAGAAGGCAAAATCAACCACACACGTCATGCCGTACATTCCGCCATACCGCCGTACCGATTCCAGCCCGATGAGCGCTTTATTCTTGGCTATGGCATCGATAAACTTCCACATCGAATCTTTGAACTTAGGATCCTCCTGATAAAGGATCTCCAGGATCGGCGGTGTCTGATAGTGCTCGATAAAGGGGTCATCCTCCGGTCGGATGGTATCCGTTAAACCGGTGAGAATCTTGTAGTGAGCATTCACGGATTGCACGTGTAAATCAAAGACTTCTTTGCTCTGCCCGTTTAGAGGTTTCATCTCGTTAACAGCGTCAACATAGGGCTTACAGTCAGTAAACCTGAAAATCCCGCCTCTTTTCTCCTTGATAACGCCATAAACAGACTTTGTTGCCCCAACAGCCTCATTGATCATTTTCTCATAAATTGTCATTTTACGTCCCTCCTTTGCACATCTGTCAATAGCCATGTTTAAATCTTCCAGGGCAAGTTCACAGACCTCTTTTTTCTATAAAAACGAAGAGTCCGCCATAATCCATGCCCCACAACGCCACGTCCCAATCTCACCTCCTTTCCTCGGCCTCATCGCCTTATCACACACATGACATTTGCGGCTCTGATAAGATGAAAAAAAAGCCGAGCTGCTATATTCCTGGCAGCTCGGCTAAAAAAACCGAAATTAGCCAACATTATAATATTGGGGAGCCAAGCTGCACGCCGTTCGGCGGCTCGACCCTATTGGGGCGGATATGTTTAAGGTCTCGCAGTCCCTTCCGCTGGGTAGCCTTCTTGGCAGTGATTACATCCTATCAAGTAAAAAATAAAAATGTCAAGTTTTTTTATTTCTTTTTTTAGTTCCCCTCGAATTCCGCTATTCAGTGATTTTAAACCCAATTCTTATCAACAAAATTCTTAATCAACCCTCAAAGATATCTATCGACAATTCTTTTGATTTCCTGCGGTTTTTCCAATACGACGATCCCCTTCATCTCTCTCAGTCTGTTTGTGTTTTCAATATCTATGTCACGCATGGTCAATTCAAGCTTTTCTCCTCCCGGGAGAATGGTGGTCGTTGTCCCCCTTTGCTGGTCAACAGGCAGAATAAATATGTCTACACCCGTTTTATTGGTCTGAGATACCGAGTTTGTGATAATTGTATCTGCGATTCCGCTCACTATCTTAGCAACCGTATTCGCTGTGGCTGGAGCAACCAGGAGACAGCTGTATCTACCTGTCTGAAGCGGACCAACAATGAACGGCGTGTTAGAATCTTTTTCTACCAAGATTCGCTTGGCTATATTATTCAGCTTATCCCTGAGCTTATACCACTCCAGGACCGTAACGGCGGACTTAGACACGACGGCAGTGATTTCCACCCCTTCCATCTTGGATACTTCTTCCATAACCTCAAAAATTTCTGCTATGAGGTCTCCGGAACCGGTTATCCCCCACACGATTTTCGAAGGCATCGTAATCCTCCTTTAAGGTATAGATGTTCTACCTGTGGATCAATGAAGAAACTTTGATCATGCGATCCACTATCCTGCGAACCGCTCCAAGCCCTTCTTCATCCGCCTCCGCGCCTTTGGCGCCTTTATCTTTAGACCAAATTGCAGCTCCAAGATTGGCTCCGAACGATCCACCGCCAACCGGAATCATTTCGTTGATGATGTAGAAGTCAATGATAGTCTGAAGCGTTGGGTCCTGCCCCCCGGTGCGGTCTCCGCCAACAGCAATCCCAGCCCCGACCTTATTTTCAAAAATTTTTGGATTTTTGGCCACTAACGCTCTACAGCGATCCAGTATCGCCTTCAACTGCCCGCTCACATTTCCCTGATACACAGGACTTGCCAATATCCAGGCATTGGCCCACTCTAGTTTTGGGTATAACTCCTGCATATCATCTTTATGAATGCAGCCCTCTTTTTTTCTAATGCAGTAATCGCAGTGAATACAGAAGTTTATCTCTTTTTTGTGGACGGTATAGTAGTCAGTCTCGACTTGATACCTCTCCTTCGAGTAACTCAAAGCGGTTTTAACGGCAAAGTCGGTTGAAGCAACGCGAGGGCTGCCAGAAATTCCCAGAAGTTTTATGACGCTTGCATTCATACTGTCTCCGGTTTTGGGTGTGTGGAGAGAGGGAGTTAGAAGATCCCCTTCCCCCGATTGGGCGCTTTAGCTCCCTGGAAGAGGCTCCCGTCTTCTGAGCCATTCCGACGGCAGATGCTTTGACGCTGACGTCACTATGCCGCCCACAATGGCGCATGTCGTATCACAGTCGCCCATTCCCTTGACTGTCCGCCGCCTCTTTACTTAGACGCTGCTAATTTTAGCATAAGAAGCAAACAGGAGTAAAGGAAAAAAACTGCAGGGCTAATAAACCGTCCTTCTTATCTGCCGCATTTATTCAACAGTTCTTGCATCACCCATTCATATTTTGAGCCGGGAGCGACTTTTTTTATAATTCGATAATTCTCTCTGAGCAATTCCTCCGGTTTGCGCTCCGCTAAATGAGGCATTCTGGTAGCCATGATGAGGCTTTCAAAAACAAGGCCTTTGGCGCGGTTTATTAACTCACTTCTGTGGCGGATATGGACATATACAACTGCCGCATCTATCATAAAGCATTGCCCTAGATCTATCGAGTTTACTAATCTAACTTCAATGCTCGCAGGCGAATCAGTCAAAACAGGGGCATTAATCATTTTTGCCAAACCGAAATTAATTTTCTCTCTGTCATAAAGAGCCTGATAAAAAATGACCGGGTCATCAATCGTGTTAAGAACGAATTCCTTATAGGTCAGAATGTTTTTCAGGGTATTGGATCCCTTATACATTTCAATTGTAACCAGATTAAAATCTGTGGTTTTTACTCCGAAAGGGGCTGCGTGGGGGGTATTTTTATCAAAACTGGAAAGGACAACTTCATATAGCCAGTCTTTTTTCATTCCTAACTCTTTTAACGTGCTCATTTGTGATTCCTCCATAAGGGCATCTCGCCCAATATACCTTTGTATTGGTCACCCAAGGGGGTGCAAAAATTAGTTAAAATTTAGAGGCAGCGCCCCTATGAAGATAAAATTAGGGAATAACAAACTTACAAAGGGGAGCCACCATGAGAAAAGTACTACGAGTTGAACAAAAAGGGAAGACAAAATTAAACCCTACCTGTAATGCGTCACTCTTCCGTGGAAAATTAACGTCCTTCGGGCAGTCATGTTGGAGAAAATCTTATAGCGGAAACATTAGCTTGTCCGTAAACTAAAAGGATGATTCTGTATGACAAGGACTGTTCTACAATGGGCAATGTTGCCCTTGCCCAAAAGAATATAAACCATCCGCTTGATAAGATTTTCGGAGACATGACTGCTCGATGGACGGATTTCCCCCCCGCTTCAGTGACGCATTACCCCTACCTTAAGTCTCTCTGAAAATATTTATTTTTCACTCCTTATATCGGAGTTCCAGTGGCTTGATAAGGGACTGGACATTTTATAAAAAATCGTTTAATTTAGACTCATTCAGTCGGGGAGTAGCGCAGCCTGGTAGCGCGCTTGGTTCGGGACCAAGAGGCCGGGAGTTCAAATCTCCTCTCCCCGACCATCTTTAAAGAGAAAATATGCCTGCCGGAATCTTTATCGGACTATTCGGATATCTTCTGGGTTCCATCCCCACCGGGCTTCTCCTCACCAAACTTTTTTCCAGGGTTGATCCGAGAAAAAAAGGAAGTAAAAATATCGGGGCGACCAATATCTTCCGTACGGCCGGGAAAACCCTTGGAATTTTGACTCTTATCGGAGATATGCTGAAAGGAATGATGCCGATTGTTCTTGCCATGAAGTGGGGGTTGACAGAGCAGTGGGGTCTTTCCGATCACACTTGGATCGCCATCGTAGGAATGGGCCCGATTCTCGGGCATATCTTTCCCATCTTCCTTGGGTTTAAAGGCGGAAAAGGAGTCGCTACGGCTCTTGGCGTCTACCTCCCGATTTCGTTCACCTCAGTGCTGATTGAATGTTTTATCTTTATGGGAATCGTGTGGAAATGGAGGTATATCTCTCTGGGATCGATCTCCTGTGCAACGACGATTCCGATCCTCATCGCCTATTTCCGGAGTGATTCCCAGGCTTATTTCATCATGAGCGTCATCATCGCCGCGCTGATCCTTTACCGGCATCAATCCAATATCGCAAGGCTTTTACAGGGAACAGAAAATAAGTGGAAAACCAAATAGAAAAGAAATAGTGCCAAACTCCCCTCACCCTTACCCTCTCCCCAAAGGGGAGAGGGATGAGGTAAGGGGGCTAAAGTTTCTTCAGCGCTAATTTCAATCTTTTCTCTTTTTTGGAGGGCCTTCGAGAGGGCCCCTTTTTCTTTAAACCTCTCTCCTCTTCATTCTCCTCTGTTTTTTCTGCACCTCGGGCATCGGTACTTTCTAACTTCGCCTGAAACTGTTCGGATGGAATGACCGGAACCGAGAGCCTGCCGGCATAGCTTGCTATCTCCCGGTCAGAGGTGATGACGACGGCTCCGGAGCCTTTCTCTCTGATCAGCCTCTTGATCACCTCATCCGCCTTCTCGCCGACTCTTGAGAAGATCAGTTCGATCCCATTTTTCTTCTCTCTCTTCTCCGTGCTCCAGCCCGCCTGCCATCCGTCGAAGACAACAAGGATCTCAGAGGGTCTGGCCTGACGGTAGAGGGACAGCCTCTGGATGAGACGTTCCCTTTCCCATTGAAGTTGAATGGAACTTAATTTGACAAGGGTGCGACCGGAATGGAGGAGGTTATAACCATCGATGATGAGAAGCATTTTTTTAGTCGCATAGTCGGATAGTCCCATAGTCATATAGTCAATGGCATAACAACCTCATTAAATAAGTTCAAGACTATTAGACTAAATGACTAAAAGACCATCCGACTATAAGTAGTCCAACCACTCCCTAAATTCGGGGTTCTTGCCTTTTACGATATCGAAGAAAACGGCCTGAAGCTCTTTGGTGACAGGGCCCGGTTTTCCTTCGCCGATCTGCCGGTCGTCCACTTCGCGGATGGGCGTGATTTCGGCGGCGGTCCCGGTGAAAAAGGCTTCCTGGGCCGTGTAGAGCTCATCCCGTGTAAATTTCTCTTCAACGACAGGAATCTTCCTCGATTTCGCAATCTGAATCACCGAATCCCGAGTAATCCCGGAGAGGATCGAGGTAAGGGGAGTCGTTTTCATCAGCCCGTTTTTTACGATAAAGATATTCTCTCCGCTGCCCTCGGAAACATAACCCTCCGTATCGAGCATCATGGCCTCTTCATACCCCAATTTCATCACTTCTCTTTTGGCGAGGACGGAGTTTACATAATTTCCGGAAATTTTTGCCTTGGTCATCATGACATTAACATGGTGGCGGGTATAAGAGGAGAACTTTGCCCTGATGCCTTTCTCCAGGGCTTCTTCTCCAAGGTAGGCTCCCCATGACCAGGTGATGATCGCCACTTGAATCGGATTATCTCCCGGGTAAACCCCCATCACCCCTTCTCCGATGAAGGCAAGCGGCCGAATATATCCCGCTTTTAGACCGTTGGCTCGCAAGGTCTCTTTACATGCCTCTACGATTTCCTTCTTCGAGTAGCCCATTTTAAGGCCTCCGATGTGGGCGGAATCGAAGAACCGATCGATATGCTCTCTCAACCTGAAGACAGCGGATCTCCCGTCATCGCAGAGATAGCAACGTATCCCTTCAAAGATCCCCAACCCATAATGGAGCGTATGAGTCAATACGTGGACTTTCGCTTCATCCCAGGGGATCAATCTCCCATCCATCCAAATCTTCTCCATCTTTTGCACCATAGCGGCATCCCTCCCGATGAAAATTCTTCTATATGGGTATCCCTTTTATCCTATTTCAGTACAATTGTCAAAAAAATGTGGAAGAGACAAGGGATTCAGAGGTTGCAGGCCAAGCTGGCCTTTGGAAGGATTTCGGAAGGAGTTAAGATTCTGATTTGAAGACGGTCTGTTAAGATTGATTTGGCTGTTTGAACTCCGAGGAGAATTTCAGAAAATCGCTCCTCTCCCTCAGCAAAAGAGAGGGTGAAGTTCTCAATCCATTTGCGATCCGAGGGGGATTGATCCATGCTGTCCATTATCCCCTCAAGGAGAACTTCTGTTAGTTTCCCGCAGTCCACATTATACTCATCGCCGCATGGGAGGGAGAAGCAGAGGTTGGAGGCCCTCAGATTTTTGAGGGTTTCAACCACGAAGGGAACAATCTCCCGTACGGATAGATAACTATACTCCTTAACCTTGCCCAGGCCGAGAATAAGGATCGCCTTCGAAGAAACTCTGCCCTGGGAAGGAATCAGTGTCCTCTCTCTCCGTTCCCCTGTCAGTCTGTTTTCGATCAGAAAGCGGGACAACATCCCGTTGAGTCTCCAATCGACCCAGCCGATTGAGCCTCTCAGGGGCCTCTCGTCCTTGAAAAGAGCGGCGACAAGCAGATCGCCCTCCTGAAGATCGATTGATTCTTTAGAAATGATGACATCCATCCTGTTTAACTCCCAATAACCAAATTCCAAATTCCAAACACCAAATAATTTCCAATAACCAACTTCCAATATCCCCATGGGAGAAGGATGGAGCAAGGGGATTAAAGTTTTGGTCATTGAGATATTGGTTATTATTTGGTTATTGGCGCTTGAAATTTGGTTATTATCTTTTTCTCATAGGGGCTTCCGGATCACTTCATTCTGGATTCGGTCCAAGATCCCGTTGATGAAACTTCCCGATTCTTCAGATCCGTATCGTTTTCCGAGGTCAATCGCTTCATTGAGGGTGACTTTGGGGGGAACCTCACTGCAGTATAGAAGTTCGAAGATGGCGATGCGAAGGATATTCCGGTCGATGATCGTCATGCGATCCAGACGCCAGTTTTCGGAACGCTCTTCGATCAACCGGTCAATCTCCTGTCGGCGCTCCATCACACCCAGAATCATCCGTTTGGCGAACTCATCTTCTCCTTCTTCCGGCGAAAAATTCTCTTTCAATTGAACTATCGCCTGCAGAGCGCCCTGTTTGGTGATTTCAAGTTGGTAAAGAACCTGGAGCGCAAACTCCCTCGATCTTCTTCTCTTTCCCAAAGATTTTCTTATCCCTTTCCGATCTCCTTCATCAGGTTGGCCATTTCGATTGCTGACATGGCGGCATCGAACCCCTTATTGCCCACTTTTGTGCCCGCCCTTTCAATGGCCTGTTCGATGGTGTCTGTGATGAGAACCCCGAAGGAGATGGGGACTTCGCTCTCAAGAGTGATGCTGGCGATGCCTTTGGTGACTTCTGTTGCAATATATTCGAAATGGGGCGTCGCACCCCGGATGACACATCCGAGGCAGATGAGGGCGTCATAACGTCCGCTCTTCGCCATCTTCTTTGTCGCCAGCGGAATTTCAAAGGATCCCGGAACCCTTACCACCGAACAATCTCCCTCTTCCGCTCCGCTTCTTCGCAATGCATCCAGCGCTCCCTCCAGGAGCCGATCGCTGATGAAATTGTTAAATCGGCTTAAGACGATCCCGAATTTAAGCCCCTTCGCCATCAATTTGCCTTCAATGGTTTTAGCCATTCTCTTCTCCTTTCGGTAAAAGCGTGTCTGTTCGTAATTATTTCATCTATTGTGTCATTCCCGTGCAAACAGGAATCCAGGGAATACTAAAAAATATCTGGATTCCTGCTGGAGTTTATCCCAATGAAAATCGGGGCAGGAATGACACTTTTGGAAATAGTCTTCAATCCGAAATCCGATATCTAAAATCCGCAATTTCTTTTAATCCCCTGATTTGATCGAGAGGATATGACCCATCTTCTTCGCTTTCGTCTTCAGATACTCGATGTTCTCCTGACTGGGCTTTGACTCAATGGGAATCCTTTCGGTCACTTTAATCCCATACCCCTCCAGTCCTTTAATCTTTCTCGGGTTGTTCGTCATCAGCCGGATCTTATGAAGGCCCAGATCCACAAGAATCTGGGCTCCGATTCCATAATCCCTCATATCCGCTTGAAATCCAAGAGCCTCATTGGCCTCCACCGTATCCCTTCCCAGATCCTGAAGGCAGTAGGCCCTTAATTTATTGACCAGCCCGATTCCTCTCCCCTCCTGTCTCATGTAGACGATGACTCCCTTCCCCTCTTTTTCCACCATGGCCATCGCTTTATGGAGCTGTTCCTCGCAATCACATCGCCTTGATCCGAATACATCGCCCGTCAGACATTGTGAGTGCATCCTCACCAGAACCTCGTCATCCGGCTGGATATCTCCTTTGACCAGCGCAAGATGGTGAAAAGGATCGACATCGTTTTCATAGGCAATGGTGGTGAACAAGCCTCCGTATTTCGTCGGAATTTTTGCTTCTGCTATCCTGCGGACCAAACTTTCTTTATGAAGCCTGTATTTGATGAGATCGGCAATTGTGACAATCTTCAAACCATGCCTTTCTGCAAAGATCTGGAGATCAGGCATGCGGGACATGGTTCCATCCTCGTTCATGATCTCACAGATCACTCCAGCCGGTTTGAGGCCTGCCAGTCTCGCCAGGTCGACCGATCCTTCGGTCTGACCCGTCCTGACCAGGACCCCGCCGGTTCTGGCTCTCAGAGGGAAGACGTGGCCCGGAGAGACAAGGTCCTCTGGTGTCGTGCTGTCATTGATGGCCGCAAGGATGGTGTTCGCCCGGTCAGCCGCTGAAATTCCGGTGGTCACCCCTTTTCTTGCGTCCACCGACACGGTAAAAGCGGTCTGGAAGCGGGAGGTATTATCCGAAACCATCATCGGAAGCCGGAGTTCGTTCAGACGTTCCTCAAGCAATGAGAGGCAGATCAGTCCCCTTCCGTATTTCGCCATAAAGTTGATGGCCTCAGGCGTTACTTTCTCAGCGGCCATGGTGAGATCGCCCTCATTCTCCCGATCTTCGTCATCAACTAAGATCACCATCTTCCCCTGACGGATTTCGTCCAATGCCTCTTCGATGGTATTAATCATGTAAACCCTCATCTCCTTTTAAAATTCCATGTTCTTTTAGGAAAGACAGGTCCAATCCTTCAGGCTTTCCACTCCTATGGCCGAGCAATCGTTCCACATATTTGCCTAAAATGTCAGCTTCGAGATTGATAGAATCCCCTGCTTTCTTATCCATCAGAGTGGTCTTCTCCAGGGTATATGGGATAAGCGTGAGCAGAATCTCCGATCCCCTGCATTCATTGACCGTTAAACTGATCCCATCGATTGCAATCGATCCCTTGGGAACGACATATTTCAATATATTTTCCGGAACCCTTACCCTCAGATTGACAAAATCTCTCTCTCGTCTCTTCTCCGTGACCACGCCTATGCCATCGATATGTCCCGTAACGAAATGCCCTCCCAAACGATCATTGAGCCTCAGGGCCCTCTCCAGATTAACAGGATCGCCTTCTTTTAACTCACCCAGTCCACTCCTCTTGATTGTCTCTTCCGATAGATCAAACCTTGAGGCCTGATCCCCTTTTTCCACAATGGTCAGGCAGACCCCATTTATACTAATACTATCACCAAGTTGCACCTCTGTCAAATGAGGGGGGAATTCGATCGTGAGCCTTCTCGCTCCCCCCCGGCGTTCAACTCTTAAAACCTTCCCCTTCCCTTCTATGATTCCAGTGAACATAACTTCTTCGGATACCCTTCGAGAAGAATGTCTTCTCCCACTTTTTTGATCTTAAGTTGATTCAGGGAGAGAGCCTCTTCAAGTTTTTCAGTTCCTCTCCCCCCGAAAATTCCTAATGCCTGTCCTCCTAAAAACCTGGGAGAGAGAAAGAGGAATATCTTGTCGATCAACCCCTCATTCAGGAACGAGCCGTTCACTTCACTTCCACCTTCGACCAGAAGGCTCATCATCCCCATCTCCCCCAACCTTGTGAGGAGGGACTTCAGATTGACCCTTCCCTGCATGGAATCGAGGATCAAGACCCGAACCCCTCTCTTCTCAAGACTCTCCATTTTTCCCTTGGGGGCGAGTTCGGTCGTGGCGAGGATTGTCTTCTCCGGGCTCTGGTCAATGATCTTCGCCTTTTCGGAAATCCTCAACCGGCTATCGAGAACAATTCGATAAGGATCCCTTCCCCCCCTGATGCGCGCTGTCAGCAGGGGATCGTCTTTGAGGATTGTGCCGATCCCTACCAGAAGGCCATCGACCTGGTTCCTCAAACGGTGGACGAACCGTCTGGAGGCTTCCCCTGTAATCCATTTTGATTGGCCATCCCTTGTTGCGATTTTGCCATCCAGTGTGGAGGCAATTTTCAAAATAATGAAGGGCTCCTTGACCAGAATATATTTGCAGAAGGCTTCATTCAGTTTTTGGCAGGCTTCTTCGAAAACCCCGACTTCCACATCAAGGCCAGCAGCCCGAAGCATCTCCAACCCTCTCCCTTTCACCAGGGGATTGGGATCTTCCATTCCAACCACGACCCTTTTCACCCCTGCTTCGATTAAGGCAGGAGCGCAGGGGGGTGTTTTCCCATGATGGCTGCAGGGTTCGAGGTTGATATAAAGCGTGGACCCTCTTGCCTCATCACCGGCCTTTCTCATAGCCATGATCTCGGCGTGAGGCTCCCCTGCCTTAACATGATATCCTTCTCCTACGACTCTCTCGTCTTTTACGAGGACCGCGCCCACCATGGGGTTGGGCGATGTCCTCCCCCTTCCCTTTTTGGCAAACCGAAGAGCGCGCCTCATCCAATGTTCGTCTTTCTTCATGCTTTGGATAATCTTTAAAATACCTCCTCTCCCCTGGCGGGAGAGGATT
>Ga0207951_100630_pt1 | contig 16157 bp, 20 predicted proteins | sample Subbio12Aug_8Bad_FD_184830 | JGI IMG/M metagenome (GOLD analysis project Ga0207951, IMG submission 184830) | Serpentinite rock and fluid subsurface biosphere microbial communities from McLaughlin Reserve, California, USA - CR12Aug_8Bad (SPAdes) | ecosystem: Environmental > Terrestrial > Deep... | reverse complement strand
CTGATCGCGATTCTTGGCCTTAAGGAAGAAGTGAACAGAGTTTTAGGGTAAGGATCCACTCTGCGAATCCTTATATATTACAGCTATTTACATATGACCTTTTTCATAAGTAGGAAACTCGGGCTAGCCCATTCACTAAAAACTTTTTTATAGCTTGAAGTGAACCCCGGATTGAGATAAGTTATTCACCATGATTCGGCTCTATCTCTTTCTTCCCATTGGTATTATCGCCATCTCCACCGCCTCGATCTTCATCAAACTCTGTGATGCGCCGGCCCTGGTCATCGCCGCCTACCGAATGACCCTTGCCTCTCTCCTTCTGCTTCCCTTCGCCGGTTATAAAAAAACCCGGAAAGAATGGAACGGATCCGAATTGCGATGGTTGATTCTCTCGGGCATCTTCCTTGCCCTCCACTTCGCCTTCTGGATCGCCTCATTGAAATTCACCTCCGTGGCCAGCTCCGTGGTTCTGGTCTCCACCAATCCCCTCTTTGTCGGAATAGGAGCCTGGCTCTTTTTCAAAGAACCCGTGGGAATGAATCTCATTCTCGGAATTACCCTGTCCATTTTAGGAAGCGGCGTGATCAGCTTTGGAGATATGTTCATCTCCAGTGATGCATTGATGGGAAATGGTTTGGCCCTTCTGGGCGCTATCACTGCCTCCGGATACCTTCTCATTGGAAGAAAGATGAGAAAGGGGCAGGACCTTCTTTCCTACATCTTCCCTGTCTACTCAACCGCAGCAATCGTATTAATCATCCTCTCGCTCATTTCTCAAAAACCCTTCTTTGGATTCTCATCTTCCACCTATCTCTATCTCTTTCTCCTTGCCCTCGTCCCTCAATTGATCGGCCATACCACGTTCAACTGGGCATTGAAATACCTTCCCGCCTCTCTGATAGCCATTGCCATTTTAGGCGAACCCGTGGGCTCGACCATCCTGGCTTTCTTCGTTCTCGGAGAAGGATTAACCCCTTTAAAGATCATCGGAGGCATCCTGATCTTTGCTGGAATCCTGATTGCCCTCCGAAAAGGAGGCAAGTAAATGAAATTCGTCGTTCATGAGCACCATGCCACCCGTCTCCATTATGACTTTCGATTGGAAATAGCGGGCGTCCTCAAATCCTGGGCCATCCCCAAAGGGCCTTCCATGAATCCTTCTGATAAAAGGCTTGCTGTGATGGTGGAGGATCATCTCCTCGAATATGGCGACTTTGAGGGAATCATCCCGCAAGGTCTTTATGGAGCCGGCTCTGTCCTCATCTGGGACTCGGGAGAGTTCGAGGCGGAAGGAGATCCTGATATTGCCTTAAGGCGGGGGAAACTCCGTTTCACTCTAAACGGCAAGAAATTGAAGGGAGGTTTCTCCCTCGTCTTGATGAGAGGAAGAGGGACCGGAAAGGAGTGGCTCCTCATCAAAACCCAGGACGCCTTTGCCGAGACAGACTGGGTGGTCAAAGAGGAGCTGACGCCAGCGAGAAAGAAGAAACTCGTCGAAAAGATCCCGCCCTGTGAGGCATCATGATTTTAGGTTGCGGGTTGCAGATTGTGGATTGAAAATCTGAAACCTAAAATCTTTCCCCCTTATCCCTTCCCCCCTGCCACCAGGAGACTGTGTCATAAGTCGCCGTTCTCCCTTCGACACGCTCAGGGCGAACGGCCCTGCCTACCGGCAGGCAGGTAACTAATTGATCTTAATTGAACCATTTTCCGTCCGCGGTGAGCCCTTCCTTCGACTTCGCTCAGGACATTTGGAAAAAACCGTTCACCCTGAGGCTCTCGAAGGGTGAATCTCGCGCAGCGCGGGACTCAGGACAGGCCCTGAATTATTTCCAAGGCAAAATTCAATTGACATCAGAAGTCCATTCGGTCATATTAGCATTTTAAAAGAAAGGCTCAGATGGAAGAGAGAAGGGCAAAAAGAATTTTAATCGTGGATGATGCTCTGGATACGGTGGAGATGATCACCGCCCTTCTCCAGCTTGAAGGCTATCAGGTCTTTTCCGCCTTTTCCGGAGCCGAGGCGATGAGATTTCTTGAGGCCGAAAGGCGGAGGTCTCCGGAGGGAGAGGTGCCCATAGATTTGGTCCTTCTCGATGTGATGCTTGGCGATGAGGATGGAAGAAATATCTGCCAGAAAATTAAGGAAGATGATCTCCTGAGGTTCATTCCCGTGATCATCCTCACCGTCCGGTCAAGCCTTCAGGATAAACTCAATGGTCTAAACCTGGGAGCGGATGACTACCTCACCAAACCCTTTATCAATGAGGAGCTCCTTGCCAAGGTGAGGGTGATGCTCCGGATCAAAGACCTCCATGATGAACTGCGGAGGGAAAAGAATAAGAACATTCTGCTTACCCAGGCCCTTGAAAAACGATACAGTTTTGGAAACATCATCGGAAAGAACGACAGGATGCAGGAGATTTATGAATTGATTTCCGATATCTCCAATACCGATTCAACCGTCCTCATCCAGGGAGAGAGTGGAACAGGAAAGGAGCTCATAGCAAGGGCGATCCATTTCAACAGCTCGAGAAAGAATAAACCCTTTATCATCGCCAACTGCTCGGCTTATTCTCAGAACCTCCTGGAGAGCGAACTCTTCGGCCATGAGAGGGGAGCCTTTACCGGCGCCATTCGGCGAAAGGTCGGTCGATTTGAGCTCGCCCATGGAGGAACGGTTTTTCTCGATGAGATCGGCGAGGTCTCTCCTCCGACTCAGATTCTGCTTCTACGGGTTTTGCAGGATCGCCGGTTCGAAAGGGTTGGAGGGGAGGAAACCCTTGAGGTCGATGTGAGGGTGATCGCTGCCACGAATAAGAACCTGACGGAGGAGATGAAGAAGGGAACCTTCCGGGAAGACCTCTATTATCGGCTCAATGTCATCCCCATCTTTATTCCACCCCTTCGGGAGAGAAAGGATGATATTTCATTCCTCGCCTCACATTTCCTGGAAAAATTTAGCCGGGAGAAAGGGAAAAAATTTGTCGATTTTTCGCCTGAAGTGATGGAAATCTTTTTAGCCCATCCCTGGCCGGGAAATGTCCGTGAGCTTGAAAATGTGATTGAACATGCGGTGATTATTGGAAAAAAGGATGAAATTTATTCAAAAGACCTTCCCCAGTACCTCCTTCAGAAACCTTTACAGGGAGAAGAGCTTGCAACCCTTCAGGATTTTGAAAGGGATCTCATCTTAAAAACCTTAAAAGAGACGAACTGGAATAAGCATAAGGCCGCCAAAAAACTGAAGATTAATCGTTCCACCCTGTATGGAAAAATGAGACGATACGGGCTTTCAAAGGAATGATTTTAATACAGTATTGTCTAAAATTGAACACATTTGTAACTAATTGAAATTAAATCATATTTTGCCATAAACAACTTATATTTCTTTTTTTGATGTCCAAAAACATACAGTTCCCGCCTATCCCTTCTTTTTAAAGAATCACGCTCTTTTCTATTAGGCCCGTGAACTTTCATTCCAAAATTGTATCTTTGATGTTCTCGTAAAAAGTCGTCTCACCGGTCCTGCGGCAGGAACCGGTGTCCAGTGTTTTCATAACTGTTTGAGATTACTGGATTCCCCGATCAAGTCGGGGAATGACGATCATTAGGATTTTTCGACTTTTTACGAGACCATCATCTTTAATATGCACATCATCCCACTGTAACTTGGCCATAAATCCGTTCATAGTTCGATAGGCTCACCACGAACGGACCAGGAGACACTTAAAATCAATGAATTACCTGCCTGCCGGCAGGCAGGGCCGTTCGTCCTGAGCGCGTCGAAAGGCGAACAGTGAATTACGACACGGTCTTTATGTGGAAAAAAATCAACAAGGTGGATATAGGCAAAAACAGGCTCCTTTGCCTTAACCCTTGGGTTTAGTTCTATTTTTGGTATGAAATTTGCTTAACTTTCAGACAGGAGGTTAATTATGAAGTGCTATCGTTGCGGCGGAGTCATGGTCTACGAGAAGTTTTTTGGCCTCGCCGAAGAATTCTTCGGCTGGAGATGCATTTTCTGTGGCGAGATCGTTGATAACGTAATCATTGAAAATCGTCTCGAGCAGAGGAAACGTTAACTCCCTCATTAGAGGATTAGTCTAATCAAAATCTCTCTGAAGGGGGAGGAACGGTGAAGGGAAGAATATGTATTGTAGACCATGATTTAGCCAGCCGGGGTTATTTAAGGGAATGCCTCGAAAGAGAAGGACATGATGTCATCATTTTGGACAGTGGTTTTCAGGTGAAACCTCTCCTGAATGGGGAGGGGTTTAATGTCTTTATCCTCAACATCGACACCCCCGGAGTCCGCGAAAAAAACCTTCTCATTGAATTAAAAAAAGCAAGGCCTTTACGAATTCTTCTGATCGTTTCGGAGAGAGGGGATTCCTTTCTCAAGGAGGCGATCGATCTGGGTGTCTATGGGTTTATCTATAGGCCCTTTAACCCGGCTGAGATCTGCACCATGGTCAGCCACTTAGTTAGATGATCGACATGGAAGGAGCCAGTTTAACATGGAGGAATCATGGAAAAGTGTGCCGGAATTCCCTCACTCGAAAGACCTCTCCCTCGAAGACAAACCCATTCTCGATTTAGCTTTTCAAAAATTCCCTCCCCTCATCTCGGAATTCACCTTTACCAATCTCTTCATCTGGCGACATGCCTATCAAATTAAAATCTCCCGCCTGCAAAACTTCCTCTGTCTCTTTGCAGAAAACAGCGAGCATCCTTTTTTCTTTTCTCCCATCGGAGAGGGGGATATGGTAGAATGTTGCCGGACATTGCTCCGATCAATGAAGGAGCAGGGAGTTTCTGTTAAAATAGCCCGGGTTCCTGAAGAAGTCGCCTCTTGTTTCGATTGGAAATCGGAGGGTTTTGTGGTAGAGTTCGATCGTGATCAATCCGATTATGTCTACCTTTCAGGGGATCTGATCCATCTACAGGGAAGAAAATATCATCGAAAGAGAAACCACATCAAACAGTTCAAAGAGAAATACGCCTATCAGTATCTTCCGCTCACCCCTGAGCTGATTTCGGATTGCCTCCGGCTGGAAAGCAATTGGTGCGACCTCCGCCAGTGTGAGGTGATACCTGGACTGCGCAACGAATCGATCGCTGTTAAAGAGGTTTTTGCCCGCCTTGAGGCGCTGGGAGTGAAGGGAGGGGTTGTCCTGATCAATGGCAAAGTGGAAGCCTTCACCCTTGGAGAGCCGCTCAATCACGACACCATCGTCATCCATATTGAAAAAGCTAATCCGGCTTTCGAAGGTCTCTATCCCGTGATTAATCAGGCTTTCCTTGAAAATCACTGGTCAGAGTACACCTATGTTAACCGGGAGCAGGATCTGGGGGAGGAGGGTTTGAGAAAGGCAAAAGAATCCTACTTTCCCCATCATATGATCAACAAATATACCATCGCTTTGAGGTGAAGAGAAAGGGGGAGGAGATGAAAAAGAGTTCATTGCCATTTTCGTACAAACGGTTTAGGGAGGAATTTCCCCAGATTGAAAGGGAATACGATCGGCTGGCCAAGAAATGCCATGCCTCCGGCCCTCTCAACGAGAAGAGCCGGAGGTTGATCAAACTGGGGATTGCCATCGGCTCAAACTCAGAAGGGGCCATCAAGTCTCATACCCGCAGGGCGCTGGCCATAGGAATTACTCCCAAAGAGATTCAACATGCCGTGCTCCTGGGACTGACGACCATCGGGTTTCCGAAAATGGTTGCGGCCCTGAACTGGGTTCACGAGGCATTTGAAGAAGGCCCGATCAAGCATCGAAGAGGAGATTAAGTTCTCTCTTTCGGGCTTCGTTCTTAAGTATTATATAGATTATATCGCCAGGGAAGGGTTATAATCGAATTGCGAAGAAAGGAGTTTACGCTATGGAAGAGAAAAAGAGCATTAAGATAAAAACCTTTACGACAGAACTAAGGATTTTCAAAACAGCAAAGGAGTTGAGGGCTCTGGATGAAGAAGTCAACCGCTTCATCGCAAAAAACAGGGTGAAAAAGGTCATTTCCGTCAGCGATTCAACGACAACAGACAATACCGGAGCCGCCATCGGCCTGATTCGCGTCCTCGCCTATGAAGCATAAAAGGGGGATGGTATGATCCAGTGGGAATATCAGATCACGCTCCATGCCTTTCCTGAGATTAAAGAGGCAGAGGAGGAACAGATCATTCATTGCGACCAGGCGGGTCAGTGCTTTGTCCACGATTCATCCCGAGTGGGAGTTGAGTGGTTAAAAACTATCTTTCATGAGATGGGAAAAGAGGGTTGGGAATTGGTTCAATCCGGATACCATCGCCGGGAACTCCTCTGCATATGGAAGAAGAGAAAAGAGGGCGAGGAGAGCTGCTGAAGCAATTTGTCCTCTCACGGATTGAAGAAAAGGGGGCTATTCCTTTCTCACAATTTATGGAGTGGTGTCTCTATCACCCCCAATATGGCTATTACCATTCGGAGGAGACAAAAATCGGGAAGGATGGCGATTACTATACCGGCTCCTGTGTCCATCCCCTCTTTGGGGGGATGGTTGCGAAACAGCTTTCTCAGATGGCAGAAATCTTAGGCAGGGAGAGTTTTGATGTCGTCGAAATGGGAGGCGGTCGCGGATTTCTCTGCCAGGATATTCTAAACTGGGCACAAAGGAACAGACCCCATTTCTATCGATGTCTCAAATATCATCTCATCGAAATGAGCTCCTCCTTTCTGAAGGAGCAGAAAGAGAGACTCTCGAATTTTGAGAAAGAGGGAAAGGTTTTCTGGATGAATCCAGAAACTTTCGAAGAAGGGAAAAACCAGGTCACAGGCTGTTTCCTGTCCAACGAGCTGGTGGATGCCTTTCCAGTCCATCAGGTCGTCTTTGACCACGGTAAATTAAAAGAGGTTTATGTGACCCGGCATAACGGTCAACTGAAAGAGGTGATGGACAAACCTTCCGATCCAAGGCTCCTCGCCTATTTTGAATCGATGGGCATAAGACTTCAAGAAGGCCAGAGGGCTGAGGTCAATCTCAGGGCGCTTGATTGGATGGAGAGGGTGGGAAGATTCCTGGAGAAGGGATTTGTTCTCACAGTCGATTACGGGTATCTCGCCGAAGAACTTTATGCTCCTTACCGTCGCAGCGGAACCCTTCTCTGCTACTATCGCCATCAGACCTCGCAAAACCCCTATGAACATCCGGGAGAGCAGGATATCACATCACATGTCAACTTTACGGATTTAATCAAAAAGGGGGAAGAGGCGGGCCTTCGCTTCGTCGGCCTCGTGCCGCAATACCGGTTCCTCATCGCCCTTGGAATCCTACAGGAGATGGACTCTCTGGGCCAGGATCTCTCCCAACTGGACGGGTTGAAAATGAGGCTCTCTTTAATGCACCTGATCGAACCGGAGGCTGGAATGGGCGAGATGTTTAAGGTATTGATTCAGCGCAAAGGGATAGACGGACCCCTGCTGGAGGGATTGAAGGACCTCAATTCCATTCCCTGGCCAACCCCTTCTTTAAATATTTCCCCTCCCTTGGCGGGAGGGGATTAAGGGGAGGGGGAAAGAGCTTATGGCACCCTCACCCCCCCCTCTCCCGTCAAGGGAGAGGGAGTAATGCTATCGATTGAATAAGGGAGTTGGAAATGAAGGCCCTGGGAATCTTCGGGAGCCCGAGAAGGGGTGGAAATACGGACATCCTTCTCGAAGAAACTCTTAAAGGCGCAGAAAGGGAAGGGGCGGAGGCGGATCGCATCTACCTGACCGAATACGTTATCACTCCCTGCAAAGAATGTCATGGGTGTGATCAAACCGGCCAATGCGTCATCCTTGATGACATGCAAAAAATCTATCCGAAGCTTTTAGAATCGGATATCATCATTCTTGCCTCGCCCATCTTCTTTTATGGGGTCACTGCCTGGGCTAAGGCTCTGATAGATCGTTCCCAGGCCCTCTGGGCAAAGAAGTATCTCTTAAAAGATCCTTCTCTCGGAAAAGAGGGGAGAAAGAGAAAGGGTTTCTTCATCTCTGTGGGAGCCACGAAAGGACAGAAGGTCTTTGAGGGGGCGATCCTCACGGTTAAATATTTCTTTGATACTTTCAATGCAGAATATGCAGGTGAACTGGTTTTTCGTGAAGTTGATGGAAAGGGCGATATCTTGAAACATCCGGAGGCACTGAAGCAGGCCTTTGAGGCAGGAAGAAAGCTTGTGAAAGATAGATGAAGCCACGGTTAAATGTGATCTGGAACGAAATCTATTGCAAGCGATGCATTCTCTGCGTGGAGGTCTGCCCGGTTGGGGTTCTCTCCCTCGAGATGGATGAGATCGTTGAGAAGCCAGGTTGTATCCGATGCTACCAGTGCGAACGCTACTGTCCTGACATCGCCATTGAGGTGATGGATGAGGGGGAAAAATCAAGTTGAGAGTTCGCCCCGATAGAATCGGGGCAGGGAGTTAGGAGTTCGGAGATATATTAAGAAAGGCAGGGAGATGAAACGATTTCTCTCCGGAAATGAAGCGATCTTTCAGGGAGCCATCCGTGCCGGAGCGGGTTATTATGCGGGTTATCCGATCAGCCCCGCCTCTGAGATTTTACAGCAGGCCGCCCTCTATTCCGAAGAAGAGCCTCAATTCCGATTTCTTCAGGCCGAAGATGAGATCGCGGCCGCCATTGCGACGATCTCCGCATCGCTGGCAGGCGTTAAATCCTTCACCGCCACCTCAGGGCCGGGTTTCACCCTGATGCAGGAGGCCCTGGGATGGGGGCATGTGGTTGAGGCCCCTTGTGTCTTCGTCAATTCGATGAGAGTGGGCCCTTCCACGGGTATGCCCACCCAGCCGGCCCAATCAGACCTCCTTCAGATCAAAGGAGGGAGCGCGGGCGACTACTACCCCATCGCCTTCTACCCCAATTCCGTAGAGGAATCTTTTCGCCTGACCGTGACCGCCTTCAATGCCGCAGAGGAATCTCTCTCGCCTGTCATCCTCCTTGCCGATGCCTTTCTTTCCCATCTTTACGAGATGGCTGATCTCGGTGCCATCGAAGTGGAAGTGGCCCCGCGTACCAAAGAACCTCTGGGCAGAGACCAGAGGCTCTTTACTGGCACAGCCCATGACAAATTGGGAAATGTGAAGACGAGCGATCCGGTGATCTATCGGGAATGGCTCCGGGAGTTGAGGGAACGTCACCTTCGTGTGGCTGATAAATATCCTCTCTACGAATACTTCCCGTGTAAGAGTTCTGAGACTCTCCTCATCGCCTTTGGCATCACTTCGAGAATCATTTCGCCCCTTAAGGAAAGGTTTTCCATCTTCCGGCCCATTCGCATCTATCCCGTTCTGGAGAGGGAGTTGAAGGAGATCACTCAATCCTATCGCCACATCATTGTCATCGAGGGCAATGACGGTCAGTATGCAAGTTGGACAGAATGCGCTATTTGCCGCAAGGTCATGAGAGTTCCCTGTTTGGGAGGAGGGTTTAAACTCCAGTGGATTCAAAGTCAGATTGAGGAGCGATTAAAAGGAAGATGATCGACCGTTCTTATAAGGAACTTTTGAAGATAAGGCGATTCCCCCATACCTGGTGTCCGGGCTGCGGGATCGGCGCTGTTTTGAAGAATGTCGCTATGGGGCTGCATGAACTCGGCTGGGGTTCCCATAATACGGCCATTGTCTCTGGAATCGGGTGTTCGGGAAGAATGGGCGGCTATATGAACTTCGACGCCGTTCATACGCCTCATGGCCGGGCGCTGACCGCAGCTGAGGCGATTAAGACGGTCCGGCCGGACTTGAATGTTCTCGTCCTATCCGGCGACGGCGATCTCGGAGCCATTGGCGGAAATCACCTTCTCCATACCTCGAGAAGAAATTCGGACATCACCGTCTTCTGCAATGACAATGAGATCTATGGATTGACCGGAGGCCAGGCCGGGCCCACCACGCCTAAGGGAACAAAAACGATCACATCACCTCGAGGTGAAATTTTTCAGCCCCTGCGTCTGGGGCGGATCCTTACCGCCCAGGCTCCTTATTTTTACGCCCGCACAACCGTCTATCACCTCAACCATTTCAAGGCCTGCATCCGGGAGGCCCTGCTCTGGAAAGGATTTAGTTTTGTCGACATCATCAGCGACTGCATTGAGCTCAACGGAAGAAGGCTCGGATTTAAAACAGCCCATCAGATGTTCAAGTGGTTTGATGAACGGTTCCATATTGTCGAAGGAGTGAGAGACCCTCTCAAAGAAGATGAACTGGGAATAACCAAAAGAGAGGTTGAGGCTGAGGAAGTTCCTATGGGAAAGGTTGAGGTTAAGGTTGAGGTTAAGCATGAAGATTTAAAAACCTTCACCCCTGAAGAACTCAGGCATTTTGACGGCGCTGATGCAAAGCCCATCTTTGTCGGTTATAAGGGAAAGGTCTATGATATCTCTACGAGCCCTCTCTTTCAGGGAGAAAAAAGGATGCGATGCCACATCGCAGGAAAAGACCTGACAAAGGATATTGAGATCGCCCCCCATGGGGAAGACCTCATCTTTAAATTTCCATTAGTGGGGAGGTTGAAAGAATAAGCGCCAAATCCCAAGCGCCAATAACCAATATCTCAATGACCAACGAGAACCCAAAAACAGTAAATAACATATTTGATGGTTTCGTAAAAAGTCGAAAAATCCTAATAATCGTCATTCCTCGACTTGATCGGGGAATCCAGTAATCTCAGGCGCTTATGAAAATACTGGACACCGGTTCCTGCCGCAGGACCGGTGAGACGACTTTTTACAAGATCATCATATTTGGTTATTTGATATTTAGTTATTGGAACTTATTTGGAGCTTGCCTGCCTGCGCGGGCAGGGGATTTGGTTATTGGGATTTGAGGAGTGTGATTTGTTTTATTCAGCAATTTTGAGCGGAGAACAAGTATGAAACGAATCGTATTCACGGGAGTAGGAGGTCAATCGGTCAGGGTTGTCTCTCATATCCTGGCAATGGCTCTGAAGGAACTGGGTTATGAGGTGGTCCTTCTCTTCGATTACGACTCTTCCATCCGGAATCAAAGAATCACCGCCTATTTCACTTATGACCAGAAGCCGATTGAAAATCCCATGATCGATGAGGCGGATATTCTCATCCGTCTCCATCAAAAAGGGGATCAACTCATCGCTCAAAAGACGATCTGTGATACCGGACTCTGCACGGACGAAGAAGTTCCTTTCGGGATGATGGGGATTGAGAAGTTCGGCCAGGCAATCTTCGGGAATATGATCGCCCTGGGACGCCTCTTCCGATTGATCGATATCGATATCAGCCATATGGAGCTGGAGAAACTATTGCCCAGATCTTATGTGAAAGAAAATCTAAAAGCCATTCAATTGGGCTATGATTTGAATCTTTACGAAGACTGACTCAATTTCGGAATGCCCCTCACCCTCCCCCTCTCCCCTTGGGGGAGAGGGCGGGGTGAGGGGCATTCTGCATTCCGCATTTTCGAAGGGAGGTGATTCCAATGACGCAGTGGCAATGTTCAAAATGCAGCTATACCTTTGGGGCCGAGGCCATGCCTGAGAAATGCCCATCCTGCAAGGAGGCCTGCACCTTCAGCAATGTGACCTGTTACATCCCGGATTGCGGCGGACCAGGAAATATCGACCCCAGACTGATGGGCAAGAAGGACAAACCCTTAAATGAATAATATTTTAATCCTCTCCCTTGAGAGACTGTGTTGCGATAGGAGAAATTGTAGAAAATGTCATGCCGGACTTGATCCGGCATCCAGAGGGTCTTGAAATGACTGGATTCCGGCTTTCGCCGGAATGACAATCTACTTGAAAACCATTAGTTTATAAACAGACACTAATTATAGCGCCTCAATCTCCAGGATGGGAAAATTCTTTTATGGTATCTTTAACGAAAGGAGCAAACAGATGCGGCTCAAAGGGAAAAGGGTGGTTATTCTTGTGGAGAACCTTTATCAGGACCTTGAATTCTGGGTTCCATATTATCGGCTAAAAGAAGAAGGAGCGGAGGTCACAGTGGTAGGCTCCGGAAGCGCTCGCTCCTATACAAGCAAACATGGGTATCCTGTCGAAGTGGAGAAAGAAGCCAAAGAGATCGACCTCTCCGGGTATGATGGCGTCGTCATTCCAGGCGGTTATGCGCCGGATATGATGAGGCGATACCCGGAGATGATCAGGATTGTCAGGGAGGCGCATCAGAAGGGAAAGATGGTTGCGGCGATCTGCCATGCAGGCTGGATGCTCGCCTCTGCTGACATATTGCGAGGGAAAAAGGCGACCGGCTTCTTTGCGATCAAGGATGATATGGTCCATGCCGGAGCAAACTATGTCGATGCCGAAGTGGTGAGGGATGGAAACCTCATCACCTCAAGAAAGCCTGATGATCTTCCCGCTTTCTGCCGGGAAATGATCGCAGTTCTCGCTCAATAATTCCCCGATCTTTCCCCTCCCCCTTGACGCCTGCCTGCACGAAGCGTTTCGGCGAAGGCAGGGGGGAGGGTGAGGGTGCCCGCCGAATCCCGCAAGCGGGAGCAGGCGGGGGTGGGGGTGAAAGGAGATAGAAATGATTACCAAAGAAACCTATGCCTGTCAACATTGCGGGGCCGAAGCAGACATCACCCTTGAAGGATTTGAAAAGGTGGAAGATGTCATTAGAAGAACGAAGAAAGGGATATGCAAGGCGTGCGGAAAGGAGGTGGAGATAGAAGCGCATGCCGGCGAAACTTTTGCGTGCCGGAGTTGCGGCGCCGAAGCGGACATGACCCTTGAGGGATTTGAAAGCGTCGAGGATGTCATTAAGAGAGAAAAGGGTCTCCACTGCCATGCCTGCAGAAAAGAGATTCTATGGTCCGATCGAGAGGAGATCAAAGCGGTCAGGGTGGCCATGGAAGCAGAGAAGGAGGCTTACCAGACCTATGCGAAGGCCGCTAAGATGACGAAGAATCCGAGAGGAAAGGATATGTTTCAACAGCTCTCCGAATTCGAGATGAACCACTATCAGAGACTGAAAGGTCTTCTCAAATCGCTTGAGGAAAAAGGGGAGTGGGTTCTTTACGAAGGGACGAGCCTGACAAAGAAGAAGATTCCCCTGAAGGCGGAAAAACCGAAAGGACAGGAACAGCTCACCGATCTGGATGCTCTCAAAATCGCCATCCGGGAGGAGAAGAAGGCCCGGGCATACTATCGTTCAATGGCGGAGTTGACCAAAGACCCCCGTGGAAAAGATATGTATAAGAGGCTGGCAAACGAAGAGGAGCTCCATGAGAAGTTACTGAATGATCAGTACTACAGCCTTCACAACACAGGCATCTGGAGCTGGGGCGATTAGTCATATAGTCGCTTAGTCTCATAGTCTCATGATTGTTAATTGGAGGACTATAAGACTATCTGACTATAAGACTAACTGACTAAAGTGATGGAAGAAAAAAAGTTTGAAGGCAAGTCGAAGATCATCGTCGATATCGATGGCATCCACTGTGCGGATTGCGCTCTCAATATCGAACGCTCGGTGGAACACCTTTCCGGAGTTCTCTCCGCAGAGGTGAGTTATGTCCTCTCCTCAGCAACGGTCTACTATGATCCGCATCGGGTGGAAGAGGAGAAGATCAAGAAGGCCATCACCAAGCCCGGTTATGTTGTCAGGGAGACTCTCGCCAAGAGGACCCGCGCCTTCTGGAGTGAGATGAGGCCCTTGCTCTTTATGGCCTCCTCCGGAATAACGCTGGCCCTATCCTATATCTCCGGATGGCTCCATCTGGGACCGGCCTATTTTTCGACCGCTTTTGCCGTCGCCTCTTTGATCCTCGGAGGCTACCCCATTCTGAAGAGCGCCATTAAGGCCCTTTTCATCCCCGATTTAAATGTGGATACTCTCGTCTCCATTGCCGCCATCGCCGCAACTTCCGTCGGCGCCTATCAGGAGGCGGCAACGGTCATCTTCATCATGCTTCTCGGCGAGTTCTTAGAACATCTCACCGTTGGGAAGGCAAGGAAGGCGATCTCCTCTTTGATCCAGCTTGCTCCAAAGACAGCATGGGTAAGAAGAGAGCAGGAGGAAGTTCGAGTTCCAATCGAGGAGGTGAAGGCCAAAGAGGTCGTGATCGTCAAGCCTGGGGAGAGAATTCCTGTGGATGGGAAGATCATCTCCGGATGCGGTTCGATCAACCAGTCCATGTTAACCGGCGAGTCGATCCTCATTGAGAAGGGAGCCGGGGATCGGGTCTACTGCGGAACCATTAATGAGTCCGGTTCATGTGAAATTGAGACCACTCAGGTCGCTGAAGATACGAAGCTGGCCCAGATTAAACGGTTGATCCTTGAAGCCCAGGCAGAAAAATCGCCCACCCAGAGAGTGACGGACCGCTTTGCCCGATACTTCATCCCGGCCATTCTTTTAATTGCTCTCGCAACCTTTCTCATTACAGGAGATGCCATCCGTGCAATCACCATCCTCATTGTCGCCTGTCCCTGCGCCCTGGTCCTGGGTACGCCCACAGCAGTGGTGGCCGCCATTGGAAATGCGGCCAGACAGGGAATCCTTATTAAGGGAGGAGCTTACCTCGAACAGATGGGAAGATTGAAGACCCTTTTGATGGATAAGACCGGGACCCTCACTTATGGGAGGCCCAAAGTGGTAGACATCAATGGACTCGATGGCTTGAATGAAAAGGAGATCCTTTACTGGGCAGCCATTGCCGAGAAACGTTCCGAGCATCCCCTGGCAAAAGCGATCACGGAAAGGGCGGAAGATTTTGGTCTCGTCATTCCCCATCCCGAATCCTTTGAGAATCTGAGAGGGAAAGGGGTAAAGGCCCGATGGAATGGGAAGGCCATCCTGTTAGGCAGCGCCCAATTCCTCAGGGACGAAAAGATTGCCATACCGGAATCGGCCATGGAAGTTTTGAAACAGAAAGAGTCGGAGGGAGCCACCTCCCTTTTCCTGTCGCTGGATCATCGCCTTCTCGGCCTGATTTCCATTTCAGACGCATTGAGGGAGAAGGCAAAGGCCTCCATCGATAGGATCAGGAGAGAAGGACTGTCTGAAATCTGGATGCTCACGGGCGACAGCGAAGCGGTCGCCGACCGGATTGGAAAAGAATTAGGGATTCGGTACGAGGCAAATCTTCTTCCCGAAGAGAAGGTATTGAGGGTAAAGGAGTGGAAAAAACAGGGCCAGACAGTGGCCATGGTTGGCGACGGGGTCAATGATGCGCCTGCGCTGGCCGCCGCTGATGTCGGCATTGCCATGGGTGCGGCAGGAACGGATATAGCCATCGAAACAGCCGACATCGCGTTGATGACGGATGAACTCGAAAAGATTCCGACCGCTATCCGCCTTTCTCGCAAGGCCCTTCGGGTGATCAAGGAAAATATCGCCTTTGCCCTCGTCTTCAACACTGCGCTGGTTTTTCTTTCAGCTCAGGGATGGGTGACCATGATCCTGGGGGCGGTCATGCACCAGGCCAGCTCCCTCCTGGTTATTCTAAACTCGATGAGGCTTCTGAAAAAATAGTTCGGAGTGATGAGTTCGTAGTTCGGAGAAAGAAAATTCTTAAAAAAATATGATCAAATGACTCCGAACTTTTTTATATTTTCCCTTGACCAAAAGAAGTTCATTTAATAAAATGAGAATCATTTCACAACCCAAAAGGAGCGCTTATGGAGGAGAAGAAATTTAAAGAGATCATTCAATTTGCCGTTGATAAAGAGATTGAGGCTTTCAATTTTTACACTGGAGCCGGTCAGAATGCAAAATATTCCGGGGGCAAGGAGCTCTTTTTATCGCTTGCAAAAGAGGAGGAGGGCCACCGTAAATTGTTAGAAAACCTGAATATGGAGAAGGTTTCACAGAAAAAGATCGAGAAAGTTCCCGATCTCCATATCAGTGACTATATGGTCGAGGTGGAAATGAAACCCGATCTCTCCTACGCCGATACACTCCGGATCGCTATGAAAAGAGAGGAAAAATCCATTAAACTATATAACGACATGAAGGATTCGAACACCGACGAAGATTTGAAGAAGCTCTTCACCTTGCTCGCCAATGAAGAGGCCAAACACAAACTGAAACTGGAAAAGATCTACGACGACGAAATCCTGAAATAACCACAAAGGACAAATGCCCCCCACCTTCTCCCTCCCCCTCGAGGG